>OCVV012826073.1_pt1 | contig 10725 bp, 11 predicted proteins | sample 1539721 | NCBI WGS metagenome assembly OCVV01 (sample SAMN02144230, study PRJEB22623) | gut metagenome | biome: sheep rumen | host: Ovis aries | place: New Zealand
ATTTTTTTGTATAACAAACACCGCGCACCCGCATAGCGGGTGGTTTATATTTCGCACGCTTCGCGCGCGAAACTGGGTCACGACCCATAAAAAAGACGGGTGAACAACACTCGTTAGAATGCCATTCACCCGTTTGATTATCTGGTCTGTTCTTTTGTTTTGTTCTGATCTTTCCGATGCTGTTCTTCATCGATTTTCAGGAAACAGTCAATAACCTGTTCTGCAATCTGATAAACCATCATCATTATATTTTCTCAAACATATCTTTGCCGACGCCGCATACTGGGCAGGTCCAGTCATCCGGAATATCTTCAAAAGCTGTTCCCGGTGCAATCCCACTGTCAGGATCTCCCACCTCAGGATCGTAAATATAACCACAAGGTCCACACTGATATTTGTCCATTTTATTTACCCTTTCATTTGCATGGTTCTCATTTAATTGAGTTGTCATCTCCATGGAAGCTCTCAAGTTCCCAATCGATATATCCGACCCAACTGACATTCCCTATTATAGGTTTTCTCATGCCCCTTCTCCTTATGCCTCTTCAATAGCACCGACTGGGCATCCGTTCATGGCATCTGCTGCAGCTGCCTCATTTTCTGAAGCAACCTCTTCTGCGATTGCTTCAGCTACCCCTTCATCCGTCATATGGAATACTTCAGGGCATGTTCCTGTACAAAGGCCACATCCGATACATCCGTCATTTACTCTGTATTTCATAGTTTTAAAACCTCCGTATTTTTTTAATTAAATCTACTCTTTAACTGATGTTGTTATTTATTGAAGTTAAATGCATTTTTTCCGGGATAGACCGCTGCATTACCAAGTTCCTCTTCGATGCGGAGCAGCTGATTATACTTAGCCACGCGCTCGGATCTGGACGGGGCACCGGTCTTGATCTCGCCGGCATTCAACGCTACAGCAAGATCTGCGATTGTCGTGTCTTCAGTTTCTCCGGAACGGTGAGACACAATTGCTCTCATACCTGCATTCTGTGCCATCTTGATGGCATCCAGGGTCTCACTGACTGAACCGATCTGGTTCAGCTTGATCAGAATGGCATTACCTGCACCGAGCTCAATTCCCTTTTTCAGTCTCTCCGTATTGGTTACAAAGAGATCATCTCCGACAAGCTGAACCTTGTTTCCAAGCTCAGCCGTCATCTTCTGCCAGCCTTCCCAGTCTTCCTCATCCAGACCGTCCTCGATGGAGTAGATGGGGTACTTCTCGATCAGGCTCTTCCAGTGTGCAATCAACTCATCTGTAGTAAAGTCTTTACCTGATTTCGGCTGATGATAATAACCCTTGCCCTTTTCACTCTTCCACTCTGAAGCGGCAGCATCCATTGCCAGAACAAAGTCCTTTCCAGGCTCATAGCCTGCATTCCGGATTGCCTGAAGGATATGTTCGATGGTATCTTCATCACTCTGAAGGTTAGGAGCGAAGCCTCCCTCATCACCAACCGCAGTGGTCTGTCCTTCTTCCTTCAGCAATTTCTGCAGTGCATGGAATACTTCCGTGGACCAGCGAAGACCTTCCCTGAAGCTCCCAGCACCTGCAGGCATGATCATGAACTCCTGGGTATCAACGGAATTGGTTGCATGGGCACCACCATTGAGGATGTTCATCATAGGCACCGGAAGAGTATTTGCATTTACACCGCCATAGAAGCGATACAGTGGAATATCCAAAGACTTGGCTGCAGCATTCGCTGCTGCAAGAGACACTGCCAGAATCGCATTGGCACCTAAATTCGACTTATCCTTTGTACCATCCAGGCTGATCATGATTCGGTCGACCTCATATGTATCAGATGCATCAACTCCCACCAGTGCCGGAGCAATCTTCTCATTGATGTTGGCGACTGCCTTGGAAACGCCCTTGCCTCCAAACATTGCCTGATCACCATCGCGAAGTTCCAGCGCTTCGAACTCACCCGTGGATGCTCCGGAAGGAGATGCTCCTCTTCCAATAGTTCCATCTGCAAGAGTAACCTCAGCTTCCACTGTCGGATTTCCTCTTGAGTCTATAATTTCTCTTCCGTATACTTTTTCGATCTGTAAATAATCTCTCATAATCGAGCTCCTTTCATCTAAGGAATGGTGTCATTTTCAAGTAATTTATGTTTTCTTTTATTATTCGAGTGTAAGAAGAAGTGCCATTTTGAACTTCTCTGTTGCCTTCACAGAGTGGCGTCCTCCCTTAGCGAAGTGGAAGTTCTCACCTGCCTTAATTAGGTGATCTTCACCTTCATATCCAATCACACCTTCACCATCTAAGGCGAAGATGATGGCTTCTCCGGGAGCTGCATGCTCGGAAAGTCCGGTTCCTTTGTCAAAGGCCATCACAACAAATTTCATCTTGTCATTGTGAGCTACATCGATATTGACGATCTTACCATCCTGATAAGGGATGAGTTCTGCCAATTTGAATACCTCGCCTGCCTTAATTACATTATTCATAATGTCCTTTTGTATCTCGACTTCTGTATAAATCGCACCGCTTGTCGTGCGCATGCCCATTGGTGTATCTGTAAGTGTTACAATACTGTCGCCGGCCGTCAGTGTTCTGACGTAATGATTGTCGCCGTATACCTCCAGGCTCCCCTCCGCTACCACAATCAGCTTGTGATAAGGAAATACCTCTGCACTGATATCAGTATCTGCTGCGAGAGAAAAATATATGATAGGATTTCTTCCTTCCTGGATTGCTTTGGAAATCGTGCATCCTGCGATCGTCTGATTGTCCTTGGCGATGGAGAATACTTCACCAACCTTTTCCTTCATGCTCTGCCTCCTTTCTGAACTTCAGGAACTGTTTGTTCCCTTGTTTTCATGGTTATGATAACTGAAATCCATCCCTTATTCTGTATCCACAGATACATTTTGACAGAATTTTTCGTGTATAATATAAACATCAATAGCAAAGGAGGAACCAGATATGGATTACTTAGCTTTATTAAAAAGCCCGGTTTTCAGCGGTTTAACAGCAGCAGATCTGCGAGATGTGCTTGATGATACACCACACCGTATTCAATGTTATGACAAGGATGAGACAATATTTCTTCAGATGGATACCGCCGATCGTATCGGAATTGTACTGGAGGGACAGGTACAAGGGCAGAAAACCTTTCCCAACGGAAGCATGGTGAATGTTTCGACTCGAACACCCGGTGACCTCATCGGCCCGGCAGCAGTCTTCTCCCGCAGTCACCATTACCCCTGCGATGTGATCGCATCGAAACCAGCAACAATCATGATGATTAGAAAGGAAGACTTCCTGTCATTACTGCAAAAAGATATGCGTATTTTGGAAAATTTCACAACAGAAATTTCCACCGCCACGTATATGCTGCAGCAACGAATCGAGCTTTTCTCATACAGCGGAATTGGACAAAAAGCGGCCTTCTGGTTACTGCTTCGTCATAAACAGACTGCCCGTACGATCATTCCCATTCCCGAATCTATAACCAAATGGGCTTTACAGATGAATGTATCCAGACCCTCCCTCCATCGTGAGCTGAAAAAAATGGAATCCAAAGGTTTCATACACCTTTCCACTAAGCAAATAGAATTGCTTGATATAGATGGTCTGCAGGAAATGCTCAGTGATAACTGAGTTGCAATTTGACATCTATGTATTAGAGACAACAGTGACTTCGCTGTTGTCTCTTTTCTTTCGCCGGCTTAACTGAATAAAACATCTAGCATCATCATAACAGCAAAGCCAACCATGAAGGCAAGTGTAGCCCTATTAGAATGTTCCCCTTCAGACATCTCTGGTATTAGTTCCTCCACAACAACGTATATCATTGCACCTGCAGCAAAACTAAGAAGTACTGGCATCAAAGGAACGAGCTGGCTTGCGAGAAGTATTGTAATGAAACCAGCAATCGGCTCTACTGCACCAGACAATGTTCCCTGTAAAAAAGCTTGTCCTTTACCCATTCCATTTGCATGTAGAGGCATAGAAATGATGGCTCCCTCTGGAAAGTTCTGAATGGCGATACCTACTGCTAAGGAAACCGCTGCAGAAAAAGAAACTGCTGCATTTCCCTGCATCCATCCCGCATACACCACACCGACTGCCATTCCTTCTGGAATATTATGGATGACCACTGCAAATACAAGCATCGTTGTCTTTTTCAATCCACTCTTGGGACCTTCTACAGTCTCATCTAAATGCATATGGGGCGTAATCGTGTCAATCAAAAGTAAAAACAACATTCCTAAACAGAATCCAGCCACTGCTGGTATTACACCAGTCTTCCCCGTACTCTCCTTTGCCTGTTCAACTGCAGGAATCAGAAGACTCCAAAAGGAAGCAGACACCATGACACCTGCCGCAAAGCCTGTCAAAACTCGCTGCAGCTGATTATCTATCTCCCTTTTCATGAAGAGAACCATCATAGCCCCTAAGGTTGTTCCTATAAAGGGAATGAGAAGTCCCGCTATTACATTCATATTCATCTTTTACCTCCAGTCATACGTCTAATAGGACTATACCAAAATTTCGATCTACTCTGCCATATACAATTCATGGTTCACAAAAAAAAGAAGCCCCTTTCTGGAGTTTCTTCTTTCATCATTTATAGAAATGTAAACCAATCTATCATTTACTGCTTCGCTGGGATTCGTCTCAACAGATCCTTGGTATTCACTGCAAAAGGAATCTCCATGGTAATAATCTCCATTGGACGGAAGGCACGGTCTGTTGGCAGACCATCCTTATCTAACATTCGATGCAATTCGAAGGTCTCATTCATCTTACCAGGCATCAGAGCCTCGATGGTGTCACCTATATTGATGACATTACGAACCTCTACCTTTGCTTCCTTGGTCTCAGGGTCATAACTCATAACTGTCCCTAGGAAATCATGATTCACAGAGTTATTCGAGTACTCATGGAAGATGATGCTATCCTTGCCAGCTCGCTCTGGATAGAATCCAGGACAGACCTCACGGTTTTCACCCTTATTGATCTCACTTAAGTGGTAGGCCAGACGTTCCTCTGACATCTCTCCATCATTCTCGTAGAGTTCATCGATCAGATGACGATACGCAGATACCACAGACGCTACATAGTACTCAGACTTCATACGTCCCTCGATCTTCAGAGAGGACACTCCAGCCATCATGAGATCCCGGATATAGGCAGCTGCCATCATATCCTTTGAGCCCAGGGTGAATGGTGTCTCGTCATCACTGATTTCCTTCCCTGCATCATAGATATGATACTGCCAGCGGCAGGACTGCGCACAGCCACCACGGTTGGCATCTCGAAGAGTCATACGATTACTCAGGGTGCATCGACCAGAGATATTGACACACATACCTCCATGGATGAAGGCTTCTGTCTCCACTGGGATTGCCTGGGTAATTGCCTTGACCTCCTCCATAGAGCATTCACGGGCTAGTACAATGCGGTCTACATTATTCTCCTCCACCAGCATCTCAGCTGCCAGGGAATTGGTGACAGACATCTGGGTAGAGCAGTGCACTTCTAGCTTAGGTGCCACACGCTTGGCCAGAGCCATGATGGAGACAGAGGCTGTAATGATTGCTGTCACTCCTGCTGCCTCTAGTTCCTTCAGGTACTCTTCGAGGCCCTCGAAGTCCTCATTATGAGGGATGATATTCACTGTGACATGGATATTCGCTCCATGCTCTCTGGCATAGGCACAGGCCTCACGGATATCATCCATGGTGAAATTACTTGCATGGGAGCGAAGGGAGAAGGACATGCCCCCTAGATAGACTGCATCCGCGCCATAATTGATGGCCACCTTGGCTCTGGCTAGATCCCCGGCTGGTGCCAAAAGCTCTGGCTTACTGATTTTCTTATCGCACTGTTTTCTGTTCATAATATCCTGAATCCAGAGGTTCTCCGTGGAACTGCTCTCGATATTCCTTTCCGATTATTGTTGGATCTTCGCCATCTAGGATCTGTCTGTAGGCCTGGACTGCTGCTAACTGCTCCTCTATTGGGAGATAGCTTCCCTCGATTAAGAGGCCACTTGGATCACTTGCCAGAACCTTCTCTATGAAGTCGAAGGAGTCTAGCACATTGTCACTATAGATCAGAGTTCCTGTCTCATCCTCATAGACGGGCATGGTGCCCTCTCGCTTCATCTCGATTAGGGTGACCTCCTTATTGTGAGACAGATCCACATCCTTTTCGTAAATCTCCTGGTAGGATGTGAGCAGCTTACGATAGGAGCGAGACATCAGGGTTCTGCCATGGACTGTGACAATTGCGCGATGCAGTGCGGACAGGATCTCGACCGTCTCCTCAAGGGTGAGAAGGGGAGAGATGCAGATGCTCTGCACCCCATGGTCCAGCCACCACTGGCCATCATTGATAGAGGTCATCAGAGTCTCCGGGTCATAGACCAGACGATCCACCAGATCATACTTCTTCGCCAGGTAGTAGATGGCAGGATCTGAGAAATATAAACCATCCACAGGGATTTCCTTAAGAAATGCCAACATCTCCTCAACAGTTGATAGCATCCCTTCATGAAAAGTCATATTGGCGCGAATGGCCAGCTTCTTCTTATTGAAATGCTCTGACTTAACTGCCTTGGCATTATAGTCAGCGATCTGTGCTGCCACATCACAGAGCTCCTCTTTACTGAGCTTCTCAGCCGCAGTGCTGCTCAGTCCATCCAGTGCAACCAGGATCGTGTCTGCCTGGGACTGAAGGAGCTGCAGGAAGTCTGCTCTCTTCTCTAGTGTTGTAATGATTTCCTTCATATTGATTCCTATATTCTATGTAATGGCATATAGCCCATCGGATTCCCTCCGAAAAGCATATCGATTTTTCCATTTTCGCCATAAGCCACCGCTCATCTTACCACAGATTTTCCATTCAGTCGACCACCGAAGAGAGACGATGGATGGCAATTGCCCTATTCTGTACATCCCCTGGTGTCTGCTCGTAGCGAGCGAACTCATAGGTATAGGAGCCTCGACCACCTGTAATGGAGCGAAGTACTGTGCAGTAGCCGAAAAGTTCACGCTCTGGCACGTCTGCTTCAATCACCTGCTTGCCATTGGATGGATTCATTCCCAGGATGACTGCGCGGCGCTTATTCAAGTCTCCCATGACATCTCCTGTGTAGGCATCTGGGACAGTTACTCTAAGATGAACAATTGGTTCGAGAAGGACAGCGCCCGCTTCCATAATGCCCTTTTTGAAGGCCTGTTCTGCTGCCGTCTTAAATGCCATCTCAGAGGAGTCCACTGGATGATAGGATCCATCAAAGAGAGTGGCATGTACTCCAACCACTGGGTATCCTGCCAATGGACCCCTCTCGCAGGAAGAAGCAATTCCCTTTTCAACTGCCGGGAAGAAGTTCTTCGGTACGGCTCCGCCAACGACTTCCTCATCGAAGATATATGGTGCATCTCCACCAGATGGACTGAAGCGTATTTTGACATGTCCATACTGGCCATGTCCACCTGTCTGCTTCTTATACTTATACTCTGCCTCCGCAGTCTTTCGAATGGTCTCCCGATAGGCAACCCTTGGCTTCTCCACATGGATTGGTACCTTATACTCATTTTCCAGTCGAGACTGAATCACTTCGAGATGCAGATCTCCCATACCATAGATCAGAGATTGATGATTGGCTGGATCACTGACTGCCTTGAAGGTTCGATCCTCTGCAGATAGTTTTCCCATGGCTAATGCAATCTTATCTACATCTCCTTTATTCACTGCCTTCCAGCGAAGGTAAGTAAGGGGCGTAGGTAGATCCATCTTCGGATAGACGATCGGATTGGACTTGGTAGATAGGGTATCTCCTGTCTCGATGCTTGGTCGCTTCGCCAATGCACCTAAGTCACCGGCATGGAGTTCTGCTACTTCTAGTGCCTTATTACCTCTTAGAACATAGAGCTTACCAATCTTAATCTCTTCACCAGTTCGACTGTCATACATGAGGTCATCTGACTTCACAACACCAGAACGAACCTTGATCAGGCTATAGTATCCAATGAATGGATCTACAATGGTCTTAAATACAAATGCTGTCTTGGGTTTCAGAATGTCGAAATTGGCTTCGAAGATTTCATTGGTCTTCATATTGATACCGATCATCTCACGATTATCAGCTGACGGCATGTACTTTACGATATCATCCAGGAGGGTATAGACACCTCGCTGAGTCAGACCAGATCCAGACTCTACCGGGATAATGGAGCCATCAGCGATTGCCACACGAACAGCTGCTCTGATCTCTGCCTCGGAGAAAGTATCACCTGCCAGATAGCGGTCCAAGAATTCCTCGGAAGTCTCTGCTACAGCTTCCATCAGGCTATCATTGTATTGGTTCATGTATTCCACAGAATAGTCTGGAACTGCATCTTCCACTGCATCATCTCCCTGATACTTAAATGCAGTTTTCTGGATGACATTTACATAGCCTGCCAGTTCTCCCTCTTCACGAAGAGGCATGTTAAATGGTGCAATCTTCTTACCAAAGCGTTCACCTAGGTCTTCGATGACTTCACGATAGGACACAGAATCGATATCCATGTCTGTAATAAAAAAAATGCGTGGTAAGTGAAACTTCTCACACAAATCCCATGCATGTTCCGTTCCAGCTTCCACGCCAGCCTTACCGGAGACCACGATGATGGCACCATCCGCTACACTCATGGCCTCATCCACTTCTCCCTCAAAATCAAAAAATCCTGGAGTATCCAGGACGTTAATCTTATTATCTTCCCACTCCACCGGCACAATAGACGTAGAGATGGAGATATGTCTCTTAATCTCTTCCTTGCCATAGTCAGAGATGGTATTTCCGTCTTCAACCTTACCAGCACGAGGCACTGCCCCGCTAAGCGCTGCCATAGCTTCGGTTAGTGTCGTCTTGCCGCAACCGCCATGCCCTAACATTACCACATTACGAATTTTGTCCGTTGTAAATACATTCATAGTCCATCCTCCACATTGAATAATCCAATTACTTACGCTACCTTCTTATCAACTGTCAATTTGCACTACTTGTATTACTTCACTACATAATGGGAATTTCTACTCTGAGATATAACTCCTTTCCACTCCTCCACAAATGTCTATAATCATGGTTTACACCATATGCCAACTGTATGCAATGTCCGAGATAACCAAATCTCAGAGACCAAAATTATGTATTTCTCTGAATGGGAGAATAGAGTCCGGCTTCTAATTATCCCAGCTTTCTGGATGCCTTATGCTTCGAGTTCTCTAGTGACAAAAAAAGCCCCAGATACTTCATAGTACCCAGGGCTTTGCCTATTTCTTACAGATTGGTTTACATTTCTAAGAAAGATTACAGCATATGTGCACGAAGTTCTTCTCTTGAGTACTGAGACAGATCTGCAGGTGCGATGTCTAAGATGGTACGGCATCCCTTCTCACCACGCTGATTCATCTTATATGCTGCACGTGCTACTGCAAGCAGTACAGATGTTGTGAACTCTGGATTAGAATCCAGCTTCAGGCTGTACTCGATGACATGCTGGTTCTCATTTTCCCAGCCTGTAGTACCTGTACGGAATACGAAACCACCGTGAGCTAAGCTGCTGTGGTTCGCCTTCATCTCATCCTCAGAGATAAAGTGAACCGTGGTATTGTACTCATCGAAGTAGTTTGGCATGGTCTTGATCTCATTCTCGATTGCTGCCTTATCTGCGCCTTCCTCAGCTACAACAAATACTTCACGTGTATGCTTGTCCCGTGTAGTCAGATCTGGGTTCTTACCGGAACGGACAGCCTCAAGTGCTGCATCAACAGGGATTGTATACTGACGAGCATCCTTAACACCTGCAATACGACGAACTGCATCAGAGTGACCCTGGGATACACCCTTGCCCCAGAATGTGTAATCCTTACCATTTGGCAGAACTGCATTACCATAGACACGAGCCAGAGAGAACATTCCCGGATCCCAACCACAAGAGATGACAGCTACCTTACCAGCGGCACTTGCAGAAGCATCTACATTAGCGAAATGCTCTGGAATACGTGCGTGAGTATCGAAGGAATCAACTACGTTAAACAACTTTGCATACTCTGGTGTCTGCTTTGGAAGGTCTGTTGCAGAACCACCACAGAGAATCATCACGTCAATCTTATCTGTCCAATCAGCTACCTCATTCACACTTACAACTGGGATGCTTGAATCGTGCAGTTTTACAGTGGCTGGATCACGGCGTGTGAATACTGCAACCAGTTCCATATCGGATGCCTTCGCTGCATTCATCTCTACACCACGTCCTAAGTTACCGTAACCAATAATACCAAGTCTGATCATGTTGGTTCTCCTTTTCTATATATAATCATTATTTTTTTCTGTGAAAATACTAGCACTAATCCCACCACTACGCTAGTTTTTTTACATGAATATTATTCTCTTCTCAATGCCCATAACTCCTTTTCGGAGATTTCTATGCTCTCTATGTTCTCACAATTTTTAACGCAGTCGGGATACAAGCTCCGACTGCGTTAAACGCTCCGCGAGGATGCGCACGGATTCGGACAGGAATTTGTCTGCTGAAGCAGACCCGAATCCGGCGCACAAGACTCGCGAGCGAGTCTTGACGCTCCCGCCAATCGAGTAGGCTGACTCCTACTTGATTTCGCACACGAACATTCCGCACTTAGTGCTCCATGTTCTTACGACCGGCAAATGAATTTGTATGCAAGCATCCATTCGCTTGCCGGTCTTGTGC
>OCVV012832419.1_pt1 | contig 10724 bp, 8 predicted proteins | sample 1539721 | NCBI WGS metagenome assembly OCVV01 (sample SAMN02144230, study PRJEB22623) | gut metagenome | biome: sheep rumen | host: Ovis aries | place: New Zealand
ATTTTGGAGCACGAACGGCAACCCATGGTGCAAGTGCTTATGACCGCGCAGCAGTTTGCTCGGCGATTGCGGGATTTTCGCGAAAACGCTAAGGCCGGTTTCGCGTTCTATATCAGAAGCGCTACGGACTCCGTTCTTGAATATGTGGATCATGAACAAGAATAAAACACCTAATGCAAAGCCGATTATAATGGCAACCATCAAGATGCGTGATCTTTTGGGCTTACTAGGGCTTTGTTGTATTTGGGCGTAATCCACAATACGCACGTTGCCCACTTCACCGGCACGGACAACACGCAACTGTTGGATGTTGTTGAGCATGTTCGTATAGACTTCGTTGTTTACGGCCACTTCTTCTTGCAGGCGCTTGACCTCTTGCTGCGTAAGCGGCATCTTTTCAGCATCCTTCTTAAGCACAGCCAATTCCGCACGCAACTTGCTCTGTTGTTTAACAATTGTCTGCACGTTCGGGTGTTCCGCCTTGAACAGGCGCATGGCGGCCTGGCGTTCCTGTTCCAGCTGCATAATCTGGCGTTGCAGTTGGCCCTCTTTGTCGAGGTGGGCCTTGGTTTCGCCAGACATATCAACTGAACCGATACGGTATCTGTAGTCTGCCAGTACTTTTTCAGCACTGTCCAACTTTGCCTTGACGCCTGGCAACTGTCCTTCAAGGAATTCTAGGGTCTTTTCAGCCTCGGCACTGCGCATTTCTACATTTTGACGCAAGTACGTCTTGGCAATCGTGTTCAAGATGGACGCTGCACGGTCCGGGCGGCGATGACTGTAACGTATGGAGATTATGCCAGTCTGTTTGCCTTTCTCCATCACGTGTAGAGCACCCTGTAAAGCCCTCTCCGCCATCATAGTAGAGCCCTGGGCTACCCTAAATTTTTGACCAACGCGAGCTTCCATGAAATTCACACGGATGGCCAAAGTGTCTCCCCCATATATGGTCGTATGTATTTCTCCGACGTTTCCATCGATGACTGATTTGCCATTTGGAGCAATTAGTGAGTAAGTACTTTCGCCAGTGACAATAGCACTCCACTCCTGTGTACGGACCTTGTTCGGAATGCGCAAAGAATCTAAGTCCATGCGCCCTTCTCTATGCATCAATCTGTCCCAAAAGCTAACAGGTACTGCCCACAAATTAAGGTGTTCCGTTGCAACAACATAACTTAATACCATACGGCTCTTGATGAGTTCTATTTCAGCATCGGCAGGGCTTACCAAGTCGAGAACTGCGCCCATCTCGCCCATAGCTTTAGTTGCCTTACTACTAGACCCCTTCACATTCACTTGAAGGAGCGCGTCGCTTGTATACTCTGGGCGTACCCACATTGCATAGCCTGCACCCAATAGTGCGGACACAATTACAAATAATATGAGAATGTATTTCTTTCTCCAGAGCAAATTTAAAAACTCAAGCAAAGAGATAGAGTTGCTTGATTCTCTGAGATTCTCATCTATGTTTGTTTTTATTTCGTTTGACATTGCTTCTGTATATTTAGAGTTTTGGAAAAAATAATTAAAAAAAAGAGTTTTTGTTTACTAAAACCTAAACACCTAATAAAATGCGTGTGATTTTGGGTGAAATCTTTTTACAAATGGCCAATAACGCAAAACTAATGAATAAAACTACTAAAGAGCCTAAAATCCATTTAATGGCTGGAGATGCGATATAACCCTTAAAATGAGCCAAACTCGACAGGACAAAAAAGTGAATCAAATAAATACCAAAGGAATAGCGTCCCATAACACAAAGTAGTTGGTATATCTTGCTGCGTTCAAATCTTAAAAAGAAATTCTGTGTTTCGTTACGCAACGCCAAGATGCAGAAAAAAGCGTTAAAGCCGAAAATAGATGCTTTCTGCCCTAGGCCTTGCGGAGTCAACGTTTGATCCATAATAAATACGCTTTCAATTATCGACAACACCAAGAATAACAGTGTTGCCAAAACAACTGCTCCAATCATAATCGGTTTTCCGTGATTTTTGTTTAAACCAAAATAAAGCCCCTCAACAAAAAACACTCCCCACGGGATGAAATTTCCTGCATAAATAATAAACGGAAGGTTCTTCCCCATATGTATAACGAATAAATAACTATTCAGACCCCACCAAATAAAACCGGCGACAGACAGGATAACCAATGAAATAAGTGAAGTATGTTTTTTTAGAAACCAAAGCAATAAATAGCATTGGATAATAACCGCGATGAAATAATATATCGTATAATAGCAAGAGAATAACTTAATGAACGGATTTAGGGAGAATCCGTATGTCAAATCACGACACACATAATAAAGGGAACAGAAGAGAACCGGAATATAGACACGGGGAATCTGTTTTTTTAAGAAACGCACATATCCACCATCTTCCATCTGCTTCGAGGCGAGAAAACAACCTGAAATCGCCAGAAAAAGCGGAACGGCGACGTTCATTAAGTTACGTACAAAGATAACAGGAAGGGAGACGTCTGGATATGTATAGCAAAAACCAAAACAATGGATGAAAACTACCATTATAATTGCGATGCACCTTAAAAAATCAAAATAAGAAATACGCATATAGAGGGCTTATTGTCTATTCAACAATTTCTTTATCGGTTTTAAAATCAAATCTCGCTCATATGCATTCATAGAAAGTGCAAAGAACAGAGGCAAATAAGCAATCAAATAAAGAAGTATCCCTATGCACAATTCTGGTATTGAATCAATGGTAAAATTCTGCAAAATGTAGTATGTGACAATTGTCATCAATGCTGGGATAATGGACATCTTTATAATTTCAATCCAGAAACGGACAATGTTGATTTGTTGTTTAACCCTATAGTATATGTTCATTACAATAATCTGTGCGACTGTCAATCCGGCGGCAATACCGATTGCACAACCGACACCACCATAATACTTTGATAACGGAATCTGTAATCCAAGGCTGCATACAGAAACAACTAAACTGAGTATGCAGCGGAACTTCATCTGGTTTCGGGCTTGAAGTATAACCAAACCGATATTCTGAATGAGCGGTACGGTAAAAGGAACAAATATAATCATTGCAATTGTATAGGCTTCTGCATACCCCGCCCCCGCCCAGAGACAGATGAACTGCTTGCCAAACAGAAAGAATCCAGTCAATATAAGAATCATAATCCCATATTGAATTCGCCCTGTCTTTATGAATAAATCTGATATTGCTGTTCCATTGTTTTCTTGGACAGTCATTGCCGTAACCTTAGGTAAAAAGACTCCGCTAATTGCCGTGGAGAAACTCATATACATGTGCTGAAGCTGTATAGCTACAGCAAAGACGGCCACAGCCGCAGTCCCCGCAAAAGCCCCCAATACAAATTGACCTGTACTCCAGTAAATACGGTCCATAATGGCGTTCATGAATATCCATAAGGAATAAATGCAGATTTCTTTTAAGAAGGGGATTTGGATTTTGCCAAAGATCAATTTTATATTCAAATAACGCTTGCAGTACCAAAAATTGCTACCAAGTGTCAAAATGTTGAAAATGGTCGTGACCACAACCATCGCAATAGCCTTGTACCCCATATACAAGAGGACAATCATCGTCGCGTAATTCAGGACGATTCTTATGATTGCGATGACTTTCTGGAATACGAACTGCTCGTATGCGGTTATAATGGAACCAAAAAGGCTGAACGGGAATGTAATTGCCAGGTTGATAACCATCAGCAGCAGGATAACTTTTGTGCGTTCGAGTTCTGTGGCCGTCATTGACGCATCAAAAATGTTCCCTGCATTTAGATAAAGGATTCCACCGATAATTAGGGCGACGACGCCGATGCCACAATAGAGCAAAAAGAACATTCCGAACATCCTGTACTGTTCTTCTTGCTTCCCTTCTGCCCGGAATTTAGCTGTGTAGCGGACAATGGCGTTGCCAAAACCCAGGTCCAAAATGGTCAAGTAGGCTACAATCGATGCTGCGATGGAGTACAAGCCGTATTCGGACTTCCCCATCATGCGTAGCATGAACGGCGTATAGAGAAGCCCGACAAGGTTGTTGAGGGCCAATACGACGTACGAGAGCAAAGCGCCTATTTTGAGTTGTGACTTAGGCATTTAGGGTTCCAAAGCCTCTTTTAACCATTTTAGCGAGAAATTTCGCATTTCTTCAAGTTTTCCTGATTCATGCAACCTCAAAAGGGATTCAAAACGTGCCGAACCACGGGTTTCGTTATAAAGACACATGAATTCTTTTCCGAATACAATCGCGAAGACCGTACCATGGAATGAATCTGTCACAACGTAGGATGCATCGCGGAAAATCGCTAGCCATTCCGGAATAGAAAGATTTGCTTTGGAATCTGCTGAGAAAACCCTCAATTCAAGGTTCTTTTCCTTGGCAAGAGTTTCACAAGACTTCAGAATAGACTCGTCGATATTCAGGACATAGGCCGCTAAGATTGGTTTTGTTTCGATTGGAACATCCTTGCAGAGTTCAGAATAATCTTCTTTTTTCAGCAATAACGTAGGATCCAAAACCATTGTTGCATCAATACCGAGATATTCTTTACACAAGTTGACTCCGGATTCTTCGCGAACACTGACGGCGGCAAATTTCTTTGCTAGCGAGGCACAGGTCTTGGTTTGTTTTGGAGTAAATTCCCAATGGTCTACCCCGAAAGAAACGGCGTAGGCGATTCTACGGGTATGTAGATGTTTCAAGAAACTTAAGAAGGATTCCTCGATGTTCGGAGCGTACTTGGGCCGCCAAATTTGATCGCTTCCAACAACAATTGCGTCAAATTTCTGAGCCAAATTTGGAATATTTGAAATACTCGTTACAGGAGTAGTCTTGGATATGTATTTCGATATAAAATCTTCAATGACATCAAGCCTTTTTTCAACTGGAGTGACCTTGGCAAAAGGTCTCCTTTTGCCAGGAATGAAAAAGCAAAGGAAAGACTTGAACCAGGAACACAGATACAGCCACCAAGGCGATGCCTTATAGCTGCGGTCAAATGTCGTAGGATTATGCCCAAGATCCCTCAAGACCTTCTGCAAGGCATAGTTTTGGAGAACTCCACCGTAGTTATTCAATAACGGCTGTGTAACGATTCCTACATTCATACAGCCCTCAAAAAAGAACGCTTGGTTTGCCAAGCCCAAAGGGCGAAGCGAGCAATTGGCCACGGATGGATTAATGAAAAACGAATGAGAGAGTCTAGTTTCTTGAATCCCTCAAACCCTGCCAAGAATAAATCATTTATATCAGAACAAATTGCGACGAAGTCTTTCTTTTTTAACCCCGGTTTCATAAAAACAAATCGTTTTATGTCAATTTTGCCTCTATTTAACAAAGACTTGTCAAAACCTTCTATCGAATCAAAATAGTCTATAAAAAAGAGCATTGATTGCAGTTTACGGTCTGAAAGTTCATTAACAAGGCTATTTTCATTAACAGAGCTGTCATAATGATAGAAAGCCTTGGGAATATAGGATATTCGTATATCATGAATAGCCAAATGTATGCTGACAAACAAATCCTCCCATACAACCATTTTTGGGGGGAAGGAAATATTGAATTCCTTAAACAAAGACCTTCTCACCAACTTGTTCCAGCATGCACCATGTAAACCTTGGAATAGTTCTCGCATGACATTTTGCGATTCAAGGGATTTGGGCTTTTGTGAAAAATAATGGGATTTTTTGTCTTCGTGCCTGATAAAATCGCAAATGACCATGTCTGACGAATTTTCAATGGCATTTTGCAGCATTTCTTCAAGCATTGTTGGCTCGACCCAATCATCCGGGTCCACGTGTATCACGTAGTCGCCCGTTGCATTGTCCAAACCACACTGGCGAGCAGATGCTACTCCACCATTTTCTTTGTGGATGACTCTTACCCGCGAATCCTTTTTAGCATATTCGTCGCATATCTTACCAGATTGATCTTTCGATCCGTCATCCACCAGGATAACTTCAAAATCGCGAAACGTCTGGCAGAGTAAACTATCCAGGCAATGCCTCATGTACTTTTCGGCAGCATAGACTGCAACAATTACAGATATCTGGGGCATACTCAACCGTTAAAAAGCCTTGTCAAAGAATAGGTTATCTTTACATTCACGAACGAAACAAGGGCAAAACATTTGCCGAGTAGAGCACTCTTGTGAAAGACGTAGTACCGAAGGTACTTGCGGTACAGTTTTTGCAGACGGACTAAGGCTTTTTTATCATTAACACCCGATTTAGCCATGGAAATGAGTATCTGGTTGCAATAGTAGATAATGGCTCGATATGCGTATTTTTTCTGTTTTGGATAGTTGTGTTCAAAAAAGTCAGCTCTTTCTGTGCAGGCTTCAATCGCATGCCATTTTTTGGGAGAATACGACTCATTGACGATGCTTTCTTCGTTTATTCGATAGACATATCCCTGATAATCGCTGACAACAACCTTGTTTGCCAGATGAATCGTCTTGTAGGTTGTAAAAATGTCCTCGTGATATTTACCGACAGGATACTTTACCGTATTAAATATAAAACTCTTGTAAAGTTTTCCGCACGCAGTGGTGGAAAGTTTCTTCGTGTTAAAAAAGACCTCCATTTTGTTGTCGACAAAGGTCTCGCAACACATTTTAGACATATCTTCGGCAAGGTCGGCCAACGAATCCTTGGATGAACAGCGAACCATTCCACAAACCGACATATCGGCATCATTTTCTTGGCATAGTTTTACCAACACGTCTAAATAATGCGGAAAAATAAAGTCATCGCTATCGATAAAGGTTAAGTAATCTCCCTTAGCAATTCCGATGCCACTATTTCTCGCTGCAGAGAGGCCTCCGTTTGACTGATGAATGACCTTTATTCGAGAATCCTTCTGTGCGTATTCTTCGCATATTTTGCCAGAACTGTCCGGAGAACCGTCATCGACAAGAATCAGTTCAAAATCCTTGAAAGTCTGCTGTAATACGCTTTCAATACAGTTCGCCAAATATTTTTCGACTTTGTAAACGGGAATGATAATACTGACTAGCATATTTTACCTTACCATGCCCCTACGAGACTTTATTTTTCGAATTTCTTCTGAACTGTATTGCGGGAACGTTTTCCCAAGATAGTATCCCAAAGCAATTGCATAGAATCCGGAAGAAATAATCACGCCTTCTGCAATTGGCAAATAGAACATCGAGAAAAGAGTCTTTCCGAAACCAATAATCACCAATGCGCCAATCACAACAAAGGATTCCCTACTCATTGACCACGATTTAATCCATGTGTAAATAAAGCTAATCCAAAAAGCTACATAAGGCAATAATCCAACTATTCCATGTTCTAGCAAAATGGCTACCCAGTCATTATGGGCCCAGGAAATGTTTACAGAAAGGGTTCCTTGTGCGCCTATACCAAACAAGAATGACCGGATAGAGTAGTTGTTCTCCATATATTCAAAAATTGTCGTCAGATAGACATCTCGTTGGCTTGAATATCCCTCTAGAGTGTCTTGGTACCTTGATGCCAGATAGACGCTGGTCTCCAGTTGGTGCATGGTAAACTTGTACAGGACTGCTAAAAATACTAAGGAGAGCAGGAAAAAGATGGTTTTCTTTTTTATTGAGTAGTTCGAGAGAATTCCCCAGAGCAAAACCAAGATGCTTATGCTTCCTAACAGAATCACGCCCCTCTTGGCGCTCATTATAAAAAAGAAGAAAAATACACAAAGCAAGATAAACTGTAGTGATATATGCTTTCGGAATAGAAGAACAAGAGGAAGTATGCTTAGAAGAATGTATACAGCCGTAATGGTAAATTCTTCTTGATGGGAATCAACTAAGGCCGCTTCAATTAGCATTTGCTGGTATGTCACATAGAATGCTAGGAGCGATGCTGCAAGCATTATGAAAAAAAGAATTCTCATAACGCGGTCGTTTAAGACACCTTTACAAGTAAAGATGTATATTGGAACAACCGTTAGCATTGAATTGAATAACCACAGGATATATCGGTTATTCTCAATGACATAGTTTCCCATTCTACAAATGACAACATCTCCAACAAATATAAGGACTATTCCGTAGATAGCCAATATACCTACGAATATCAATAAAAACTTGAAATAGGGAATTAACTTATAATTTGCGACAAAATAGACAGTATAAGAAAAAGCAAAAATCGCTAAAAAAAACTGTAATGCGACATAAGCCTTGGTGGAATAGTATACGTACGGCAAGAATGCCAGCAACATCCATGCCACAATATACGCATATGGAAACACCGAAACTAAACGCATTGAATATCCTGTCTATACATCATGGCAATATTCTTCCAAGAATATCGTTCTTTTAGCGCCTCGTATAGTTTTCGTTGTTTTTCATAATCAAACGACGGATCCACCAATCTTTTCAGCAAATTTGATAAACTTTCCGCATTTCCCGATTCAAAGAACATTTCTTCGCCAAATCCGGCCAATGTTTCTTTAAAACTAGGTAAATTCGAACTGATAACGGGCCTTTCAAAAAATAAAGCCTGCAAAAGAGCGCCGCTTTGCGTTATTTCCCTGTAAGGGAAAGCGAGAACGTCCGATTTGAGGATGATTTTGTCCAAAAGTTCGTCCGAAACCCGCTTTAGGATAAGATCGATATCCAATCCGGCTGATTTTTGCCGCAAGACCTTCTGGTATTCTTCGGGGGTCTGCCCCACGATTGTCGTATGGATCTGGCTCTGGATGTCTTTGGGGAGTAACGCTATTGCATCTACAAGGATGTCCGTGCCCTTGTAATAGCTTTGGTTCCCAAACATCACTAGCTGAAGCTTTTCTCCGCGTTCGTGATGAGTAATATTCGCGTTTTGGGGCTTAAAGACACCATGCGGGAAAACCTTGCAACGGGAGCCGTCAATTGAAAAATCCCTGCAAAACACCTGTTTTGAGCATTCTAGGTGTAAAACGAAGGTGTCTATAAGTCTTTCGACTGCGGCAAAACGGGATTTAAATCTGTTGCGGGCCCGTTCGTCGGCGTTATGCGGGTAAATATTGTGTATTGTAAGCCAAATTTTTGATTTCGGGGAGCTCAGTTTAATTAACCGCAAAAAAAGGCGTTCAATCGAGCAAATCTCCAGGAACGGAAGCCACTGGAAATGAATTATGGAAGGCCGTTTCCAGAAGACATAGATAGCCAAATACAAATAGTTCACAAGCCCTTCTAGGGCCTTCGCAAAGCGTTTGAACTTGTTTTCGCTATTCTGCATTTTCTGCGGAACAAAACTCACCAGTTTTTTTGCCTTACAGGCGATACTTTTCGGGTCGACATTTACAGCCAAAAATGTCAGGTCGTCTTTTTCGCCGAAACAAGACGCCATCGCTTCGCATAGTGCGATGTCGTACCTGGGAATCTTGCCGGATATGTCGACCATCAAGTATTTCATCTAGCCAACAATCCCTTCGAACAGTTTTTTCCACATGTTGCAGATTACGACCGAACTGAACCGGCCAACGTTTTCAACGGCTTTCTTCCCCATTGATTTGCGCTGCTCGGGGTGCTCAATCATATAGCTGATTCCATCGTAGAGCGCATCCTTGTTCTGGTTTTCTACAAGAATTCCATTAACGCCATTCTCAATGATATCGGAAGGGCCGTTCGGGCAATCAAAGCTCACTGCAGGGACACCCTGGGACTGAGCCTCGACAAGCACCATCGAGAAGCCCTCGAAACGCGATGATAGGACGAAAAACGCGGCCTCGCGGAGCTTTTTGTAGATTTCGTTGGTACGCCCCATCAGATTGACGACGCCGTTAAGGCCTGAGTTGGAAATCTGCTGTTCAAGTTCCTTCCTGAGATTTCCATCCCCATATATCTTGACTATCCAATCGGGATATTTCTCGTGAACCCGGTTAAACACGTCTACTAAGGTATCAAACCCCTTTTGATACTGAATTCGGCCTATGGCAACAATTGTCTTAGAATCTAACGGCGATGTGTAGGTTTCTGTTAGAACAACGGGATTCGGGATAACGCAAGTATGCTCCGAGGGGAAGAATTTGTCGTAACATTCCTTGTCCTTGGATGTCAGGACCACGACTTTACTGCATTTCTTGTAAATATGCAACCGGAGTTTTTGTAGCAGGCTCCCGTAATATCCGTAATACACATGCTCCGCGGCAACGACATTTTTCAGGCTGACTCCGGCCAAATAGAGAAGTATCATATTGGGATAGGCCTGCCCCACAATCACATCGTATTTATTCTTTTTGAAATGTTTGCGGACATTAAGGACGTTGCCTAGAATGCGGAACATTCGCTGCGGCGAATGCGGCTTGGCATCGTAATTCTTTTCCGAGAGATAGGTTATCTTGGTTCCCGGGAAATCATAAGCAAGAGTCTTACTAGACCTGAACTGAGAAACGATTTCTATGTCTAAATCACGATGACTAGTAGTGAACTGGGCGCAAAGGAGAGATATCACCCGTTCGATTCCTCCGGTATGCGTTATGTCATCATAAAAAAAACACAGTCTCATACGTATATCCCTAACAACTTCTAAAACATCCCCACGTACTTCATCTTCTTCCATACGCCAAAGAAGAGGTTCCGGCCGGTATTAAACAGAGATAGGAACTGAATATTATTCTGCATAATACCCACCGGTTTTTCGACTACCCCGATGCTCCACTTCGCCTTCTTTAGCAAGAATACTCAAATTTTTCCGAACATAACTATCAGAAAAACCTGTTGCATTCATCATGTCT
>OCVV011272800.1_pt1 | contig 10723 bp, 9 predicted proteins | sample 1539721 | NCBI WGS metagenome assembly OCVV01 (sample SAMN02144230, study PRJEB22623) | gut metagenome | biome: sheep rumen | host: Ovis aries | place: New Zealand
TGGAACGTGTGTAATAAAGAACTGGCTTCCATTTGTGTTAGCACCGCTGTTAGCCATAGCAAGTTTACCAGGCTTATCAAAAATCAGTTCATCAACAAATTCATCTGGAAACTTGTATCCAGGTCCTCCAGTTCCATTTCCACGAGGATCACCACCCTGAATCATAAAGTCAGCAATTACACGGTGGAATTTAAGTCCATCATAAAAAGGCTTTCCATTAGCAGCATCCAGTGTACCTTCTGCCAATCCTACAAAGTTTGTAACTGTCATAGGAGTTTCTTTATAAAACAGATTCAAAACAATTGTTCCTTTTTCTGTTTCCAAAACAGCAAAAACGCCTTCCTTTCCTTTCAAAGCATCAATACTCATTTTTCCTTCCTTTTCTGCAGAAGCCGAAGCCTGACTTGTTTTTTTAGGACTGCAAGAAACACCAGCAAGCACCAGAGTTCCAAAAATCAATCCGCTAATAATTTTTCTACTAAAAGCTTTATTCATTTTTTTTACCTAAAACTGTTTAATGAACCACTTGTAAATAGCATCCATTCTTTCACCCATAGATTCCGGAATCTGCTTTTTTACTAGCAATGGATTCTCTGCATCCAAATCTGTACAAAGATAGAGAAGTAAAGAATCGCCACAATCTGTTACAAGAACATTAATCTTCATTTTTTCTGGCTTTATAGGATAAACACCAAGGAATCCCATTTTGTCCAGAATTAAAAATTCCATCAGTAAAGTGTCGCCTTCCTGAAAATAAGAAAGCTTGTATGTATTTTCGCCGAATGAATTATCATCCTGCAAACAATAAGAAACCTGTCCGTTTGCATTTCCAGTATTCTGATCTGGAATTGGATCCTTACTTCCAAGCCCCGAAACCATATAACATTTTTTGTAGAGAACCATATCCTTCTTTTTTGTAGAAGAGTGATACATCATTCCCTGCATTTTAGAAACTGAACGGCAAACCTTTGCTACATCGTCAATTGTAATATCCTTAGCTGAAGAACCACTCTGCTTAAGCAAAAAGTCCTTCTTAAGATAATACAAATTTTCACATAAGTATGAAAAATTCTTTTCCTGACGAGGTATTCTTCCACCAGTAATCTTTGAGCTATATGTAGACTTTGGAAGAAGAGTCAGCTTGCTGTTCATTTCTTCACTTGTATACATAATGTGATTCTTTGAATCAGCCAGCATTTTATCAAAATTAGCCTGACCAACCAAAGAAATTACCTTTGCATCATCAGCAGAAAGCTGAAAGCAAAAGCCAGCTGCAAGCAAAGAAGCCAGAACAAGTTTTTTAAAGTTCAATTTCATTAGCGAACTCCTTTGTACAAAACGCGTACCTGCTTGTATACTCCTTCACCTTCGCTCTTTGTGTCTACATCTGGAATATCATTCAAAGTTGTGTGAATAAGACGTCTTTCAAATGGATTCATAGGTTCCAAAAGAATAGAATTGCGGCTTGAACGAACCTTGTCTGCAGTAGTGTAAGCAAGGCGTACAAGTGACTCTTCACGGCGGATTCTGTAGTTTTCAGTATCCAAAATTACGCGAACTTCTTCATGTCCAAGGCGTCCTGCATAAATATTTGCAAGCAGCTGAAGAGCATCAAGATTCTTTCCCTTACGTCCAATCAAAATTGAAGAATAAGATGAATCAAGTTTAATTCCAAGTTTTCTTTCTTCACGATATGTTACAGAAACCTTTACATCGTAACCCATCTTTTCAATAATGTTTGTGATGAATTCAATAAGCTTCTGTTCAAATTCACCCTGTGGAAGAGGATCAGCAACCAGTTTAGAATGATTTTCTTCTCTTTCTGGAGAAGAACCTGTGTTTCCATCCAGAGTATGAATTCTAATTTTTACATAACCCTTGTTGAAGATTGATTTTTTCTGTGTTTCAAGAATTTCAACATCAAACTGGTCTCTTTCAAGTCCCAAATCATTTGCAGCCATTTCAATGGCTTCTTTTTCAGTTTTTCCTTCGTACTCGTAAGTCATTTTTGTATCTCCTATGAACTTGTCATTATCTGGCACATTGTCATTATCTGGCTTGACCAGATAATCTTTTTCAGATTCCCGCATCAAGTGCGGGAATGACAATCTGTTTTTATTTTCTTTTACTTTTTGGTGGCACAACCTTCTGCTGAGGCTTATTACCAGCCATTTCTGTCTTTTTATCAGCCATCATCTTGTTAATAATAATCTGCTGTCCCATCTGGAAGAAGTTACTGATTGTCCAGTAAAGGATAAGTCCAGCTGGTGCATTATAGAACAAGAAGAAGAACATAATTGGCATACCATAAGTCATAAACTTCATAGTTGCAGCATTCTGTCCGTTTGCAGCAGTCATACCGCCATTCTGTGTAATCTTTCCAAATAAAAGCTGTGATGCCACATAAATTACAGGAAGAATACGAATCTGATTACCCAAAAGTGGAATGCTAAACTTTGTAATTGTGTAAACACTATCACCAGTAGACAAATCTGGAATCCAGCCAGGAATAAACATAGCTCCACGGAATTCAAAGTAGTTATTAAACAGATCGTACATCGCAAACAAGATTAAGAACTGGAATAACATTGGCAGACAACCACTGGCAGGATTATATCCAGCCTGCTGATAAAGCTTCTGTGTTTCCATCTGCATTTTCTGCTGGTCATCTTTATACTTAGCCTGAATAGCCTGCATCTTTGGCTGCAATTCCTGCATCTTCAAAGTTCCCATAGACTGTTTTTTAGAAAGTGGGAACATAGCAAGCTTAAGCAAAATTGTCATAATAATAATAGCCACACCCCAGTTGCGAACTACTTTGTAAAGCAGTTCAAGAATAAACTTAAGAATTGTTTCCAGCCATTTAAGCCAGTCATATGTCTGCAAAGCCTGATTTACACGGTAACCGCTTAACCCCCATGCGTTATTTTCAGAAACGTTATAGCGTTTAAGCTCTTTTTCATTTCTAGGACCAAAATACATGTAGTAAGAATCAGCAATATCAGAACCGCTAAATGCTTTACGTTCATACATTGCCTGAGCATTTGCATAATCATCTACTTCTATTGTTGAAGAATAGAAAGCTGCATTCAAACTTTCTTTTGATGTAGGAATTACAAGTTCAACAAAGTATTTGCCGGCAATACCACTCCATGTAAAATCTTTGTCATAACGTTTGAACTGATTTTGACCAAGAATTACCTTCTTTGTTTTGCTGCCATTAAATGCCAGAAACTGGCGGTTTTCGTAACGATTTTGTTTTGGATTAAAATGAGGTCCAATCTGTGGAGAAGTTCTGATTGTGTAAGAAGCTCCATCAAAATTAAGACCGGAATTATCATCAGAATGAATAAATACATCCAGCTTGAATACATATTCACCTGGCTTAAAAGTATAGCGTTTACCAAGTGTAAACTTCTTACCGTTGTAGTTGAAATTCTTCTTAAAGAAGTATGTATAATCATCAATTTTTTCTACATTAAAAAGATCATCTACAATTTTATTATCAGCTGTTCCAAGAGCCAAAGCCAAAGTTCTGTTTTTTGGATTAACATTGTCAGAAATCTGAACACCAGTTCCTGTATCCATATCTTTATGCTCTATAAGCTTATAACTGATAATATCACCACCCCTGTTTGTAAGGATGATTTCAGCCTTATCTGTTACAACAGTTATTGTTTCCTCTTCAATCTGAACTTCAGGTTCATTTTCAGATTCAACATTTGCTTCTGCAATATCAGTATCTGTTGCATTTAATTCAAATTCTTCTACCTGATTTTCTACATTTTCTTCTGCTTCTGCAGTTGCTTCAATAGCCTGACTATCAACTGGACGCAGAGAAGGGAAAATCAAAGGAAGAACAAAATAACTAACAAATATTACTACAGTAGACAATACAATTGCCCAGACAGTATTTTTATTCACTTTATTCTCCTATGTTATTACGGCACTGGATCATATCCGCCTTCATGATATGGATTACATCGCATAATTCGTTTGATTGAAAGAATAAGCCCCTTAACAGGTCCGTATTTTTTAATTGCTTCCAGAGCATATGCAGAACAGGTTGGTGTATATCGACAACTCGGCGGAAACAATGGAGAAATACAAATTTGATAAGCACGGATAAAAAAACAGAAAAATGATATAAAAAACTTTCTAACTAGATTCGTCAGACTTTTTATCACAAATTATTCCTTTATTAATCCAGCTTTTTCACACAATAAACGAATTTGTTCACATCGCGAGTTGAACGAGTCTTTTCCAGGATAGATTAAGAACAACATATCGTATCCGGTGTTCAGATGTGATTTAAATAAACGATAGACTTCACGGCTGTATCTTTTTGATAAGTTCCTTTCAACAGCGTTACCGTATCCGCGCATTAAAGGAAAACCTACACGATTCATTCCAAGCTCATTTTCTAAAAAGAAAAGTTTGGCACCCGGAATACTTATCTTGGTCCCACACTTAAACAGCTTTTTAAAATCAGCGGGATTTTTTATCCGTTCTTCACGTTTAAAAAATCCCGTCTTTATTAAGTCTGTTTCCATCCCTAATTAGTACTTCTTCTTTTCGTCAGAAACAGTAAGTTTAGCTCTTCCCTTAGCGCGGCGTCTAGCCAAAACTTTTCTTCCGCCCTTTGTTGCCATTCTAGCTCTAAAGCCGAATTTTCTATTGCGCTTTACTTTACTTGGTTGATATGTTCTTTTCATGGAACGTACTCCTTATATATTTAAAAATGATTTTCCAAAAATAGTAATAAAATATATCATTTATTTTCGGAATTGGTCAACATATTCTTTATTATACTATCGAACTTTGCAGCTAATTCTGCTGGTAATTCTTCACTCTTTTTTTCACTTTCTTCTTTTTCAACATATTTTCTTGCTGCCGCTTCCTCTTCTTCAATTTTCCTGTTCATTATTTCCTGATTCTTTTTTAAGGAATCTTCATATCTTTCGCTTAAACTTATTTCAGAACCGGCTACTCTAAAGGCTAACGAAAAAATTTTTACATCTGGAATAGCCATCTTAATTCCATTGATGATAAATTTCTTGTGAAAATTAAGATACTGTATCCATCCCGGATGATCAGTTTCTACAAGCAGGACTCCATTTTTCAATTCAATTACTCTTGTACTAACAGCAAGCTTTTCGCCAAGGGACATTTCATCATCATCAGAAGTATTATAATTTTTTACTTTAGAAACTACATTTTTCCACACAGAAGAAATTTCTTTGTTTTCTTTGTAGGCTTCAAAGTTAGTAACCTTAAGCATTATATCCGAAGAAGACATAATATCATTCATACCATTCTCCTCCCTTTATTTTATATATTTTTGTTGTATCATGCATGTACCTTTCATATGGTTCGCCCGGCAAAAAAGTACAGAAAAGCTGTTCATATTCCGGGAGTAGGGCAGTCAATTTTGCTCTCTTATCAGGATCTAATTCCAAAAGTACATCATCCATTAAAAGAACGGGTTTCATGCCTGTTACACGTGTATAAAAAACTGATTGTGCAACGCGCAGAATCAAAGAAATCAGGCGGCATTGTCCTGTTGAAGCAGTCGGAATAAAAAGATGATGGTTACGAACAAAGTCAATTCTATCGCGATGAGGGCCTGTAAGTGTTGTTTCCATTGTTTTATCTTTGTCGTGATAAGTAAGCAATAAATTTATAATATCCTGCGAAGCAGGAAAAATTTTTTTATCAACTAAAACAGCTGCTTCTGCACCTTCTACACCTGCAATTATATCTTCAGGTGGAATTTCCAGTTCCTTCCATGAAGGATGATAAGAAATAGAAACCCCATCTATTCCGGTTATTTCTTCAAACAATTTTCCAAAAATCTGATTAAACTGAAAAATGGCCTTTTTTCTTTTAGATTGAACAACTAATCCTACCTGAGCAAGCTGTTTATCATAAACATCCAGCATTTCATACTGATGATTTTTTAAAATAAGATTTCGACTTTTTAAAATCTTCTTATAATTTCTTATATCATCCAGGTAAGTTGAATCATAAAGACTTAAAGACTGATCAATAAAAAATCTGCGGGCTTCTGGTTCACCAGTTGCAAAACGCATATCATCATGACAAAACAAAATACAGGGAATAGTATTAATCAGTTCTTTTCTATCCTGAATTTTTTTACTGTCTTTTTCTATCCTTTTTTTATTATTTTCAAAAATTACAGAAATTTTATGAGTGTCTGAATTTTCACGACTGTACATTGCATTCAGACTAAAATTCCGCTCGCCATTTTTTATAATTTGAGAATCTACATGAGTACGAAAAGAAATACCATAAGCTGAATAATAAAGAGACTCCAGAATATTGCTTTTACCCTGTCCATTTTCGCCTACAAAATAGACCTCTCTGGAAGAAAGGTCTATTGTATCATTTTTCAGATTGCGAAAATTATAAAAAGTCTGATAAAGAAACGGCATAAAATCAAATGTCATTCCCCGGCTTGACCGGGGAATCTATATAAATTAGTAGTTCATTGGCATAATAACGTGAATATAGTCACCTGCAGGTTCACTTCTCATTATTACTGCCTTTGTAATACTTGCTTCTTCACCTTCATTAGCTTCGTTAATGTTGAAGTCAAATACAACATTTTCAGAATCAATTACTTTAAGAGGTTCTGTTACATAAGTAAAGTTCAAAGCCATAGAAATATCCTGTCCGTCGTAACGGCATGGAATAATTTCATCTGCAGAACCACTGTCAGATTCAGGAGAAATAAGCTTTAATTCACCAGAAGAAATTCTGAAAATAATTCGGCTTACTTTTTTATCAACCATGATTGTTGTTCTCTTCAAAGCTGCATCCAAATCTGCCTTATTAACCATAATTGAATATGTAAGATTTTCTGGAATTACCTTCTGATAGTTAGGGAACTGTCCTTCAATCAAAACTGAAGAAAATTCCAAATTACCAATTTTTACAAAAATAGATTTATCAATTACAGCAACCTGAATGTTTCCTTCATCCGGAGCATTCTTAAGAATACACTGCAAAATTTTTGTAGGAATAATTGCAGGCTGGAAATCTGGAACATTAAGACCAGTCTTATTATCACAAGAAAGGCGACGTCCATCTGTTGCAACCATTGTAAGTACATCGCCATTTTTTACAAGATAAACACCAGTCATAAAGTATCTGTTTCTATCATCTGAAACTGCAAAAATTGTCTGTCTAATCATCTCCTTAAAATCTTTAGAAGGAAGTTCAAAGAAAGGTACATTTTCGCTTGTTCCAATTTCAGGGAATTTATCGCTAGTTTGACTCTTAAGCTTTGCAGTAAATCTTTTTGCAATTGGTTTAATTGTTACTTCAATATCTTCCTGAATAAATTCAACATCTCCAGAAGGAAGAGAAGAAAGAATACTCATAAATTTATCACAGAAGATTGTTGTACGACCTTCTTCCTGAATATCAACAGGAACAACAGTAGTAAATTTTAATGTTGAATCTGTTGCTTTAATAACAAGCTGGTTATTTTCAGCAATCAACAAAATATTAGAAAGGATTGAAACAGGACTTTTATTTGTAATAACTTCCTGAGCAATTGCAATTTCTTTAATCATCGCATCACGATCAAATGTAAATTTCATTTTTTATCTCCTGTTATAAATTTATTAAATTTATAAATAGTAGTATTAATAATAAGGGATGTGAATTCTGTGTATAAGTTATGTAATTCATTATTTTATAAAGAATTATTTTGTTTATAACTTAACAAGGTATTTTCACCTCTTTTCCACATATCCACATTTTACTCAATAATTTTGCATTTATCCACAAAATTTTAATCATTTATCCACAGATATATACTCAATTTTAATTTTTGTATTCTTTTATCTCCCTTATATAAAGCTGAATTTTTGACTCTAAAGAAGGATCAAACTTAATTTTTTCTGAAATGGTATTATAAGCATGCATAATTGTAGAATGATCTTTACCACCCATTTCACGACCAAGTTCCATAAATGAAATTTCAGTAATTTCTCTTGCAATATAAATTGCTATCTGACGAGGAACAACAAATTTCTTATCACGTTTTTTTCCTGTTAAATCAGATACTGAAATTTGATAGTTATCTGCTATAACTTTCTTAATTACGTCTAAAGAAATATTTTCTGCATATGAGGATGAAAGTAAATCTCTTAATAAATTTTTTACATTTTCGATTGTAGGTTCACGTCCAATTAAATCTGCATATCCCAAAATATTTTGTAAAGCAGATTCAAGATCACGAACATTTGTTTCTACATTTTTTGCAACGTAATCAATAATATCCTGATTAAGATTTTTTCCAAGAATCTGAAGTTTTTTCTGAAGAATAGCAATTCTTGTTTCATAATTAGGAGGCTGTAAATCAATACATAAGCCATTAGAAAGTCGGCTTACAAGTCTGTCTGCCATGTTCTTTATTTCTTTTATAGGACGGTCACAGGTAAATACCATTTGTGCATTTCTTTGGTAAAGGGCTTCAAAGGTATAGAAAAGTTCATTCTGCATACCTTCCTTTCCCTGTAAAAAGTGAATATCATCCAAAAGAAGAACATCTAGATTTCTATATTTGTTTTTAAATTCATTAGTTTTTTTAGAAGTAAGGGATGATGTAAAATCATTACCAAAATTTTCTGCAGAAACATAACAAATTTTTGCTTTAGGATTTTCGTTATAAATATAATTTCCAATAGATTGCATAAGGTGAGTTTTTCCAAGACCTGAACCACCGTATAACAAAATAGGATTGTATTTTTTTCCAGGTTCTTTTGAAACAGCAATTGCAGCATTGTAGGCATAATTACTGTTTTCGCCAGGAATAAAAGTTTCAAATGTAAAATTAGCTTTTAATTGAGGATGTGTTTTTTTTGTTTTTTCTGATTGTTCATTTTCGTCTGACTTATCTGAATCAAAAGAAGCATTTTTTGAAGAAGTATTTTTTTCTGAAACAACTTCTTCTTTAATTTCTTCTTCAGAATTTTCTTCTGAATCATCTGCATCAGAAAATGATTCTTCATCAACAATACAATTAAAGTTTAAATTTGATTGTGCAGTTATCGCTCTGATTTTATTTTTTACAATTTCAACATTTCCACGATTCTGAATTGCAGTCAGAAGAAATGTTGACGGAAAAGAAACTGTAATTGTATCAATTGTAGAATCAACATATTTCATTTGAAACCACAATGTAAATTCATCTTCTTTACCGTTTTTTTTATATTCTTCCTGAAGCTCTTTCATTGCATAATTCCAAGCTTCTTCGTACAATTTTTCTGACATTCTTTTATTATCATAAAGTTTATAAATTTCTTCAAGTATGAAATATAGAATAAATCATAAATTTTCAAAACTAACGTATGGTAGTTTATAGAATCATTGAATTTAAAAATAATTTTTGATAAAATATCTTACTTATATAAATAATCATTAAAGTAAATACTTTTTTTGCTTTCTAACAAATCTCAAGGAAAAAATAATGTCAGCAGATTACGGTGCAAGTAACATACAGGTTTTAAAAGGACTTGAAGCAGTAAGAAAACGTCCTGGTATGTATATTGGTTCTACTGGTCCACGTGGACTTCATCATCTTGTTTATGAAACAGTAGATAATTCTATTGATGAAGCAATGGCTGGTTTTTGCGATACAATTACTGTTGCACTTGAACGTGATGATGTTGTACGCGTTGTAGATAATGGACGTGGTATTCCTGTTGATATTCACCCTACAGAAAAAATAAGTGCTCTTGAATTAGTTTTGACACGCCTCCATGCCGGTGGTAAGTTTGATAAGGGTTCATATAAAGTATCCGGTGGTTTGCATGGTGTAGGTGTTTCCTGCGTAAACGCACTTTCAGACTGGATGGAAGCAACAATTAAGCGTGATGGTCATATCTATCAGCAGAAATATGAACGTGGTGTTCCAAAATCTAAGGTTGATATTATTGGTGATGTTGGTCCAGATGAACATGGAACAACAATCCGCTGGAAAGCTGATAAAACAATTTTTACAGAAACTACAACTTATGATTATGATATTCTTCGTGATCGTCTTCGCGAACTTGCATTCTTAAACAGCGGTGTTGTAATTGTTTTCCGTGATGAACGTCTTGAAAATCCAAAAGAAGAAGTTTTGAAATTTGAAGGCGGTATCAACGAATTTGTAAAAGAAATTGATGAAGGTAAAGCTGTAGTTCCTGCTGAACCAATTTACATCAAAGAAGAAAGAGATGATGTAGTAACTGAAATTTCTATGCACTACAATTCTTCTTATTCAGAAAATGTTCGTACTTTCGTAAATGATATTAATACACGTGATGGTGGTACTCACCTTGAAGGTTTCCGTTCTGCCGTTCGTTTTGTTTTAAACAAGTTCTTTGAAGGTAACGAAAAACTTAAGAAGAATCTTGATAAAGATGAAAAGCTTACTTACGAAGATTTAAGCAGTGGTCTTACTGCAGTAATTTCCATGAAGGTTCCAGAGCCTGAGTTTGAAGGTCAGACAAAGGAAAAGCTTGGAAATACAGAAGTCCGCACAATTGTAGACCAGATAGTTAAGGAAAAACTGACAATTTACTTTGAACAGAATCCAACCGTTCTTGAAGCAATTCTTAAGAAGGCTATCGACGAAGCTAAGGCTCGTATTGCAGCCCGCAAGGCAAAAGACAATATGCGCAAAAAGACAATGAGCGATGGCTTT
>OCVV011332008.1_pt1 | contig 10723 bp, 10 predicted proteins | sample 1539721 | NCBI WGS metagenome assembly OCVV01 (sample SAMN02144230, study PRJEB22623) | gut metagenome | biome: sheep rumen | host: Ovis aries | place: New Zealand
CATTCAAAATAGCATCGCGAAGCGATACCTTATTCTATTTAACCGTTCTAAACCACCTTTTTGTGCGAGAATCCACCCAAATCTTTATTAGCCCGAAAAAAGGAGCAACAAATGAGAAAATATCTGTTCACAAGCCTTGCCGCGGCGCTGATGCTCTGCGCGTGGACCGGCTGCACCTCTGACCGGAATGTCGATGACTTCACCTCCGGGCTGAACGGCGTCCGGTCTTCGTCACAGGAGGACAGCACAGAGTCCTCCTCCGCGGCGGAGAGCAGCAGTTTGGCTGATGACGCTTCGTCCGTGGAATCGGGGGAGGAATCCGCAGAGGAAACCTCTGAACCGGAAAGCAGCACGGAACCGGAATCCTCTGCTTCGGACAGCATTGTGCTCTGCGACTGGCGTGAGACGGACCGTTGGACATGGTATAATGATGACGGTACGGATGCGACCTTCGCGATTCTCGCTGCATCGGATCATACCCTGATGATCGACACGACAAAATCCGGGCCGAATCCCTGGTCGGTGCAGGCAAAATATACCGGCGTCCGGCTGAAGCAGGGCTGTACCTATCGCCTGACCTTTGACTATAGCTGTCAGCTTTTCGGTACGGGTGCGGGCTATGACGTCAATGCACATCATGGGCTTGTGACTGTTCTTCAGGATTATGAGCCGTATGACCCGTATTTCGAGAGCACGCTGCGCCTCGACCGGAAGGATTTTCAGACGATGACCTATGAGTTCGAGATGACCGAGCCCTCGGATGACAATGTGTTCATCGGCTTCAGCTTCGGCAATCTCGGCAATACCGGCTGTACCGCACAGATCCGGCATATTCAGCTCGAGCAGATCGCGGATTGATAATGTGCATATATCATTTTACATGTACTTTCGGATTCTTGGCATAGTGTACAAAGATGACGGATGCCCCTTGACATTTACACCATTTTCCTGTATAATTAAACTCCGCAGGGAGTATTGATTTTTCATGTACCTGCGGAATTTCAGTAATTCTACACATTTGCGGCGTCACTGCTGTGAATGTCTGATGCTACAAAAGAAAAGGAGTGACGATTTCCATGAAAAGAACATATCAGCCGAAGAAGCGGCACCGCAAGATGGAGCACGGCTTCCGGAAGCGTATGGCAACCGCGAATGGTCGTAAGGTTCTGGCTCGCCGCCGTGCAAAGGGTCGCGCAAGACTGACCTATTGATCCGATACGCAAAAAGAGAGCCGCAACCCGTTTGTGGCTCTCTTTTTTCTTAGGAAACCCCGGGAGGAGGCGATTCGCATGCTGTTTACGCAAAAGCTGAACGATAATGCGGATTTTCAGCGGCTGTACCGCAGGGGTGCGTTCTGTCCGCTCGGCGCCGCGCTGATCTATGTCATGCCGAACCGGCTTCCCTATAACCGCCTCGGCATTACCGCCGGCAAGAAGATCGGCAATGCCGTGAAGCGAAACCGCGCAAAACGGATGATCCGTGCGGCATATTCTGCCGCAGAGCTGCAAATGCCCATCGGCATCGACATCGTTGTCGTTGCACGCAGTCAGCTCCCGGAGCAGAAATCCGATATCCTGACGCAGAGCTTCTGCACCAGAGGCGTCCGGCACTGTCAGGGCGTCAGCAGCGGGGAGATTCCCTGCACGCTGAATTCCAAGGCAGCGCCGAGAAAACGCAGTCCGCAAAAGAAGAGCAAGGAGCAGAAATGAAACTCGTGCGCAAGGTCTTCATGCTGCCGATCAGAGGCTATCAGCGGTTTATTTCGCCGCATCTGCCGGCTGTCTGCCGCTACACCCCGACCTGCTCATCCTATGCGCTTCAGGCGATCGAACGCTTTGGCGTGATTCCCGGCATCTGGCTCGGGACACTGCGGATCTGCCGCTGCAACCCGTTTTCCGCCGGCGGCTGGGATCCGGTTCCGCTGAAGTTCGATTTGCTCGGGCGGCACAAAATCCCGCAGCCTGACCCGCTCACCCCGGCACAGCGCAGAGCCAAGGACGAATATGACTGGCTCCTCGCGCCGCGTACCAAATGGCACGGCTCTCATGCGCGGTACGGGCACTGACACCGATGTGATACGATATTTATAAATGATTCCCATGAACGGAGGACCCGCACTTGTTTAATCTGATTGCAATTCCGCTTGGCTGGGTCATGTGGGCGATCTATCAGGTCGTTCATAACTACGGCCTTTCGATTCTGTTGTTTACGATCTTCATTAAGCTGCTGACATTGCCAAGCACCTACAAAATGCAGGTCAATCAGGCGCGGATCGGCCTTTTGGCACCGCAGGTTCAAAAGCTGAAGAAGTCCTTTGCCAATAATCAGCAGCGGTTCCAGGAGGAGCAGAATAAGCTCTATGCCGCAGAAGGCGTGAACCCCAGCGGCGGATGCCTTGGCACCTTCCTCACAATGTTTATCCTGCTCGGCGTTTACCGCGTTGTGATGCAGCCGCTGAAGTTCATTCTCCGCATCGACAGTGATACGATCAGCAAAGCTTCGGATGCACTGAAAAAATGGCTCGAGAACAATCATCTCGAGGAAAAATATCTGTCAAGCCGTCCGGAGCTGATTCTGCTGAAATACCGCAACCAGCCGGAAATTTTCAGCGGTATCGAGGGCTTTTATGACAAGATCAAGGACTTCAACGTCAAGATCTTCGGCTTCGACCTGACCGGTGTGCCGTCGCTGCACCCGGAGGGCGGCTGGACAACAACGTGGATCCTTCTGCTGATGCTCCCGATCCTCGCAGCGCTGGTGCAGCTCGTGAGCTCGTTTATCACACAGGCTCACAGCAGAAAATCGAATCCTGACAACCCCTCAAACAACGGCTGCATGACCGCGATGGTCTACCTTTCGCCGATTATGACCATCTGGATCGGTCTGAGCGTTCCGGCCGGTCTGAGCTGGTACTGGCTGGTCAACGGTGTGCTGAGCCTTATCGTGACTGTGCTGCTCTATCGCTATCTCTCCGGTGAGCGCCTCACGCAGATCAACGAGAAGGAAAAAGCAAAGCAGCTCGCAAAGGGACCGACCTGGATGCAGCGCATGATGGAACAGTCTGCACAGTATCAGGCAGAGCAGCAGGGGCGCAGCAGTGAGGGCAACCGCACCCGCTATGCGGACGGTGATGACGGCATGAGCCGCAAGGAGCGTGCCGAATATGAGAAAAAGCTGATTGAAGCGGCGAGAAAGCGCGCTGCTTTGAAATATGGTGATGACGTACCGGAAAGCAGCGATTCTGACGAAGATGCATGATTTTCCGAAATAAGTACGTAACTGAAAGGAGCTGAATTGATATGACCGGAATCTTTACCGCACCGACGCTCGATGAGGCAAAGCAGAAGGCCGCTGATGCTTTCGGTGCGCCTGCTTCTGAGGTTTCCGTCAAGGTGCTGGAGGAGCCAAAGCGCTCCCTGCTCGGCGGGTTGTTCGGCAAGAAAGATGAGTACCGGATCGAGGCAAGCTATACGCCTGCTGCCGCAGATGAGCCGGAAACGGAGGATGCTGCCGAGCCCGTGATGACAGCCGAGCCTGTTGAGGCGCCTGCCCCCGCAGTGCCCGAGCCCGCTGCCGAGACAATGGATGCAAACGCTGAAAATGACGAAAAATCTGAGATTTCTCCTGAAGTTCTGCTTGAGAAGATGCAGGCAGGTGCCGCGTATCTGGAGCAGATTCTTGACAAGCTCGCCCCCGGCGTGAAATGCGAGGGGAGACTGGAAAACGGTATTTCCTTTGAACTGACCGGTGAAAACGCCGGCTCGCTGATCGGCAGACGCGGCGATACGCTCGATGCACTGCAATACCTGACCTCGATGATCGCAAACCGCGGCGACCGTGAATATGTGAGACTGACGATCGACACCTGCGGTTATCGCGAAAAACGCAGAAAGGCGCTTCAGGAGCTCGCGCAGCGCATCAGCAAAAGCGTTCTTCGCACCGGCAGAAGCATTGCACTCGAGCCGATGAATCCGTATGAGCGCCGCATTATTCACTCTGCCGTGACCGAGATCGAGGGTGTTTCGTCCCATTCGACCGGCGAGGAGCCGAACCGCAAGGTCATCATTACGAATGATTCTGCTCCGGCTTATAAGCGCGACGATAAGAATGCGCGCAGCTTCCGCAGCGGCGGCGGAAAATTTGACCGCGGTGACAGAGGCGACCGTAAAGGCGGACGCGGCGGCCGACGGAATGACCGGGATCGCCGTGAGCGCAGACCGTCCGGTGAGGGGCCGAGAAAGCTCGATCTTTCCACGAGCTTTGAGAAGGACTACAAGCGTCCGAAGCCCGAGGACGCGCTCAATGCGGGCGTTTACGGCAAGATTGATTTCTGATAACGGAACGGGCGGCTTTGCTGCCCGTTTTCTTTGGGGTAAATATGAAAACAATAGCAGCGATCTCAACACCGCAGGCACCGGGCGGCATTGCAATGATCCGGATGACCGGCGAGAATTCTATCCAAATCGCAGATCAGATTTTTGCTGCGTTTAACGGAATAAAAGTGACGGAAATGCACGGATATACGTGCGCTTATGGGACAATTTCGGACAGCGGTGAGCGTGTGGATGATGTTGTTTTAACACTGTTTCGTGCGCCGCACAGCTATACCGGGGAGGATACCGTTGAGATTACCTGTCATGGCGGAATATATTTAACAAATCTAATTTTACATATTCTTCTGCGTCACGGTGCTGAGCCTGCACCGCCCGGAGAATTCACAAAACGCGCATTTCTGAACGGAAAACTGTCACTCTCGCAGGCCGAAGCTGTCATGGATGTGATCGAAGCAGACGGCCGCACTGCTCTGCGGCAGGCGAATCTTGCAAAGGATGGACGGCTTGCGAAGCAGATGCGCGATGTGTCAGATGCGCTGACCGGTATTTTATCAGCACTTGCATATTGGCTGGATGATGCGGAGGAGTTTCCGCCGGAGCTTGAGCAGTCCCGATTATCCGCACAGATCCGTGAAATTCGTGACAAACTGAACGCTATGACTGCCCATTATCAGGACGGCCTGATTCTGCGTGCCGGAATTCGGACAGTGCTCCTTGGACTGCCGAACGCCGGCAAGTCATCTGTGATGAATCGCTTGTGCGGCATGAATCGCAGTATTGTGACGGATATTGCAGGAACCACCCGTGATGTTGTGACAGAACATGTGAAAATCGGCGATTATACGCTGATTTTGTCTGATACCGCTGGAATTCGGGAGACTGCAAATGTCATTGAAACGATCGGAATTGAGCAGGCAATGCATGAACTGGAATGCGCCGATCTGGTCATTTATGTCATTGACGCGTCAGCAGGGATCACAAAGGATGACTACACGATGATGCAAAAATGTCGGGGCAGAAAGCTGCTGGTTCTCTGGAACAAAACCGACCTTGATGCCGCTGACCCGCCTGCGCTTGACTGTCCGGTGATCTGCTGTTCTGCACTTCTGGATGAGCACTTCAGCGGGTTCGATGCTGCTCTCCGGGAGCTGTTTCCACAGGCGGAGATCGGTCAGCCTGTTGCGATGAATGAACGTCAGTTTGCTTTGCTGTCAGAATCGCAGCAGCATTTGGATCATGCGATTTCACTGCTTGAGGACGGCGCTGAGCCGGATTTTCTTTCCGTTGATCTGGAACTGGCTGCGAAGCGCTTATCCGAGATTGAAGGCAAGGACGTCACACAGGCAACGATCGACGGTGTGTTTTCAAGATTTTGCGTTGGAAAATGATGTTCCATGTGGAACAATTTACTGGATGGTGATTTGTTCCACATGGAACATTTCTATCTGTTTCACATGGAACAGCGAGTTTGGTGTTCCACGTGGAACAAGAGAGGGGATAAGATGAATATTCTGGGTGAATTTGATGTTGCAGTGATCGGAGCCGGTCATGCCGGGATTGAAGCAGCGGTTGCTTCTGCCAAACGGGGATGCAAAACGGCTCTGTTCACCATATCGCTGGATCAGATCGGTAATATGCCGTGCAATCCGTCGATCGGCGGCAGTGCAAAGGGACATCTGGTGCGGGAAATTGATGCACTTGGCGGCGTTATGGGCGAGGCCGGTGATGCATGCTGTATTCAAATGCGAATGCTGAATTTGAGTAAAGGCGTTTCTGTTCACAGCCCCCGCGCGCAGGCCGATCGAGCAATGTACCACATACACACGAAGAAAATCGTTGAAAATACGAAGAATCTGTATGTAATTCAGGCGGAGATCGCTGATATAATGATAAGCGAGACGAATGAAGTAAAGGGCGTCATGAACAGCTTTGGCGGTGTGTACCTGTGCAAAGCCGCTGTAATCTGCGCCGGTACATTTTTGAACGGCCGGGTTTATATCGGAAAGCGAAGCCGTGAGAGCGGCCCGGATTCCTGCCTGCCGGCAAAGTATTTATCCGAAAATCTAGCGAAACATGGTGTCAGTCTGCGCAGATTCAAAACCGGAACGCCTTGCCGGGTGCATCGCCGCAGTATAGATTACACTCTGCTTCAGCCGCAGTTTGGTGATCCGAATCCGCAGCCGTTCTCATTTATGGCAGAGAGGGGAAGCGTGCGGAATGATGCGGTCTGTTATATTGCGAATACGAATGCTGAAACGCATCGGATTATCCGTGAAAATCTTGGAGAATCACCGCTTTACGGCGGCGTGATTCATGGTGTTGGGCCGAGGTACTGTCCGTCTATCGAGGACAAAGTAGTCAGATTTGCCGAACGCGAGAAGCATCAGATTTTTGTTGAACCAACCGGGATCGACTCGGAGGAAATGTATTTGCAGGGCTTCAGCACTTCATTGCCGGAGTTTGTGCAGGTTCAGATGTATCGTTCTGTTCGTGGATTTGAGCATATTGAGATCATGCGTTCGGCTTATGCGATTGAATATGACTGTATCAATCCGCTTTGTCTGCTGCATTCATTGGCTTTTCGCGATTATCACGGGCTGTTTTCTGCCGGGCAGTTTAACGGAACATCGGGATATGAGGAAGCCGCTGCACAGGGCTTGATTGCCGGAATCAACGCATCTGCGTATGTTTTGAATGAGCGACCGCTTGAACTGGAACGGAAAAGCTCGTATATCGGAACGCTGATCGACGATCTTGTCACGAAAGGAACAGATGACCCGTATCGCATGATGACAGCGCGGAGTGAATACCGATTGTCTTTACGGCATGCAAATGCAGATGCACGGCTGACACCGATCGGCCGCAGATACGGCCTGATCTCTGACATGAGATGGAATGTGTTTGAAGGAAAAATGCAGCATATCCATGATGCGATTGAACAAATACAAAAACTGTCCGTCACACCCGGACAGGTGAATGAAACGCTTGCAAAACTCGGTACAACACCGATTACGCAGACAACAAAGCTCGAAACGCTGCTTCGCCGTCCGCAGGCGGATTTCCGGACGCTGAGCACGGTGCTTGAGCTGCCGTTTGCGCTGAGCGATGCAGAAGCGGATGAGGTCGGCAATCAGATTCGGTATGCGCAATATATTGAGCGTCAGAACCAGCAAAATAGTCATCTGGCTGAGCTGGAGCATGTCCGGCTGCCGCTTGATCTTGACTATGCCGCGGTTCACGGGCTTTCCTCTGAGGCAGCAGAAAAGCTCGGAAAACGCCGTCCGGAGCATCTGGCACAGGCTTCTGCAATTTCCGGCGTTTCGCCGGCGGATGTTGCAATCCTCATGACCTATCTGAAAGCGGGTGGCTATCATGGCTGAGATGGATTTTACGGCTTGTGCATCGCTGTTTTCGCGGTATCATCTTTCGCTTTCAATGGAATGCTATGAAAAATTGAACCGGTATGCACAAATGCTTACCGATGAGTCGCGTGTTCAGAATGTTACTGCCGTGCATGGAAATTCAGATATCTGGTGCCGGCATTTTCTCGATTCTGCGTACATTTTGAACCGGTTTCCCGACGGCGCATCAGTCATTGATATCGGCACCGGCGGCGGAATCCCTGGAATTCCGCTGGCAATTCTGAATCCGACACTACAGATTACGCTTCTCGACAGCGAATTGCGCAAAATTGAGTTTTGCGAGAGGGCGATTGCTGCGCTTGAATTGTCTGTCAGGGCAATCTGCGGCCGTGCTGAGGAGCTGGCTGCATCTGCGGCGTATCGTGAGCAGTATGATTTTGCCGTATCTCGTGCAATGGCAGCCGGTTCGATGCTTTCTGAGCTTGCGATGCCTTTTCTTCGCGTCGGCGGTACATTGATCGCGATGAAAGGGCGGAATTATGATCCGAATTTTGAACGGTTCGAGAGCGCGATTCCGCTTCTTGGCGGAGTATTGCACGAAGCAGAACAATATTCGATTGAAGGCGAGCAAAAGGCGCTGATTGCTGCGGATAAAATTGAGCCAACCGACCTGAAGTATCCGCGCCGGTTCGCAAAAATCAAGCGCAATCCGCTCTGAATCCGGCCGGATTGTTCCATGTGGAACAGTCCGGCTCTGTTTCACGGCGTTGTTCCACGTGGAACAACGAGAAATGTTCCATGTGGAACACGAATGATGAAGAATATTGAAGAAATAGTAACAATTTGATTCCAAATCAATACAGTGCGGAACAGGCATTGACACAGCGGCGATTCAGCGGTATAATATTGATGTAACGACTGTATTCTGAAGGATAGATGCGCAGGATCACGGCAAAAAATAAGCAGATATCTTCAGAAAACAGTCGGGACGCAATAAAAGCAGAGAGAATGCCTAACGGCAGCGAAAGGATGACGCATATGAGCAAACACAACGGAATGTCTGATACCCAGATCATTCCTGTCCCTAAAGTTCCTCCCGCGCAGGCGCCTGCGCAAAACCAAACGCCGAAGCGTCCGCCGACCGGCTCTGATCCGATGGCAGGCGCTCGGCAGCGCTCCGTTCAGCAGAACATGCAGATGCAGGGCGGCTCGCAGATAGGCTATCAGCCAATGGCCGGACAGCCGGTCAGCGGCTTCGGACAGCAAAGCCGTCAAACCGGTATGCAGTCCGGGCGGCAGTCCGCAATGCGGCAGCCCAGACAGAGCACCATGCGGCCGCAGCGAGATACCGGGATGCACCCGAACCGTCAGCCGCAGCGCCCAACCGGTGCCCCGCCGCAGGCCGGCCTTCGCCGCGCTTCGTGGGATGGCAATTACGGCGGTGCAGTACCGCCGCAGCCGCCCGTTTATGCGCAGCCCCCGGAGTTTCAGGACGAGGAACCGACACCGAAGCGCCGACGGAAACGCCGCCGCAAAAAACATAGCTGCCTGCGGCGCATTGTTTGGTCGATCTTCAGCCTGATCTTCACGATTTTTGCAATCTATTCGATCATCGCAATCATTGCGATCCGCAAAATTCAGCACGTTGAGACAGGTGAACGCCATTTGGTCGAAAATGCGGCACAGGCTGACAGCAATATTCGGAATATCCTGCTGATCGGCTCTGACTCCCGCGGAGATGAGCAGGGGAGAGCCGACACAATGATCCTGCTGAGCTTCAGTAAGTATAATAAAACGCTGACGATCACCTCTGTCATGCGGGACAGCTATGTGAATATTCCCGGACACGGTGTGAACAAGCTGAATGCGGCCTATGCATACGGCGGCGCAACGCTGCTCATGGACACGATTACAAACAATTTCGGCATTCGTGTTGATGACTATATCTGTGTGAATTTCAAGGCATTTGTTCATATTGCGGATGCAGTCGGCGGCTTCAAAATTGATATCACTGACCGCGAGGCGCAGGCAATCAATGTGATCCTTGAGAGCGAGGTCAACGGCATTATGGGCGACGATCCGAAATCGGATTTTCTGCCCAGCGGCGGCACATTCGTTCTCGACGGCAAGCAGGCGCTTTCCTATGCCCGCATCCGGTATGTCGGAAATGCGGACTTCGAGCGGACAGAACGGCAGCGCAAGGTGCTGAATCTGCTGCTTGATAAGCTCAAATTGCTCAGCCCGGGCAAGGTTTACAAGATCCTGAAACATGCAATGCCTGACCTTTCCACAAATATGAGCGGCGGAAGCCTCTACTGGCTCTCGCTGAAGCTGCCTTATCAGTTGATCTCATATGATATGCAGTCGCTTCGCCTGCCCGCGGACGGCACGTACAGTGATCAGACGGCGCCGGACGGTCAGATGGTTCTGGCGGTCGATTTCAATGCGAACTATGCGATCTATCACGATGCCGTGACGCAAAAGGGCGGCATCCATGCAGAAACACAGACTGGAAGTGTAGAATATGGAATACAGACTCGCGGCATTTCAACTGCTGAAGCTCCTTCAGACGGAAACCGACCCGGCTCACCGTCTGACACAGCAGGAGCTTCTGGAACGGATGCAGTCGCGCTTTGGCGTGAAGCTCAGCCGCAAGACCCTGAAAGGGAATCTCGATCTGCTGCGTGAGGCGGGGTATCCGCTCAATGCAGATCTGTCAGAATATGTCAGACCGGACGGCACTGCTGCCGTCCGGGAGACTGCATGGTATATGGAGCCGCAGCTTGAGCTGAGTGAGCTGCGGCTTTTGTATGACCTCCTGCACAGCATCCCGGCACTCCCGGAGAAGCAGCGGGACATGCTCTTTGAAAAGCTCTGCGCGAACACGCCGCACTGTCTGCCGGACTGCACCGATACCGGCTGCAATGCCGTTGTACACCTGCACCGTCCGCCGGCAAAGCAGCTCCTGTATACGGTCGATGTGCTCTGTGAGGCGATCCGTGCGAACCGTATGGCAGCATTCACTTA
>OCVV011266957.1_pt1 | contig 10721 bp, 7 predicted proteins | sample 1539721 | NCBI WGS metagenome assembly OCVV01 (sample SAMN02144230, study PRJEB22623) | gut metagenome | biome: sheep rumen | host: Ovis aries | place: New Zealand
ATAAGAAAAAAAGAGTAAGGTGCCTAAATCCCATGATAGTTAAGGCTGATAGTAAGTTATCAAACTGTATAGGTCTTGGCTCTATAAAGAATATCTATATGAAAAAAATAAGGATAAGGAAAAATACCTCTTATCTTATATGTTCGGATGGATATTATAAAATGCTTGATATTAGTAACATGGCAGCAGCTTTACACAGTCAAAATATAGCCTCTAATGACTCTATAAATAAAATCTTAAGGACATTTGGTAAGAAGAATGAACAAATGGGAGAAGAGGATAATATGACTGCTATCTGTCTTATGTTTTAAATATGAGGGACATAATTATGTACATTGGAAAATATAAAATAATTAAAGAACTGGGAAGTGGAGCTATGGGAAAAGTTTATCTTGGAGAAGACAGCCAGCTAGGTAAACTCTATGCTATAAAAACAGCAATCCAAACACCAGATGGAAAATATGTAGAAGCACTAAAACATGAATGCCATATTATGAAGAACCTGTCAGAAAGATTTATCCCCTATGTTGTGGATGTGGGCCAAGATGGGGATATAACCTATATGGTTATGGAATATATAGAGGGAGAGAATCTTCAGGATTATCTTTCTAAACATGCTCCCCTTTCTCCTGATAGGGCTGTGGACTATATTAAGAAAATCACAGATATAATTTCATATCTTCATAGTCAAAATCCAGGCATAATATTTAGGGATTTAAAGCCATCAAATCTTATTATTGATAATAATGATAATGTCAGGCTACTTGATTTTGGTGCAGGTATAGAAGCATATCATATGACAGACAGCTTATATATAATGGGAACTTATGGCTATGCTGCCCCAGAAGTATTAGAAGGGAAAAATATAGGCAGGAGTTCTGATATTTATTCTTTAGGAGCTATATTATATTTTATGCTTACAGGAATAGACCCTGCGCTGCCACCATACAAGATAGAGGATATCCAAGAGGCTGATATAACAGTAGGAGATAGTTTATGTAAGCTGGTAAATGATATGACTAATCCATCTGTTTCTAAACGTATATCTACATGTCAGGTCTTAGAAGATAGAATAAGGGACTTAAAAGATTGTAGTAAAGCCAGAAAGTTATATAGAGATTATCTGGTATTTTATCCGGCATTTATAATTGGGATAGTATATTCGAGTTATTATATATGGCTTAGCTATGTTAATGAATGTATCTTATATAATAAACTATATATTTCCCTGGCCATACTCTTAGGCCTTATTTTAATAAAGAGAACACTGGACAGGCAGTATGATAATAGGCATTTTATACGAAAAAGAAGGATTAATCTTATATACACTGAAAAGCGTGTGGTGTTCTTTCCCCGTCACTGATGTGGTAAAGCAATCCGCAGGCGGATTGTTATCACGCTGTGGTCGTCAAGAACACATGAGCGTGTTCTTTCCTCGTCGCTGACGTGGTATAATTGTGTATGTCTGTGAAAATGAAAATACGGAGGAAAACCCATGGCATATAGAGATAATACAAAGGTAATAAAGATAGGAGACAGAGTAATAGGTGGCGGCAATCCAATACTTATTCAGTCTATGACTAATACTCCTACAGAAGATGTAGAGGCAACAGTTAATCAGATTCTCAGACTTGAAGAAGCTGGCTGTGAGATTATTAGATGTACAGTGCCTAATGAGGCAGCAGCTAAGGCAATTGGAGAGATAAAGAAGAAAATACATATTCCTCTTGTTGCTGATATTCATTTTGATTATAAGATGGCAATAAAGGCTATGGAGAATGGTGCCGACAAGATAAGAATCAATCCAGGTAACATAGGCGGTGAAGAGAAACTTCGCGAAGTAGTTAAGGTTGCCAAGGAAAGACAGATACCTATAAGAGTTGGTGTTAACTCTGGTTCTCTTGAGAAGGAACTTGTTGAAAAATATAATGGGGTAACAGCACAGGGTATAGTTGAAAGTGCTTTAGATAAGGTTCGTATGATTGAGCGTGCAGGATATGACAATATGGTTGTATCTATTAAGTCTTCAGATGTACTTATGTGTGTTCAGGCTCACGAACTTATAGCAAAAGAGATAAACTATCCACTTCACGTTGGTATTACAGAAGCTGGAACTTTAATTAGTGGTAATATTAAATCTTCAATAGGTCTTGGACTTATCTTAAGTCAGGGTATAGGTGATACTATTCGTGTATCTCTTACTGGTGACCCTGTAGAAGAAGTTAAATCTGCAAGAATCATTCTTAGAACACTGGGACTAAGAAAAGGCGGAATAGAGATAGTTTCATGTCCTACATGTGGTAGAACTAAGATTGACCTTATTGGACTTGCTAATAAGGTTGAAACTATGGTTTCTAAGTATGAGTACAATATCAAGGTTGCAGTTATGGGCTGCGCAGTTAATGGACCAGGTGAAGCTAAGGAAGCAGATCTTGGAGTTGCAGGTGGAATAGGAGAAGGACTTATTATTAAAAAGGGCCAGATAGTTAAGAAGGTTCCGGAAGATAAGCTTCTTGATGCTCTTAAAGAAGAACTTGATAATTGGCAGGGTAAGTAATAGTAGTTTATGGATAAAGTATCGTTTTTAGACGCTTTTGGTAAACTTGATTTAAAAAGCGATCTTGTAGAACAATTTGAGAATACTATAGTAGAACGTATGGTATACAGTGAGAAGAATTCCTTCTTACGTGTATACCTTTATAATGATGAGCTCATTTCTAAGTCTTATATTATTTCTTTAGAGAAAGAACTAGGAAGAAAAGTTTTTTCTCACAAACAGATTCAGGTTAAGATTCACGAAAAATATAAATTATCAGACCAGTACACACCACAGAACTGGTTTGATATCTATGAGGAAAGTATCAACTTAGAATTAAAGCAGTACGACCAGGTACTTCAGACTTTGTTTAGACAGGGTAGTCCAGCATTTAACGATGAGGGCGTACTTGTAGTTAAGATTCCTGATACTCCTATTGGCCATTCTAAGGGTACAGAGCTTAAGGAAGTCCTTGAAAGAATAGCTGGTGAAAGATGTGGTGTTAATTTAAATGTTGAGATTGAATTCACTGAACCAGTAGAAAGTAGAAGACGTAAAGAGAATGAAATCAGAGTTCAGCATATGATTAAGGAAATTACCTTAAGAAATGCTGGCCCAGATGATGCTATTAATATTAGAGATTTGGTTAATCAGGAAGATGGTTCACAAGGTGAACTTTCTGGCACTGCCGTTCTAGCTCCAGAAGGACTTCCATGGGATGACAACGCAGTAGCATCAGCTCCTTCTAAAGAAGCAGAAAAAACAACTCCTGAAGCTAAGCCGGCAGACAGTAAACCTAAAGAAGCTTCTAAAGACTCAGCTGCCTCTAAATATGGTGCAAAAACTCTTAAGTCATTTAGTGAAGGCGGAGAAAAGAAGTTTAAAGGTGGCAAGAAGGGCGGATTTGAATTCTCAAGAACTCTTAGAAAATCAGATAATCCTAACCTTATCTATAATAAGGAATTTGAAGGCGAAGCAGTTAAGCTTGAAGATGTTCAGGATGAGCTTGGTGAAATTATAGTTGAAGGTCAGATTATAAATATAGAAGAAAAGTTCCTTGAGAAATCTGGAAAAACTATTTATAAGTTTGAGATATCTGACTTTACTGATTCGATAAAGATTAAGATGTTCCTTTCTCAGGAATTTACAGATGAGATAAGACCGCTTGCCAAGGTAGGAGACTTTATTAAGGCTAAAGGTGTTGTAGCATTTGACTCTTTTGACCGTGAACTTGAGATGGGCTCAGTCTTTGGAATTATGAAAGGAAGCTATAGTGCCAAGAAGAGAGAAGATCTCTGGCCACGTAAGAGAGTTGAACTTCACTGCCATACAAAGATGAGCGATATGGATGGTATAGCCGATGCAGGGGCTGTAATTAAACAGGCTAAAAACTTCGGACACACTGCAGTTGCTATTACTGATCATGGTGCCCTTCAGTCATTCCCTGAAGCTAACCATGCAATTAAACCTGATGACCCATTTAAAATTATCTATGGACTGGAAGGTTATCTTGTTAATGACCTTAAGACACCAGTTACAAATAGTAAGGGGCAGGATTTTGATAACCACTATGTTGTATTCGATATTGAAACAACAGGTTTCTCTCCTGTAAGCGATAAGATTATCGAAATTGGTGCAGTTAAGATTCAAAACGGTAAGGTTACAGACTCTTTCTCAGAGTTTATTAATCCAGAGATTCCTATTCCAAGAAAGATTGTAAAGCTTACTGATATTAACGACTCTATGGTTATGGACGCACCAACTGTAGATGTTATACTTCCAAGATTTGTTCAGTTCTGTGAAGACTGTATTATGGTTGCTCACAATGCTGATTTCGATATGAGCTTTATCAATGCCAAGTGCAAGGAGCAGGGTATAGACGTTGACTATACCTATATAGATACCATGCGTATTTCCCAGGCTCTCTTCCCAACTCAGGCAAGACATAACCTTGATGCTCTTTGTAAAACTCTTAACCTTGTTAATGAGAAACACCACAGAGCCGTAGCCGATGCTGAGGTTACAGGTAAGATATTTATGCGTTTCCAGGAGATGCTTGCAGATAAAGATATCCATAATCTGGATGAACTTAATGAATACTGTAAGCTTCCAAAAGAAGCTATAGCAAGACTTCATGAGTACCATATAATTATCCTTGCCAAGAATGAGATAGGTCGTCGTAATCTCTACAAGCTGGTATCTATGTCTAATCTTGATTACTATCATAGATATCCGAAGATTCCAAAAAGTAAGATTATGGAATACAGAGAAGGACTTATTTTAGGTACAGCTTGTTCAAATGGTGAACTATATTCTGAGCTTATTAGAAAGGCTCCAGAATCTGAGATAGCTTCTATCATAAGTTTTTATGACTATCTTGAAGTACAGCCACCAGGAAATAATATCCATTTAATAGAGAATAGTCATGCAGAAGATATTAACTCTATGGAAGACTTAGAGGATGCTGTACGAACTATTGTAAAACTTGGTGAGAAATACAATAAGCCTGTAGTTGCAACCAGCGACGCGCATTTTATTAATCCTGAAGATGGTATCTACAGACAGATTATTCTAGATAGTAAGGACAATGATAAGGGACCAGTTCCTTTATATATAAGAACAACTGAGGAGATGCTCGATGAGTTTGCCTTCCTTGGTTCCAACAAGGCTGAGGAAATTGTTATCGACAACTCTAATCTTATTGCAGACATGTGTGAGAAGATTACTCCAGTTCGTCCGGACAAATGCCCGCCGGTTATCGAAAACTCAGAAGAGGACCTTAGACGTATTTGTTATACAAAGGCTCATGAGATGTACGGTGAAGAACTTCCAAAGATAGTTGAGGAGAGACTTGAAAGAGAACTAAATTCTATTATTGGTAATGGATATGCCGTTATGTATATCATTGCCCAGAAACTGGTTTGGAAGTCTGTAGAGGATGGATATCTGGTAGGTTCCAGAGGTTCAGTAGGTTCTTCATTTGCTGCAACTATGTCTGGTATTACAGAGGTTAATCCTTTGTCGCCGCATTATTATTGTAAAAAGTGTCACTACTCTGATTTTGATTCAGAGGAAGTTAAGAAGTTTGCCGGTATGGCGGGCTGCGATATGCCAGATAAGGATTGCCCTGTTTGTGGTGAAAAACTTTGCAAGGATGGATTTGATATTCCATTTGAAACCTTCCTTGGATTCAAGGGTGATAAGGAGCCTGATATCGACCTTAACTTCTCAGGAGAATATCAGTCTAAGGCTCATAAATATACAGAAGTTATCTTTGGTTACGGTCAGACCTTCAAGGCTGGTACTATAGGTACTCTTGCTGATAAGACTGCTTATGGTATGGTTAAGCACTACTTTGAAGACAGGGGAAAGAGTAAGCGTCCTGGAGAGATTAACAGATTAGTTCAGGGCTGTGTTGGTGTACGTCGAACCACAGGTCAGCACCCAGGTGGTATCGTAGTTTTACCAGTAGGTGAAGATATTAACTCATTTACTGCAGTACAGCATCCTGCTAATGATGTAACTACAGATATTGTAACAACTCATTTTGATTACCACTCAATTGACCACAACCTTTTGAAACTTGATATACTGGGACACGATGATCCTACTATGATTAGGATGCTTCAGGATTTAACAGGTGTTGATCCTGTAACTATTCCTCTTGATGATAAGAAGGTTATGTCCCTTTTCCAGAACACAGAGGCTCTTGGTGTTACACCTGAGCAGCTTCGTGGTATCAAGCTTGGTTCACTTGGTATACCAGAGTTCGGTACACCTTTTGCCATGCAGATGCTTGTGGATACTAAGCCACAGTACTTCTCAGATCTGGTACGTATCGCAGGTCTTTCACACGGTACTGATGTATGGCTTGGTAACGCTGAAACCCTTATTAAGGAAGGTACAGCAACCATATCAACAGCAATCTGTACCCGAGATGATATTATGGTATATCTTATCGGTATGGGACTAGACCCTGCTATGGCTTTCTCTATTATGGAGAATGTCCGTAAGGGTAAGGTTGCAAAGGGTAAATGCGATAAGTGGGATAGCTGGAAAGAAGAGATGAAGAAACATAATGTACCTGACTGGTATATATGGTCCTGCGAAAAGATTCAGTATATGTTTCCTAAGGCCCATGCTGCCGCTTATGTTATGATGGCATGGAGAATTGCTTATTGTAAGATTTATTATCCGCTTGCATATTACACAGCCTTCTTCTCAATTAGATCCAAGGCATTTGACTATGAGAAGATGTGTATGGGTAAGGAAGCTCTTGAAGAAGAGATGGATAAGCTGGAGAAGATACTTGATAGTAAGGAAAAGACTCCTAAGGACGAAGATACCTATAAGGATATGAAGATCGTTCAGGAGATGTATGCCCGTGGATTTGAGTTTACCAAGATAGACCTTTATAAGGCCAAGGCCAGAGACTTCCAGATAATAGATGGAAAGATTATGCCGGCATTTACTGCTATAGATAAGCTTGGAGAATCCTGCGCTGTTATGATAGAAGATGAGGCTAAGCAGGGACAGTTCTTCAGTAAGGATGATTTAAGACAGCGTGCCAAGGTTCCGCAAACGGTTATGGAAACTATGGACAGACTGGGTATCTTAGAGGGTATGACTCAGTCAAACCAGCTGAATATCTTTGATTTCCTATCAGAATAAAAAAATGCTTGCAATTTATTGATTCTTATATTAATATAAACAAGGTGCTCGTAAGAAGCACCTTAATATGGCTCGTTGGTCAAGCGGTTAAGACGCTGCCCTCTCACGGCAGAATCAGCGGTTCGATTCCGCTACGAGCTGCGATTTATAAATAGCGATTCCTTAATCTACATGGGTTTAGGAATCGTTTTTTTTATCTTGGAACAGCAGATGGAAAACTGTTCAAAGATAAAGAGTCTACAAAAAACGACAGTAGTGTTACTGACAGTACATGGTACAAGCTCATTTATTGTTCATACCAAGGCGTTTCTTTTGAAGCCAGTTCTTCTATTCTTTCCTTGTCCAGTTTTTGCCTTAACTTAAGTCTGTCAAGTTCCTTAACCTGTATGCTTAATCTTTCCTGATGCAACTTAAGCTGGCTAGGATAGTTTGGAAGTCCAAATCGTTCTGCAAGTGATATAGATGCCTTGCTGGTTCCAAGCTCCATCATAGTTCTTAGGCCGATGATAATAGTGCATATTACTACGAAAACAAGTACTATCATGGTAAATCCTATAACTGTTGTACTAACAGAAAAACCCAAAGCATTAACCAGATTGTTATTACCACCCATGGATTGATTTTGCACCTCAGCATAAAAATATACGATAGCAAAGAATATAATAAATATCAGGCAGCATATAACAAAGCCTATCCATTTACCTTTTTTAATTCGCTTTATGCTTCTAATATTCATTTCTGAATCAAGAACCTCGGACTCGTAACGCTGAATCATCTCTTTATATCGAATATCATTATCACGAAGCTCAGAAAGTTCTTTTTTTTCTTCACTAGTTAATCCCATAAGAATAATGTAACTTATTTTATTTCTTACCGCAAGTTAAGTAATAAAAGAAACGATGTCACTTGGTAGGCGTATATAATAAACAACAGATATAGATGGATAACAAAAAAGGCGATGAATAATCATCGCCTTTTAGTATATATGTAATGAATATCTTGCCTTATTATTTTGTAGCCTTCTTAGCAGGTGTAGCAACCTTAGGAGCTTCCTTCTTAGCAGCTGGAGCAGCAGCCTTAGGAGCTTCTTTCTTTACAGCTGGAGCAGCAGCCTTTGCTGGAGTTGCAGCCTTAGCAGGAGCAGCCTTCTTAGCAGGTGCAGCTTTCTTAGCTGGAGTAGCTTTCTTTGCAGCTGGCTTCTTAGCAGCTGGAGCTTTCTTAGCTGGAGCTTTCTTAGCAGCTGGCTTCTTAGCAGCAGCCTTTTTAGCTGGAGCCTTCTTAGCAGCAGCAGCCTTAGCTGTAATAACATTAACGAGTGCAGAAATCTTTTCTACATCGCCTTCGATCTGGAATGCAGCCTTGTCAGCCTTACCATCAACAGCAGCGATAAGTTCATCTGCAGAGATAACTAACTTTGCTGTGTAGTCGTAGTACTCGTATGGCTGAACGTCTAACTTTCCTTCCTTAACTTCTACGTAGAGTGCGCCTTCTCCTTCACCAACAACGTCAATCTGGAGTGCTACATCTTCAAGTTTGCTTACATCTTTTTTAGCTACTGCTTTTTTTACATAGCTAACGATCTTGTCATAAGTCATGATATACTTCCTTTCCCTTATTAGATTGTAATTTTGTTAACAAGCGTTTTATACTTTTATCATATAAAGTATAAATCATGAATTAACATAAATCTATCATATATATTTAATAATAAATACAAGGTATTGCACGAGTTTTATTGTGGAATTGACTAAAAAACCCTTATAAAATCCGTTTATTCTCAATAAATACATTTTAAAAAGCCAGTAAATACGCTATAGTTTAATTATGAATAAAAATGAAATCCGATTTGTTTTAGACAATTTAGATAAACTTTATGGAACAGAAATAATTTGTTATTTGAATTATGAAAAGCCATATGAACTTCTTATTGCAACTATCTTAAGTGCCCAGTGTACTGATGCAAGAGTAAATATAATCACAAAAGATTTGTTCACAAAGTATACTAATTTGGAAAGATTTGCAACTGCTGACCTATCAGAGCTGGAAGAAGATATTAAACCTGCCGGCTTATTTAAAAATAAGGCGAAGAATATAAAAGCTTGTTGTAGGATGTTACTTGATGAATATGATGGGCAGGTACCAAGTGATATAGATAAGTTAACTAAGCTTCCTGGAGTTGGCAGGAAAACAGGTAATGTTATAAGAGGTAATATCTACGGTATAGAAAGTGTAGTAGTTGATACACATGTTAAGAGACTATCCAACCTGATTGGATTAACTGATGAAGATGATCCGGTAAAGATTGAGATGGACCTTATGAAGAAGATACCGAAAGACCACTGGATATTAATTAATAAACAGCTTATGGCTCATGGTAGAGCAGTATGTATTGCAAGAAGACCAAAGTGTGATGTTTGTGATTTAGCCAAAGTATGCAGATATGCTAAACAAAACTTACGTGATAAATAACTGTGGTTCTGTAATTAATATTTTATAAAGTTCACATGGTGAACAAAATAGTTGCAAGAAAGATGTATAACTATATTAACGATTATGTTGCTATCGATCTGGAGATGACAGGTGTCGATGCAGGCAAAGACAAAATCATAGAGATAGGTGCTATCAGAGTAAGAGAAGGTAAAGAGACAGATATCTTTACCTCTTTTGTTAACCCTGGAATGAAGCTTGAAGAGAGAATAATAAATCTTACAGGAATCCAGGAAGATGATTTGAAAGATGCTCCATACATAGAAACTGTGCTTCCAGATTTATTAGACTTCATTGGAGAAGATATTATTCTGGGTCATGGAATTATTCATGATTATTCCTTTATTAAAAGAGCAGCTGTTTATAATAAATTGGAATTTGAAAAAGAAGGTATAGATACTCTTAAGATAGCAAGAAGATTTTTAACATCACTTCCAGGAAGGTCACTTGGTGAACTTTGTAGTCACTATGCAATACCTCATAAAGCCCATAGGGCATATGAAGATGCCAGGGCAACATCTCTTCTATATAAATGTCTGGTAGATGAGTTCTATAGTCAGGAGACTGCTGAGATATTTGCACCTTATAAGCTAATATATAAGGTAAAGAAACAAGGACCTATTACTAAGGCTCAGTTAGAAAGACTTAGCAGGATGCTTGAAGAAAAGAATCTGGTCCTTGATAGAGATATAAAAAGACTTACTAAAAATGAAGCTAGCAGGATTATGGATTATATAAGAAGTGAGGGACATATCTAAGCCTCGTTTTCTACTCCTGCCTGTTCAATATATCTTACTATACTTGGCCCCATAGGTGAGTTAAGAGCCTTTGCCATAAATATAAGTTTTTCTTTCTTAGCAGCAAGCATATCTTTACTACTTTCTTCCATATATATATTAAGAAGATTCTTATATGTGCTACTAATATCCGAACCTATATTAATAGAAAATTCTAATACTTCTTTAGCGTACGCCTTATCAACAGTAAGAGCAGCCTCGCCAATTTCTTCTAAACAGGTAATAAGACT
>OCVV011032320.1_pt1 | contig 10719 bp, 9 predicted proteins | sample 1539721 | NCBI WGS metagenome assembly OCVV01 (sample SAMN02144230, study PRJEB22623) | gut metagenome | biome: sheep rumen | host: Ovis aries | place: New Zealand
GTACGCTTCCCGCGGCTCTTGTTCTCTTCCGCTGCTTCTGTGCGCTTTTCGCGGCTCTTATTCTCTTCCGTGGTTTCTATGCGCCTGCCGCGGCTCTTGTTCTCCTCCGCTGCTTCCACACACTTTCTGCGGCTTTTGTTCTCTTCCGCGGGTTCCGTACGTTTTCCGCGGGTTCTGGACTCTCCCCGTTTGCGGCGTGTATGGTTCCCCGCAGATTCCTCATCTGCTGGTCTGCCCTGTGTCCGCGACGGTTCCTGGGCGGTTTCCTGCCCCTGCCGCAGAGGGGTGCCTCTGTCGGCACCTTTGGACGTGTCCGGTCCGGCAGAATCTGACACCGCCGGATCCTTTTCCTGTTCCGGTTCCTTTGCTGCCTGTTTTTTCTCCTGCTGCAGCGGACGGTCTGAATTCGCCCCGGCATCCCCCTCTTCTGCCAGAATTGCGTCAATCAATTCTGCCTTCCGAAGCGCGGATATTTTTTTCATTCCTCTGGATTTTGCCAGATCGCGCAGTGCTGCAAGAGAAAGACTTTCGTATTTTTCTCTCATGAAGTCTCCTTTTTCAGGGTTTGTTCTATAGAATACAGCAGGGTAAAATCCCCGCCGGAATCCGAATATTATAATGAAACACGCAGACAGAATCACGCTGCAGAATTCCCGCGTGCTCTCTGTCTGTTCTTTTATCTGATAAATCTAAAGCTAATGGTCTGAATAAATAATTCTGTCTGTGAAATATGATGCGAATCATCAATCGAACAATCGGATAAACAGCAGGATCTGCTGGAGGAACCCTGCGATCTGCTGCTCTCTGTCTGTGGCCATTATACTACTTTTCCTGTAACAAAACAATTCCATAATCCCGGGAAAGCGTTTCTGCCCCTTCGTTCCGTTGTGCTGGGCATAGAATCATGATAAAATAGAATAAACTACAGTCCAAACACGCAGCAGGAAAATCGTACCATGGCAGATTTAAAAACCTTATACCGCCTCATTATCTTATATATGCTGGCAAACACAAAACTTCCCCTGAGCAACACGCAGATCACAGGATTTATGCTGGATCAGGAATATACCAACTATTTTATCATACAGAAGTCTTTTTCCGATCTCGAAGCCGCGGATCTGATTTCCTCAGAACCCACTTACAGCAACACCTTCTACCAGATTACGGAAGAAGGCCGCTATACCCTGGAACTCTTTCAGGACAAAATATCCGATTCCATCAAACATGATGTCCATGAATTTCTCAGCGCGAATGATTCTGAGATTCATCGGGAGGCAGAGGCCTCTGCGGATTATTACTCGGTGGAAGGCGGGCGCTACGAAGTACGCTGCAGAATCCGAAGCGGCAGCCGTTCGATTCTGGATCTTACCCTGGAGGTAAGCACCAAAGAACAGGCTGCGGCCATCAGCCGCAACTGGTCTTCCGGGTATATTGACGCTTATACCGGCCTGATGGATCTTCTGCTGAAATAGCAGAGGATCCGTTTTTTTCTTCAGTTTCTTTTTTTTCTTGCCGGTCTTCTGCCGGATTTCGCGTTTTTCTTCCGCGCTGCCTGCGCAGATTTTTTTCTTCCGGTATGTTTTGATGGTCTTTTGGCCACACTGTAGCCGAATTTTCCAATGTACTCGCCCAGTCGGTAATACTCCCCATGGGAGTATGCAATCAGCCCGGCGTCATTCAGCTGGAATCTGCCTGTTTCATCCAGATATTCCTCATTGATTCCCACAGCAGTCACCTCTGCCAGAAACATATCGTGGGTTCCCAGCGGCAGAATCTGTCTGACCCGGCATTCAATGCAGACCGGGCTTTCCGCGATTCCGCAGGTGTCAATTGTCTTTGACGGTGACAGATGCAGATGCATCTGCTCGAATTTATCCACATCCCGTCCGCTTCTGACGCCGCAGTAATCCGCGGCCCTGGCCAGATCATAAGTGACCAGATTGATCACAAACTCTCCGCTGTCCTTAATCATTTCATAGGAATACCTGGACTTCCGCAGAGAAATATATACCATGGGCGGATCGGTGCATACCGTACCTGTCCAAGCGACTGTAATGATATTTGGCCTGTTTTCCCGGTCTTTACAGCTTACCATTACAGCAGGAAGGGGGTACAGCATGTTTCCCGGCTTCCAGTATTGTCTGCTCATCGCTTACTGCCCCTGCAGCACTTCCATAAATGCCGGGATCAGCTGTTTCTTGCGGGATACCACTCCGTCCAGCCGGAAGCGGTCCTCTTCTTTCTCCACATGGTACGCTTCCGTTACGACCGCATCCGCGCCTTCTCCCGCGCATATGACGTCCGTGCGCTCTTCCATAATATTGGTAAGCATCACAAACACCATGGAAATCTTCCGGTCTGCCATTGCCTGGTTCAGATAAGGCAGCAGGCGCTGTTTTACTTCGTCCAGCTCTTTCTGGGTCATGGCGCTTAACTGGCCTACGCCGAAATCCGTGTCGCCCAGTTCGAATTTTTTAAAGTCCTGATAAAAAATCTCTTCTTCCGATTTGCTGCGGAAATCGCTGCCTGCCTGAAACATGGCCATGGCATGGGATTCAATATCCAGACCTGCAATCTGTGCCAGTTCTTCCGCTGCTTTCTGATCTTCCGGCGTACAGGTGGGCGAGCGGTACATCAGGGTATCGGATATGATCGCGGAACAGAGCAGGGCTGCGATGGTTTTCGGTATTTCCACCTGACTTTCCCGATACATCTTGTAAACAATCGTTGCGGAGCAGCCCAGGGGCTGATTGCGGAAAAATACCGGTGACAGGGTTTCCAGACTGCCGATTCGGTGATGATCGATTATTTCCAGGATATCCGCTTCATCAATCCCGTCGACTGCCTGTGTCTTTTCATTGTGGTCCACCAGAATCAGCTGCTTTTTCTGCATATTCAGAAGATTTCTTCTGGAAATCATACCGCAGTATCTGCCGTTTTCATCCAGAATCGGAAAATCTCTGTGCCTTTCTTTGGACATGACTTCCCGGACATCGTCGATATATTCATCCAGTTCAAAGGAAATCAGTCCGTCCCGTTTCATGAAATAATCAATGGGCATGCTCTGGTTGATCAGGCGGGCCGCCGTATAGGTGTCATAAGGGGTGGCAATGATCACCACATTCTTTTCTTCCGCCAGTTTCCGGATGGAGCGGCTGACCTTCGGGGTACCGGTGATGATAATGCAGCTGACATTCATCTCGATGGCGCACAGCTGTGCCTCGTACCGGTTGCCCATGATCACCAGGTCCCTTTCGTTGATGAACTCTTCCATGATCTCCGGATTGGCGGAGCCCACCATCACATTGCCCTCGTCAAAAAAGTCTTCCGCGTCGCCCACCAGCAGTGTACCGTCAAGGGTTTCTATAATGCTCCGGTATTTGGTCTTCGCCCGCGCCAGAATGTTGTTGTCATAGATATCCATATAGGACATTGCCACATCACCGGTGGTGATCACTCCGCTGAGCCGTCCGTGGGAATTCACTACCGGCAGAGTCACCACATTCTGCTTTTTCATCATTTCCCATGCGTTCTTCATGGAACACTTCGCGTTGATTCCCGGTGTTTTCCGGATTTCAATATCTTTTACCTGCGCGCCCACATCCTGAATCAGTTCCGGGGTATCTACACCAAATGTATTCAGCACATAACGTGTCTCTTCATTTATTTCACCGGCACGCTTCGGAACATAGGTCTTTGCATCGATCCGGTTCTTCAGATCGGCGTATGCAATTGCGGAACAGATCGAATCCGTATCAGGGTTCTTGTGTCCGACGACCCAGACTTTTTTTTCTTCCATTCTGTTTCCTCTTTTCCATCAAATACTCAACTGCTGCTTTTTTCCTGTCTGTCCCGCAGCAGGGACATCTGCCGACGGATCAGATGATCCGCAGATACTGCAGAATGAGAAAGACAATGATCGCCAATACGCCCAGAAAAGAAATACCGCTGAAAATCTTTACTCCGCGAAACGAACGGCGGATCTTTCCTATACTGTCTTCGCTGATATCACTGACGCCTACCTGCTCGGCCTGCTCCTCCATCAGAGCCTGCACATTGCGGTAATTTTTTACACTTTCCTCATGAATCCGGTCAAAAAGCTCCTGTTTGGCCTCTTTTTGACCGGCAGTTACTGCTGAAATAATTTTTTCTGAATTCTGATCCATAGTTTCTGCCAGTTCTGACTGGTTCTGACGGGAATGGTCGACCATCAGTTCCCGTATTTCCTCTCTGCTGTTTCCCGCTTTTTCGTTTAATGCCTGAATCAGCGCTTCTCTGTTGCGTGCGGCTTCCTTTGCGATCGATTCTGATACGCAGCTGCGGGTCCGCTCGGAAGTCACGTCAATCACATCCAGAATCGCGGACCTGGTCCGGGCGGAAGCGGTCCCCACAGTCTCCACAATGGTGTCTCTGTTTTTCTCGGATTCCTGTGTAAGCATCTGGATATCCGCCTTCATTTCCATCACGGAATCGGATATCGCAGCCCGGGAGTTTTCCTGATCGGTACGGATTTCCTGAATGGTCTGATCCAAGGCGGACTGCATGGCCGCGTTTTCTTCCCGGAGTTTTTCGGAAGTTTCCGTTTCCCGGTCCGCTGCTTCCATTGCCTTGTTCTTCAGCACTTCCACCTGTGTATTCAAATGATCCACGGAATCCGTCAGCTGATGTGTCTCTTTCTGCAGATCCCCCACCTGATGCATCAGTTCTTTTTCCTGCGCTGATTTCTGTTCCCGTCTGCGAACCTCTGCATGAATCTGCTGCTCCATGTAGGCGTCCCGCCGTCTGTCAAAAATACCCATGATTGTCTCCCATTCTTTTCTTCCGTTCCTGCAGGAATCCGTCTGCTGTCCGTCGCTGTCATCCTACTGTCTGCCGGTGCTGCCAAAGCCGCCGGCGCCGCGGACCGTATCGCTCAGTTCCTCCACTGTTTCAAATTCCGCGGTGAGGAAGGGAAGGATCACCATCTGGGCAATCCGTTCACCCGGTTCCACAGTGCGCGGCAGGTCACTGTCATTGTGAAGCGCCACGGTCACCGGGCCCCGGTAATCCGCATCGATCACCCCGACACAGTTGGCCGGCCGCAGTCCCTCCTTGACGGACAGTCCGCTGCGGGCAAAAACCGCACCGAAATACCCTTCCGGAATTTCGAAGGCAAGCCCGGAACTGATCTTTTCTGTGGTGTGGGGCGCGATCTGCACCGGTTCTTCCAGATCTGCGCACAGATCATAGCCGGCGGCGCAGGCGCTACCGGAGATCGGCACTTTCGCGCGGTCTGTCAGTTTTTTTATTCTAATTTTCATTCTGTCTCCCATCCGCCCGTCGGCTGTGTCTCTTTGTCTGTTTCATGATTTTTTCGGTTCGTCGTCCCAGCAGAGTCCTTCGTGCTCGGATTTTCTGTCACGCATCATCAGGTCTGTCACAGACTGTTCCACCGATACATTGTCAAACAGCACCGCATTGACCTGATTGACAATCGGCAGGTCCAGGCCGTATTTATCTGCCAGTTTTTTGGCTGCTTTTGCAGAATATACGCCTTCTACCACCATCTGTACCTCATCCATCGCCTCCTGCATGGTCCGGCCCTGTCCCATCAGCATGCCTGCCTTCCGGTTACGGCTGTGTTTGCTGGCACAGGTGACAATCAGGTCGCCGATGCCTGACAGACCGTTTAATGTCTCACTTTTAGCTCCCATCTTCAGTCCCAGGGAGGTGATTTCCTTGATTCCGCGGGTGATCAGCGCTGCTTTCGTATTGTCGCCGAAGCCGCAGCCGTCTGCCATTCCCGCCGCCAGCGCAATGACATTTTTCAGTGAGGCGCCCAGCTCAATGCCCAGCATGTCGGGACTGGTGTATACCCGGAATCGGCTGTTGATAAACATGGCCTGCACTTTTTCTGCGGTTGCTTTGGTGTGCGCGCCGGCCACTACCGTGGTCGGCAGTCTGCGGCCTACTTCTTCCGCGTGACTGGGACCTGACAGCACTGCCACATCCGCCTGCGGGATCTCATCTTCCACCACATCAGTCATAATCATCAGGGTGGATTCTTCGATTCCCTTTGACACGACTACGATCAGCTGATTTTCTGCGACAAAAGGCGCCATATTCCTGGATGTGCTCCGGACATAGGGCGACGGCACTGCCAGCACCACCATGTCCATATCCCGGACAGCGGACTCCAGATCTGTGGTGAAACGGATGGATTCCGGTATTTTCACGCCGGGCAGCTTGTCTTTATGCTCATGGCTGGCATTCAGCATATTTACTTCTTCTTCAATAATCGACCATACCGTGACTGTATGATGATTATCCGCCAATACAATTGCCAGAGCAGTACCCCAGCTGCCTGCTCCGATCACACCGATTTTTGCCATAATACCCTCCTATGCTTTCTGCTTTTTTCTGCCTGGCGCAAATTTGTTCTCTTCTCCATGCACCAGGCGAACGATATTGGAACGATGTCTGATAAACGCCACCGCGGTAATCACTGCCGACACCAGATACGTCTCCGGCAGATACTGCGCAGCCACCCGCAGCAGCCCCAGCTGCCCGAACACAAGAGTCTGCACAAAGAACCCTGCGGTCATTGCCAGAGAACCCAGGGACATAAAACCGGTCGGAACAACTGACGCGAAGAACAAAACCGCACAGATGGGAATCATCCGGAAATCAAATGTGCAGATCAGGCCAACGGTACAGGCGATGCCCTTTCCGCCTTTAAATTTCAAGTAAAACGGAAAGTTATGTCCCAGTATGGCGCCAAGTCCGGCATATAATTCCAGCATCTGCACCCCCTGCGGGAAACTGTTCCGGTACAGAAGCCAGGCAGCAACCATGGCAGCCACACACTTCAGCAGATCCCCCGCGCAGACGATTATGCCGGCCTTCCAGCCCAGTACCCGGATGGAATTTGTCATGCCGGAATTGCCGCTTCCGGACTTGCGGATATCTATTTTTACTGCTTTCCCGTAGATCACTCCGGTCTGAAACAATCCGGCACAGTATCCGATCACTAATACGATGATACGGGCAGTTATCATTATTTTTTGTCTTCCTTTCTTTCACGGATCAGAAATTTCAGAGAGGTGCCGCGAAATCCGAAGGTGTCACGGATCCGGTTTTCCAGATAGCGGGTATAGGAAAAATGCATCAGCTTTTTGCTGTTGACAAACACCACAAAAGTAGGCGGTTTCACAGCCACCTGCGTCATATAGTAGATTTTCAGGCGGCGGCCCTTGTCTGAGGGCGGCTGCTGCATGGCTACCGCTTCCATCAGAATCTCATTCAGCACACCTGTGGCAATCCGCATGGAATTGTTCTCCAGGACCATATCGATCATATCAAACAGCTTGGATACCCGCTGGCCGGTTTTCGCGGAAATAAACATAATCTCCGCGTACGGCATAAAACTCAGCGTCTGACGGATCCTGTCCGTATACTGATAAACGGATTTATCTGTTTTTTCGATTGCGTCCCATTTATTTACCGCGACAATGATTCCCTTGCCCCGCTCATGGGCAATCCCGGCAATCTTCGCGTCCTGCTCTGTCACCCCTTCGACTGCGTCGATCAGGATCACCACCACATCTGCGCGTTCCACCGCGGTTACTGCGCGGATAATGCTGAATCGTTCGATTTCTTCTTTTATTTTGTTTTTGCGCCGCAGGCCGGCCGTGTCAATAAACACATATTCCCTGCCGTTATAGGAAATATCCGTATCGATCGCATCCCTGGTAGTGCCTGCGATATCAGAAACGATGACTCTGCTGTCGCCGGAAAGTCTGTTGATCAGTGAGGATTTGCCTACATTGGGCTTGCCGATGATTGCCACTTTCGGGCGGTCATCCTCTTCTTCCTCCTGCTCCTGTTTCGGAAAATGGGCCACCACCGCCTCCAGCATATCCCCCAGTCCCAGCCGGGAAGCGGCGGAAATCGGGTGGGGATCGCCGATGCCCAGATTGTAGAATTCATAGACATCCGGCATCATCTTCTGAAAACTGTCTACTTTATTCACCACCAGGATCACCGGCTTGTGGGAACGGCGCAGAAGATCCGCCACCTTGGCGTCCGCGTCGATCAGTCCCTGGTGGACATCTGTCATAAAGATAATCACATCCGCGGAAGCAATGGCAATCTCCGCCTGTTCCCGCATCTGGGATAAAATAATGTCTTTGCTGTCCGGCTCAATGCCGCCGGTGTCAATCAGTGTAAATGGGTGATTCAGCCATTCCACATCGGCATAAATCCGGTCCCTTGTTACGCCCGGGGTGTCTTCCACAATGGAAATCCGCTCCCCGGCCAGGGCATTGAACAGTGTGGATTTGCCCACATTGGGCCGGCCCACCACCGCTACAACTGGTTTGCTCATGTACTGCTCCTTATCTGTCTGATACAGCGAAGACGCTGCGTGTTATTTTTTCTGTGTGTTCCCGTGACTCATCAGCTCATCCAGAAGATCTCTGCCGCTGGTTCCCACGATATGTACCGGTACGCCCAGCGCTTCTTCCAGCTCGGAACGGGTCATATCATCCAGAAACACTTCTTCATCCCTGCGCATCATATTCACAGGAAGAAGCAGCTTCTCTCCCAGCTCCTGTCCGGTCAGCTGACTGCGGAGATCTGTGCCCGTCAGCAGTCCGGACACGGTAATGGTCTCTCCGAAATACCGGTTGCTGATTTCAAAAACCTGTACCTCTGTATCGGGATATTTCAGCATAAACATCAGGGAAAGCTTCCGCATCAGAGGCGCGGCCAGACGGCCGGTGGCGATGGATATTTTTCGTTTGTCCGGTATCCGGCGGGCCTGTTTCGGTCGGAAAAAGGGTACCTTAACCTTTTCTTCCCCGGGCTCCGCCTCATCCAGGGCTTCGGTGAATTCCGCGGACAGGAGGGGAATCATTCCCACGCCGTTTTCCAGCTGCATAAAGCCGTCATACACATCGTCCGGCGGGAACGCTTCCTCTGCCAGCAGATAAAATTCATCGCTGGCGTGGACAAAATGAATGCCGTATTTATCATAACAGACTTTCTGCCATTTATGCACGGTATCCAGGACTTTTTTCGCGTCCTCTCTGGAAAAAGGTTCCATTGGTTCCAGTCCGGACCGGAATTTTGTAATTCCCACCGGAACAATCGAAAGGCTGCGCATATACGGCAGATAGCCGGACAGATCCCGGATCGTCCGCTCCAGCTCTTCCCCGTCGTTCCACCCTTTGCACAGGACAATCTGGCTGTTCATCTCCGTCTGCGCCTCATAGAGACGGCGGATCATGGAGAGGGAACTTCCGGCGAAACGATTGTGGAGCATTCTGCACCGCAGTTCCGGATTGGTGGTGTGCACGGAAATATTGATGGGGGATAAATGGAGACGGATGATCCGGTCAATATCTGATTCCTTCATATTGGTCAGGGTGATATAGTTTCCCTGCAGAAAGGACAGCCGGGAATCGTCATCCTTAAAATAAAGCGTATCACGCATCCCCGGAGGCATCTGATCAATGAAACAGAACACGCATTGATTGGTGCAGGATTTGTAATCATCCATCAGTCCGTTGTAAAACACGATCCCCAGATCATCATAGTAATTCTTCTCGATATCGTATTCCCAGTCCTCCCCGTCCTGTTTCCGCACCAGAAGGGTCAGGTGGTCATCCTGAATCATATAGTGATAGTCAAAGATATCTTCCAGCGGTCTGTCATTGATGGCAAGCAAAAAATCACCCGGTACAATACCGAGTTCGTCTGCAATGCTTCCTGGTTCAATTTTGTCAATCTGATGTTCTTTTACTTCCATACTGCAGTCTCCTACGCATGCCATCATAGCAGAAATACCTGCTGTATTCAAGCACAAATCAGGAGCTGCCCCGAAGGACAGCTCCTGTTCTCTGCCGTACCGGCAGCTGTGTGTTCTTTTGTGAAACGGATTATTCCTCTGTTCCGTACAGAGCAACCAGTTTCTTGAGGTAAGCATATCTCTCTTTTGCCCACTCTTCGGAAGCCTCGTACATAGCCGCTGCTTTCTCTTTGTCCAGTCTTGCCAGAGAGTTGAAACGTACCTCGCCGTCCAGGAATGCTTTGTAGTCATCCAGGTTCGGCTCTTTGCTGTCAAGTGAGAATGCAGGTTTGCCTTCTGCTTTGGCAGCAGGATTGTAACGGAAGTTATGCCAGTAACCGCATGCTACCGCATTCTTCTCCTCGGTCTGTGCTTTGCTCATGCCGATCTTGATACCATGGTTGATACAAGGAGCGTAAGCAATGATCAGAGACGGTCCCGGATAAGCTTCTGCTTCTGCGATTGCCTTTACGCACTGGTTGTAATCAGCGCCCATAGCGATGGAAGCTACATATACATTGCCATAGCTCATTGCAATGCCTGCCAGGTCTTTCTTGTTGGTCTCTTTACCGCCTGCAGCGAACTGTGCAACCGCACCGATCTTGGTGGATTTGGAGGACTGTCCGCCTGTATTGGAATATACCTCGGTATCGTATACCATGATGTTGATATCTTTGCCGGAAGCGATGACATGATCCAGGCCGCCGAAGCCGATATCGTATGCCCAGCCGTCGCCGCCGAAGATCCACTGGGATTTCTTAGCCAGGAACTCTTTCTGTGCCAGAATCTCCTGTGCTTTCTCACAGCCGCAAGCTTCCAGGGCTGCAATCAGTTTCTCAGTTGCAGGGCCGTTGGCTACACCGTTCATGAAGGTATCCAGATATTCTTTT
>OCVV011088418.1_pt1 | contig 10718 bp, 8 predicted proteins | sample 1539721 | NCBI WGS metagenome assembly OCVV01 (sample SAMN02144230, study PRJEB22623) | gut metagenome | biome: sheep rumen | host: Ovis aries | place: New Zealand
TAGATTTATCACCATTCACATCAAATTCTATTCCAACTTTTATATCTCTACTAACTTTTATAGAATCATTACTTCCTTTAGTAAATGTAAAACTATTCCAACTAGAATCAGTTGATATAGAATCATAATCATATACTATATTATTATCTTTATCTACGACTACAAATTCATCATCTTGACTAAAATAGTGATATCCATATACAAAACTATTATGTTCTTCAGTAAAGTTATATTTAATATTAGTCATTGGATATTCAGTAGTTGTATTATCACTAGTTACTCTTACTACTATTCCATCATATTCAAGACCACTAATAGATAAATACATACCATTTAATGTATATACAATATCGATAGTAGCATTCATACAATCGTTATGTACTTTTTTATCTTCTGTTATATTAGAATTTGTATTAGCTAAATAGTTATAAACGATTGAATTATCTAATTTATCCGCTACTTTTATTTCATCACCCTTTTTTAAAGGTAAATCATCTATTAACCAATAGATAGTTGATTCAGTTTCTTCTTCTATTTTAAATTCTTTTTTAGCTTCTCCATTAACTAATAGGACTATTTCTTTTGAATATTTAGGAATTACAATGGATTCAACTTCATTAAAAGATTCATCAAAGTATTTACCACAATCTTCACATATATAATGAGCTATATATCCATCTTCAAAGAAATTAGCTTCTCTTCTATAATACATTGAGCCATAAACATGTTCATTAGTTGTTAGTTCTGTAGTAGGTTCAGCTGTACTAGAACTACTACTTTCAAGGCTTGAACAACCAACTAAAGAAAGCGTAATTATAAATAAAATAGTAAAAAGAAAGAATTTCTTCATTTGAAATTACCTCCGTATCAACTAGCGTTTTCTATAGTAATTATACCACAAGTTAAAAAGACTAGGAAATTAATTCCTAGCCATTAGTTTTTATTTAATTGATGCGGAAGCACTACTTAATATAGTTACACTTCCTCTATATGTTTCTGAATTAGAATATTCAATAGTTGTTGAACCGATTGTAACTGTATGAGTTCCACTTGATAATCCGCTTGTTAAAGAACTCTTAGTTAATCCGCTATATCTAATCCTATTATTGAAATATCCAATAACTATTAATGTTCCACCAGATACAGTTATTGATGAATCCGCATCTATCGGTCCTGCCATATCACTATTTGGTCCTCTTGTGATAATTATACCACCTGTAATAGAGATTGTTCCATTTGAATCAATTCCATCAACATCACCGCTAGCTGAAACTGTTACATCTAATCTTCCGCCTGATACAGTAAGCTGTTTACTAGTGTTTACTCCATCATCACTTCCTTTAACGTATGTTTCGCCACCAGATACGTTGATTATATTAGCTTCTATTCCTTCATGAGATTCAGTGACATTAATAGTACCACCTTTAATATTTAAAGTTCCATCAGCGTGAATTCCATCATCGCTAACTTTAATATTTAATGTGCCACCATTAATATTGATAATTGCTTGAGCGGTAAGGCCGCTATCTAATGTATCATTATTTGTATGTAATCCATCATCATATGCATATACAAATATGTTTCCTGCGTTAACTGTAATACTTTCATTAGCCTTTATACCTTTAGCGCTATTTTCAGCTTTTGAAGCATTAGACTGTCCTCCAGAGAATCCTCCACCATCAAATCCTCCACCAGGTCCATGGTTTCCTCCAGGTCCACCAAACGCATCTACTTCCACTTGTTTTTTAGATTTCGCAGTTGATGAAGAAGTTGAATATGAAGAATAGATATTAGTATAGATATCAACTGATGGAGTATAAGTTACACCATCTGAACCAGTTGATGTATCAAATACTACTGCGTATGCCGCATCAATACCATCTCCATATGAATTGATAGTGATTGAACCACCTGTAATATAGATATATCCATGTTGAGCGTTAGTGCCTACTTCTGAATTAGATGTTCTAACGCCATTATTACCACATACGATTCCAACTGTAGGATTTTCTTCAAATGTAACTTTATCATTACCTTTAATTCCATTATCCATAGCTTTAATGAGTAAAGTTAGATTTTGAACAGTTACATTATCTTTTGAATGAACTCCACTATTATATAAACTAGTAATTGTTAAAGTTCCTTTACCACTTAATTTAATATTGCCGTTTAATGAATATATTGCGGCATCTCCAATAGTGTCATCTGTTGTATCTGAATAATCAGTAGTTCTATTATCATAGATATAGTTAGTTGTATCATTTTTAGCTTTAATAGTTAATTTTGATACATCTTTAGCGTAGATAGGAACTACGCTCGAATTACTGATAGATGCGCCTTCTAAAACAAGTTCTACATCTTGATCAGCCGCATCTACATAGATTTGACCATTTTCAAGTTTACCCACTGCAGTATAAGTTCCTCCTGTAGTGATAGTATAAACACCATTAGTTTGAGTTAGTTCATTAGAATTTTCATCAACTAAACTAAATCCTGTAGATACAGTATCTTCTGGTATTTCTACTTCTTGATTGTTTCCTGTCGCATCATCAATAGCCGCATTTAATGATGTAGTTTTATTGTTAGTACAGCCTACTAAAAGTAAAGCTGATACAGTTAGTAATGCTAATAGAGATAAGATCTTTTTCATAGGTTGAACTCCTTTCATTTTTTATGGTTCAATTATAAAAATATGTATTTTAAAAATCAATTATCATCACAATTCTATCATTTTAAATTCATTTTATCTTAATATTTGATTTTTCATGCTATTTCTTTTTATTAAATTATATTTTATAATATTTAATAAATCAACAAATTGAGGTCTTATAATGAAAAATATTTTTGTATCTTTGTATAAAGGAATACTTGCTGGACTAGCTATAGGTTTAGGAGGGTTCTTATTCATTTTAGCTACATGTTATATTCAAAATGAATTAGGTAAAATTCTTGGTTCTATTCTTTTTTCAATAGGATTATTTACTGTCTGTACATTTGGCTTACATTTATTTACTGGTAGAGTTGGACAAGTATTTGAAGAAAAAAAGAACAAAGACTTCTACTTCTCTTTAGTATCTATGTTAATAGGTAACGCTATTGGCGCATTCTCTTTAGGATTATTATGTTATTTAATATTTAAAGATACTGAAATGTATACTAGAGCGAATGCTGTCGCATCATTAAGACTAGGATTTGATACATATCAAAACTATATATCTTGTTTCTTAAAATCATTATTATGTGGAATGTGTGTATATTTAGCTGTAAAATCATTTAACCTTAATAGATTAAAACCAGTAGGTATATTCTTATTAATATTCTTCGTATTTGTTTTTGTTTATTGTGGTTTTGAACACTGTATCGCTAATATGTTCTATTTTGGCTTCGCTAAAGCATTTACTATATATACATTAGTAGATTTATTATTATGTATATTAGGTAATATAATTGGAACTTTGCCTCCAGTACTAATGTATAAAATATTTTCAAATACAAATAAATAGGATTAAAAAATGAGAAAAGAATTTGATGAATTATTAAATATTGAAGATGAGTTTTTTATATTAGATAAAGAAAGTAAATTAGCTATAATGAAGTTAGAATTTGATTCTCCTAAAGATATATTTGATTCAAACGCTATTACTAAGATACCTATTCTAAATGATGATTTTATAGATTGGATATCAGCTTCATTTGAATACGCACCTAATAACTATAAAATATCATTAGATATATCATTTAAAGAAATGAATGGTTATAACAGCCAAGAATTACATGATATATTTATTAAAAACTTAACTTTAGAAGCTAAAAAAGGCTTTAAAAAAACTAGAAGAAAAAATAGTCTAGCATATAGTCTAATGGTTATAGGTTTAATATTTCTAATTGGTTTAATATTAATTAATACTTTATGGAAAGATGATAATGTATTTAAAACTATATTAATTTATATATCAGATATCGCAACTACAGTCACTTTCTGGGAAGCATTAACCATATTAATAGTTGAGAACAAAGAAAAGACTAATCATATTAGAAATCTAATTAAAAGATATTCTTCTATTGATTTTCATAAATCTGAATAGTATTAAATATGGAGTGAATTTAGCGTTCACTCCATATTTTTATATATCAAAGGATTTATTTTTATAATTTACTAATTCTCTTATTTTATTATTTTCTTTTGAATCTTTTATTCCAATTAGATTCATCACTTCTCTTTGCGCTCTAATAGCTAAATCTTCAATTGCATCTTTTTTATCAAGTTCATAGTTTACTAGTAATGGCTTACCTATAACTATTTTAGCGTTTGGGTGTTTCTTAAAGAGTTTATATATACCTCTAGGTTTTCTATAGCTTACTCCCATTGGTAGAATGGGCATATGAGTATCATAAGCTAGCCTAAATGAACCATGTTGGAATTCTCTTACTGCAGGATAAAATGCCCAACATGAGGCTTCAGGAAAGATATGAATCCATTTTCCTTCATCAACCACTTCTTTCATTGCGTTATATGCATAAGCCATTCCATGCCTACTAAATCTAGGTAGAGCGATTCCGCCAGCCATTCTATATAACATTCCAGATTTAGATTCTACACCTTCTATCCAACAAGGAAATTCAGCGAATCTAAAATATCTAGTTAATTCAACAAATAATATATCCCATTCAGTAGTATGATTAGATACGCTAATCATCGCTTTAGATTTAGATATTTTACGATATAGTCTAATATTTTTCTTACCCTTAATAATTAATGCGTATCTAATGAAACATACAGGTTTAACTATTAACAACATTACTATTTTCATTAAAAACTTAATGAATTTTTGTTTAGAACTATTAAGCCTATAAGGAAAGTCTTTATCATATATATAATTATGAACTTTAGGGAATTTAATCATATGTTCACAATCGACATTAGGGTATAATATATTTGGATCATGAATATAAGGATTTGGCATAAATATCTATTCCTTTTATATAATATTAATAATCATAAATTATGAGATTTGTTTATAAATATTATATCACGTATATAAATAAAACGATAATAAAAAGGCAGAAACCTGCCTTTTTGATATGAACGATTTATTATTCAGTTTCTACAGATGTTGTTTCATCTGATTTAGTTTCTTCTTTTCCATCAAATAAGAATTTATATAGGAATGTAGAAACTGCTGAACCAGCTAAAGGAGCTAAAATCCAAATCCAAATTTGACTTAAACTTGTTGTATTACCAGCGAATGCTTGAAGTAGAGCTGGAGCTAATGATCTTGCAGGGTTAACTGATGTTCCTGTGAAAGCTAAACCAAATAAATGAACAAGAGTTAATGTTAAACCGATGATTAAACCAGCGAGTTGTGGATGAGCGAATTTCTTATTTGTTACAACGAGGATTACAAATACGAAGATCATAGTTAATACTAATTCTGTTAAGAATGCGCCAACATATGACCAAACGTTTAAGTCACCACCAGCAGTTTTTAAAGCTGATTGAATTTCGTTTCCGCCTAAAGCTTCAAACTTACCGCCTAAACATAAAGCGAGTAATAATGAGCCTACTAATGCGCCAATTACTTGGCTACATACATATACAAAGAATTCTTTCCAAGTTATTTCTTTTCTTAAAGCCATAGCTAATGATACAGCTGGGTTAATATGACAACCAGAAATTGAACCGATTGTATAAGCCATCGCAACGATTACTAAACCGAATGCTAAAGATGTTGCTGTTGCTAAAGGAGCTAGGTATGTAGTAACTGCTACACCGCATGCTACCATTACTAGTACGCATGTACCAAACATTTCAGCAAAAGCTTTTTTTAATAATGTTTTATCCATTTTGTCCTCCATAATAAAACTATATTTTATTTATTTCTTAATTCACTAATTGTTTTGATTCTTGCTTTAAATTCCTTTTTAAATTCTTCAAATCTTAAATTCTGATATTCTTTGAATTTCTGTAATTTAGTCGCAAGATGAATAGAATATGCTAAATCAACTATAACCATTCCTACAACAAGACCAATAAAATATGTGTAGATTAAATTATCGCTTATCCATAATATTCCTTTAACTAGAAATGGATTAGCAAGGAAATAATATAAAGATCCAACTATAGTCCAAATTAAAGAGAATGTAGGACATATTATACCCATAATATTGCCTTTTCTATTAGAATAATCCCATAATTTAATATTTAATCCTTTAATAAAGATTAAACCAGCGATAAATTCTATTAAAGTCATTCCAAATCCAATGATTATAATTCTAACTATTGTATCAACGACTTCATTTGTTATATTTAGTGGAATGTTGCTCATGACGAATAAAATGATTACACCAAATCCATAAATAGGTAGATATGGACCTGTTAAAAAACCAGGATTCATCCATTTCTTTTGTGAGACAAATCTTCTAAAGAATAATTCAATTATCCATCCCGCAACTGAGCCTATAACAAATAATGTAGAAATTAAAACTAGTAAATTCATAATTATTTCCTTTATAATCAAAACTCACGAATATATTTTATCACATATTTAATATATGAATTCAAAAATATTAGAGCCTTGTGTAGCAAGGCCCTAAAACTTAATTATTCTAGTTTTGATGTATCTAGTGTAATATAGTAATCTTTAATTTGAATACCTGTTGTAAATGATAGAATTGCTAGAGCGTCTAATGAATCTGCAGTGATTCCTTTCATATCAGATACAGTGAACGCAACTTCACCATTTACATAGAATGTAACAGTATTACCATTTCTATAGACACCAAGTGTTACAAATTCACCATCTGTAAATGAGAAATTAGCAACATCTTTTTCTTGGCTTTCATTCCATGACCAATCTGTATTTTGATCATTTCTTTGAACTATACCAACTCTTGATTTAGAATATTTACCACTACCATCAATATAGAAGAATAATGTGTTTGAAGCGTTTCTTAAAGCTAGACCAAATTTAGGATATGGATCACCTAAATCTTCAGTGACAGTTAATTTTATTTCTGCATAATATTTTGAAGTAGTTAAATCTTTAAAATATGCATATTGGTCTCCACCTAAAGTTTGAGTAGCGACAGGGTGTTCACCACTATCAAGTGATAGATCCCATCCACTAGTCATGGTAAATCCTGGATAGTTTCCTAAATATTCACCAGTGATCTTACCAGCTATTGAATTAGTCTTCTCTTCAAGTACTGATGCATCATCTGTAGCGTAATAGTTTTTAATCTTCATCGCAGTGCTGAAACATCTAAATCCAGGTGCTGCATTTTGATTAGCGTTAAATACGTTGAAGCTAGCGTAGTGTATAACAACTATATCGTTGCATAGGAAATAGAAATCATTACCTAATCTTAAAATAGCTAGTTTAACGTATTCACCATTTGTATAAGACATGTTGTTTACAGACGCTGTTTGTTCTGTTGCGCTCCAGTCCCAGTTAGAGTTATCTAACATTCTTTGCGCAACACCTACAGCTTTATTCTTATATCCTACCGCATCAACATAGAAGAAAATTGTATTGCTGATATCTCCATCACAACTTAACTGTAAACCAAATTTAGGATATGGATCATGTAAATAATCTCCATACGCAAATGCTGAATCTTTAGTTACAGTAAATTCTGCTTCTACATAGAATGATGTTGAATAGATACTATTAAAATAACATGATTGATCAGCTGGACCATCTTGAGTAATATATGCATTTTCTGTTCCATCATCATGACTTAAATCGTAACCATATTCAGTCTTTAAGTTTGAATTTACTGGAGTACCAAATGTCTTACTATTTCTTTCAATCTTAGGAGATGCATATTTAGTAACTTCATAAGAATATTTAGTAAATTTAGATACACCTGCACATTTAGCGTTCTTTCCTAAAACTACTATTTCGCCTAAGCTTACGCCTTCAGCGCCTTTTGGTGTAACAATAGTTAATTTAATTGATTTAACTGGAAGTTCATCAAATTCTAGAATAGCTGCTCCACCAGGACGCATAAATAGATAATCATCTTCAAAATGCCAATCCCAGTCAAATGGAACATCTTCTACTGTTACAGTAGTTGAACTACCATCAGCTAATAATACTTCCATTTCAACTTTATTAATTGATACGAATGTTAAGTCATAATCATATGAGTTATAAACAAGTAAAGATCTTACAGTCTTATAGTCATCAAATTTGATATTAATTTCTGTAGTTCCATCTTTAGTTTCATATTCTTCAGCTAAATCAAATTCTTGATATTTAATTAACTGGTCATTTAATAAGCTAACATCGCTATCATCAGAAGTATTATTTGATTCAATAGTTGCGAGTGGCGCAATATTTTTATATCCAGATAAAAATTCAGGAAGTGGTTGAATGCTCCAAGTTGGACCATTTGTATGCATTACATCAGTTCCTTCGCTATTCTTAGTCCATACAACTTTGTCAAATGCTAAAGCACGTCCTTCACTAACATCGCTTCTATTTAAGAATGTGTGGTAAGCGATAAATAATTCATCGCCCATTGTTACAAATGAATGGTGTCCAGCACTTGTGATATGGCTCCAGTTAGAAACATCAGTTGATATTACTTTACCACCATCATCTGGAGATACTTTTACGAATGCTCCAAGAGGTGAATCAGCGATAGCTTGTTTAACTTGGTAACTTGGATCTTGGAAACCAAATACACTGAATGTCATATAGTATTTACCATCATGATACATCATGAATGGACCTTCATTAACATGTCCTTCTTCTAATCTTATTCCTTCTCCAAATCCATTGTTTAATGCGTTTTCAACTGTATTAAACATTGGAAGAGTAATAATAGATAAAGTTGAATAATCAGGTGTAAACCAGTCAATCATCTTACATCCATAGATTGCAGAGCCTTCTCCATAATCATTGTAGGCACTAAAATATAGATATTTTTCGCCTGTAGATGGATCGATGAATGGACTCGCATCTAAGAAGTGAGTTTTAGCGAATGAATAGCTGTAATTAGGATGTTCAGCTTTAAATTTATCATCTAATTCTTTAACTTTTGGATTTTGACTAGAGAAATCGAATATTGGTTTATTCGCATATAAGAAATTACCATTCGCATCTCTTGCGCCATCTGGTTGTAAGAATGGACCTTTAGGGCTTTCTGATACCGCAACAGATAATGTTAATCTATTGTGATTTAATAAATTGAACGCTCCGAAGAACATATAATATAATCCATTATCATAGATTACTTCTGGTGCCCAATAACAGTTGATTGCCCAGTCGAATGGTTCAAGGGCGACACCCATTGCTTCCCAGTGTGATAAATCTTTACTTCTCCATGCTTGGAAACCATGACCACCGATATCATCACTAGTACCATAACAATAGAACCATCCTTTTTCTTCTCCTTCACTTATATAGATAACTGAAGGGTCAGCTACTTGGAATTCTAGATTATTAACATAGAATAAGTTAGTATTATAGCCATAGCTTTTATCAGCTTTTTCACTTAATAATTCAGAATCATATGAGAATTCACCAAGTTCTGATACTTGGTTATTATTAGTTGTTTTATTATCATTGTTTTTATCTTGTGTTTGGCTTTTATTATTGCATCCTAGTAAAGCTATGCTAAACACTAACGCAAACAATAAACATAGAATAACATTTAATTTATTTTTCATTTCTCTCCTTTCAAGCTATTGTTTCAATCCTGTAGTAACAATACCCTCAATGAAATAGTTTTGAGCTACAAAATATATGATTAATGTAGGGAGTAATGCGACAAGTGTGCCAGCCATCACAACGTTAGGTTGAGATGAATAAACACCTGAGAATACTCTTAATGCTACCTGTAAATTATATTTATCAGATGATTGTAAGTAGATTAATGGATTAAAGTAATCGTTATATCCACCAACAAAACCTAATAAGCCTTGAGCTAATAATGCAGGTACAGATAGTGGAACCATAACTTTAAAGAATATCTGCATATATCCAGCGCCATCAATTTTCGCAGCTTCTAATAATGAATCAGGAATACCCATATAGAATTGTCTCATAAAGAAGACACATGCTGCTGCGCCAAACATACCAGGAATCATCAAAGGATATGGAGTATCAACCCATCCTATTAAATCATAGATTGCATAAGTTGGAGCTAACATGATAATTCCAGGAATCATCATAGTCGCAAGAAGTAATGTATATAGTAAGTTTTTAGCTCTAAAATGAATCTTCGCAAAGGCATATCCAGAAAGTGACGATGTGAATAGACCTAAGATTGTAGGTGGGATTATATATAGTAAAGTGTTAAAGAAACTCTTTACAACTGTTGGCATAGTAGCTTCATAGTTAGCTTTATATGTGAATACTTCTTTATATCCACTAAAGTTTAATCCTTCTTTTGGAAAAAAGTGGAATTCTATTGAAGATGCTTCTTGCCAAGTTTTAATTGATGTTATTACTACAATTAAGAATGGGAAAATGATAATAAATGAGTAAAGAATTAAAATAATATATACAAGTGGTCCTGGTCCTTTTTCCAGTCTATGACGCCTTTTATTATTAATCATAACTCACCCATTTCTTAGATACAAAGAACTGAATACCAGTTATAGCCATTATAATAATTGCTAAGAACCATGAACCAGCACTTGCGACACCTAACATATTATCGTATTCAATTACACGTCTATATAGCCAGAATACTACAGTGACACC
>OCVV011358512.1_pt1 | contig 10715 bp, 8 predicted proteins | sample 1539721 | NCBI WGS metagenome assembly OCVV01 (sample SAMN02144230, study PRJEB22623) | gut metagenome | biome: sheep rumen | host: Ovis aries | place: New Zealand
CTGTATCTGGCGCTGTTTGCCGTGTGCCTGCTGGTCGTGCTGCGCGTCCTCAGCTGGCCGGTGATGCTGCTTGCGGTGCTGATCGTGCTGCTGCTTTTTGACAGGAAGATCCTGCTCAAGGCCGACTTTCTGCTTCTGCTGACCTTTGTTGCGTTTTTCATCTTTTCCGGCAATCTGGCCAGGGTCGGCGCGGTGGACCGGCTGCTGCGCACGCTGCTTACAGGGCGGGAATACCTCGTCTCGCTGCTCGCGAGCCAGGTCATCAGCAACGTGCCCGCGGCGCTGCTGCTCTCTGGCTTTACCGGCGAGGCGAAGGAGCTGCTGCTCGGCGTCAACATCGGCGGGCTCGGCACGCCGATCGCAAGTCTCGCCAGTCTCATCAGCATGAAGCTCTATGCCCACTCCGAGCACGCCCACACCGGGCGCTATCTTACGGAGTTCACGGCGATCAATGTTCTGCTGCTTATCCTGCTTTCCCTTGTTCACGCCATTCTGACATAAATCGTATCCTTTTCCCGCAAAGCCGTCCTCCGGGCGGCTTTCTTTTTTCCCGGCCGCGGTGTGAATTGATTTCCTGCCCTATGCATGATATAATAGAAAAACAATAAAAATCCGGACACCGCAGCGCGAGCGAGGAGCGTGTAAAAAATGGACGAATCCAGCCTTGCCCTGAAGCAACAGAATGAGGAACTGCGGCGGGAAAACGAAGCGCTCCGCCTTCAGCTGATGGAGACGCAGAACGCCAATCTCGCCAAGGAAACCTTTTTAAGCAACATGTCACATGACATCCGCACGCCGATGAACGCAATCGTCGGCATGACGGCACTGGCAAAGAAGCATATCGACGAAAAAGGCCGTGTCTCCGATGCGCTGAACAAGATTGAGGTCGCCAGCTCCCATCTGCTCAGCCTGATCAACGACGTGCTCGACATGTCCCGCATCAATTCCGGCCGTATGTCGGTCGCGGAGGAGCTTTTCTCTCTCGGCGATCTGCTGCACGAGACGCTGACGATCGTCCGTCCCCAGGCCGAGCAGCGGCATCACAGCTTTCGCTTTGACGCGGATAACATCTTTGCCGAAGGACTGTACGGCGATCCGCTTCGCCTGCGGCAGATCTATGTCAATATCATCAGCAATTCGGTGAAATACACGCCCGAGCACGGCGAGATCGTTGTCTCCGTCTCCCAGGAGGAGGCGGCGGACGGGCACTGCACGCTTGTCTTTACCTGCCGTGACAACGGCATCGGCATGAGCGAGGATTTTCTGCAGCGCATCTTTGACCCCTTCGAGCGCGTCACCTCCTCTACGCTCTCCGGTGTTGAGGGCACCGGTCTCGGCATGAGCATCGTCAAAAAGCTGATCGATGCGATGGGCGGCACGATCGCGATCGAAAGCACGCCCGGCCGCGGTACGCTTGTCACGATCCGCACCCCCCTGCGCTATGAGTCCGTCCCGATCAATGCCGCCCCGCTCGAGGGCGAACGGCTTTTGATCATCGAAGCCGACGAGGCCATGCAGGCCCTGTACCGGCAGTATCTGGGCGACTCCGCTCTCTCCTTCACGATCGTTTCCTCGTCGTCCGCCGCCGTTTCCGCGATCACCGAGGCAGATTTCCGCGGCGAGGGCTTTTCCTGCGCGGTATTGGGGCGCTCAGTCGGGCACAACGGCGGCATTTTTGAGCTTGCCTCCTATCTGCACAAGGCGGACAGCGCGCTGACGCTCGTCCTGGTCAGCGATCTCGACTGGGAGGAGATCGAATACCGCGCAAACCGCAGCGGGATTTCCGCTTTTATTCCGATCCCCTTCTTCCGCAAGTCGCTTATCAACGGCCTCGCCCACGCGCTTGAGGCCTCCGATACGGGCGATGTCGCTTCCGCCATCCCGGATCTTACGGGAAGGCGCATCCTGCTTGCGGAGGACAACGACATCAACCGCGAGATCGCCTGTGAGATTCTGAGCGTCACAAGGGCCGCCGTCGACTGTGCCGCAAACGGGCAGGAGGCTGTCAACCTTTTCCTCGGCTCCGCGGTGGGCACGTATGATCTGATTCTGATGGATATCCAGATGCCGGTCATGGACGGTTATGACGCCGTGCGCCGGATTCGCGCCGCACAGCGGGACGACGCCGGAGGCGTCCCGATCTTTGCCATGACCGCCAACGCTTTTGCCGAGGATATTGCCCGGGCCCGCGCCTGCGGCATGAACGGCCACATCGCCAAGCCGATCGACGTCAATCTTCTGATGCAGACGCTGCGTCAGGCGCTTTGATCCCGATCGCATACCGCATGAAAGGAGGGCCGGAGGCATGCTGCCCTATCAGACACAATATCTGAACAACGTGCGCGAAATCGCCTCGCTGAGTGATTTCTACGGCGTCTCCGCGCCCGATTTTGACAGCTGGTATGCCACCCAGCGCGACGCCCAGGCGCGCATTGCCGCGCTGCGGGAAGAAAACATCGCTCTGCTCAACGACAATCTCTTCCCCGCTCTCGACGGACTTCACGCCGCCTCCGAGGCGGACATCGCTGCGCTGGAGGAGTTTGCGGGCGCGCTGATGGACTGGTCGACCAATCTCGACTGCGGCATTTATCTGCTGATCCACGACTCGCTTTTAAGTCTCTGTCGCTTCCGACGCGACCGCGGCCGCGTCATCAAAGAACTATACATGGTCGGCATGGGGCTCTACTACCTGGGGCGCAGTCTTCAGGGGACGGAATGCGAGGCCTCGAACGCTTTTCGGTTCCGCAATGAAATGGTGTTTACCGAGGGCGGCTCGTATTTGAAGTTTTTCGCCGAGATCGACGACGAGCAGACCAAGGGCTATATCATCCGCTCTCTTGCCAATATTGCCATCTGCTCGACCGAGCTAGGGCGCCGCGTCGCCATCAGCAAGCGTGTTTTGCAGATCGTGCAGGACGATTATTATCGTGCGCTTGCCCCCTCTCTTCCCTGGGACACGTTTCTCAAACGCACGCACCAGCAGATGAGTTCCAACCGCGCCGTTCTTTCCAAGGGCGGGCTCAGTGCGGATGAGCTGGCTGCGGTGCTGGAATCCTGCGAGGTCGTTTTCAAGCCGGAATCCGGCACACAGACGCCGAATGTCCGCTGGCTCTGGCCGTATTACGAGATGGAATACAGCTGCGGTTTTGTGGATCTGGCCACAACGCTTGCCCGTATGGAGCAGCTGATCGACGATTCCTCCTACGACAGCTATGACATTTCCGGTCTTTACGCCAATGTCCAGCTTCCGATCTATTACGGCCGGCTCGTGCGGGACAACCCTGTCCTGCAGACGAAGCGCGAGCATATCCGTTTTCTTGACCGGGCCTACCGCAAAATGATGCAGACGCTTCTGACCTATCCCGCCGAGCGCTTTAACGACTTTTTCTATTACAACATCTGTCTTGTCATTACCGATTATTTCGAGATCGACGGCGTGGAAAGCTACCGGGATATCACGGCAAAGCTGATGAAGCGCCTGACCGGGAATCTCTATATCCGATCGCGGCGCGCGGGCGAGCTGATGCGGCTTTGCAGCACCGCCCTTTACCGCAGCAATCCCTCCTTTTTTGATGACATTGATTTTTTGCGCGCATATCCCAACGGGGAAGAAAAAGAACGGGCCGTTGCGGATTATGCCGAGCAGTGCGGCCTGTACCAGGATTTTGGTCTGATCAAGATGAACTTCGAACGGCTCAGTCAGACCCGGAACCTGCTCGAGGGCGAGCAGCGCATGTACGAGCTGCACACGATCTCCGGCCACGACGATCTTGCCGCGCGTCGCTCCACGGCGATCTATGCCGATGCGGCGCTTGGCCATCACCGCTGGTACGACGGCGCGGACGGCTATCCGAAGGAATATGTGAGAAACGACTCGCCCTACCGTCAGATGACGGATCTCGTCGCCGTTGTCGCCTTTATAAACGAATGTGATGCCCCGTCGCCGCGCGCTGCGATCGCTTCCGCCATTGCGCAGGAGCGACGCCGCTTTTCTCCGCTCATCACCGCCTGTCTGGGGGATGAGGCGCTCCAGGCCGGGATCGAAGAGATCTTTGCCCGTCAGGACAGGCCATACTACCGCGAGCTGTATCGCGAGCTGATGGAGCACGACAAGGAAACTGTTTTCGAGGTGAACTGATCCTATGGATGATCTGCGAAAAAGAACCTGGGCTGAGATCAGCCTTGCCAACATCCGGCACAATTACGACGCGATCCGAAGCCGTCTGCCGTCCGGCTGCCGCTTTCTCGGCGTCGTCAAGGCCGACGCCTACGGCCATGGCGCAGTTCAGGTCGCGAGACTTCTGCAGGACGCGGGCGCGGACTATCTTGCCGTCGCCGGGATAGATGAAGCGATGGAGCTGCGTCAAAGCGGCATCTACCTGCCGATCCTGGTCCTTGGCCACACGCCGGCGGCGTTTACCGAAACGCTGATCCGCAACGACCTGACCCAGGCGGTGACCTGTCTGGCCAAGGCCGAGGAGTATTCGCGCGAGGCCGCGCGGCTGGGCAGGACGCTGCGCGTACACATCAAGGTCGACACCGGCATGTCCCGGCTCGGCTTTCTCTGCGCCGGCCGGCACTTTGACGAGGGCGTTGCGAACATCATCTACGCCTGCACGCTGCCGGGGCTTCATAGTGAGGGGATCTTCACCCACTTTGCCGTCTCCGACGAGCCCGGCGAGGAAAACGAGCGCTATACGCGCGAGCAATTCGCGCTCTTCCTGCGCGTGATCGACGCCGTGGGCGAGCGCGGCGGCATCCGCTTTGCGATCCGCCACTGTGCCAACAGCGGCGCGGTCGTGCACTATCCGGAGATGCTCCTTGACATGGTGCGCCCCGGGCTGCTGCTCTATGGCTACGGCGACGACACGGGAAAGCTGGGGCTGAAGCCCTGTATGCGGCTGATGACGCGCATCACGACGATCAAGCATTACGACAGCGGCACCTCCGTCAGCTATGGCCGCCGCTATACGACCGATCGGCTCACGCGCATGGCGGTGCTCGCCATCGGCTATGCCGACGGTCTGCCGCGCCTTTGCTCGAACAAGTGCAGCTTTTATACTGCGGGCGGCTATGCCCCGCAGCGCGGCAGCATCTGCATGGACATGTGCATGGCGGACGTTTCGGATCTGCCCGACGCCGCCGTAGACGGGGAGGTCGAGATCTTCGGCGAGCACTGCGATATCTGCGCGCTCTCCGACGCGGCGCAGACCATCCCCTATGAGCTGCTGTGCGCGGTCTCGAAGCGCGTGCCGCGGGTCTATTCTTCCAAATAACGGGATCGGGACGCTGTGCCTTTCCAGGCGCGGCGTCCCTGCTTTTTTCTTCTCTTTCGTTGAAAAGGAGGACGGGATATGCTACAATATTTTATTATAAAAAATCAGGACACGGGGGCATGAACAGATGAAAATCACGTTTCTCGGCGCAACGCACGAGGTCACCGGCAGCTGCACCTATCTCGAGGTAGGCGGACGGCGCGGTCTGGTGGACTTCGGCATGGAGCAGGGCAAGGACGTATTCGTCAACCAGGATCTGCCTGTCGAGCCGACGGCGCTTGACTTCGTGCTGGTCACGCACGCCCACATCGACCACTCCGGAAGATTGCCGCTGCTGTGCAAGAACGGTTTTCGCGGCGGGATCTATCTGACCGAGGCGACGGCCAATCTCTGTGACATCATGCTGCGCGACAGCGCGAACATCCAGATGCAGGAGGCCGAATGGCAAAACCGCAAGGCCAAGCGTGCCGGCGAGGACGTCTATGAGCCGATGTACGACCTTGACGACGTGCAGGCGACTGTCAACTGCTTCCGCCCCTGCAAGGTCGGCCAGCTCGTCCACATCGGCGACAACGTCGCGCTGCGCTTTGTCAACGCCGGCCATCTGCTCGGCTCGGCCTCGATCGAGGTCTGGCTGACCGAGGGCGGCGAGACGAAAAAGATCGTCTTCAGCGGCGACCTCGGCAACCGCAACATGCCGATCATCAGCCCGATGGACCACGTTCACGAGGCCGATTATATCGTCGTGGAATCCACTTACGGCGATCGGCTGCACGACAGCAACACCGATTCGGTCCATTTCCTTGCCGACGTGATCCAGCGCACACTCGACCGCGGCGGCAACGTGGTCATCCCCTCCTTCGCCGTCGGGCGCACGCAGGAGATCCTCTATCTGATCCGTGAACTGAAAAACGCGCATCTCGTCCACGGCCACGGCGACTTCCCCGTATACGTGGACAGTCCCCTTGCCGTTGAGGCGACCAGCGTCTTCCTTCAGTGCGAGCTTGACTGCTTTGACACCGCTACCCAGCTGCTGCTCAATTCCGGCGTCAATCCCCTGATGAGCCCGGGGCTGAACGTCTCGGTCTCCACGGACGAATCCAAGGCCATCAACGACGACCGCACGCCCAAGGTCATCATCTCCTCGTCCGGCATGTGCGAGGGCGGCCGCATCCGCCACCATCTCAAGCACAACCTCTGGCGGGAGGAGAGCACGGTGCTCTTTGTGGGCTATCAGGCCTACGGCACGCTCGGGCGCATCCTGCAGGACGGCAACAAGGACACGGTCAAGCTCTTCGGCGAGGATATCGCCGTCAAGGCCGAGATCCTTTCCATGCCCGGAAAGAGCGGCCATGCCGACCGCGACGGGCTGATCGACTGGCTTGCCGCCTTTACCTGCAAGCCCGCGATGGTCTTCATAAACCACGGTGACGACGACGTCACCGAGTCCTTTGCCGGTCTCGTGGCCGAACGCTTCGGCTGGAAGACCTGCGCGCCGTACAGCGGCACGGTCTATGACCTGCTCTCCGACGCTTTCGCCGTCCGTCCCGAGGGGATCCCGATCGTCAGGAAGGCTGCCGAGACGCCGCAGGCCCAGCGCAAGCGCATGCTCTTTGAAAAGCTCGTCGCGGCGGGGCAGCGTCTTGTCACCGTCATCCGCGCCTGCGAGGGCATGTCCAACAAGGATGTGGGCAAATTCACCGACCAGATCAACCGCCTCTGCGAAAAGTGGCAGAGATAATGCATACGAAGAAGGATTAACGAATGCGCTGGATAGAAGTTTGCATCAACACCCCCGGCGAGGAGATCGACGCGCGCTGCGAGGAGCTTGCCGCGCTCGGAGCCGGCGGCTTTGTGATCGAAAACGAGGAAGACTTCCGCGAATTTCTCGAGAACAATCACCAATACTGGGACTATGTGGATAAGGAGCTCGAGGACAGCTTTTCCGGCGTCAGCCGGATCAAGACCTACCTCGCCGACGATGAGGACGGGCGCAGGGTCCTCTCCGCGATCCGCAGAGCCTGCGGCGAGGTCGCCGTCTCGTTCGTTGAGGACAGCGACTGGGAGAACAACTGGCGGGAATACTATAAACCGATCGAGATCGGGGAGAAGCTCGTCGTCGTGCCGGAGTGGGAGGAGATCCCCGCCGGCGGACGCATCCCGCTGCGGCTCGATCCGGGACTGATCTTCGGCACGGGCAGCCACCCGACCACACGCATGTGTCTCGCCGCGCTCGAGAGCTATGCCGCGCCGGGCAAACGCGTGCTCGACCTCGGGTGCGGCAGCGGCATTTTGGCTATCGGGGCGCTCAACTTAGGCTGTGAGAGCGCCGTTGGCTGCGACATCGACCCCAAGGCGCCGGACGTTGCCTGCGCCAACGCCGCGCTCAACGGCATCGGTGCCGGGCGCTTTCACGTCTACGCGGGCGACATCCTCTCCGACGCGTCGATGCGCCGGACGCTCGGCGGCGGGTACGATATCGTGCTGGCGAACATCGTTTCGGATGTGATCATCCCCCTCTCCGCGATCGCCGGGGCGTTTCTCGCCGCGGGCGGCGTTTTTATTACCTCCGGCATCATCGAGGGCCGGCAGGACGAGGTCGCCGCGGCCCTCCGTGCAAACGGCTTTGCGATCAGCGCTCACCGCTGCGAAGAGGAGTGGCATTGCTTTGAATGTGTCCGTGTATAAACATTGAAGAAGGAAAGGGCGAACTCTTCGGGGGGTTCGCACATTCGCATGAAACGTAAACTGCTTGTTTTGACGATCGTTCTCTTTGTGCTTCTGCTGCTCGTCTCGCTGGCGCTTTTCCTGCAGAGCAGAGACGCCGTCGACGCCCCGGCAGAGACGGAAGCTCTGTCCCCTGGCGAGGAAATACCGGAGGCGACGCCTCTGCCCACACCGGAGCCGGGGCCTGTTCCCGATCCTGTTGGCCAGGGAGCCGCAGCACAGCTCAAGCTTACGCTCGATGCCCCGCAGGGCGCCGCCGCGGTGCTGGACGGAAATCTTTATACCGACTATACGTTCCCCGGGGGCACGACGCTCACGCTCTCGGCGGAAGACGAGATCTTCGCTCTGTACGTTGTTTTCGGCACCTATCCCGGCGATTGGACGCTGCGCTCCGGCGGCGAAGAGCAGCCCTGCGGACAGGACGGCTTCCTGCACGAGTGCGTGTTCCTTGACCGCCCTGACACGAGCATCGAGCTTGTTTTTCCGGACGAGGATGTCATGATCCGCGACGTCTACGCCTTTTCCGACGGCTATCTTCCGACCTTTGTCCAGACCTGGCGCAACCTCCGGGAGGACGAGGGCGCGGATATTCTGCTCTTCTCCTCCCACTATGACGACGAGCTGCTCTTCTTCGGCGGGCTGATCCCCTACTATTCCGCCGTGCGCGGCCTGCGCGTCCAGGTGGCGTATATGACCAGCAACTATCTCACCGATTTCGCCAATTACCGTTTCCGTCCGCACGAGGCGCTCAACGGTCTGTGGACCGCCTGTGCGCGTTTCTATCCCGTCACGAACGAGGTGCCGGACAGGGAGTGCTACAGCTATCCGGACGCAGCGAGCATCTACGGTGAGGACACGTTCGTTGCCTTCGAGGTCGAACAGATCCGCCGCTTCAAGCCGCTTGTCGTCGTCACCCATGCCGAAAGCGGAGAATACGGCCACGGCGTGCATATGCTCACGGCCTACACGGTCGAGCGTGCCGTCGAGGCCGCCGCCGATCCGGCGCAGTTCCCCGAATCGGCCGAACGCTACGGCGTCTGGGACACGCCGAAGACGTATCTGCATCTGTACGGCGACTGGAGCGAGAGCACCATGCTGAACTATGAGCTCATCGCGCCGGAGTTGGGGCTTCTCTCCCCGTTCCGGGTAGCGGAGGCAGCCTACCGCCAGCACGTCACCCAGCAGCAGTGGGTCGGCTTTTATGTGTGCAGCTACGATCACCCGCATGACAGCCACCGCTTCGGCTTGTACCGCAGCCTGGTCGGCCCGGACGAGGAAAAAAACGACCTGATGGAGCACGTCTCGCGCGAGCTGTTCCCGATCAAATAACACAAAGCTCTGCCTCCCCCCTGGGGGAGGCAGAGCTTTTATTTTCTCATCAGATAGCACAGCGCCGCAAGACTTATCAGAATCGCCCCGGAGACAGGATACGCGATCATCAGCCGGTTTGCCGTGCCGTAGATCTCCAGCGCGCCCTGCAGCAGGCAGCCGACTGTGAGCACGCCGACCGCGAGTTTCCAGAATGCGGCGCAGAGCTCCCCCGCCGCGTGTGCATGCAGCGCAAGCAGCAGGATATTCACGCCGCTGCCAAGCACAAGTGGGATCAGGAACGCGCAGACCATAAACGACGAGACCACCCCGTGGCTGAGCCTTTCGTATCCGACAGCAAAGAGCGCCGTCAGCACGCCTACCGCCGCCCATAAGACGGCTGCGCGCAGCATTCTGTTCTTATCCGACATAGACAATATCGCTCACGCTCCTTTCTGAAATGCGTTTGCCATTGGTCGTGGGGTTGTTCACGACCTCGCCTAAAAACACCATTGTGGACGACCCGCCGCCGTCGAGATTATACGCCTCCCGGCAGCCCATCGCCGCCATCAGCTCCCCGAGCTCGCTGAGGCTCAGCCCCTCGCTCTCGCCGGTGCGGCCGTCGGAGACGAGGAAGAGATAATGCCCCTCGTTCAGCATGCCGATCGCCGTGCGCGGGTTGGAGGCCTTCGCGTGGCCGACCTCTTCTCCCTCTTCGACGGCGATCTCGCCGTCCTCCACCAGTCCCGGGCCGAAGCAAAGCACCTGCCACGCGCCGCCGGAGAGCAGCTCCTCCGCGCTTGCCGCCGAGGCGGATACGATCTCAAAGCTGCCGTCGGTGCGGATCAGCAGCATCTCGCTCTCCGAGGCGCTGTCGCGGTAGAGTACGCCGTTTCGGATCACATAGCCGCTCTGCCGCGCGCCGTAATAATCGCCGTTGACCGCAAGCACCGCGTCCGCCTCCCGGGCGATCTCGGAGGTTTTGTCCGTCACGTTCCGGCCGTAGGTGCTGTCGGCAAAGGCGGTTTTCAGATATTGCGCCGAGGAGAGCGCCACATCCGCGGCATAGACCTGGGTATCGGCATAGCGAAAGGTATACAGCGTGATCGCGATTTTGCCGTCGTCATAGCTTCCGATTGTCTGCGCCCCTGCGGGCAGCGAGATCGCCGTCTCCTCCGGCGCATCGTTGTCGATGCTCGCCGCGGTCGGGACAAGGCAGACGTCCTCCTGCACCGGCTCGGCAGTCTGCTCAATAAAACACGCTTCCGCGTCATCTGTGACGGTGACGGATCTGCGCTCGATCACAAAGCTGTCGAGCAGCACATATATAGAAAAGGCCGCCGTCAGCAGCACCCCGACGGTTTTGAGCCGATTTGCTCTTATCATTTTGCATTCCTCCTTGCT
>OCVV012850620.1_pt1 | contig 10715 bp, 9 predicted proteins | sample 1539721 | NCBI WGS metagenome assembly OCVV01 (sample SAMN02144230, study PRJEB22623) | gut metagenome | biome: sheep rumen | host: Ovis aries | place: New Zealand
TGTATCTGTTGTTCCTGTTAAATTATCTGTTTTCTTTAAAGTATAAGTATCTGCTTTTAAATCTTCTAAATAGTATTCTACTTTATATGGCGTATCTGTCCTTGGTGTAAATGATCCTGTTATTTCAACATTTTCTGCTGGCATTGCAAATGTTCCAGTTCTACTCCACCCATTAAAGTCATATCCTAGTGCAGTTGCATTTGGAGCAACTGTAACTAACTCTCCTTCTATATGTGTTTCCACTTCAGGTAATGTACTTGCATTATCAGGAACATCTCCGATGAAGGAATATGTAACATTATAATCTGGTGTAACTTCTTCCCAAATCCAAGTACCAGCTAAGTCTTCTCCAGTAAGTTCTTTAATTTCCGTTGGGGTCATGGAAGTTTGATTAATTAAGTCAATGCCACTCATGTCTTTCTTTTTTATCCATTTCCCTGTATAGGGTGATGTTGTTGGCGGTGTATATAAAATCGCTTGATATATTGTACCTGTATTATTTCCCTTAAATCCAAAGTTATTTCCAAAAGTAATCTCTTTTAAACTTGAGCAATTAACAAACATATAGTGCAATCTTGTTGCTTGACTTGTATTAAAACTTGATAAATCAAGATATTCCAAACTAGTACAACCTCTGAATAATTCTGACATATCTTTTACTTTACTTGTATCTAAAGTAGAAACATTAATTGTTTTTATATTTGTGCAATTCTCAAACAATCCATACATTTCTATTAAACTGCTGCAATCAAAGTTTGATAAATCTAGTGAGCTGATTTGGGAACAACCCAAAAACATATATCCCATATTCTTTACTTTGCTTGTATCAAAGTTAGATATATCTAATGAAGTAACTTTCGAGCATCCACAAAACATATTAGCCATAGTAGTCACATTACTTGTATCGAAACCAGCTACGTCTAAATATGAAACGCTTTTACAGTTTTCAAACATGCATGCCATATCTGTAACTTTACTTGTATCAAAATTAGTTACATCTAAATATGTTAAATTCTTGCAACCACAAAACAACCAATTCATAGTTGTAACATTACTTGTATCAAACCCTGAAACATCCAACCCTATTAAACTAGAACACCCACTAAATGTACTTCGCATATCTGTGACATTACTTGTATTGAATCCTGATACATCTAATTCTGTGAGACTAGAGCAATCCTCAAACATAAAATATAAACTTGTTATTTTACTTGTATCAAATCCTGATACATCTAATTCTGTAAGGCTAGAACACCCTTCAAACATACCGCCCATGCCTTTCACATTACTCGTATCAAATCCTGATACATCTAATGTGATGATATTATTACAGTGAGCAAACATTCCCGCCATCGCATAAACATTATGTGTGTCAAATCCTGATACATCTAAAGAAGTAAGTTTACTACATGAATCAAACATTTGGCTCATAACGGTTACATTGCTTGTATTTAATCCGGATACATCAAGGTTTATAAGGTTCGAGCAGTTACGAAACATAAAATGCATATTAGTTACATTGATTGTATTAAACCCTGACAAATCAAGTGATATGAGGCTTGAGCACGAAGAAAACATACTTTCCATATTAGTAACTTTACTTGTGTCAAAACTCGATAAATCAATTGTTGTCATGTTAGAACAAGAATTAAACATATCATCCATTCTAGTAACTTTACTCGTATCAAAATTTGATAAATCTAATGACATAAGATTTGAACAACCTGTAAAAAAGCCTGCCATATTGGTTACTTCACTTGTATCTAATTCTAACAAGTCCATTTCTGTACATTTGGGTAAAAAAGCAAATAAACGATACATATTTCCTGTTGCCTTCACCCCTTGCTCTATAACTACTTTAGTAATTTGTTCTCGCCAGTCATACCAAATGCCATTTCCTGTCAACCTCAAAGTTCCACTGACTCCATCTGTTGGCCTAATAGTAAGTACTCCTTCACTATCAATGACCCATGAGCAAGTTCCTGAAGTTCCACTGGCAATATCTTCTGCTGCAAAACTTGATTTATTTAAAACAATTATTAAACTTATTGCTATTGAGATTATTAACAAAATTGTGGTAATAGTTATCGTTCTCTTTACCATATATTTCTCCTAAATATATTATTTTCTAATATACTTTATATTCTATAAACTATATAAAATAAATAATTATTACATAGATTTAATCTCTTTGAAATGAAATACAAATCTTTAATGACTAAAGATACTAATTGAAAAAGTCTTTTATCCATGTTATAATTCTCTAGACGTTATAAACCGTGTCCTGCGAAAGGATGGTGCTAGAGATGACCTTTTTGATAATTCTGTCGGTTTTACTCTTAGCTTACGTTTCGTGGTATATTTACAGTCGGAGGTTTGTAAGAATTGGCAAGGTCTTCGTTAGGATGTGCTCTGAATATTTGTCCATTGTCGATGGCAGTCAAGTCCTTGAAAAGAAAACTTTATCAAGCCTTGCTCCTAAAACAATGCGTAAAGAATACTTTAGTGCACAATATGACCCTCAAGACCCTAAATCGTTTTTTGAGCAGATGGAGTTTGCTTATCAATATGCTCATAGCTACTATGATCAAATTGAACATCATGAAATGAGTTTTCAATCTGATGAGTGGAAAACTATTCGTTTATATCATGATGCGCTAGAAAATGTTCATTCTCAAATGCGGCTAGCTAAATGGCATAACTTCGGACTCGAATAAACCACACCAAAAAGAACACTTTGCAGCTCATGCAAAGTGCTCTTTTTTTATTATCTTATTTACTTATTTCATTTTATCTCTATATTCAAGAAGCATCTTTCTTTTCTCTTCATTAGATTCATTAAGAGCTTGGATTTGTGTAATGTATCTTGAAAATAATAAATTAGTTTGAGTATCTGTTAGATATTCAGGTTTAAGCGTTCCTTCTTCATAAGCTGCTTGAAGATTTCTTACATCTTCTTCTGTGTAATCAGATATATCATCGAAGAAAAAATCATCTCCATTATTATCATCCACGACCACCATCCTCCTCTCTAGAATCTCCTTGGCTATTTTTACCTATAGTTTCATCTCTTTTTTCAGTTAGTTCAATAGTTTCATCTAATTTCTTTCTCTCTTCTAATAGTTTATCTCTCTTCTCTTTTAGATATTCCATACCTTTTGTTCTTATAATCCATGAAAGAGGACCTTCACTTCCAAGAGAGATATGTTTAACTTCAGAAATAGAAACGCCATCATCATATCCTACATATACTCTATCTAGTTCATTTGTAAGCATTTCATAAAACTTGCTAACCGTTTCTTCACTTACTCTTCCTGACTTAATTAAGCTTTCATTTGCTCTTTGCCATTTAGCTCTCATCATATCAGTACTTCTATATGTTAATCCTATATTACCATATGTCTTTACTCTATCTCCTGCTGGATCTGATAATTCTTTAACTTTATATATTTGATTAATATATTCTGCAATAAGTGCCTTTTGTTCAGGAGTAAAGCTTCTAAAAACATCTAATTTTTGTTTACTTTCTGTTATTCTCTTTATAGCAAATTCTTCTCTACCAATCTTTAAATCTAGTTCTCTTATAAGCTTATCTCTTTCTTCTGTATTAAAGAAAGGTAAATTTGCTAATCTTTGCTGTCTTTTAAGTCTTCTTCTATCTTTTTCAATTTGTTCTTCAACATCTGGATTTTCATTTCTTTCTTTAGCATAAGCTTGTTCATAAGCTGAACCATCAGTTTCTATATCATCTTTATTTACTCTAATACCATTAAATTGAATAGGAAAATTTATAAAATTATATTTATGACTTCCAACACGATGAGTAAATGCTAGTTGACCTGGTTGATCTATTCTTACACCTTCAATAATAAATCCTTCACCTACAGTAACTCCTGCTTCTTCTAATTTTTTTCTAATCTCAGCAAGTTTCTTTTCTTCAGCTATTATTTGAGGAGCTACTTCATCTAATTCTCTAGCAATTGTTGATTTATCTTTTGCATCTAAGTTCTCTCCTTCTTGGTAAAGACTCTCAACATAACTTAAGTATTCAGGATTATTTTCTATAATACCAATTAAATGCTCTTCAAAAGAGTAGCTTCTTCTTGTATCGTAAGAATAGCTACTAGAACTAGAACTTGATTTAGATTTTGCAGTAGACTTTGCTTTACGTTCTTCTTCTAACTGTTTTCTTCTTCTTTCTGCACTCTCTCTACGTCTTCTTTCAGCTTCTCTGGCTCTTCTTTGGCTTTCCAATTGTCTTTGTCTTGCAGCAGCTGCAAGAATCAAATGAGCGGTACCCATATATTCCTCCAAGTAAATAAATTAGTAATAACCATTTAATTACATATTTACTAATTTATTATACATTAAAAAGTATTTAAATATGTAATAATAAAATTACTTTTTGATTACAAAAAAAGTGACTTAAAAAGTCACTTTAATCACTAAAATCCATATCTACTTTTTTCTTGTCTCTAGCTGTTAAGTCATCCCAAGTTATTTTGTTTTTACCATCCTTAGAGAAACCTAATACCAAATTTTTTGGATTAATTTTGGCTCTCTCTATGCCTCTCTCAATCATATCAAAGAATTTGTTTTCATCTTCTATAGAACCTTCTTCCGCATTTATTCCTCTCATAATGAAATCAGAAATTCTTGCAATTCTTATTCGACGGTAATAAGTTCTTCCTAAATCAATCTCTGCTTGTTCCTCTTTACTTACAATGGTTTTCTTTATATATCCTTCTGCTTCATCAAACCTTTTTCTTGATAAAAGGTTATCAACAATAGCTCCTATTATTACACTTCTATCAATTCCCAATTCTAGTAATCTATGATGTAAAAAGTCTATATCTTTAATTTCATGATCACTTTTAAGGTTTTCTATCATTTGATGTTCTACTTGCTTTATTGAACCCTCCATAGTTGGAAATCTATCTGCTTTTAATAACTTATTAGTTGTAGCTCCTTCTATCATCTTTTTTCTACTCTCATAGAAAGCTTGTCCATTTTGTTTTATTTGTTCTTTTAAGCTCTCTAAACTAATAGAAGGATCTACTAAAGAGTCTACTAATTGTGTAGTTACTCCATCTAACATTCTTGTTTGATCCTTATATTGGCTCATTTTTATTGCACTAATTTTTCTATTTATTTTTCCTTGTAAACTAGAATATACCATATATGAAGAATCATAAAGAACTCTGATTTTTTTGCTCATATCTTTTAAGGCTACTACATCATTCAATTGATTAATTTCATCGCTAATTGCCTCATAATATTTATTTGTAAATTTAGACATCATAGATCTCAAAGCACCCGAAGCACGAGTATCTTTTAGTCTTGAAGGTTTACTTTTTAAAGCAATACAAGCTCTTATTGCTAAATCTGATGGAAGATTTAAATCCATTAAGTTAGAATAAATTCCTAATATTTCTTTTACGATTTTGTTTTGTTCGCTAGTTTGTTTAGAAGAAATAGTAGCTAATTGTTCTTCAACATGGGCAAGCTTTTGGCTAATTTCTTCTCTTTGTTCATCACTAAGAGGATTCTTCTCTAAAATTCTTTCTTCTCCTTTTTTCTCTTAATTATAAAGTTGATAATATCTTTCTCTTAATAATTGAATCTTTGTTTTAGCCTTTGGTTGGCTAGCTTTTGCTCTTTGAGCTAATTCTTGTTTTTCTTGAATTTCCTTTTTTATATTTTCAAATTGTGAATCTGAAATTCCTAAAGTCATTAATATGATATCTTTATCATAACCAAGTTTAAGTAATTGATTCACTCATTTTGTCCTCCAAATCAGATGAATGTATTGATCTTATCATACTTTGGCCAATTTGTAAATCAATTAAAAAAGAGGGGCTAAGTTTTCTTAGCTCCCCTTTTCACTACTTTCACATAAGTTTAGTTAAATCTTCGAAAAACGCTTCATACATTGAGTCACTCTCGTATCCTACAGACAAGCAATAGTTCTTGATAGACTGATAAATACAAGCTTCAGCTATATATGCTTTCTCACCGAAAAGTCTTATAGCATTATTAGACATTGCATCCTTAAGGTTGATTCCTTCAGATATATCTTTAGTTGTCTTTACCATAACGCGAACAAGATCTTTGCGCATAAAACCATAGGAGTTATCTTCATCTTTAACTCTAATTGTATCCAAGATGATTTCTACTTTTTTGAAAAAATCCGATTTAGAATCAGATGTTAAATCCAAAAGTTCTTTTGACAGAACTTTATATTCTTCTTCCTTGGAATCTTTCTTAGTTTCATCTGCAGATACATTTTGAGCCTTAGTGCTAGTATCATCATCAATGACTATTTCATCAGAAAACTTGTAGTCTTTGTACTTGATAAACTCTGCCAAAACAGTAAGAAATCTTGAACTGCTGCCAATTCTAGCAAATGATTTCTTTACCAATTGAGAAACAGTAATCTTCTTGGAGTTATTAAATCCTTCTCCATACTGTTCCATATTCTTAGAGATTTCATCAAGATTTACTGTCTCCACATCACATGCTGCTTTTACAAGTGAGTAGAAGAACAACTGGTAGGAAATGTTAATCCCTATAAACTCTCCCATCTTCATTATGAACTCATTAAATGACTTTGCTTCCTTCGCAGTTTCTTCAAAGATAGATTTTCCTACCTCATCCATTTCAGGAATTTTTTTAGTGACTTTGGATTTTACTGCTTCTGATCTGGATTCTTTACTTTTTGCACCTTCTTTTTTAGGCTTTACCGCTGTTTCCTCATTATTAATCAACGCACTTGATGCATTTGATTCTTTACTTCCATCATCATTACTTTCGTTTTTAGTGTCGCTTTCCTCATGAATGTCTTCAATGCTCAAGGACTCTACATTATCAAAAGGAAGTTCTGAAATCAGAGTCATAATCTTCTCATTAGGATCATCAACCACTATCTCTAATTGTAATTTGTGATTAGAAATAGAGAAAACATCTTCTTTTTTCTGCCTCTTAAGGTACTCGCAGAAAATCAATCCTACTACATTTGCTCTACCATCTGTAATACAATATTGTAACTTAAGTTTCCGCATATGTCTCTCCTTTCTCATGTGAACTTAAGTTTGTGTGTTGCGATTATTAACTAATCACCTCTTTTCTATCAAAAAAGTATTAATATTATAGCATTTTTTCAAGCTCTTTTCAATTAATTCAATAGTTTCAAGCAAAAAAGACACCTGCGTTTTCCGCAGGTGTCTTGTCAGAATATGCTATTTTCTTAATTCAATGAAGTACTCTCCTTCTTCTGCTACAACAAAGTAGATTTCATATTTCTTATCCATTGTGAAGTATTTCTTTACAGAAATTGTCTCCTCATGGAATTCATAATTACCAGAAGAATCAACATCTCCCAATACATTTACTTTGTAATAGCCAACTTTCGGTCTTTCCTTTGAGATTCCGATATAGGACTTGATCTCATCTTTGTTTGACTCATTAGGTAAGTTCGAAAGAATAACCTTGTTCGTTCTCTCAATCTTAGACCGATCATAATTGTTCTTTCCATATGCTTCTTCAATGATAGCTCTGCTAGCAAGATAGAAATTCCTTTTGTGAAGATTCACAATCCTGTTGAAATCTTCTTTAGAGTGAACATCAGTGAGCTTAAGGATAAAAACATAGTCTCCATATCCAGTAAAGGACTCAAGGGTTGCAATGTCATTTCCTCTATACTCTAACTGATTTGCATACTCTAACCAACCATGATTATAATCCATTGTATGGTTAAAGCAAGGCATTGACTCAACCGAAATTCCAACAAATCCAAAGGAAGTTGGACGATCATTCATAAGAAGCTTGTTGAGACTCACCTTAGCGAAAATAGGTTTTGAAGAAAGGTTAGCTCCAAATACTGTTTCTAAATACTCAGAAGGAATTAACCCATCACAGAATTCTACTCCATAGAATACATCTCCATATTTTCTTTCCATAACGGCTACAGCAACTGAATATGGATCAACCTTATCATAAGTATTTCCATAATTTGCTGAATAATATTCATCCTCGACTTCAAAGTATTCATTGGGATCAACTTCGACTTCAATCTTTTTGCCGCATTTAGCAAGATCAAAATCTCCATATTCATTCAAAAAATACCCTTCATCATGTTCAGAGTGTTCGTAGTAGTATGTATCTACTGCAGGGATGATGCTAGAAGTAGCTTTAACAATTCTTGACATTTTATTTAGTCTCCTGGCGCTTTAGCGCATATGTCAAATCAAAATGATGTTGTAAGCGAAGACAGCCACTAATTATTTAGTGCTCTTTCATTATAGCACAATTTCCATAAAATAGCAAATAAATACAAATATATAAAACCTCTTACACGTTATGTAAGAGGTTTTCACAATCTGTTATTAATTAATTTATTAATTAATTTATTATTAATATTATATTATTTAATTCTTATTTATTCTTCAAAATTAGTCTCATTCTTATTCCAATTATTATATATTTCTAATTCTTCATCTCCAAAACATACAAAATATATTTTTTCAAATTTATTTTCTACTTTTTTAGCTTCTTCAAAAGCATAATCTCTTCCAAGTTCTATAGGACACCCATAAATTCCTGTTCCGATACAAGGAATAGCTATTGTTTTTATATTATTTTCAATTGCTATTTTAAATATATTATTATAGCAATTCTTAAAAAGCTCTTCTCTATTTTCTTTATTTCTATAATCATTCCATATAGGAGCAACAGCTTGAATTATATATTTTGCTTTTAAATTATATCCTTTAGTAATTACTGCATTTCCCGTATTGCAATGTCCAATTTCTTGACATTCCTTATCTAAATCAAAACCCGCCTTGTTAAAAATTGCTCCACATACTCCACCACCTCGTAGTAATGATTCATTTGCAGCATTTACTATCGCATCTACTTCCATGTCTGTAATATCAACTTTTATAACTTCTATACTCATTTTATATTCACCTATTATTTAACATAGTTTTATATTATTAGAATATCTTTTATGATTATCTAATCTTGTTTTTCCCATGGAAATACTATCCATTTATCATCTTTAGTTTTAAGCCAAAAATCAGGTTCTACCATTGCATCTTTTTTATAGTAATGAGTTGCTATTTTATATCCTTTTCTCTTCCATGCAAGAGCAGTATCTCCTGTATCACATATATCATCAACGCAAAGACATCCTACTGTTGGTGCTCCTAAATAAGGAAGATTGTATCTATTTGAAATAATAGCTGCATATGTTACGCCTCCTCTTGCAGGTCCATATACTCCTGTATATCCTTCAAAGTTATTAGTTTTTTCGGCTAACCATTTAACAAAATCTTCTACATCATTCCATGTAACATACTCTTTAACAATAGTCATATCTCTTTCATCTCTTAAATTACCCATAAGTGCTCCTCCGATTTTTATTATTCTATATTATATCATAATAGATATTCGTTTTATTCTTTGTTTTTATTATTTATTTTCATTTTTATTCTTTAATTATTAAGCAAAAAACACTCAGCAAAGAGCATTAGTTCTCTTACTGAGTGTTCTTTTGAGGCTACATGTCCATTACTTCTGTTCCGTCAGGAAGGATGGTTGAATTACTTGTTACATAATGACCTCCTCCTGCTTCATCATACTCTTTGCCTCTTTTGTCAAGTTCTACCAATAAATTGATTTATGTCAAATCAGTATTAGTAATTCATGATAAATATTATTCTTCTTCATATGGTTTTTCTTCGCTTATTTTGCAAGTTCCACCATTATTTTTAACATATGCATCTATAACATCTAAAGCTTGATGTACGTCATCATAATTATTAGCATGTGTTACATTTACTATATATCCATCACCACCAGCATACTTAATTTCACCAGTATTTTCATAGTAAACAAACTCATAACTATAATTTTCATCATGTATTGTACATTCTATTGAAACTTGCATAAGTCTTCCTGCTTCATGTTCATGAATATTTTTGAAAGTAATTCTCATTACAATTAATAGAATTGGTACAACTATTATAAATACAATTAAAAACTTAAGTAGCTTTATTATTATTCCTGCTAATTTCTCAGTGTTAGATGTTTTCTCAACTAATATTTCTTTAATATCATTATCAGTTAATTCATCTAAACTTACCTTAAATATTTTAGATAGTTCCTTTGCTTGTTTTAGATCTGGAGAAGTTTCTCCTAACTCCCATTTTGAGATAGTTTGTCTTGCAACTCCTACTTTTTCTGCAAGATCTTCTTGTGACAAACCACTCTTTTTTCTTAAATTCATTATGTTTTTTCCAATTTCCATAATTAACTCCTTTCAAATATAATTTTAAAATATTTGAAAATTAATTCTACCAATTTTAGCTGGAACATTCGCCCGTTTTATTAACATTTTTATCATTATATCATACTAAATATAAATTAAAACTAAAAAATTCCGTGTCCTCTTGTATCAAGAAGTCACGGAACAATTTACAGAAGTTCATCCGCGTTGCATTAAAATTGCATTACTTTTTAATCAATTATCTCGATAAATTGTAATTTATATATTAAATAAGGAAATGATTCTATATAAAACCATTTCCTTATAAATATTATTTAATTTCAATATGTTTTGCTTTTGGAAGTTCTTTTCTTTCTTCTTTTTTTGGAATACAAATTTTTAATATACCGTTTTTAAATTCTGCATTTACATCTTCTTCTTTAATTTG
>OCVV012846655.1_pt1 | contig 10712 bp, 2 predicted proteins | sample 1539721 | NCBI WGS metagenome assembly OCVV01 (sample SAMN02144230, study PRJEB22623) | gut metagenome | biome: sheep rumen | host: Ovis aries | place: New Zealand
TTATCTGCCCCGACGACATTTTTAAACAGGGACGGGCAGTATACAGGTTCAAGAATCTCGATGTCGACAACCCGAAAATCGAAATGGGAGACCAGTGCTTCAAAAATTATTATATATTTAACAAGTACCGCGAAATCGCCGAGAAGTCCATCCGGGATTACTTGGAATACTTCGCAACAAAGAAGCCGATTTCCCCGGAAACTAGGGAAATCGACAGATTCGTAAAATGGTACCAGACGGACAGTAACACGAGGATTCGCTATATGACTCTGCAACAGGAAATTGACATAGCCATTGACAAGGCAGAAACTCGAGCGGCCGAAGCGGAAGCTCGCACAGCCAAAGCGGAAGCCCGCATAGCCGAACTTGAAGCTCGCGCAAATGAGATGGAGAAAAAGCTCCGAGAGCACGGACTGCTGTAGCCTCTACCCCTTTGTCACCCCAGCCCCTCCCGCTGTCATGCCCGGCTTGACCGGGCATCTTTGCATTCGTCTTGCCCGCCCATTCGGCCTTGCTTGCTTCGGCTTTGCTCAGCACAAGCAGGGGCATGCTCCGGCGTGGATCCGCTAAAATCAATTAAATGACAAAAGCCCCGGACGGTGTGTGTGTCCTGGGGCTTTGATTGTTTGAGTAAAGGGAAGGCTCCCCGGTGGGGGGGGGCTTGTGCACAATATTGCTAAAAGTGTTTTAGTTCGTATTTTTGCACTTTATATTTTTTGTTGTTGTCAGATTTTTTGCTGTAGAATAACACGTTGCAGCTGCCTGACTATAACCACTATAAGCATTCACAGTCACAGTTCCATAGGTAAAGGCATGTGTTGTCCCGTCTGTCGTCATACAGACAAGAGATCTATCAGTATTCCATTGCTGACCACATGTCAATTTATATACTGTTCGAGCATCCCGCGCATAATGCGGGTCGTCCCGTCAAAATACATCTTGGCCTTGTATTCCTTCTCGCCGCCCTTGAAATTCGGCAGCACCGTCGTTTCCATGCCTTTCAGGTCGATAATCATCTTGAACCCTTTTAAAACTTTCGCACATAAAAATAGAAAAGATTCCATTCCGATAGCCTTCCAAGGATTCATATTTGTTTCAACTGTGTAAAAAAGCACACGATAACAAAAAATTACGGCTCATTTCCGCCACCAACAAGGCGCATTCTCCGGAAACCGAGGATATCGACAGATTGGTGAAGTGGCACCAAACAGACAGCAACACGAGTATTCGCTATATGACATGGCAAGAAGAAATAGACTTCGAAAAATCCCGTGCCGACAAGTACGAGAAGACGCTCAAGGAGCACGGGCTGCTGTAGCAGAAACAGCATTCAGACATACGCAAAAGCCCGTGGACGGAAAAAGTCCAGGGGCTTTGTTGTTGCGAAAGCGCACAGCGCGTTAATTTCGCTCTTTAGAGCCCTCCAGCTGGGCTGTTGGCTTCCAGTTCATACAAGAAAGACTCCCCGATGGGGAGCCTTGTTTTGCACTTAAGCCAAAAGAATTTATCTAATTGTTATAGCCTTCAAAACCGCATGTCACATCACCATCACCACTAACACATACATTAGAGATATATGTTTTTTTAGTATTTGAAACTGTCATTTGTACACCAGTCAATAATTTAACATCATAGTCACCAGATTCTTTCATACTATCGTATTTAATTTCTATTCCAGTTGTATTGGTACAATGAACTTGTATGAATGGTAAATACCATTGGTTAGTATACTTTCCCGTAAGTTCAAGACAAGAACCAGATTTTACAACTTGCGCATTTGGGAAACCTCCATCATCTTTTATCTTGAACTCAACTATGAGTGACGGCAGAGCGTTATACTTCACCTTAAACGAACAACTTTCTTCGTCGTCACCAGCAGGGTTATGCAGCGTCAGGGTATACTCAGTTCCGTCGTTACCTGTTGGCGTCGCAGTAGATTCCCCCTTTATCTTTTTAATAGCAGCAGAGCCACCACTTGTTACAGTGAAATCACCTGCATCAGTGTTGTCCGTAAATTTTCCGCCAGTAATTTTATATGTGCACCCATTTGTGCAATAATTAATTCCCGTTGGAGTCACTTGCACCTCTGCATTGACCGACTGATCCGGTATATTTGTAGGACACGTGAACGTCGGTTTCTTGTAATTAACGACCACGTTACAAGGAGTCCCAGAACCAGCGCCATTTGACAAAGTCAGCGCATACGACTTGGAATAGCCACTTCCGTCTGTAAGGGCTGTTCCGCCTATGGGATTACTCGTATCATTAATTTTATCCGTAATGGGCCCCGACGTATAACTACTTCCCTCGATATCGCTAATACCCGTTCCCTTGATGGTGTAACTACAGCCATTTGTTGCACAGTAATTCGTTCCGCTGAATGTCGGCGTTACCGATATATCGGTTCCCGGTTCTGCAGTTATCGCACCGGGGCAACTGTACGAAGGCTTTTTGTAATTAACCTTTATTTTGCAATTGTCACTTCCTTCAGTATTTGAAACCGTTATATTATATTCATAGGGAGTACTGCGTTCCGGTAAACTTTCACCAGGGAAAGTAACAGACGTCGTATTATACGTCGAGGGATCTGCAGCTCCTGTAACTCTCACATCTGTTTTCTCGCTAACCACACTATAGGTGCACCCTCCTTCACAATTTCCAATTGTGACTGGCGCCGTTATGTTGGTGCCAGGCTCAACATCTATTGCCGTGCTAGAGCAAGATATTTCTGGAGCAACAACTTCAGCCTGCGCCGTGCGCGAACATTCTGCCAAAAAGCCGTCGTTGCACTTGCAAGAGATTGATAGTGTTAGAGGGTTGTTGGAACTAGTCACAGTAAATGCATTCGAGCCATTGTAATTACATTCTGATGTCCCGCTACAATTGCAGTCCCAACAATTGTTAACCAAACTATTTTTTGTCACAACAAAATTGTATGAAGTGTTAAATTCCACTTCATTTGGAATCTCACAGGTCAAAGGAGCAACTGTTGTTATTTTTCCCGTACAAATAGTTTCCCCATTATAAACAACACTATAGGGGTAGTCCTCTCCTGGAGAAGGCATCGTACTGTAGTTTGATATGCCACTAGTATTTCCATTTGAATACAAGTCTATTTCTGTTTCCTTTCCGTTAAATACGAGTTTTCCCTTTGTGTTTTGGGTGAACCCCTTTGTTGTCGTCACCTTAAAGTTCATGCTTCCGCTTCCTGCCAATGCAGTAGTTTTTGCGGCACCATCTTTTTCCCACCAGCATGTAGCTTGATAATCATCACTCTGAGATCCGGTTTCTTTCACCTCAAACGTCTGGGAACAAGAGGAGAACGGGTAGTTGTTGTTAGTACTTTCTAGGACCAAATTATACGTACCTACTTCAAGTTCATTTCCTGTTCCATAATTTGCCTTTTGGGGATTGGTACTAAGCCCAGTACTAATACCACCTGTTCCATTCACATTGGTGCCAGAAGCAATCGCGTCACCAATTTGAGTCCCATCCGCATCCGTAAGTTTTATCACATAACCACAATTCGGACGTTCCGGATCGTTGCTGGCAGCAGGGCACCCGGTGACCGAATAACTCATAGCGGGGATTCCCGAGCCCTGGTTTACAGACTTGTTATTCCCCTGGCTGTCCTTGGGTATTGAACAAGTTCTAGATATTTTTGATACGACAACAGCAGGGCTCGTAATACAGGGGGAACCATCGGCAGCAACCGTGCTATTTTCTTCGGTCAATGTCACCGTAAACTGATAAGCCACAGAATTCGCATTCGATTCATTCATTACATAATACGGAGTATTGGTCAGGCGCAAATCATTCCAAGGCGTCGTGACATTCCCTGTCCAACTACACACATCTGGCTCGGCGCAGTTCTTGCTCTGCGCAGTAACACTTTCTGTCGTATTTATAGTAGTAGGATTATCGCCCTCCCCAACAGTCTTTGTCACAGAAACCGTGCTAGAAACACCTATTGTTCCAGCCTTGTCATTTCCGGTTACCGTCGCCGAAATACTCCACAAGTCGGTAGCACTATTGTATTCTGCCCTACAGCTAACTAGGTTAAGCGCGTATGGGCACCTGCTGTACACAGAAACATTCTGAACAGTTCCATCATGCTGCACATAGACTCCGACAACCTTTTCAGGGTCAAATCCATCAACCTGGGAAATAGCCGCCACATCTACCGTCACCTTCACTCCCGTACCCGATGCGTTCGTTGTGTACGGCAGGCTATAGATTGAAGAATTCCCGTATGTATAGCCGCTTGTGGCATTCTGGCTGAACAGGTATATCCTCACTTCGCTGCCATTGGGGTTATCCATTTGCACATACAAATCGGCCTCACGCAGATTTGCCGTAACGACTGTCTGCGAAGAAGACGATATTCCATAATAATCGCCCTCATCCGTTGAAACGGTCTTGCTGAATAGGGCGTGATTGACGCAGTGGGCATGCTCACCAACCCAGAAAGAACCGCAATGGGCCGCTACGCCATTGTTCAACCAAGCAACAAGCTCTCCTCGAACAGTGCCACAGTAACTGTTGACACCGACTCGGGCCGCATTCGTTTCGCCATTTCCATGAGGCCCTGTAACATCCTTACTAAAGTGATAGTAATTGCCCGAGCATTCCTTATACGCAGAAGACCCCACTCCCGATCCGGTGCAATTATCGGTATCTTCACCACTATAGTAGTATACCGGGGCGCACTGGTTGTTGTAATTATCAAACCATCTGGAAAATCCTACCCAAGGTGTCACGTCATCATCGCTGGGCACAATCCCCCCCGCATAAGCAGCCTTGAAGGAACATGAAATTGTCGGGTAAGAATCCCAACATTCGGAGACATAGTCATCACTCTTCCAGCCGATTCCGTAAATCTTGAAATTCTGGTCCGAAAGGCGGAAACCAACATATTCGTTATTTTGGTTCGCCAGGGTTTGAACACCATTTAAGTTACCATCGCTCAACTCGAAAGTAGTAGACTTTGTGTTCTCGGAGAAGGCGTTCCCGCTGCCATAGCCATAAGTGTACGTACGAATTTCAAGAGCATCATTTCCACTTGACTTAGTAAATGTAGCGGCCATCAGGATAATGTCACCAGGGTAAGCCGTTGCATTTCCAATCTGTTGTGCTTTGCAGGTGCTACCGCCATTCAAACAAATTCGAGCCATAAGCTTGTTATCTTTGTCGCTATACACATTCAGCATCAAATAACTCGAGACATCAGACAAGGAACGGAGTATAAAGCCCGACTGCTTGACAGTAGTTGTGGCAATATCCCCACTAGCAACCCCTTCCCTAGGAACTTGGAATTGCGCCTTTAACGTGCCGTAGGTGCCCGCCTTAACCCTGTTCATAATAGTAGCGGAAGGCTTCTGGCTTTCTGACTTGGTACGGGTAGATTTAGCCTTGAACGAGATACTGCCGTCGTCTCTGTTGAATACGATATTATCGGCAGAACCACTATGGAGCAGCCACTTTGCATTTGTGTGCGTTCCATCGCCATCTATGCAGTATTCCGTTTCGCTGTTACTAGCACTGCACCATACAGCATCCCTAACCTCATAGGTACCACGATGCTCCCCATTATCCCTATCGCGGAAAATGTCAAAGAAGCAGTGCTTGTCGGACTCATCGAAGTGGGCAACAACATAGTCATCGCCCGTTACCGAGATCTGGTAAGTTTTGCCAGATTCAGGGACCTTGATGGTCGGGCAGTCCGAACCGTTTTCGCACATCCAGTAGTTGAAATTTGTTGGGCGCGTGTTACTGGGCGGATCCGGCGGGAACCAGAGAGAAACCTGGTCGCCATAAAAGACGGCAATTTTACACTTCTTTGCGCGTTCCGTATCATTCCCAAAGTCGGTATAGGAGCAGTCTACTCCGTCAACCACTTCGCCATTACGGGAAACCGATATGTGGATTGTCGGGTTACCGCTAATGCTTGCGTTTGCACCTTTGCCCGAAGCAAACCCTACAGTAAACTTGAAGGGCAAAGCCATAAGGGACGCAGGGAGATACACGGTCTCGTCAAAGGGTGGCGAAATCTCGTTGCTACCCGGTATGACAACTTCGCAACCTTGCGGAACATTCCCGTAAACCGTCTTTAGAGATATATCAGACGTACCAGCACAAGTCCATTCATTATTCGGGGTGACAAAACTACAATTTGAGCCATCCGCCTGCACCCATTCATCCGTTGTAGCAGAACATTCCGGGTTATTCTTTTTCGAAACACAAGTGGCATTCTCGGCATTCTCGACAATTTCGCACCAGTCCTTAACCGACTGTCTTATCACGTTAATCTTGGTGGAGGCAATGACGAGTTCTGTATAAGGCGAACCTATTCCGGCACCTCCCTGGACATCGGCGATATTGAACTGCAGCTGCCCTTCGGTAGCATTTATATTACTCACCGTAAAAATAGTGGGCTGCGCATTAGTAGAGCTAAGGACGAACGTGCACTGGCCTTCAGCATCGGGACAAGCGCCGGTATTACCATTTGGAACAACCGTCCATTTGGTATTATCGTAGTCAACAGGGAAATCTACTTTTACCGTGTATTCGGTACCTTGAGAAGACGTGGGGACTTTGAGTTTCACATCGTAGGCCCCATCCGTCTTCTTTAGTTCCTTCACGCCTTCTACAAACGATATCGTGTTATTTCCGGCAGCCCCGCTGGCAACAACCACGTAGAAGGGGACGGTAGATTCCCTTCCAGCGACAGTTCCCGTAACCGTACAGGTGTAGTTCCCTGGCGTGAGCGAGTGATTACTTGTCGGCACAAGTTTACCTGAGGTAGGAACAGCACCATCGCAACTCACTGTAGGTGACCCTTCCATCGGAGTCTTGCTGTTCAAGGTAACTACGCTGTAGTAATGAGAGAGCTCACCTTTAGGAGATTGGGGCAAGTATATTATGCGAGGCAGAACGATAAACGAGCCTTCGGCCTCCTGGTCATCATCCGCAATATCGTTGACACTTTCTTCATTCGCATATTGCGTCTCAAGCGTAATGTAAAGTTGCGGCGCTATGGCAATATAGTAGGCATCAGGCCCCCCGGTTGCGGTAGTCACTACACTAGAAGAACTTCCACCCGTACCGCCAGTCCCAGAAGCTCCACACGTTTGTGATTCATACGGGCAAATAATGCCTTTATTTTCCAAATCAAATTTGAGCGCCTCGTTATATTCTAGCTTGGTAGAATTGCCGCTTGAAAAAGACTCAACCGTTGCACAGTTTGAAGCTGTCAAATAAAAAGAACCGTTCCAAACGCCAGCGCCGTCAGCATCAACGGACGTTATATTTGCAGCAGAGAAGAAGAAATAATTATACTTACCATTATCTGCCTCTTTCCTTATGCTGCCAGCTCCTTCTGGCAAATAGACAAATGCGTAAGACTCCTCATCGGTGGGCGGCAGTTTTGGGCCCAAGGTACTACCGGTTACATAGAATATATACTTTCCCTGCAGTTTTTTACCTGATGCAGACTGGCTTGCAGCATTCCATGTCGCCGCAGGGATCTTGACCACAAGGTATTCACCACCAAAGAGTTTATCGCTGCTTGTATTGTCCCTACAATTTTTTAGAGCGGCGTACATCTCGCCATTCGTTCCAGGGCTAGCGACAACGTCCTTAACACATTGGGTTTCGTATTTTGAATTTCCGAATCCCGTAGTAGTGCTATAGTTCGCTTTCAATACATCATTTACCTTGAATTGGGAACCAGAGCAACCGTTTGGATTCGGTTTTAAATAATCGTCACAATACGTTTTTATATCTTCTGCACATTTCAAATCACTCGGTTGGGTCGTAGGAAAGGTTTTTTCACTCCCTTTCGATTTAAAGAGAGCAAAACTTGCGTAGTCATCCGGCCATTTTTCACATGCGTAATTATCACCATATTCTACACAAGCATGTGCGATTGCTTTTTTATCGGCTACTTGATACCAGTCGTTATCGCCACAACTATACCCATAAACATCTGTTATGGGAGAAAGAGATAACCCTCCCATAAACCTTTTGTATTCTCTATACCCCTTACAGGAATGCCCATTTTTAATATATACTCGATCATTCGTTTCGTCCTTCCCAAGCCAAGCATAACCAAGTGTTGACGAAGTAAATTGTTTTATGGCTTTCTCATTCGGGATCCAAACACCTTTGTCAACATCAAGTTTCCTTTGGCTGGTTGGTTTAAAATCAAAATTCCCCGCGTTTGTCAAGCACATGTTATTTTTTACATGAAAATTCGTATTTGCCCCAATCATTGGAGCCAATTTCCCATTTAACGTCACATTATTTATAGTTATGGCAAAATTGGCCTTATACGAAACATTCCCATTGAAATATACATTTCCAAGACTAGTTGTGTTTGTTGAAAAGGCTAAACCATTCGTGTTTCCATGAATATAAATATCTCCCGCTTCTTTAATACCTTCGGAACCTGCAGCTTCTAAATTTAGGTTACCACCAATACAATTTTTTTTAGCAAGAGAAATATAGTTTGTACCTCCATTATCGACATTTCCTGTAACAATTAGTTTTTCTGCGTTATGTAATTGCGAGCCGCTTAAATTACCATTTACTATGGCTGCGGAGACATTTGAATTTGTATTTTTAAAATCTGTAGACCCTCCAAAGTAAGCGGCATCAAAATTAGCGTGTGCCGCATTATTAGACGAAGGAATATTTACGCGATATAGGCCATCCACATTCAGTATAGCAACCTCGCTGTGGCTCGCCTTCCCATTCCGGGCAGTCCCTTGTGATATAAGTTTCAGTTTGTACGAAGAACCGGCCGCGTTTACGCCAGCAATCCACACATGAAAATTCTGCCCTGGCCTCACGAACTCGACAAGCTGCTTGTCCAGGTTTACAGCCTTGCTACCATTGACCTTATATTGCCTAATCAATGCGCCTACATCGTTAGCATGGTAGGTCATCCAACTGATTGCGCTCTCAATACCAGCTACAGAACTCTGGTATGCTTCGTTCGCCATCATTCGATTCGCACTAGAACGGCCTTCGCTGGTAAGCCACTTATAGGTTGCCGTGGCCGCGATAGTCGCGACAAGCATAAAGAGCAGCACCGTGACTAGGGAAACGCCCGATTTCATGTCTCGTCTAAACATAATACTCTCCTAGATTCCAACACCATTGCTTGGGATGGGCACCACAATGGTCGCTTGTCCAGATTCACCAGCCTTGTTATCGGTTCCACCACGGCTGACTTGCAATTCCAGCATCAAGGCCTTCACATTCTTTTTGTCTGTTATATTAACGGTTTTCGACTTATCGAAGGTGTATGTAGAGCCCGGAATCCTACTGAATTTTAAATTCGATATGGTCACAGAACCAGTCCCTGCCACCGGGGAATACGTGGCAAAGGTGAATGCAAGGCAAACGTCCTCCACCTTCTGGGGCACCGTTAAACGCATAGCCCTTTTCCCCTGGGCTTGAGCGCTAGCAGGCGGATAAAAGAAGAAGTCCCTGATGGCAGGAGGCCTGTTGCCATCTGTATCGCGGAAACCAACAGACATATGGTCGCGGCCAGCCACAAACAACTGCATATTATCACCCGTTGTGCCATAGACCATCGTGAAGGATATCTCATATTCAATGCCTGGATCCAAGGTGAATTTTTGGCAATCCGCATTCCATTCATCGGCATCGTCCGTATTGAGAGCCGCATACAATTCGTTCTTGTCCAAGCCATCTTCGATAATGGAACCTCCGGCTTCATCATCGTCGTAATTTCGCGCAAAGCCCGAAATCGTAACGCTCTCACCACCAGCATCAGGCATCGTTGTTGGTACAATGATATTGGGAGACGCTTCGCGGGCAAGGAACTTGAATTGATTACTCCCTGCAGGGAACAACTTCTCTGTCGTATAACCCGTACTAGCATTGCTCCGTATAATGGGGAGACTCGGATAAACCTTGAACTTTTCGACGCCTGTCGCGATTTCTACAGGCGTTGGAGTCTTACTTGCGTTCGCCTCACAGAGGTCATCGCTAGGGAGCGTGTATCCGTCCACTTTGCGAAGAATCTTGCAACTACGCTTAAGGGTCTTATTTTCCACGAACCAGTCTATCTGTTCAATGGCACGATAATGACCAGATTCGTCATAACGTATGCGACGGACAGTCAGATTATCATAGACGGCAGAACCCGTAACTGCCGTAATTTTATATGACGAAGAATCCTTGCTGTTTTCGGTAGAATTATTGGGGTCTATATAAATGCAATCGGACCCATTTGCCGTAGTACATTCCGTATATGAGCTAAAAGAATCATCACCACCAGCAACTGTTGCTTCCATCGAACTTTTCGCGCCGGTCTGTGCCACGTCTTGCTTGAACAGCGCAGCCACGTTCTCCGCCACTTCGGACGCCTTGAGCATGCTCTGCGTGCGGACGCGCATCTTGGTCGAATTGCTGAACGCCTGGCCCGCGACAATAACGACAATACCCACGATGGCGATATAGACCATCAGTTCCATGAGGGTAAAGCCTTGCCTAGATCCTTCGACTGCACGCCTTGCAGCGTGGAGTTTATCCTGAGCAGAGTCGAAGGACCCAGGATGACACAGCTGGTCGCGTTTCTTTGTACAATACTTTCCCATACCGTCCACAGTCCGTTCAGTGTACACAAAAACCCGCGGCATACGCCACGAAGCGGGGCCCACACGGGTCCCGTCCTGCTT
>OCVV012875066.1_pt1 | contig 10712 bp, 11 predicted proteins | sample 1539721 | NCBI WGS metagenome assembly OCVV01 (sample SAMN02144230, study PRJEB22623) | gut metagenome | biome: sheep rumen | host: Ovis aries | place: New Zealand
CTGCATCACGTGGCGGGCAATCCACTTGCCGAGCTTCATCACGGTGAGCTTCTTGCGGAGGCGGCCCTGGCAGTCGCGGTTCATGATGTCGGGCAGAGTAGACGTGGTAAGGATTTCGTCGATGGCCGGGCTGTTCAGCTTCTCGCGGGCCTCGGGGCTCGTGTGGAAGTGGGTCACGCCGAAGCACACGCGGTTGGGATTTCCCTTCTTGATGTGTTCGCAGCACTGCACGATCGTTGTACCGGTGCGGACCATGTCGTCGAACACGATCACGTCCTTGCCCTGGATTTCCTCGATGCTGATGTCCGAAAGTTCCGGGTTGAAGGTCATACTGATTTCACGTTCGCCGGTACGGACCTTGTCCATCACCACGCGCTTGCATTCGGGCAGGTCCAGGGCTTCGTAGACGGCGTTCATGAACGGGCGTGCGCCCTTGTCCGGAGAGACGATTACCAGGTTGTTGCCGTCCTTGCCGGTCTGAACAAAGTTGCTGTTCTTGATGTAGTGGGCGTAGACGTCCGTCGGGATGAGGTTATGGAAATTATCCTTGCCGAAGATGTCGGCAAAAAGGTTCTGCACCTTCACGCTGTGGTTGTGTACCGTCACCACGGCATCGACGCCGGACTTCTTCAGGAGCTCCGCATAGAGAAGGCTCGTGAAGGCCTGGCCGTCGAACTTCTTGAGGTCGATGTCCGGGCGGTCCTTTTCCAGTTCGCCTACGCGGTGGGGGCCGCGATCCTGGGCGCTGTAGAACAGGTCCGGTTCAACCAACACAACCTGTTCGGCTCCGTTGTCCTTGGCGGCACGAGCCAGAATGCAGTTACGCATGGCATAATCGTTACGGCTGCGTTCGTGGTTCGAGACCGAGCAAATCAAAACAATCTTGCCTTCCAGGCGGCGGCCGATATGTTCCATATCGTCCACGTCCAGGCCGTAGCGGGGGCAGAATTCGGAGTTTGCAAAGGTCTTCAGGGAGACCACGTCGGAAATATCTTCACGAAGACCGATGTACTGGGCCATGTCGATGGCAAAGGGGTCGTCGGTGAAGTTGCCGGTCACGATAAAACGATCAGACATAATTACGCCTTGATGTTGGAGTTGATGCATTGGGTAGTGGAAATATAAAATTTTTAGAACCTTCTCACTACAAGGATTTCAAAAGCGGACACGAATTTCTCCTCGAGATGCTCGCCAAAGGCAATGAGGGAATACCCGCACTTGAGGACCACGTTCCACGACCATTTTTCACCGATGTAGCCCAGGGCAGTTTTCATGTCGGCTTCGGGCAACAGCAGGTTCCCGTCGTCGGCGTGCTCGCGACCGTAGGCCACACCCACAACGCCCCAGAGGTTCCAGAAATACCCGTTGTCATAGACGAAGGTGTAAGTGTAGCCCATGTCGCCCCAAAAGCTGGTAATGTCCCGCTTGTTATCTTCGTAGCCCAGTACGCCGTCGTTGTCCTCGGCGTAATTGTGCTGCAGGCGCCCGCCGATAACCATGCTCCCCGCCGAACTTTTCTGGCGGCGGTCCAGAAAGTAGGCGCTCCTGGGGGCAAACCTGCCGCCTGCGGTAGCCATCCAGAGTATGGAAAAGTACATGTCGAACACCGTAAGGTCTATAAAACTGTCATCGTCGCTGTCTTCCAGGTTCTGGGAAAAACCGCTGTAATAGCGAACTTTGGCGGTAAGCCACCAGTCCCCCGGAAAAAGGTCCAGGCCGGTCTCGAAGGTCTTGGAGTCGGAATGCCCTTTGCTGGTGGTAAAGGGGAGGCCGTACTTGAAGTCGAAGGAAATATCCCAAGAAGTGCCGAACAGGGTAAATAGGCTGTCGTAACCAAACCCGATACCTACGTCCACGGGCCGGTTAGACGAGAGGGGCTCGTCACCGATGGCCGAATTCTTGACCATCATAAAGTTGTAGTCGCACAAGAAGCGGAGCGAAATCCGCTCCCGGAATTTCGAGACTGCCGGCTCGTCGGGTTCCTGCGGTTCGGCACTGGCAGGAGCCGCAAAGACGGTACACGCCAGGAGCAGGAGCGGCAAAATTCTTGTCAAAAAATGCTTCATCAGAGGCCTATGGGCACAAATATAGAAGTATAAAATCTATCAACAAGGCATCACCGAGTCATTTTTCTTGGTCTTTGCCTTCCTTGTCGTGTGTTTATATATTGTTAATTATGCGTTATTTAATTGTGACGGTATTTTACGGGTTAATTTTCAATTCAAACAGATTATTCACAAAATCCATATTTGTTTCACGTGAAACATTTGTTTTGGCAGTCAAATTATCCCCATTTGTGGAAAACCTGTGGGATATTATTCATATTCTATTCACAAAAAGAATGGTCCAGCCATTTAGCCAGACCATTCTGTTTATATTTTGTTTAGAAATTTTATCAACATTCCGAGTCATTTTCCAGACAATTATCCGCCGAAAAAAATGGAACGAGAAATCTAGAAAATTCCAAACTTAAAATTTCACGGTGCGGGGTGCCGCCGTGAAACTGTAGAACGTGGCGGTCGCGTCCTTGAAGTAGAGGGTCTCGGTATTGTCGTCATCGGGGGAATACATGGACTTGAGCTCGGGGTAGTGTTCCAGCATGTCCACCTTCGGTTCACGACGGTCGTCGCGGACCAGGGTACCGGCAACGCGGATCCACTTGGAACCGGTCTTGTCCATGGCACAGATTTCCACCTTGCCGTTTTTCTGGATCTGCTTGGAGCAGTCCTTGGACTTGCCCGTCTGGATATAGAGCTTGCCCTCGAAAATGTTGGCGGTGCCAAACGGGCGAACGCGGGGTTGATCATTATCTACCGTCGCCAAAAAGTAGGCGCCGGCATCCTTGAGAAATTTTACGACTTCTTCCATAGTTTTGTTTAGGGGTTAGGGGTTAGGGGTTAGGATTTAGGGGGTAGGATCTAGTAAAGCGGGGTCCCAAGAAGTGTCATCCTCGCGGGCCTTCTTCGTCATCCCCGACTTGGTCGGGGATCCGCTGGAAGTTTCAGGATCTAGGATCTAGGATTTAGGGGTTAGGGTGTGTGGGGCGAAAGATTAGTAATGAGTTTTCAGTTATGAGTTGTGAGTTCTTATAGTCGCGCCTTTGGCGCCAAATTATATACTGAAAACTGACTACTGATAACTCGCAACTATTTCCCGATGGCCTCCTCTTTATAAATTCGTTCCATCTCCTCGCTGAAGCAGCAGAAGATGACTTTCTTGACATTTTTAGCCGGGTAATTGCGGACCGTTTTCACGGCAATCTTGGTGGCCGCCTCCCAGGGGTAATCGTAAACACCGGTGGAAATGGCGGGGAAGGCGACCGTTTCGCAACCGTTCTCCTCGGCCAGGTCGAGGCAGCTTTTGTAGCAGGATTCCAGAAGTTCAGGTTCGCCGTGCAGGCCGTCCCGATAGATGGGCCCCGGAGTATGGATGACGAACTTGGCCGGAAGCTTGAACCCCGGAGTGATTTTCGCCTTGCCCGTCTCGCAGCCGTTCAGGGGGATGCACGCCCCCAAAAGTTCCGGACCTGCCGCCCGGTGGATGGCACCGTCCACGCCGCCACCGCCCAGAAGCGAACAGTTCGCCGCGTTCACGATGGCATCGACTTGCAGCTTCGTGATGTCGCCCCGGATAATTTCAATCTCGATCATGTTGGACCTCTGAAAGAAAATATATAAAAGTTTTGAGTGGTGGGTTGTGAGTTATGAGTTGTGAGTGGTGAGTGGTGAGTGGTGAGTTGCGGGTCTTAAATGTTGTCATCCCCGACCTGGTCGGGGTCACCTTCCTGACCCTTCGTGCTATCCTGGCATCCGCCGGGATGACATTCTGGGGCCTTCAGTTCACAGATGTTTCACGTGAAACATCTGCGCAGGGCGAGTGCGGCGCCCATACTTGTATGGGCATTGCAGACAATATTATAAAAATTAATCGTTTTTGAAAATTTTTGATTATATTAAAGCTATGGTTTCCACCTAAGGAGTTGATGATGATGATTCAAAATAAAATCCTGGCCACGGCTACTTTTGCATCCGCACTCCTTTTTTTCGGGTGCTCCGACGACAAGTCTTCAGGCACAACAGAAACAGGAAACAATCCCCCTGATTATTCTTCCTTACTTGATGATCTAAATTCTGATTATCCGGAGATAGAGGCTATTAAAAAGAAATATGGCGAATGCGATTCAAAGAAAGACGGCCTCGTCGTAAACGATGTCAGTGCTACCACCGGGTACAAGTTCGTCTGCAAGGACAGCTCCTGGAAACAGGCATCCAGTATGGATTTCGATGAAGATGGTATATGGTACCATTACGGAAGCTGCACCGATAAGGAAGAAGGGGAAATAAGACTCCCAATGTACGATAATCCTTCTTCAGCAAAATCCCACATTTGCAAAAACCATTCCTGGGAAGAAATTCAAAGCAGCACAATGCCAAAATGCGATAAAGAACATCTCGGGCAGGTTATATACCTAGGCAAAGGCAGTTACAATGCCCGCATCTGTGACGAAAAGAAAGAATGGCGAGACGCATCTATAATCGAAGCATCCTGGCTATATCCAAACAATGCCTCCATAGATACGGTGGCTGGATTATGCTGTAAAGAAAGAAATGGCGAAAAAATTAGGCTAGACCATGAGAAGATTGCGGAGGAGATACAAATCTATGAAGAAAAGGATGGCAAGAGAGTTAAAGTAGACTCTGAAACGGATTCTGAATTGTACTACAAATGCGCAGATAACGCCTGGACAAAAATCGACGCCACCGAGTACACTTATGGGGAATGCAAGGGAGTGTACGAAGATTCCATTATCGATATATCCTTTATTGAAAAGTATTACTGCCACGACGGAGCATGGCGTCGGTTGGATGCAAACGAAACCTTTTGTGGATTATGTACTGCCGAAAAAGAGTATGAAATCTGCCAATCGCCTTTAACGCCTGCTATGAAAGCCGCCTGCGAAAATGGAAAATGGCGATTCCTGGCGACATACGAAGCGTACTACGGGTTATGCGTCAAGGAGAATCTAGATGAAGTACTTGGGGTGACTGGTTCTGAATGGGACGATGATAAAAAGGCCTATGTTTACTACACATGCGACACTGTCGGCAGAATCGGCTGGAGATCCGCTACTAAGGAAGAAATTCTGAAAGTAAAACTAGGAGATTGTCCAGTGGCCACATCGATTAAAGTCGTCGATGAAACTACTTACTTCTGCCCGGACTCAGTATGGAGAAAGGCTACCGAATTGGAACTAATTGCCGGATTCTGCACCTGGAGTATACGCGATTCCGTATATCACGATGATTATGATGACGACATCTACTACATATGCGATTATACGAGGAATGGGTGGAAAAAGGCGGAGCCCATTGAGATAGAAAACGGAATCTGTGAAGAATCCAAGGATATGGAGACAATCGTTTACAACGGTATGAATTACAAGTGTGAAGATATGGAATGGAAACTCGAAAACGATGGCGAGTAGATTTATGCCCTGAACTAAATTCACAATATATTCACATTAATTAAAAACTTATTAACGGATATTTTTAAAAAATGAAGGAATAAGGCCCATTTTTCGTTGTGATTGTGATTTAGTAATGCTAAATTGTTGACTAATATAATGTTTCACGTGGAACAATAGGATATTCCCTGTCATCCTGGAGGCCAAAGGCCGATAGGACCCGCGGGGATAACGAATCAGGGTCTTTTGAGTTATAGAAACAACATCAAACAGCAGAACCTTTTGAACCAATTCCTAAGGGAAAATGGTGTCGAATTGCCCGGAGAAACTCTCGGCAAGCTGTACGACTATGCCGACCTGGTGGTAGAAACCAAGCAGTTCGGCAACCTGATTTCGGCGAAGGATTCCGAAAAATTTTTGAGCAGGCACATTGCAGATTCGCTGGTTCCATGTATATATATTAGACGAGAGACGAGAGACGAGAGACGAGGGAATATTCCAGAACATCTTTCGTCTTTCGTCTGTAGCGAGCCTGCGAGCGTCCTCTCGTCTAAAAAATGGGCCGACATGGGAGCCGGCGCTGGCTGTCCGGTTTTCCCCCTTGCCATCGTAATGCCCCAAGTCCAGTTCTATGCCGTAGAACCCCGGAACATGCGGGTGCAGTTCATGCAGATGGCCAAAGAAAAACTAGGCCTCAAGAACCTGACCGTGGTGGGCAAGCGTTTCGAGACTTCCGGCCTAACCGACCTGGATTTTATCAGCTGCCGGGCCCTTTCCACTTTCGAAAACGACTGGGAACGCGCGAGGCCCGCCCTCAAGAAGGGCGGCATGTTCCTCACCCTCAAGAGCTACAACAACGTAGCCCAGCTGGAAAGCGATCCTACAATTATACTGCACAAATATACACTACCTAACGAAGAACAAGTTTACGCCTTAGTCACTCGAGGTAACGAATGAGTAAAGTGATAGCGATATGCAACCAGAAAGGCGGCGTGGGCAAGACCACTACCGCCGTGAACCTGGCTGCCAGTTTTGCCGCCCTGGAGAAAAAGACTCTCCTTATCGACATGGACCCCCAGGGGAACGCATCCCAGGGTTTCGGCTACAACGAATCCCAGGAGATGGACATCCACGAGGTGCTGGAGCTGGCCGAAAATCCGGACAATGTCACCTACGAAAACATCAAGCCCGCCATCATGGACACGAGGCTCGACTTCTTGAAGATCATCACTTCGGGGCCGGACCTTGCCGTCATGGAAATCGAGCTGGTGAACGCCATGAGCCGCGAGCACCGTCTGGAGCGGGTCATGAAAGTTCTGGACCAGGCCTTCGAATTCATCATCATCGACGCGCCCCCGAGCCTGAACCTGCTCACCATCAACGTGCTCACCGCCGCAAAGAGCGTGCTGATTCCTATACAGTGCGAATACTACGCCCTCCACGGCGTGACGGAACTGTTCAACACCATTCGCGAAGTCCAGAAAAACCTGAACGGAAACCTGAAAATCGAAGGGGCGCTCCTCACCATGTTCGCCAACAACAACCTCTCGAAACAGGTGGCCGACGAAGTTCGCGAGAACCTGGCCGATACCGTTTTCCAGACGGTCATACCGCGTAACGTGCGCCTCAGCGAGGCGCCCTCCCACGGAAAGCCGGTCATTCTGTACGATGTACGGAGCCCCGGTTCCCAGTCCTACATGAAACTCGCCGAGGAAATCCTGAATAAGGGGAAGTAGTTCTGAGTTATGAGTGATGAGTATTGAGTGATGAGTACGCATTTCACATCCCACACCTCCCCTAACCCCTAAATCCTAGATCCTATCCCCTAGATCCTATCCCCTAGATCCTAACCCCTAAACCCCTACAACCTAATACCTAAAATGGGAAAGAAATCTTTTGCACTTGGACGCGGTCTTTCTGACATTCTCAAGGACCATGACGCTAATAAGAATTTTTCTGCCAACGCCCCCCAGGGCGAGTCTTCCAATGGCCAGCAGGTCGTAGAAATCCAGCTGGATCTGATCGACCCGAATCCGTTCCAGCCCCGCAAGTTTTTCAGCGACGATGAACTTTCGGAACTGGCCGAAACCATCAAGACCCACGGGCTTCTGACTCCTATCAACGTGCGGAGCGTGAACGGCCGCTACCAGATTATCAGTGGTGAACGCCGCACCCGCGCAAGCAGGCTTGCAGGCCTCAAGACCATCAAGGCCCAGGTGTTCAGCGACATTGGCGACAAGGCCATGGCCGAATGGGCGCTTATCGAAAATATCCAGCGCGTGGACCTGAACCCCATCGAGACGGCGCAGTCCTACCAGCAGCTCATCGACAACCACGGCTACACTCACGAAGACCTGGCAAAGGCGGTAGGCAAGTCCCGCTCCGCCATTACCAACGCGCTTCGCCTGCTTAAGCTCCCGGATCAGGTGCAATACTGGATCCAAGAAGGCAAGCTCTCCTCCGGAGCGGCCCGCGCCCTCTGCAGCGACAAGATTGCCGACGTAGAAACCCTTGCAAAAAGAATCATCGACGAAGGCCTGAACGTCCGCCAGATCGAGGCAATTTCCAGAGGCGAAGAAATTGACCTGACTAAAACCGAAAAGCAAGAAAAAGAAAATAATGAAAAGCCTGCAGCAAGTCCTGCGGTTTCTGGAAATCCGCCCAAGCCGGAACTCAGCGCCGACATGAAACAGTTCGAGTCCAAGCTGGAAACCTATTTCGGCACCAAGGTGGCAATCAACCCCAGCGCAGGTTCCGAAGCCAAGGGAACCATCGTAATTAACTATTATTCCATGGACGACCTGAATCGTATCCAGCAACTCATGGAAAACGCCTAGGAAATTTATGAAAGGCAAATACTACACCATACAGATTATCCCGGAAGATTCCGAGAAGGTGAGAAAGTTCAAGGTTCGCACCTGGTGGTTCGCCTTTATCAAGATTTCCCTGGTCGTGTTCATTCTCGTATTGGGACTGTTCATCTACCATCTCGGGAAAATTAACCGCATCGTGGCAAGCTACGAAAAAATGCGGGTGACCAACGCCCAGCTGGTCAAGAAGGACAACAACTACGAAGAAATGTTCTCCCGCCTGGATTCCCTGTGGATTTTGGAAGAACGCATCCAGAACATATTCGAGACTTTTTTGGAAAACGATTCTGGAAAAATCAACAGCATTATCGACAAGAACAAGTTCGCCCATACGCCCGTCGAAAAAATCCAGGTGGACTACGAAGGTATCCACGGCTGGCAGCCCCTTTCTGAAAAAATCAAGCTGGAACACATCCCCAGTGTTCTGCCCGTGGTTGGAATTGAAAGCAAGAAGTTTTCCGAAGAAGAAAACCACCTCGGCATAGATATTTCGGCACAGGCCGGAAATCCGGTATTCGCATCGGGAGCTGGCAACGTGGTTTTTGCAGGCCAAAAAGATGAACTGGGAAACACCATTGTCATTGACCACCAGAACGGCTACAGGTCGAGCTACTCTCATCTGAAGACGATCAACGTGAGAAAGGGTTATACCGTAAGCAAGGGCGACATTATCGGCACAGTCGGGAGCACCGGCAATACCAGTGGCGCCCACCTGCACTTTGAAATTACAAAAGACGGAATCAACTTGAATCCGTCAGATTTCATAGACTAAAAAAATTTTTAATTCATTGGAGAAACAACATGCCAGGTAAAGAACAGGAAATTACCCAGATCAGCAACACCATTACCATCAAGGGCGACATCATCGGCAAGAGCGATGTCCGCGTGGCAGGTGTAGTTAACGGAAGCATCAGCATCGATGGCGAGCTCATTATCGAAAAGAGCGGCCACATCGAAGGCGAAATCAAGACCAAGTCTGCCGTGATTGCAGGCTCCATCAAGGGCAATATCGACTGCTCCGAAAAAATGATTCTCGAAAGTTCTTCCCAGTTCGTAGGGAACATCAAGACCAAGCAGCTCATTATCCAGGAAGGCGCCATGTTCCAGGGCAACTGCCAGATGGGCATTCCTTCTACACCTGCAGCCCAACCTAAGGAAAAGGCATAATTCCACACCTATATCAGTATTATCTTTTTATTTATATATAGAGATAATTATACTGATACTGTGAATTGTGGAAAGAAATGTTGAAGGGTAGGTACTAATTTTTAATCCTCAACAAGATACGATATTCACATGGAATATTGAATATGTTGAAGATTTGAAACGAGTCCACTTTTTTCAATGTTGATTACTGTTGAAAGAAAATTTTCAACTTCTGTTGACAGAAAAATCACGAAGGGGCATTAAAAACAGGTGCCAAAAATGATTTTAATCACATTTGAAAAGAATAAGTGGAAAATAGGTGCCAGCGGGGCAAGGTAAAGACTATATTTCTCACTAGATGGGTTGTAACTTGTTGAAGATAGGGCAGATATCGGATCTCCACATAGGCGAGGACGAAAACCTCGTGCAGGGGATTGATGTGCGTGCCAATTTTCAGAAGGCCCTCCGTTCCAAGTCCATAGAGGATATGGACCTGTTGGTATTGTCCGGTGACCTGGCCAACGAAGACGGGGAGCCCGGCGCTTACCGTTTTGTCTTTGAGCAGGTGAAAGACCTTAAGGTTCCCGTGCTGGTCATTCCCGGAAACCATGACCGTCTTGACACTATGGCCCAGTTTTTCGACCTGCAGGGCAAAATTCACGGTGAAAAGTGCTATTTCAAGTACGAAATTGCAAGCCGGACGCTGTTTTTCCTGGATAGCGCCTGCGGGACTGTTTCTAAGGACCAGCTGGACTGGTTAAAAGCGGAAGCCGCCAAGGTCCAGGGCGAAATTTTTCTGTTTATGCACCACCCGCCCTGCCTCTGCGGTCACCGGTTCATGGATTCCAAGTATTCCCTCAAGAACAAGGAAGAGGTCCAGGCAGTTTTCGCCGAAATCCCGAACCTGACCCACATTTTCTGCGGGCACTACCATTCTCATTTCGAGTTGGACATGGGCCGTCAAAAAGTCCATGTGGCCCCTTCCACCCAGATGCAGATAGATTCCCACGCCCCGAACTTTATCCTCAAGAGCTCCGCTCCCGAGTGGATGACCATAGAAATTGGCGAAAATTTCGTAGAAACGGCAGTTTATTTGCGTTAATGCCTTGAATTTTTATAATTTCTTTCTAAATTTGGTTCAAAATGGCGGTTTAGCTCAGCGGTAGAGCACTGGAATCATAATCCATTGGTCCGGGGTTCAAATCCCTGAACCGCTATTACAAAAAAAAGAG
>OCVV011325170.1_pt1 | contig 10708 bp, 8 predicted proteins | sample 1539721 | NCBI WGS metagenome assembly OCVV01 (sample SAMN02144230, study PRJEB22623) | gut metagenome | biome: sheep rumen | host: Ovis aries | place: New Zealand
ATACCGCATAATCATTGTTATGCCCGAGACGATGTCCGTTGAGAGACGGCAGCTGATGAAGGCATACGGTGCGGAGCTTGTACTCACAGATGGCACAAAGGGCATGAAGGGCGCTATCGCTGAGGCTGAGCGGCTTGAAAAGGAGACTCCCGGCGGTATCGTTATGGGACAGTTTGTAAACCCGTCAAACCCAAAGGCTCACTTTGAGACAACGGGGCCTGAGATATACCGTGACACAGATGGAAAGGTGGATATTTTCGTTGCAGGGGTCGGCACGGGAGGAACGCTGAGCGGTGTTGGAAGATACCTCAAGAGCAAAGATCCCAAGGTGCAGATCGTTGCGGTAGAGCCGGCAGATTCACCGGTACTTTCAAAGGGCGAGGCTGGCTCGCACAAGATCCAGGGCATAGGGGCAGGTTTTGTTCCGGACGTTCTGGACACAAAGATTTACAGCCAGGTCATCGGGGTGGAAAACGACGACGCTTTCAAGTACGGCAGGCTGGTAGGGAAAAAAGAGGGCATATTGGTGGGCATTTCATCGGGTGCGGCTGTTTGCGCTGCGGTGGAGCTTGCAAAGAGGGAGGAAAACGCAGGCAAGACCATTGTTGCGCTTCTTCCCGACACAGGGGACAGATATCTTTCCACGGAGCTGTTTGCCGAATAGATCAGCACAGACGAACACGTCTGCAAGGGAGGCAGAAAATGGACGGATCACTTTCAAGAGTTGAGATAAGCGCCATAGGTCACATAAAAAGCGATTTTCCCACAAAGTTCGGGATACCGAGGCAAAGCGGACTTTGCAAAAACCTTTTAGCTCAGATCGTTTTTGAGGCTCCTTACGACGATCCCGACGCATTCAGGGGAATTGAGGAATTTTCACACTTGTGGGTGATCTGGGGCTTTTCGGAAAACCCAAGGGAAGATTTTTCGCCTACGGTGAGACCTCCCAAGCTGGGGGGGAACCAAAGGCGTGGGGTATTCGCAACACGCTCCCCTTTCAGACCCAATCCCCTTGGTTTGTCCTGTGTTAAGCTGGAGCGGGTGATACGCACAGGGGGAAAGATCGTTCTTGAAGTCTCCGGCGGAGATATGAAAGACGGGACCCCTGTATACGACATCAAGCCGTACATTCCCTATGCGGACTGTATAGAGGGGGCGCAGGGGGGATTTGCACAGCGTCACAGCCATGACAGGCTTAAAGTTTACATAAATCCGGAGCTGTTGGAGCTTGTGGATCCGCAAAAGCGCAGCGCACTTACCCAGGTACTGGCTCTTGACCCACGGCCGGGGTATCAGCAGGACGAGGACAGGGTATACGGTTTTGGATTTGCCGGGCTGGAGATAAAGTTCAAGGTACGTGGGGACACACTGACAGTTACGCAGATATATAAAGAATAAAACGGACACCAATTAGTGTCCGTTTTTTTGTACTTTTATTTACATTGGTTTGAGCTTATAGACCACGGCGGAGATGCGTGGACAGCAGACATGGCCCGTTCTGGGGTCGGGATAGGATTTTCCGTTTTCGTCAAGCACCAGCAGCCACTCTCCCATAGGAAGGTCAAAATACTTGTCTTCACCGCTGCCGTTAAGGGCGATAACAAAGCTTTCGCTGCCCTCAAAGAGGCTGTAGATCAAAAAGTTCCCCTGGTTTATCCTCCAGAAAGAGAGCTTTTGCTCAACTTCCCACTTCATGGACATTCTCAGCAGGCTGCTTGATTTTCGCAGGGCGATAAGTGCTTTATAATACTCAAAGACGCTGCGGTACTTCTGCTTACGTGTCCAGTCGATGGCGTTGGTATAGTCGGGAGAATTATAGCTGTTCTCCTCAAAGATATTGACCTCGTTAGGCTCCTCACCGGGTTTAAGTATTCTCGGTTTGGTACGCAGAAAGTCTTGTCCCAGCTGTAAAAAAGGCACGCCCTGGGACAGGATCACAATGGCAGCGGCAAGCTTATCCATTCGGATACGGTCACTTTCCGGGGCTTCTTTTGAGCAGATACAAAGCTTATCCCACAGGGTATTATTATCATGAGCCTCGCAATAATTTATGGTCTGGGTAGGTTCAAACGCCCAGCAGCCTTCCTTTGCCTCATGCAGTTCCGGGTGGGGCACAGAGCCGGCGATACCTCGTTTAAGCATTTCTAAGGTATGGGCATTTCCGCTTACAAAACCGGTATCAAAGACATTGAAGGTACCGCCTTTGATGCTGTCACGGATATTATCGTTAAAAATTCCCACCCTGCCGAAGCGGTAGGAGTTCCACTTATACGCCAGTTTATCCGATGCAATCGGTGACGCTCCCCCCGTCCAGCCCTCGCCGTAAAGGAGGATCTGGGGGTCTATTTTATCCAGCTCGTCACGGATATAGTTCATTGTATCTATATCGTGCAGCGCCATAAGGTCAAAGCGGAAGCCGTCGATCTTATACTCTGTTGCCCAGAATTTAAGGGAATCGACAATATACTTTCGCATCATAAGGTGTTCAGAGGCAGTTTCGTTGCCGCAGCCGGAGCCGTTGGTGAACTTGCCGTTGATATGGCGGTGGTAATAATAGGGGAAGGATCGCTCAAAGGCAGATTCTTCGGTATAATAGGTATGGTTGAAAACAACGTCCATTATCACACCGACGCCTCTTTTATGAAGCTCCATGACCAGCTGTTTGAACTCTCTCACACGGCATTTGGGATCATAGGGATCGGTGGAATAGGAACCTTCAAGGCAATTATAATTCTTAGGGTCATAGCCCCAGTTATACTGGTTTTTTTCAGGGTGCGCCTCATCGACGGTAGCGTAGTCTGCCACAGGCAGCAGCTGGACATGAGTCACTCCAAGCTCCAGAAGGTGATCCAGGCAGGTATTTGTGCTGCGGTTCCTTGTGCCGCCCTTTGTCATTGCAAGAAACTTGCCACGATGCTTTGCAGGTACGCCTGAGGAGGGGTGGACGGAAAAGTCCCTTACGTGGCACTCATAGATAACTGCGTCACAGGGGTTTTTGCAAAGGGGTCTTTTTACACTTTCCCAGCCGGGAGGATTTGTGGATGCAAAGTCGATCACCGCACCCATATCCCCGTTTACGCCGCAGGCTTTTGCATAGATGTCGATGGTCTCGTGGTTCTTTTTATGGTTATATTCAAAGGAATAGGTGTAAAAACAGCCGTCAAGGTCACGCAGTATCTCAACATACCACACGCCCTTGTCCAGCCGTTCCATAGGCAGGGACTCCATACGGCTCCTGCCCTCCGAGTCAAGATAAAGATTAAGATAGACTCCCGTCGCCAAAGGCGCCCAGGCTTTAAACACCGTCTTATCGCCCTTTATTACGGCGCCCAGGTCGTCGCCGTCGTAAAAAAATTCCTGATCTATCCATGCATAGTTTATTTTATACAACGGCTTAACCTCTCTTTCCTAATAGATCAATAATTTTCGTCAATGCTTTACAGCCACGCCCACGGCTTCTCCCTGGAGCAATTTTGTTTCAAAGCCTTTACGTGTATTTTCCAGAAGATCGGGGCAGACATCGACCTTATTTTTTTCAAGCAGCAAAACGATAGTTGAGCCGCCAAATTCAAAATAGCCCTTTTCCTCACCACGCAGCACAGTTCTTCTGCCGTAGGGGTGGGCGTTGGTGATCTTGCCCACAAGAAGCGCTCCCACTTCCATCTGGACAACGTCGCCGAAGTTCTCGGTCCTTATAACGCAATAGCGTCTGGAATTTTCACGGTAAACGGGGACATACTCATTCACCACCGGATTAACGGTGCTGAGCACTCCGTTGATGATCCTGTCGTGGCTTTTTATGCCTGTTGCGGCATAGCAATATCTATGGTAATCGTCGGGGGTGAGGCGGATTATAACTGCTGTACCGCCCTCATAGCGCTTTGCCAGCTTTTTATCACGAAGCAGGCTTCTGACGGAATAGACAGAGTTTTTGATAACAAAGCCGTTGACCTCGTCGATCTTATAGGCTGTGACCTTACCGTCGGAGGGAGAGATAAGGATATTTTTATCCTTTGGGATAGGTCTTGAGCCGGGCTTTATCTTTCTTGTAAAAAAGTCATTGAAGCTGCGATAGGCTTTAGGCTCGTAGTCAGAAAGGTCGATATTATTCTTTTCGGCAAAGTCGGAGATAAAGCTTGCAGAGAGCTTACTGTCAAGGATCATCCCCCCAAGCTCGGAAAATCCGGGCATACTCAGAAGTCTGAGAAAAGCTCTGCAAAAATAGCTTTTATATGCTTTCTGAAGGAGCTTGTCCTGTGAGGTAGTTTCCTCGAACTGCTCCCCTTTTCTATTGCGGTATTTCATTTTTTTGCCCTCCCTTGATCTTAGTTTCAATGTGACGGTGCGAACTTCCAGATGCCCAATATTACCAGCGCCGCAAGGGTAAACATCAGGAAAATGCTTTTTGCGGATACTTTTTTGACTTTGATATTAAGTACGAAAAGCACTGCAAGAGCAAGCATAAAGCCCTGGAAAACGTAGGGGTATGCGGCGTTGGGGATATTTCTTTTTCCCAAAAACAAAAGGGGAAGGATTATGGAAGATGTGGTAATGGGCAGACCCTGATATTCTTTTCTGTTCTCGGTGGTGCTTTTCTGGCGCTGTTCTTCCATAACGTTAAAGTACCCCAGGCGGATAAGTCCGCAAAGGACGATAAGGACAGCCGACACAAGACCGAGTCCGTAGTTAAAGCCCATTTTATAGCCTATGCAGGCGGGCAGGACGCCGAAAGCCACAAGGTCGCACAGAGAGTCGATCTGGATACCGAACAATTTTTCCTCGTCGGTCCTGTCTTTTTTATGCCTTGCCACTTTTCCGTCAAAAAGGTCGCATATTCCTGATATAAGCAGGCACAATATAGCGATCGCTTCATGTCCTTCAAAGACCTGAGTTATTCCCACCACAGCCGAGCAGAGGCTCAGATAGGTAAGGATAACGGTATAATTATAAAACCCGATCATATTTTCACCTTATTCCTTATTTTCTTTATTATCCATTCTTTTCACCTGTGCCGGTTCCGGGACGGCTATTTCAGCCTGTACCGCATCTTCGGCTTTATCGGTGGATCTTCCGTATTTTTTTATATTCAGCAGATGGGTAAACAGCGTTACAAGTCCTCCCACGATGATAACGCCATAAAAGCTGATACCACGGTTAAGGAGTATTGCGGGGCTGAGAAGCTCGTCTGCGAACACGCCTGTGAAAAACGCTATAAAGCAAGCCTCGGTTATACCTGCCGCTCCGGGCAGGGGCAGCATCTCAACGGCCACACCGATAAGCACCTGCAGGGCAACTATCTGCATAAAGCTTGCCCCGCTCAGGCCATACGCCTTATAGATGACCCATGTGAGCATGAAAAGAGCCAATCTTTGCAGCACGGTGAGCCAGGTTATGGTGAACAGCGAGCCCATATTGCTGCCGATATATTTAGAGGCTTTTACATAGTTATCAAAGATCCTTGTGACTCTTTTTATATAGCCTTCGGTATTTTTCTTATTCAGCACATGAAGGCGGGTCAGAAAGTTTATGAGCTTTATCGCCATTTTTCTTGACCACAGGGGTTTAAGGCAGACGATAAGCAAAAGGGCGATATAGGCAAGGTTCAGGAAAAAGCCCACATACACCAGCCACATATATCCCCCCACGTGCTGTGTAACAAAGTCATGGTAGAAGATATAGAAAAAGATTCCCAAAAGCACGAGCACGGCTTTATAGACCACAGCGATAACAAGCATTATCAGGGAGGAATAGCCATAATAGATCCCGTCTTTTTTCATATATATCATCTGTGCAGGCTGGCCGCCTGAGGAAGAGGGGGTTATATAGGAATAGAAAAAACCGATAAAGGAATATTTCAGACAGCGCCGGAAGGGGATCTTTTCTTTAAACAGGCTCAGCATATACTTGATTATCACCGATTCGCCGGCGATAAAACAGAAGGTACACACGCAGCCAAGGATGAGCCACAGTTTGTCTGCACGGTGAAGCTCACACACGACCTCGGAGATCTCTTTATTATTGAACAATATTCTGAATGTGAGATACCCCACCACGGCTATAAACAGCACATTCAGCACATATTTGAACTTTTTGTTTATAGTTATCACTCCATATTTCTCATGTCCGTATCATCACGGGGCGAAGCAGCGTTATGAGAGGGGCTGCAATCACTCGGTGATAAAGCAGAAGCAAGCAGCCACAAGGATCTGGATAATAACGAACCTTGCCACCACCTGGGTATCAGACCAGCCTTTATTCTTTCTCACATGGTCATGGATAGGTGTACGGATATTCTTCATAAAGTTCTTCAATCTCAGAAAACGGATAAACGAGAGTTTTACAAGTCCCAGCCCTCCGTCTATTATAAGCACGATCGCAAGGGGGATAAATATAAGTGGTGATCCGGTTTTAAGGCAGATCAGCGCAAGGAACACTCCCAATGCTCTTGAGCCTGCGTCGCCCATAAGTATCGAGCTTGGTGAGGAGTTGGACCAAAGGTACGCTCCCAATGCGGCAAGCATTATCAGACAGGCAGTTATCATTGCAGAGTCTTCAAGGAATCTGCTGACAAAGAAGATGGTCACCATACAAAGGGTGGCACAAAGTCCGTCGACTCCGTCGGAGCAGTTGGTAACATTTATCGCTGCCCACACAAGGATAGCTGCAAGGATAATGAAAACTGCCGGGTGAGGCTCGATGACCACTTTCAAAAAGGGAAGCTTGAACTTTCCGGAGTTGAAGTAATAGTAGGTCCCGGCGATACCCCCGGAGATCACAAGGTCGATCAGTCCTTTTTTGACCTCGCCCCAGGGAACGTCAGAGGCATCGTCCAGATAGCCGCTGAGCATGGCGCCGTAGATAAACACAAGATAAAGCACCTTTTCAAGGTCAAGAGGTATGAAAAGGGCGGTGAGGATAACAAAGCCCGTGATAAAAATAAGCCCTGCTCCCCTGGCTTTGCCCTGGGAAAGCTCACCGTTCACCGCAAACTCACGTCCATGATCCTTGGGAAGCACTTTTCTGAATATTTTTATTGTGAAAAACACAAACAAAAAGCTTACGAGAAACACGATACACAAAGCAAGCCCTCTTACAGGCTTTCCGTTGATCATAAGATTTTTCCCCAGCTTTTCGATCAGGTCGTAGAGCATTGGTACCCATCCTTTTTTGAAATTATATCAAGATCACTCTTTACATTACGCACGCAATTTAAACACGCACAGCTATTATACCATATTTATGCGGAAAATGCAAATATTATAGCAGATAAATTTGCACAAAAAACGCCTGTGCAAAAAGGATATTTTTAATAGTGGCGTATAAAAGGCGCAAAACAGCTCAAAAACTGCCCAATTACGCCCCGGCAGACGCATAATATTTCCGGCAAAAGGGCAGGAAAAAGAGGAGCAAAAAAAGTACACGGACAAAACAAAGGGAGACTTTTTTTGAAAAGTCCCCCGATGGTTTTTACTGCATATCTTTATTTCTGTTTTTCAGAAGTTTCTTTGTTTTGCGGTCATGTTTCCACATTACCAGTTTTTCGCAAAGGTCAACGATCTTTTTCATAAAGGGTTTGAACACATAGAAAAACTCCCCCGCATAGGTCACGACCTCGCCGTTAAAGCCTTTTTTGAACTTATAAACGCCGTAGTTAGGGTGCTCTGGGTCCTTATAGAAGGGTATCCCCTGGAAGTCATAGATATAATTTTTACCCTCTATCGCCCAGTTTATCATTGTCCACTGCATAAGGTAGTTGGGGTAAAGGTTTCTGTGGTGGTTTGCAGATGCCCCATACACGTAGCAGGTCTTGCCTGCATACTGGGTAGTGACCGCTCCGGAAAGGGGGATCTTTTTGCCGTCCTCGTCCACATAGCACATAAACAGCCGGCAATGCTTTTCGCCCAGGCCGTTTATCATTTTCACAAAATACTCCTTTGAGCGGATAGAAAACCCGTCACGGATACCTGTTGCCTGCATCAGGGGGTAAAAGTCGTCAAGAGCCTCTGTGCCGCACGCCTGGCAGTACACCCCTTTCCTTCCGGCCTTTCTTATTCTGTTTCGCCAGTCAGGCTGGAAGGTCATCATCACCTCATCGGGGGTCTTGCCCTCAATATTGCGAAGCATATAGTTGTTCCTTGCCTGTATGGTGGTAAGCTCCGCTGCGTTATAGGTATGCTTGAAGCCCATAGATATTATCATTTCGGAGATGTCCTTATCCTTCTCCTCATGGCAGGGGTCCCACATGAACTGGTAGCACTTATATTTTTTAGCCAGCACCTTTATGCCCTCAAAGAGATCCTCCATAGTTTTCTTATCACGCCAGTCGCAGACCGGTCCGTGGGGGGCATAGAGGAATGTACAGCCGAAAAAGGGTATCTTTTTTATGATAACAAGGCAGGTGCCTTTTATCTTTCCATCGTCATCTCTGGAAATAACTGCGTCCCAGCCCCAGTTGTCCTTTACCTTGGGCCAGAGCAAAGACTGCATGAAATTTCCGTACTTGCTTGTGCTCGCAAACTCTTCATACTCATCAAGTATCTTTTGGTCATTTTTATTGATTATCTCCATATATGTACCTTCCCGCATTTATTCTCAATTATGCTTATTATACACTTTAATTCCCAAAAAATCAAGGGATTTCCGCATTTTTAGTGATTATCGGCAATTTTTAATATATATATCACGGCGCTCACTTGATTTTTATAACATATTGTGATATAATGACTGTAAGTGTAATAATTTCAGAGGCAAAAGGTGCTTCTCTCAAAGGAAAGAAATGAGAAAATAATGATTGACGAAAGTAATATATATCAGGCTGAAAAGACTGCCGGGAGCGAAGATCCTCACAAAGAAGATCACCCCGCCGGGGGCAGCAGCAAAAGGGTGCAAAAGACCTTTTTACAGCGCAACAAATACCGCATAAGACAGATCTGCGGTGTGGCATTTTTACTTATTATCATAACCTCTCTGGCGGTGCTTATCACAAAGCACAGCGGAAGCGATATTAAATCAGGCGACAGCGAGGCTCAGGCTTTTGCGGACAAAACTGAGTCAGAGACACAAAGCACCACGGCTTTGACCACCACGACCACAGCTTCGCAAAGCACCACCACCTCCGCCACGGTAACAGAGGATACCACCACACAGCAGACTACGTCAGAGACAACCACACAGCAGACTACCACCACACAGTCTGCCACAAATAAGCCACAGACCTCTACCACCACAAAGGCGGCGGACAACAAGGACCCTGAGGTCATCAAGCCCACAGTCATCAAGGGCATTCTTGTGGTAAACAAGTCATACCCTCTCCCTGCGGATTACGACCCGGGCGGACTGACTGCGGAAACGGCTGCGGCTTTCAATAAAATGCAAAAGGCGGCGGCTCTGGACGGGATACAGCTTTGGATATGCTCCGGATACAGGAGTTATTACACACAGCAGAGCCTGTTTACACAATACTGCTGGCGTGACGGAGTGGCAAAGGCGGAGACATACTCCGCAAGGCCGGGTCACAGCGAGCACCAGTCGGGGCTTGCAATAGACGTGAACATGGCAAGCAGCTATTTTGACAACACCCCTGAGGCAAAGTGGCTGGCAGCGCACTGCAACGATTACGGATTTATCATCAGATACAAGCCGGGCAAGGAACAGTACACGGGGTATGTTGCGGAATCGTGGCATATCAGGTATCTGGGCGATGTGGAGCTTTGCAAGAACATCGAAGCGTCCGGGCTTTGCCTTGAGGAATATCTGGGCATTTCAAGCAAATACAGCAATTGACAACAAAACCCTCGCAGCAGATCGCTGCGGGGGTTTTATGTTTGCAAATCTGTCCTTTGAAAGCCCCCTCTATAAGATAGAGGGTAGAGGCTGGAATTTGATTTTGAAAATATCGATAAACCAATTCTCTTTTTAGGTGGGCTTTCCCTGCCTTGCTATGCAAGGTGGTTGTCCCCCTATAACCCCTTGGGGTGCAATATCACCCTTCTGATACTGCGGCTGTGAAATCGCTGCCGTCAAAGTCCACCTTGATAAGTGAATCCGGCTCGATGTCCTGTGCGATGATCATACGGGCAACAAGCGTTTCGATATTGCGCTGTATAAACCTTTTCAGCGGTCTTGCACCGAAATTCTGATCGTACCCCCGTGAGATGACTGCGTCCTTTGCAGCCTGAGTTACCTGTATTCTGAGATGCTTGTCTTCGAGCCGCTTTTGCAGCTGTTCCAGCATAAGGTCAACTATCTTTCCTATCTGTGAGCGCATAAGGGGCTTGTAGTAGATTATCTCGTCAAGCCTGTTGAGGAACTCGGGTCTGAACTGCTGGTGAAGAAGTCCGTCTACCTGCTTTCTTGCGCTCTCTGAGATCTCCCCCTGCTCGTTTATGCCCTCAAGGATATACGGCGAGCCCAGATTAGAGGTGAGTATGATTATGGTGTTTTTGAAATCCACCGTCCTGCCCTGAGAATCGGTTATCCGTCCGTCGTCAAGCACCTGAAGCAGTATGTTGAAAACATCGGGGTGAGCCTTTTCTATCTCGTCAAGCAAAACTACCGAGTATGGCTTTCTGCGGACTGCCTCGGTAAGCTGTCCGCCCTCCTCGTAGCCCACATATCCCGGAGGCGCTCCGATAAGTCTTGATACGCTGAATTTCTCCATGTATTCGGACATATCTATTCTTACAATGTTGTTTTCGTCGTCAAAAAG
>OCVV011347984.1_pt1 | contig 10708 bp, 10 predicted proteins | sample 1539721 | NCBI WGS metagenome assembly OCVV01 (sample SAMN02144230, study PRJEB22623) | gut metagenome | biome: sheep rumen | host: Ovis aries | place: New Zealand
GGAGCTGCGGGAAGCCCTGCCGGACACGGAAATCGTCTGCACCGGCGAGCCTACGGACAACGGCTGGCGCGAGGATCCGGTCACCGGGGAAAAGCATCCCCACTATGCCGTTATTTATGAAATGTTTCAGACCGGCACCTATATTCCCTTTGAGGAATCCGGGGAAGCCGCCCCGGAGGAGCCTTCCGATTCCTTCCTGGTGGAGGAAATACCCCTGGACTGATCCCGGCCCGGATTTACAGGATTATATACAGAACGGAGGAAAAAGCCATGGCATCCATCGAAACACTCTGCATCCAGGGGGGCTACGCCCCGAAGAACGGCGAGCCCCGCCAGATCCCCATCATCCAGTCCACCACCTTCAAGTATGACACCAGCGAGGACATGGGCAAGCTCTTCGACCTGGAGGCCTCCGGCTATTTCTATTCCCGGCTGCAGAATCCCACCTGCGACCTGGTGGCCGCGAAAATCTGCGCCCTGGAGGGCGGCTCCGCCGCCATGCTCACCGGCTCCGGCCAGGCCGCCAATTTCTACGCGGTCTTCAACATCGCCAACGCCGGGGACCATGTGGTGGCCTGCTCCGCCATCTACGGCGGCACCTATAACCTCTTCGCCGTCACCATGAAGAAGATGGGCGTCGATTTCACCTTCGTCTCCCCGGACTGCACCCGGGAGGAGCTGGACGCCGCCTTCCGGCCCAACACCAAGGCCGTCTTCGGCGAAACCATCGCCAACCCCGCCCTGTGCGTGCTGGATATTGAGCTCTTTGCCGATGCGGCCCACCGTCACGGCGTCCCCCTCATCGTGGACAACACCTTCGCCACCCCCGTCAACTGCCGTCCCTTCGAGTGGGGAGCCGATATCGTAACCCATTCCACCACCAAGTATATGGACGGACACGGCAGCGCCGTGGGCGGCTGCATTGTGGACAGCGGCAGGTTCGACTGGGCTGCGGAGCCCGGAAAATACCCGGGCCTCACCACCCCCGATGAAAGCTACCACGGCATCATCTACACCGAGCGTTTCGGCCTTGCCGGCGCCTATATCACCAAGGCCGTCAGCCAGCTCATGCGCGATTTCGGCTCCGTCCAGAGCCCCCAGAGCGCCTTCCTGCTGAATCTCGGTCTGGAAAGCCTCCATGTCCGCATGCAGCGCCACTGCGAAAACGCCCAGGCCGTGGCCGAGTTCCTCTCCGGGCATGAAAAAGTCGCCTGGGTCAGCTATTGCGGCCTCCCCGGCGACAAGTACTATGAGCGGGCGCGGAAATACCTGCCCAACGGCTCCTGCGGCGTGGTCTCCTTTGGGGTCAAAGGCGGCCGGAAGGCCGCGGAGGCCTTCATGAAGCGGCTGAAGGTGGCCGCCATCGAAACCCATGTGGCGGATGCGCGCACCTGCTGTCTCCACCCCGCCAGCGCAACCCACCGCCAGATGAACGATGAGGAGCTGCGCGCCGCCGGCGTTTCCCCGGACCTGGTGCGCCTCAGCGTCGGCCTGGAGAGCAAGGAGGACCTGATCGCGGATCTCAGCCAGGCCCTCGGTGCCACAGAAGAACAATAACAACGATCACGATTCCCGCCAGCATCAGCAGGAAGCCGTAGGATACGCTGTTGACCACCCGGTCCTGCTCCTCCGTCGCTTCCTGCTGCTGCATGGCCAGCACATATTCAAAGTCCTGCCGCAGCGGCCGGGAGCGCAGCACCGTTCGGTTCAGCAGCCCCGCGCAGCGGTTCAGAAAGCAGCCCAGCCGGTATGTGAAAGCATTGCCGACCGGTACCTGCTTTTTTATTTTGTCCCTCCGGAAGAAGAGCCGGTGGGCCAGCACCGTCATCCGCTCCGGCAGCTCGCACAGGAAACGGCACAGGGCCGTCACCGCCGCCGGAATCACCCGTACGCAGGCGAAGGATTCCGGCAGCCCCGCCAGGAAGCCCGTAAGCCCCGCGATGCCCTTCGGAATCGTCTCCTTCACCAGGGTGGAATCCGGGAATTCCATGATTCGCCGGTCCACTGCCGTCAGGGCGTCCGGCAGGATCCGCAGCACGGGCCGGTAAACCCGCTCCTCCAGGTCCAGCCACGCCGGCCAGCGGTCCAGGTATACGCTTCCGCCTTCCTCCCGGCGGATCATCCATTTCCGCACCACCGTCAGGTACACCGCCGCCCCGATCCCGATGCTGATCAGCGCCCCCTTCAGGTTTTCCCAGTTGAAGAAAACGAAGTCCTTTTCCCCGAAGCCGAAGAAATCCATGCTCATCCCCGCCAGCGGGCTCATCAGCTGCCGTCCCGCAATGCCGAAAACCGGCAGCGCAGCCGCGGAAAGGATCAGCGCCAGAGCCGAGAGGCGGCTCACGTACCGGCCCCCCGCCGGCTTTCCTTCCCCGGGTCCCTTCTCCACAAACAGGCACACATACAGCTTTGTCATATAGGCCACCGTCAGTCCGCCGGAAACCAGGAAAAGGATCTCCAGGGCCTTCACCGCGCCCCAGGCTCCGCTTCCGTTTTCCGCCAGCACCTCCAGGTATTCCAGCAGCCCTTCGTGCAGCAGGGATTTGGAATTGAATCCCGCCCCCAGCGGCGGAATGCAGCCGATGGACAGCGCCCCGCAGAGGAACACGGCGTGCAGCAGGGGTTTCCCGCGCCCGAAGCCCCGGATCCTGTTCAGGTCCAGCTCCTCCAGGTTCATGAACACCGTTCCCGCGCACAGGAACAGGCACAGCTTGCACAGGGAATGGTTCACCATGTGCAGCACCGTGCCGTAGGCGGCGGTGGTTCCGTGGTGCCCCAGCAGCAGGGTCACGGCGATCCCCACCACGATGAATCCCACCTGGCTCACCGAGGAGCAGGCCAGCGTCCGCTTCAGGTTCACCGAAAACAGGCCCAGCACCGCCCCCAGGAACATGGTCACCGCTCCCAGCCCCAGCAGCACCTGCCCGAAGGCCTCGTTCCCCTGGTTCAGCCGCAGGGCAACCACGGCGATCCCCAGGATGCCGGTCTTGGTCAGCATGCCGGAAAGGATGGCGGAGGCCGGCGCCGGCGCCACCGGGTGTGCCTTCGGCAGCCAGATATGCACCGGGAAAAGCCCCGCCTTGGCCGCGAAGCCGAACATCGTCAGCCAGGAGGCCGCCGTCAGGATTCCCCGGTTCCCCGTAAAGGCCGCCGCGGCCTCCCGCAGCTCATCGTACCGCAGGGTGCCCAGGTGCCTCCACAAAAGGAACAGGCCCATCAGCGTCACAAGCCCGCCGATCACCGCCACCGCCAGGTAGGTCTGCCCGGCCCGCATGGCCTCCGGTGTTTCCTCCTGCACAACCCAGATGTAGCTGGCCAGGGACATCACCTCAAAGCACACCAGCGTTGTAAACAGATCGTCCGCGTAAAACACGCCCAGGGTGGCCCCCAGGGTCACCAGGTTGAAAACCAGGTACCGGCCGGTGTGCTGATCGTGCCGGAAATATTCCGGCGTCAGCATTCCCGTCACCGTCCACATGAAGGCGCACAGCACCCCGTACATCCCCCGGAATCCCCCCGTGCGGAAGGAAAGCCCCATTCCGCAGATGCCGGGCAGGGAAAGCTCTGCCGGGCGCAGGCACAGCCATACGCTGCCGGCGAGAACCGCCGCCAGGAAGGCCGGGAAGGCCGGAAGCATCCGTTTCTTCATTTTCCTCTCCCCTTTATATGCCTGAAGTCAGTGTCCGGATCAGCGCCTCCAGCCGGGGGCCTGCCAGGCCCGCCGCCAGCACCGTTGCCGCCGAAAAGCCCAGCAGCAGCCGGGCCTGCCGGGAAGGCTCCCAGCGGTCCCCCGCCGGGTCCCCGGCCCGCTCCTCCAGCGGCCTGAAATACATCAGGAAGGACGGGGCCAGCACATATACCGCCGTCAGCACCGTGGAAATCACCAGCGCCGCCAGTCCCAGCATGCCCAGCCAGCTTCCCTCCGCCCGGGCCGCCGCCATCAGGTCCCATTTGCTCAGGAATCCGCACATGGGGGGAACCCCCGTCAGGGCCGCCCCCAGGAAGGTGTATATGCCGCAGGTCACGGGCATCCGCCTGGCCAGGCCCCGCAGCTGCTGCACCTCGCTTCTCCCGGTCCACACCAGGATCAGTCCGGCGCACCAGAACAGCCCGATCTTCATCAGGCTGTGGCTTACCATGTGGAGCAGGCCGCCCTGCACCCCGGCGTTCGTCATCAGCGCCACGCCCATCAGCATGTACGAAAGGTTGGACACCGTGGAAAAGGCCAGCCGTTTTTTCAGGTTTCCCTGCCGCACCGCCTTCACCGCGGCAAACACCACCGTGAAGCAGCTCAGGCACACCGCTGCCGCCTGGGGGGCCGATCCCGCCAGGAAGTCCCGCCCGAAGGTGAACCAGGACATGCGGATCACCGCGAAAACCCCCGCGTTCACCACCGCCACCGCGTGCAGCAGCGCCGTCACCGGCGTCGGCGCCACGCTCACCGCCGGCAGCCAGGCGTACATGGGGAAAACCGCCGCCTTCGTCCCGAATCCGATGAAGGACAGCAGGAAAATCCACCGCAGCAGGTCCTCATGCCCCGCGGCCCTTCCCGGCTCCAGCACCCCCACCGGCGAGAAATCCGCCCCGGAGCCGTAGTGGCTCAGGAACATCATCCCCACAAAGGCCATGGCCGCCCCGGTAATGGAGAAGGTCACGTAGGCCCTTCCCGCCCTCCGGGCCGCCCGGTCCTTCTGGAAGGCCACCAGCGGCAGCGTGATCATCGTCAGGCACTCATAGAACACATACAGCGTAAAAAGGTTCGCGGAAAAGGCCACCGCCAGCGCCACGCCGAAGGACATGGTGTAAAAGCCGTAGAAGCTGTCCGCCCGTTCCTCCTTCATGTAGATGAAGGAATAGATCGTGGCCGGCGGCCACAGCACCGCCATCAGCCCCGCGAAGATTTTCCCCGTTCCGTCCAGCCGGAAGGCCAGGGTCAGGTCGTCCATCACGGAGAAGAGCACCGTGCTGTTCCCTTCGGCGGTAAAAAGCAGCAGCCCCGTCAGCACCGTTGTCAGGCACACGGTCAGCATCACCAGCGTTTCCTTCATCCGCCGGGAAACGCGGATCAGCATGCACCCCAGGCCCCCGGCCATGGGCAGCAGCACCGTGGGAATCATCCACCAGGAAGGCATCTGATGTTCCCTCCCCTCACAGCACCGAAGCGGCAATGGAGCTGAACAGCGCGATCAGCTTTCCCGGGAAAACGCCCAGCACCACGCTCAGCAGGGCAAAGCAGGCCATGGGAATCCACATGGAAGCCCCGGGATCGCATTTCGTCAGGCTCTCCGCCGGAATCTCCCGGGAGGGGAAGAATCCCCGGATCGCTATGCTCAGCAGGTATCCCGCCGTCAGCAGCGCGGAAACCAGCAGCACCGCCGGTCCCAGCCAGGTCAGCCACTCCGGGATCCCGGACGCCGCCAGGGATCCCTGGGCCAGGTACCATTTGGAAACGAAGCCCAGGCAGGGCGGAATGCCCACCAGCCCCAGGGACACCGCCGTGAAGCAGGCCATCACCTTCGGCATCCGCTTCCCGATTCCCTCCAGCTCCTCCACCCGGGTCTTCCCCGTCTTGTGGATAATGGCGCCGGCGGACATGAACAGCGTGTCCTTGATCAGGCTGTGGGCGCACACGTGCAGCAGCGCCCCGGTCACGCCGGGAGCCGTCATGGTGGCCAGGCCGAAGAGCACGTAGCTCACCTGGGACACGGAGGAGTAGGCCAGCCGTTTTTTCAGCACCTGCTCCTTGTAGGCCAGCAGCGAACCGGAGAACACCGTAAACATCGTCAGGGCCAGGAAAACGATCTGCACCCAGCTTCCCCGAAGGGTCTCAGCCCCGATCAGCTCATACACCACCCGGTATACCCCCAGCACGCCGGACTTGGTAATGATGCCGGAAAGCACGGCGGAGGCAGGGGCCGGCGCCACGGGGTGGGCCGTGGGCAGCCATCCGTGGAGCGGGAACATGCCCGCCTTCGTTCCGAAGCCGATGATCAGCAGCATCCCCGCCGCCAGCACGGTGCTCCGGCCCTCTCCTTTCCCCGCGTCGTTCAGCACGCCCCCCGGGGCGAAGGAGAAGGAGGAGATATTTCCCGCCAGCAGGAACATCCCCAGCAGCGCCAGGGAAGCCCCCAGCACGGAGTAGATCAGGTATTTGATGCCCGCGGCCACCGCGTCCTTCTGCATCGTGTGCACCACCATGGGCACGGAAAGCAGCGCCATCAGCTCATAGAACATGTAGAAGGTAACGATGGATCCGGACATGGCAAGGGCCGTCAGCGCCCCGCCCGTCATCAGGTAAAACCCGTAATACCGGTCCAGGCTTCCCTCGTGCTCCATGTACTCAAAGGAATAGATCCCCACGCCGAACCACACAAGGTTCATCAGCGCGGCGAAGAATTTCGCGATATCGTCGGATTTCAGGAACACCGGCAGGTCCCGGGACAGGCTGAAGAGCTGGAAAGCCTTTTCCCCGTCCAGCAGCACCGGGATCATCAGCAGCACGTTGATCCCCAGGCAGCAGGAAACCGCCGCCCTCCGGGCGCGGTTCCCGAACACCCCGCAGGCGGTCAGGATGCCGGCCAGAACCGGAAAAAGCACAGGTATAATCAGGTACCAGGATGCAGTCATTGTCAGATCCTCCCCTCAGGAAAACATGGAAAGGCCGCGGAGCAGTCCGTTGATAATCCGCTGGGAAAACAGCCCCAGCCCGGCGTTCAGCGCAATGAACCCCAGCAGGGACAGGGCGTAGGCCGCCCCGTTGTGCACCGGCTCCGGCGGCGTGTCCGGCTTCTCCCCGGAATAGATGGAAATCATGGTCCGCAGGAAATACAGCGTGTTCAGCCAGGTGGAAAGCACCAGGAAAACCAGCACCGGAACCCGGTGGGCCGCGTCGATGTCAATCACTGCCCGCACGAAGTTCACCTTGCTGGGGAATCCCCCCAGGAAGGGAAAGCCCACCATCGTCAGGCTGCCGATGGTGAAGGCGGCGGCCGTCAGCTTCGCCCGGTATCCGGATCCCCGGATGTCCCGCAGCCTGGTGGAGGGGCCGGATACCCGCGCCAGCGCGTCCGTGGTGATAAACAGCATGGACTTGCACGCCGCGTGGGACAGCAGGTGGAAGGTGGCGGCCAGCATGCCCAGCTCGCTCCCCAGCCCGATGCCCATGAAGATGTAGCCGATCTGCGCCACCGAGGAGAAGGCGATCATCCGCTTCAGGTCCCGCTGCCGGATGGCGGAAACGCTGCCGGTAATCATCGCCGTCAGGCCGAAGCCGAAAAGCACGTTGATGATCCCCGTTCCCGCGAAGAATTCCGTCCCGAAAACCCGGTAGATAATCTTGATCAGCAGGAAAATATAGGCGTGGGACACCAGCCCGGAAAGGATGGACGCGCTGGCCGGGGAAGCCGCCCCGTAGGCGTCCGGCACCCAGGAATGGAAGGGAAACAGCGCGCTCTTGATGCTCAGTCCCACCGTAATCAGCCCCACCGTCACCGTCAGCGGAAGCCCGTATTTCCCCGCCGCGGCAACGGCTCCCAGGGTCTCCCGGATGGGAGTCATCAGCAGGTGCCCCGTCAGGTCATACAGCAGCACGATCCCCAGCAGGAACAGCGAGGAGGCCACCATGTTCATGATCATGTACCGGGCGGAGGCCAGCAGGGCCCTTCCGGCGCCGTGGGCGGCGATCATTCCCGCCGCCGCCAGCGTCATGATTTCAACGAAAACATACGAGGTAAACAGGTCGTTGGTAAAGATCTGCGCCGCCAGGGAGGCGGTCATCAGCAGCACCATGGCGTAGTACATGGGCAGCTTTTCGTGCTGCATGTGCTCCTCCAGCCGCCGGATGCCGCCCACCAGGGACAGCAGCAGGATCAGCATGAAGAAAAACAGCACGATTCCCTCCAGCAGCCCGCCCCGGATTTCATTGCCGAAGGGCGCCGGAAAGTGGCCCATGGGAAAGGTATAGGATTGTCCGAATTCCCGGATCCGCACCAGGAACAGCACGGAGAAAACCGTTTCCGCCCCCAGCACCGCCAGGCAGAAGCCTTTGGCCGCCTTTCCCCGCAGCATGAAAACCAGCGCCGCGGAAAGCAGCGGCAGGATGATGCAGAAAAGCGGCAGGGACTGCCAGAGCTCCATCGTCACGCGTCACCGGCCTCCTTTCCGCGCCTTGTCGGTAATCTCGTCCAGGTCCAGCGTGTGGTACATCCGGTACAGCCGCACCGTCAGCGCCAGCAGCACCGCGCTGCCGGCCACGGAAACCACGATGCCCGTCAGCACCAGGCCGGAGGGAATGGGGTTCACGTAGGCCTCCGCGGCGGTAATCCCGTCCGTCACAATGGGCGCCTTCCGCCCGGAAATGTATCCCTTCGCCGCCAGGTACAGGAAGACGGCGCTGTCCGTCATGGAAAAGCCGATAATCTTCTTGATCATGTTCCGGTTCAAAAGCAGCAGCGTCAGCCCGATCCCGAAAAGGATCATGGCCGCGATTTCAAAATAGTTGGTCAGATCCATTTCAGATGTCCCCCTTCCGGAACAGCGCGAAGAACGCGTACATCGTAAAGCAGACCACCAGCCCCACGCAGATGTTCAGGTAGGGAATCAGGCCCGCGGAAAACAGGTTCCCGGGGGTTCCCGGGGTAATGACCGAGGGCAGGTGGTTCGCCCCCGTGAAGAAGGAATAGGCCTTGGACAGGGCGTAGAAGGACAGGGCCGTCACCGTAACGGCCCGGTGCACCGCAAGGGTCATGAAGCGCCCCGCGCTGCCGGATCCGAAGGCGTTCAGGTACAGGATCATCGCCGCTCCCAGCACCGCGCCGCCGGAGAATCCGCCGCCGGGCGAAAGGTGGCCGTTCAGGATCACGTAGCATCCGAACATCAGGATCAGCGGCACCAGCAGCCGGGTCACCGTCTGCAGGATGGGATCCTGGTTCCGGTTCTCCATGCGCTCGTCCGCTTCAATCTCAATCCGCTCCTCCCGGTTTCCCGCCCGCAGCAGGATCATCACCGCGCAGGCCGCGGTGAACAGCACGTTGCTCTCCCCCAGGGTGTCGAAGGCGCGGTAATCCAGGATCATGCCGGTAACCAGGTTCACGGATCCGGTCTCCCGCATCCCGTCCTCCAGGTACCGCCGAACCACCTCGTTGTTCACCGGGTTGCCGTCATCCCCGAAGGAGGGCAGGTCCGTTGTCGTAAGGATCAGCAGCAGGCTGATTCCCGCCGCCATCAGGGCCGCCGCCACCAGGTAGAAAATCCGGGCCGCCCGGGTGTGGCGCCGAACCACCGCTTCCGGAACCCGCGCCGGCAGCTCCGGCGCTTGCACCGTCTCCGCCGCGGGCTGTGCCGGCGGCGCGTCCACCGCGTGCATCACTTCCCGGTCCAGCCTGTCGTCCCCTTCCGAAAGATACCGGAGGAAGCGGGCGTATAGGCTCTGCCCCTTCGGGTCAAGGCGTCTGGCCATGCTCTTCCTCCTCTTTTTCCTCCTCGGACTGGATCGCCTGGTCCACCGCCCGTATTTTTTTCAGCGTCACAAACAGCAGCAGGCTTTCAATCCCCGTGCCCACCGCCGCTTCCGTCACCGAAAGGTCCGGGGACTCCAGCAGGATCCATACCACGCTCAGGGCCAGGCTCTGTCCCATGAACACGGTAGCCGCCGTCAGCAGGTTTTTCGTAAAGGCCACGGACACGGCGCAGCCCAGGATGAAGACCAGCAGAAGAATGCCGAGTACCTGCATGCTTACTCCTCCTTCTCCCTCTCCACCATGTGGTCATCCTCCAGCTTCATCTGCCGCTCCGGATGCTCCCCGGAGGTAATCTCCAGCTTTGCGATCAGGTGGGACGCCACCGGGCTGGTCAGCCACAGGGTCACGATCACCAGCAAAAATTTCAGGGACACCGCCGCGGCCCCCCGGGCCGCGATCACCCCCAGCAGGATCAGCAGGATTCCCAGCGTGTCCATCAGCGCCGCCGCGTGCATCCGGTTCAGCACATACCGGAAGCGGAACAGGCCCGCCGCCGCTGTCAGCACCACAACCAGGCCCGACAGGATCAGCCCCGCGGCGAAAATCGTCCGAATCCACTCAGCCATCTGTCCGCCCTCCTCCGTTTTCCTCCGCTGCCCGGTCCCGCTCCCGCACCCGGCGTACCTTCCATACGCTCAGGTAAATCCGGGTCAGCACCACCACCGCCAGGAAGGACAGCATCGTGTAGATAATGGCGATGTCCGCCAGGTAGTCCTCCCGCATCAGCAGCGTCAGCAGGCAGATCATCATCACCACCGAGGTACCCATCATGTTGACGGCCACAATCCGGTCCGCCAGCGCCGGCCCCCGCACCGCCCGCACCAGGCAGGCCAGCATCACCAGGCCCAGGATCACCAGGGCCCCGTCGCACAGCACCGTCATAAACGGTGCGAAGGCGGATCCCTCTTCCAGCAGGGAATGGGTCATTGCTCCCCGCCCCCTTCCATCTCCAGGATTTTCTCCTCCATCCGGCTGTGCTCCAGCCCTTCCGCAAAGTCCTCATCCAGGCAGTGAACCAGGAATTCCGATTCCATGTAGTCCACCGTGATCGTTCCCGGCGTCAGGGTGATGGACTGGGCCAGCATCACCTTTCCTTTCCGGGTTCTCAGCGCCGTCCGGAAGGCCTTCAGCTTCGGTTCCGCCTCCAGGTTCGGCGCCCAGATCAGCTTCATGGTGCTCAGGGAAGCCTT
>OCVV010961002.1_pt1 | contig 10707 bp, 7 predicted proteins | sample 1539721 | NCBI WGS metagenome assembly OCVV01 (sample SAMN02144230, study PRJEB22623) | gut metagenome | biome: sheep rumen | host: Ovis aries | place: New Zealand
AAGGATGAACTTGGATGGGTTGCAGAAAAAAATCTAGAAGATATGTGCAAAGATTCATGGAATTATATAGAAAAAAATCAGTAGGAGGATGAGAGGTGAATATAATGAAAAGTATAAATACTAAATATTTAATAATTGGAGCTGGAATTTCTGGTTTAATGTTTGCAAATTGCAAAAAAGAAGATTACTTAATTATTGAAAAAGAAAATGAAATTGGGGGATATTGTAGAACTATATATCAAGATGATTTTATATGGGATTACGCAGGACATTTTTTTCATTTTAAAACTGATGAAATGAAAAAATTCTTTATGGATAATATGAAAGATGAAAAATTAATAAATCAAGTTAAAAATACTAAAATATATTATAAAGGAAATTTAATTGATTATCCATTTCAAACGAATATTCATCAACTAGAAAAGCAAGAATTTATAGACTGTTTATATGATTTATACAATAAAGTTGAAAAAGACAACTATGACAGCTTTTTAGATATGTTATATGGCAAATTTGGAAAATCAATTGTTGAGAAATTCTTAAAACCATATAATGAAAAATTATATGCTTGTGATTTAAATTTATTAGATAAAGAAGCAATGGGAAGATTTTTTCCTTATGCAAATATTAATCAAATAATTAACAATATGAAAGAAGCGAATAACTCATCATATAACAATACTTTTATGTATCCTGAAAATGGAGCTATGAGTTTTTTAAATAAATTATATAACAATTTAGACAAAACAAGAGTCAAATTAAATACAAGTATTATATCTATTAATTATGAAAAGAAGACTGCAATAACATCAAATGATGAAGAGATACAATATGAATATTTAATAAATACTATTCCTTTAAATCATTTCTTAAAACTCACTGAATGTGATGAAGATAAAGAATTGAATAATGGTCTTTCTTACAATAAGGTTTTAGTATTTAATCTAGGATTTGAGAAAAAGTCCGATTTTGATGAACATTGGATTTATTTTCCTGATAAAGAAATAAATTTCTATAGAGTTGGATTTTATGACAATATATTAAATTCTGATAGATTAAGTATGTATATTGAAATAGGATATAATAAGGATGATGATAATATTGATGTTGAAGATCAGTTAAGAAAAACAATTGAGAATTTAACAAAAGTTGGAATAGTTAAAGATAATAAATTAATTTCTTATTCATGTTTATTAATGGATCCTGCTTATGTTCATATTCAAACAAAAACAAATGAACAAGTAGAAAGCTGGAAAGAGAAAAGAAAAAATGATAATGTGTTTAGTATTGGCAGATATGGAGGATGGACATACTGTTCGATGGAAGATGCAATGATTGCAGCAAAAGAATTATCAGAGAAAATATAACAGTTATATAGAAAGGTATAAAAGTATAAAAATGAAAATAAAAACTTGGAAAGCAAAAACAAAAAATGTAAAGATTGAAAAGAAGAAAAATGTATATATAGTAACCAATAATTCACAAGTAGAGGCAAAATTATATGCTTTTAATATTATAAAATGTAAAAAGCAACATGTGAATGTTTCGTTTAATGCAAAAATAATTAGTGGAGCTGGAGCAATACTAAAATTGGTAAATAGAAATAAAGTTTGTAGAATGGATATTATTATAAATTCCGAATCTTCTAGCACAGAAGTAATGAATGGTTTTTTATTACCGGTTTTGGTTGTTAAACCCAATACAACGATTGAAATTGAAAGTGTTGAAATTTCATTAAGCTCAAAACCATTATATACATATGATAAGTATATGGGAAAGAAGAAAATCCTGTTAATAACTCCAAGTTATCCTAGTCCAGATAATTTATATGCATGTGGATTTGTTCATTCAAGAGTAAAAGAATATATTAAACAAGGATTGGATGTTGAAGTAGCCTGTGTGTATGAATATAATAGTATGTCAAGTTATGAAATAGAAGGAGTTAGAGTTTATAGAACTAATTATGAGCAATTAAGATCTATATTAATGTGTAGAAAATATGATGCAATTTTAGTACATTTCTTTGATGAACGTTATGGATATTATCTTGATACAAGTTATTTGAAAGATACACCAATATTTTTATGGAATCATGGTGCAGATATTTTATATTGGAATTATAAAGAGTTTTATACACCATATTTTTCAGATCAATATATTCTTCCAAATGATTTGGAACAGAATTACAAGAAGAGAGATGAGTATGTCAGTAGTTTTGCTGGTAAGGAAAATGTTTATTGGATATTTGTCTCAGAAAGTGAAAAAAAAGAAGCTGAAAGAATTAATAATTTAAAATTTAAAAATTCTGTTGTAATACCTAATATTATAAATCAAGACATTTTTTCATATACTCCAAAAGATGAAAACCTTAGAAAAAATATTTTTATGGTTAGAAGATTTGATAATACTAAAAAATATGCAATAGATATTGCTATTCTTACTATATTAGAACTATCTAGAAGACCTTTTTTTTATGATTTAAATTTTTATTTATGTGGAGAGGGAGATTTTCATTCACAATTAGTAGAACCTGTAAGAAAATTTTCTAACGTACATATAGTTAAAAATTTTCTTTCTCACGAACAAATTAAGCAATATCATGATAAATGTGGGATTGGTTTATTCCCAACAAGAAATGATACGCAGGGAGTTTCTGCATTAGAAGCAGCATCATCTGGATTGGCTGTTGTAACATCTGATTTAGAAGTTATACATGAATTTTTTGATGTAAGTTTAAATACGATTTGTCCGGTAGAAGATATAAAAGCATATGCAGATGTAATTGAAAGGTTATATTATAATCCAGATGAATTTAAAAAAATATCAAAACAAATGAATATTTATACAGCAGAAAAATGCGGAAAAGAAAATACTATAAATAAAGAAATTGAATACATAAAAGAAAACATTATTTATGTAGATGATATGATAAGACCTGTAACCAAAGTTGCAGAAAAACCAATTGTTACAATAGCAATACCATCATATAATGCTGAAAAGTTTTTAAATAAGTGTATACCATCTTTATTAAAAAGTGAATATGCGTATTTAACTGAAATTTTAATTATAAATGATGGGTCTAAAGATGCTACTGCTACTATAGGTAAAATGTACGAAAAATTAACTACTGTAAATGGAAAATCAATTGTAAAATTAATTGATAAAGAAAATGGTGGTCATGGATCAGGGATTAATAAGGGAATTGAACTTGCAAGAGGTAAATATTTTAAAGTAATTGATGCAGACGATTGGGTTGATGAAGATCAATATAATGAACTTTTAAAAAGATTAATTGATGAAGATGCAGATCTTATTTTAACAGATTATTGCGAAGCAAGAAGTTTTGAAGATAAATTACATAAAGTAGAATATTATAAAAATTTAACACCAGGTACAGTTTATCATTTAGACGATATTTGTACAGGATCATATGGATTTCCAGAATGGGGACCTACACTTCCTACGTCAACTTATAAAACAGAATGCTTAAGAAAAGCAGATTTTAAATTACTTGAAAAAACATTTTATGTAGATATGACATATAATGCATACTCAATTATTTATATAGATACAGTTAAACGATATGATTTAAATGTATACAGATATTATATTGGAAATGCTGGACAATCAGTAAGTGAAGAGGGAATGAAAAGAAATTACAAGCATCACGAAAATGTTATAATAGAATTAATGAAAATAGTAACAAGTGATGACAGATTGTCAGATTCAAAAAGAGAATATGTATTAAGAAAACTCTTATTACCAATGGTATATGTTCAATATTATATTAATTTGGATTTATTCCATTCTAGAAAAAAGTTTATGATTTTTGAAAAAAGAATAAAAGATTTTCCACAATTATTAGTACATCACGAATTTAATATTAGAAATACTAAATTTCATAGATATACAAGAGGTATATTTGTTGAAATAAATCCATTGCTTAGAAGAACTGCAAATAGAGTTAGATGGGGAATATTAAAAGTAAAAAAAATGATTGGAAGCATAGTTAGAATGCTTCTAAGAAGAGTTAAATAAATATGATTAAAATATGTTTATAATTAGGAGATAGTATGTTTAATAAGATGGGAATAATAATGAAGAATAATAAGATTTTTTACTGTACTATAGCATCTTGTTTTATAATAATAACAGCAATATTTGTATATAAATATGTAAAAAATGAATCGCCTATATATATATATGATTATAGTGGATATTATGAAACTTATAAAGGATTTTCAAAAGAATTTCTAAGTTCAAAAAGTAAATATATAAAAGAAGTAATTTCTTCTGTGAGAAATTCAGATTATAATTGCACACCAATTGTTTTATTATTACCTTTCTATATAATATTTAAAACAAGTAGAATGGGATATATATTAGGTTGTTGTTTATTCTATGTTATCCCTACTTTATTATTAACTATAATTTATACTAAAAAGATTATTTTAAAGAATGAAAATGAAAATAATGAAAATATCATTTTTACTATTTTTCTATGTATATTTGCATTTTTATACACAAGATGGTGGTCGCCAACATTAAGAGGACTTCCAGACATTATTGCTGTAATTCCTCTAATTGTAGCGAGCCTAATAGTATTAAAGTATTCTTTTCTACAAAAACATAAGGCCTATATACCTGTAGTAATGGGATTTTTAATGTATTTAAGTTTTTTATTTAGAAGGTACTTTATATATAGTATAATAGGATTCTATAGTTCACTTTTTATAAGAGAACTAATAAGATTTTTTGCCATACCAAAAAACGAGAAGAAAAAAGCTTTTTTTAACGCACTTAAAAATTTTTTAATAGCTGGATTAACAACTTTAATTTTAGTATTGTTAGTGCAATTACCATTAGTAAGAACTATTCTAGCTCAAGATTATAGTGAAAGTTATAGTGCTTTTCAAGATACAATAACTAATCACGTAAATAGAACAATAGATGAATTTGGATTTGTCGTTCTATTTTTTGTTGTAATAGGTATAGTTTATACAATTAAGACTAAAAAATATCGAGAAAATGGTTTGTTTTGTATGTTAAACATTGGAGTGACTTATGGTACTTTTGCAACTGTTCAAGCTATGGGAGTTCACCATTATTTAACTATATCATTCTGGATATTTGTATTATATGTTTATGGTATATATTGTATATATAACTTATTAAAGCAAAACATTTTTAAAATTTTTTGGTGTGCAATTATAACTATTTATATGATTATTAATTTTTGTACAACATATATTTATCGAGATTTAAGAATTCCTATTATAAGTCAAAATAATAAATATTGTAAATTTTATTATGATAATTTTAACGAATTACAAAGGTTAATAGGTGATTTAGATAAAATTTTAGATGGAAAGAATTCAAAATTTGCTGTTTTTGCAAGTTCTGAGGTAATATCTGATAATTTATTAGATATGATTGGAACCGATAATTTGAAGAAGAGTGTAGAATATTCTTCTGCTATAGATCTAAGAGATGGAATGAGTTTTAACAGTTTATTAAGTGAATATGCTATAGTAACCAACATTCCTCAAACAGGGACATCTGATGATGGGCAAAGAGTAGTTTCAGTTCCAAATAATGAAATATTAAAAGGTACTTCAATTGGTAATGCATATGAAAAAATTTCAGATGCTTATATACTTGAAAATAATGTAGAGGCTTATATATATAAAAAAATAAGAGGATTTACTGAAGAAGAAATTCAAGAATATATGAACATATTTTTTGAATACTATCCACAGTGGAATGAAAAGTATTCTGCACTTGATTATGCAATACTTATGGCTGAAAGATCATTAGGGGAAGAAATTGGAAATGCTAAAAGATATAAAAACAATTCAATATATATGTCACCAGGTTTTTCTCCAACAGAAATTACAATAAAACCCAATAAGAAAATAGAATCAATGAAATTAAGATTATATATAGACGAAAATGGCGTAGATATCACTACTGACGATTATGGAAAAATAAAATTAACAATAAAACAAGATGAAAAAATAATATATGAAAAAAATGTACTATACAAAGAACCTCAGGATATTGAACTAGAATTATCAAATACAAATAATTTAGAATTTATAGTTGATAAAGATGGAAAATTAAGCTGGGATAATTTATATATGGAAATAAAAGACGTTAGATTAAAATAGATAAATATTTTTTGAATAAAATAAGAGTACTTTAATTATAAGATATACTAAGAAGTTAGAAATTAATAATTATATATAAGGGGATTTTTATAAAATGAAGATATTGGAAAAATTCAAAAGATTTAAAAGAAAAATATTTATTGATTATCAAACAATTGATTGGAGTATTAACAAAAATCTAAAAGCGTTAGAAGATAGAAATACTGATTTAAATAATAAAATTATTATAGAAAATGAGAGAATACATCAAGATATAATTACACATATAAAAAATGAAAATTACCAGTTAAAAACATCCATTGCAAGAGATAACGATACTTTGAAAAGAGAAATTACAAAATTGGAAAGTGAACTTGATGATTTAAAGACTTTCTTTTTATGCTCTCATACAGAATTATATGATAAAGATTTAAAAAAGATTTTAATTATAGGATTTTATGGAGCACCTAACTTAGGTGATGAATTAATGCTCGAAACATTATTAGAATATTTTGATAAAATACCGAACAAAAAAATTACTGTTTTACTAGCTGATAATCCAGAATATAGTATAGATAAATATAAAGATATTAGATTTATTCATTATCCTAAATCATTATATGATTTTAATATAATGGCTGAACAATTTGACTATGTTATTTTTGGAGGAGGGGCAATTATAGATGATAGACATTATAATGAAGAAAATTCATTTCAATATGATTTGGGAACTATGCTTATTAAGTTGTCTGTAAGAGCGATTGCATTCAATAAAAAAGTGATTTGTATAGCTCTAAGTGCAAGTGAGAACATTGAAAATAGAGAGTATTTAGAAAAATTAGGTTACGTTATTCAACACTCACATTATTTCTCTGTAAGAGACGAATTTACTAAAAAATTTCTTACGAAAAAACTTGGAGATGAATATGGAAATAAAATAAACAAAATTCACGATATAGTATTTTCAAATAAAAAGCTTTTAAGTAATTTGGTGGAAATAAGATCTAAAAATGATAGATTAAACGTCGGAATTGTGGCTATTTCTAATGATGATAATTATGAAAAAATGCAAATTATTATAAATTCTATAAAAAGACTGAATAAAAATTTACAGATAAACTTAATACCTTTTTATGATTATAAACATATGGATTTGAATTTTTATAACAAAATAATTGATAATAATAAAGACATTAAAATAAGTGTAGAGAAATTTCCAGAAAATATGAATCAAACTATAGAATTGTATAAGAAAAATGATATAATAATTGGAATGAGATATCACTCAATATTGATTTCATATGCTTTAAATATACCATGTGTTTCAATTTGTTATGACATACATTCTCATTATCCATACAAAATAAAGTATTTAAATCAAATATTTAATAAAAAAGATGCATTAAGCTACTTTAATTTAAATGAAAATGAACTTTATAATGATTTAGATAATATTTTAAAAGATTACGATAATAAAAAATGTCAAAAGATATCAGAGCAAATATTAACAGAAGCTGAAGCACAAATAAAAAGTATAACTGAAACCGTTTTTATGAAAAAAAACTAGTAAAACTTAAGGAGGAATAAATAAAATGAAAAAAAATGTAGCCATAGAAGTAAAAGACTTGTATAAGAATTTTACAGTTTATTACGATAAGGCAAATACAATTAAAGAAAGACTAATAAGATTTGGAAAAGGAAAAAAAGAAGAAAGAGAAATTCTTAAAGGAATCAATTTAGAAATAAAAAAAGGGGATGTTGTAGGCTTAATTGGAGTAAATGGTAGCGGAAAGTCAACTTTATTAAAATTAATGACAAAAATAATTTATCCAACAAAAGGAACAGTAGAAACACAAGGAAAATTAACATCACTATTGGAATTGGGTGCAGGATTTCATCCGGATTTTTCAGGAAGAGAAAACATATATTTTAATGCATCAATTTTTGGTTTAACTAAAAAGGAAATTGATAAAAGATTAGATCAAATAATAGAATTTTCTGAATTACAAAATTTTATAGACAATCCAGTTAGAACCTATTCTTCTGGAATGTATATGAGACTTGCATTTTCAGTCGCAATAAATGTGGATGCAGAAATCCTACTAATAGATGAAATTTTATCAGTTGGAGATCAACATTTCCAGGAAAAATGTTTTAAAAAAATAGAAGAATTAAAAGCAGAAGGAAAAACCATAGTATTTGTAACACATGGAATGGGTGCAGTAAAAAGATTCTGCACAAGAGCGGTATGGCTTCATCAAGGAAAAATAAAAATGGATGGAAAAACGGATGAGGTTATTGAAGAATATATAAAAGCTACTGCTTAAGAACAAGAAATGAAGGAGAATATTATTAAAATGAACATTTTTAAAAAAATATATGATTATAGAGAACTATTAAAAAACAATGTAAAAAAAGAAATAAGAGGAAGATATAAGAATTCTATTTTAGGTGTAATATGGACATTTTTAAATCCTTTATTACAACTTGCTGTATATGCCCTTATATTTCCATTAATATTAAAAAATACTTTAGATTATTATGTCATATTTGTATGTGTTGGATTAATACCATGGACATTTTTTACAGCTTCAATTTCACAATCTGCATATACAATAATAGCAAATGCTAATATTGTAAAAAAAGTGTATTTTCCCCGCGAAATACTTCCAATTTCAATTGTAACAAGTGCAATGGTTAATTTTTTAATTTCAACAATAATAATAGTTGTATTTTGTTTATTATATGGATTAGGATTAACCAAATATGTTATATTCTTTCCAATAATTTTGGTGATACAATATATATTACAATTAGGAATAGCATTTGTATTATCAGCATGTACGGTTTACTTCAGAGATTTAGAACATTTTATACAAATAATATTACAAGTAATGTTTTATGCCACACCTATAGTTTTTAGTAGAGAATCAATACCTGAAGCATTTAGACCTATTATAAATTTAAATCCTATGGCACATATAATAAATGGTTATAGAGACATATTTTACTATCAACAAATGCCTGATTTTATAAACTTAGGAGTATTATTACTTTTATCTATAGTTGTATGTGTAATTGGATATTTTATATTTAAAAAATTACAAAAGGGATTTGCAGAAGAGTTATAATATATTAATAAGTTAATAATGTGACAAGAAAGAGGAGAATAATGAGAAAAATATCAGTAGTTATACCAATGTATTATGAAGAAGAAGTTGTCAAAGAATGTTATGAAAGAATAACTAAAGTATTAAAAGGAATAAAAAATTATGACTATGAATTAATATGTGTAAATGATGGAAGTAAAGATAAAACTCTAACAATATTAGAAGAAATTGCAGAAATAGATAGTAAATTAAAAATTATTTCTTTTTCAAGAAACTTTGGACATCAGCCAGCTGTGACAGCAGGACTTAAATATGTAACAGGAGATTGTGCGGTTATAATTGATGCAGATTTACAAGATCCTCCAGAACTAATTCCAGATATGATAAAGCTTTGGGAAGAAGGAAATGAAGTAATATACGGTAAACGTAAAACAAGAGACGGTGAGTCGATATTTAAGCTATTTACAGCAAAAATGTTTTATAAAACATTAAATGCTTTATCTGATGTTGAAATACCAAAAGACACAGGAGATTTTAGATTAGTAGATAAAAAAGTTATAGACGTATTAAATTCAATGCCAGAACATAATAAATTTTTAAGAGGATTATGGGGATGGATTGGTTTTAAACAGATACCATACGAATATGAAAGAAAAGAGAGATTTGCTGGCAAGACAAAATATCCATTAAAGAAAATGCTAAAATTAGCTTCAGATGGAATAATTGGATTTTCCACAAAGCCTTTGAAGATTATAGGTGGATTGGGTCTTATTTCAATTATTATTTCATTTTTTATATTTATTTATGCTATATTATCATATTTCTTTAATTGGAATTCAATAGAACACGGTTGGACTTCGATAATGGTAACTATGACATTTTTGGGCGGTGTAATATTGATTTCATTATGGATGATAGGAGAATACATTTCGCGAATTTATGATGAATGTAAAGCAAGACCACAATATATAATAGATAAGAAAATCAATATTGATAACTAAGAGAAATATAAAAAGATGATATTAATATAACAAGATGATGTTAATATAACATCATCTTTTTTATATATTTTTATAATAATAATTAAATAAAATTAGTATTGACAAAAAAGTAAAATAAAATTTATAATATATACAAATAAATTAAGGAGAGAGTTATGAGAAAGTTATATATTATTAGTATAATTAATATAGCGTTATTAACAATAATTATGCAATATACCGTATATGGCATAGAAAATAAAAATATTATAGAACCGATAGATTCTAATTCAAAAATAGGAGTAACATACAAAGGTTACGTGAGCAAAAATGGAAATAGTAAATGGTACTTAAATGACACAGAACTAGGAGATATAGAAAAACAAAGTGGATTAAATGCTATAAGTATAAAGCTAATAAATGAACCATCAAATGCATCAATAGAGTATCAAGTATTAACAGATGATA
>OCVV011304621.1_pt1 | contig 10707 bp, 11 predicted proteins | sample 1539721 | NCBI WGS metagenome assembly OCVV01 (sample SAMN02144230, study PRJEB22623) | gut metagenome | biome: sheep rumen | host: Ovis aries | place: New Zealand
AATAGAAAAGGAGGCACAGATTAAAAATAGTTGCAATAGTGGAATTGTTTATGTGCTCTACTATATGGATGACAATAAGCGTGTTTGTCGTAATCAATATACATTGACAGCTCATAAGGACTTTTCGTTTATAAAAGTCATCATGTTTTTTGAATCGCCGATTAACGAACTAACTATTGCCGAATATGTACAAAAAGCATGTTCTGGAATTTCCTTCTATGAACATTGCCGAAAAGCCGACGCATCCGAAATCCCATTTTTATGACTCCTGAATGTAAATTCCTAACGCGGGTGAAAGTTCTTATAGGTGAACCCTTCGAAAGTATGTTAACAAAAACTACTTGTTAAAAAGCAAAAAAATCCCACAAAAACTTGCACATGTGGGATTTTTTTTGTACCTTTGCACCCGATTTTGACAATAATCGTACATCGTACATCGTACATCGTCAAAACGTACATCATTTGGCCTTGGTAAAGGCAAGGGTTGTAGCCCGAGAATATTCCGCAAAGTTAAATTATTAAAGGGTTACAACAACATGCAAAAATCCCAGATTTCCACGTATTTGTACAACACGGTTATCGTGTTGCTTCTTCTCGCAGGCATAACGTACGTTGTGCTGCAGTTCACTCATTTCGGGCACATCGAGTACACGGACAATGCCCGCGTGTGCCAGTACATCGCGCCGCAGAACACGCGCGTGCAAAGGAGATTCGTTTTGAGGCGTACCAGCATGTGCGCGAAGGCGACACGCTGGTCATCATCGAGGACAGCGAGTTTCGTCTGCGCTTGGCGCAAGCCAAGAGCGATCTCGCTCGTGCGCAGCAACAAAGCAAACAAGCCGGTTCGTCGGTTCGTACGGCATCATCGAACATCTCCGCTACCGAAGCCTCTAAAGCCGAGGCGAAAGCCAATTTGGACAACCTCGCCCGCGAGGACAAACGCTGCGAGCAGTTGCTACGCACAGGTTCTGTCTCGCAGCAGATAGCCGACCAGACGCACTCGGCTTATCTGGCAGCACAGGCTCGTTACGAGCAGATCTGTCACACCATCGACATGCAACGCAGCATGGCGGATGAGACGAGCCATAACCGCTCGGCGGTGGAAGCGGCTGTCAAACTGGCGGAGGCGGCGGTCGAGTTAGCCGAACTGAACCTCTCTTATTGTTACATCATTGCCACGCACTCGGGTTTTGTGGGTTCGCGCGACATCAATATCGGCGAACTGGTCAACCCCGGCCAGACGCTTGTCAGCATCGTGGATGAGAACCAGAAATGGGTGGAAGCCAACTACCGCGAGACCCAACTGCCGCATATCCACGAAGGTTCGGAGGTCTCTATCCATGTGGATGCCGTTCCTGACATCGAGTACAAAGGCCGCGTCCTCAGCCTCTCTGATGCGACAGGCAGCGCGTTCTCCCTCATCCCCATTGACAACGCGACGGGCAACTTCGTTAAGGTCGAGCAACGCCTCACCATCCGTATTGCCTTGGACGAGAATAGAGTAGAAGACTTGCAAAAACTCAAAGCCGGTTATTCCGTCGAGTGCGAGGTGAAGTACTAAGTGACCAACTTGCCGAATGTTAAGATTTTAGCGCTAAAAACAAAAAAATACAGGTTGTTCACAAAATTGTGGTCCACAAACTTGTGTACTTCATTTTTTTTACTATATTTCTTTCGCGCTGTAGCACATGGGGAGCATAAAGGATTTCTACCGATAGCACTTCGTTTTTGCGAGGTGCTATCGTTCCGTATGTGAGTCGTATGTCTCCCGTACGCGGCAGGTAAGGACAAAAGTTTACTATTATTGAGATTTGGGTATCATACTAACATCTGCCTAATATATGCGCGAGATATGCTGTTTGGAAGGTTTTTACAAAGTAGTTGAAAGGTATATGATTGTTAAGAAAAAGGTAAAAAGTCAAAAGTATCGAATTTAAATTTAAATATCCATTCACGACTTCACAGATTCACACATAAATGTGTCTTCATTGAATTGGCGCTTCTATAAACTAATACTATATAATATAATTATAATAATATAATATTATATTATTAAGGCTATTTATTGAAGATAAAATGATGTGTGAAAGTGTGAACACGTGAAGTCAACTTTTTTAGGATAGCAAATGTCCGAGGTGTCAACTAATTTAGGAAGATGTCTATGTTTTTAGGAAATCGCATACTTTTGAGTTTTTACCTTTTTTGCGAGACTTGCGGTATAGGCATCATACGGGCACGTACACAATGGTCGCGAATTGGTCGCCATAATGGAAAGTAGTTGAAAGGTTGACTTAACCCTCTGTAGCCAGCACAACAAGCGGGCAATGAATACCCGTTTGTTGTGCTGGCTTAGATAATTATATCATGACTATCGGTAATTTTTATAATGCGTACTTCTCGAAATATTTGGAATGATTTCTTGCTACATATTGAAGTTGTTCTTCTGGATAATACTTAATCATCTTTCGCAATTCAGAGGAACTGAAGTATTTATGTATCTCAGACTGATAGGCCTTGTTTAATTTTTGATTTTTCATCAACAATGCAATATATGCTTTATTTTCTTCTCGTGCCGCCAATTTTGATATATCAGTTGCATCAAAATGTTTAACACATTCGTCATAGAAGAGGCGAAGTGCTTTTGCAAAGTCATAATAAGCTTCTTGAGAGGGATTAATCAAATTTGGCGTTCGATAATTAGAACTAGTTATTCCAATTCTTCCTGTAAATATATTAATTGTATTTATATCAATTTGTGTATTATTACTTCTGTTATTATATTCTGAAACTACAGTTTTAGTATGTGTAACCCTATTTTCATAAATTTTATTGCTATAAAATAATGGATGTTGCTGTAATAATTGGTTATAAATTTTAATAGAATCTTGTAGAGCCTTTTTGTACTCATAAAACGCTTCAAAAGACGCGTTACGCTTAATACCAGAAAGATATTTGTTTTCTATTTTAAGATTATCGAAATCAATCACCAAAGGTTCTATTCCTTCTGTTGTAGCAGAGCATATAAAATAGCCTTCAGGGATATAATCGTTTCGTCTTCTATCATAATCTCGTGGAGTTAATAGAATTTTTGTCGGGAACAAATATCCTTTGTATATACCTTCTGCCATGAAATGACATTCTTTAAACATCCTTTCTTTTAGTATTTTTACCCAATTTGGAGATACAAAGACATTGTACATAACGGAGCAGAGTTCATTTCCTTCTTTATCACCATGCCACAACTTAATCGGCAGTATTTCATTGTCAGCATCGTATTCATACACATGAAAGCGTAAATTATCTTGCCAATGATCTTCTATTGCTTTTTGACAAATAGAATCAAAAGCCCATTCGGAATTCTGTTGAAGACGTTTTTCATAATCTATAGTTTTCTCATATTCACCTTTTTTATTCCATACAATAAAATCACGCTTTACCTGTCTTTCTATGTTGTTCGCCATTGCTCTTTTTTTGACTTTCTCCTTTTCAAATGCAAGATCTTCTGCGGAGATTGATTGATCTAATTGCATCAATTCTTCTGCGTATTCTTCGCAGATAGAGCGATATTGACCTGTGTAATACATTTCCTTAAGGTTCTCTCCTGGCATAAAAGCGGTCACACCACATAATGTATTAATGACTTCTTCCATAGATTCCATTACAGCACGAGGAGAAGATAAATCTTTATTCTTGAGCATTTGCAAAACATAAGCTCTTTGAAGTGCTGCTTCGCCCGAATAACCATATTTATCAAACATGGTACTAATTTTTTCAATAGTCTTGTAAGCTACAGCTACACGTCCTTTTTCGTACTCCGTTAACGGCTCTTCGTCTTGGCTATAAGCACTTTGTGGAGCAATACAAGCAAGTCCTATTATCGTGAGACCTATAATAAAGATATTTCTTTTCATAATTGATACTATTTTAATATTGAATATGAATTGATTAAAAATAAGCCTTGTGGCAACTGAACTTCATCTCCTGTATTAGTGAGATTCAGATGTTTAGCGATCGCTTGCGCAATATGGCTATTCACATATTGGCGCGCAAAAGGCGTTGCGCCCTGTTCTGTAATCAGCATATTATAACGTGAGAGTAAACCTGCGTTTCTCTCGATGTACAGAAAACATCTAAAAGTAATGTTTTCTACAGGCATTTTATTTTGCTCTGCATAAGGCAGAACATAACTAAGTAAATCTTGCATGTTGTCCATAATTCTATTTATTTTAGGGTTATTTTAGGGTTAATAATATTCACAAAAAAGCGCGGTACTTCGTATCGCTTCAACAGGATTCTTGAGGATTTACCGGACTACCTTACATTTCCTATATCTACCGAACAAAGCCCACGCTGGAAACGTGAGCATCGTGCTTTGTTCTCGGAAATGTAATTCTTGTCAAGTGTCCGGCTTTTCAAGAATCCAAGTATAAGCGCAACGCTATTATTTATGTATGTTGTTTGTCTGTTGTTTTATGCCATAGGCGGTGTGTTGGTTATTTATTGTTTTCTTCCGCTGTTCTTAGGGCGAAAGGGGCTGAATCTATCGTGTATCTAACGTATATCTATCGTGTTTGATAGCGGATTAATAGTTACTTTACTGCTGTTTGACAGTTGATTGATTGCTCCGTGTTTTACGTCTCGGAGAGGGACGATATTAACAAGTGAGCAAATACTCAGGTGCGAAATCCGCGCCGTTCGCCCACTCAATCGTATTATACGCGATGTGGAAGTTCTTAAAGAACGTCAAATCGCGCAAGGGTTCAAAGGCGGCGCCTTTCAACTTGTCACTGAAATCGACCACCCTGTCCACGTTGTTGTTGAACCACAGATGAATCTTGTGGTCGCCAACGTACTGTGCTTTTGTAATCTCCAGAAATTCCATAATCGTATTATTTTAAAGGTACAATATGTTTTACCATCTCACCGTTCTGAGCACGATCCCAGTTCTCCAACAGTTCGTCACGGTGCAAATCCAGCCACTCAAGTACCATGCGCAAAGCACGTCCGGGCATTTCGCCTTTCACCACACCATCTTTAATGCTGACCATAATCTTGTAGTCGCCATACCAAGCATGGAAATGAGCAGGAGCATGATCCTGAAAATTCATAAAAATGATGATTCCGTAAAAAGTACTAATCTGCGGCATAATATCGAGTGTTTTTAATTGTTATTCTTGTTAGTTTTGCAACTTTTGGCTGCAAAGGTACGTTTTTTTTTTGAGATATGCAAATAAATTTGCAAAATTCGTACGAGAAAGTGGTTTTTGCAGAAGAAATACAAAAAAACTCGCAGTTGGAGGCTGCGAGTTGGGGAGTTTAACGTCTCGGAGATGGGACGGTATTATTCTTCGATTTCTTTCTCCTGTTGTTTGCTCGGGAGAAGTTTTTCCAATTCGTAGCGTGTGATTGCTATGGGTTGTTCGGATTTCTCTACCGTCCATTGCGCCACGGGGTGTGGCGTAAATTTTGCTCATCTTGTGCTATGTGCAGAATTTCAGACTTCATATCGTCTTTGCAAATCGGTTGCAAAGGTACTGCTTTTTTTTGAATTATGCAAATTTATTTGCAGAAATGGGCCATTTTATGCCATAGGCTGGTGTGTTGCTAGATTTGTTTATTTTTGTTTGTAACCGAATTCTATCAAAAGTTCATCGGCGAGGTATTCATCGCTGAACTCCTTTCTGCCGCATAAGCGATACTAAATCATCCACTATGTATTCCTTTGAGAAAGAGTGCAAGACATCATAACATGGCACAATATAACCATCTATCATACCTGCGTTTTGCATAGCATGATACACATCCTTTGCGCTTTTGTTCAGATACGAAGCCACATTGTTGACGCAAAAAATCGTAAAATTCAAGATTTTAAAGTCCATATCACTAACTCTTTGCAAATCGGTTGCAAAGGTACGATTTTTTTTCGAATTATGCAAATAAATTAAGGAATTTGTGTTCAAAACTTGCGTAATTCGGATTTTTTTTGTAATTTTGCAGTCGATTTAACGATCCATTGTACATCGTACATCGTTAAATCGTACATCTTTTGGCCTTGGTAAAGGCAAGGGCGTGACCCGAGAATATTCCTCGCGGACACTATCCTCGTACATGTGCTAAAAATGACTTTTAGCAGTAAGTACTCGGATGTGCTCCGCTCTCAAATTGAAATGTTGCCTCAACATTTCAATTTGGTTAAGTTAAATGATTAAAGGGTTATGCTTATGTCCCAAATTACAAATCTCAAATCTTCAAATTCCAATAGAACGGCAATGCCGTTCCAGATGCCCATGTTCCGCGAGTGGGTGCCCAAACGTATCCAGCCGTGGATTTATATTGCGCAAGTCTTATGTATTCAGTTTTCATGCGGGGTTTATCTCGGCGCGATGGAGGCGGTACGCGGGACGACGGCGTTGCAACTGGAAGACCTGCTGATGCTTCTCTATGCCGGTTTGGCAGGCATGGCGGTGTGGTTTCCGATGCTGTTTCGGACGAAGTTCCGTTTCACGAACCAACAGTTGCTCATCACTTCGGCGGTCGTGATTGCGGTGTGCAATTTTATTACGATGCGGACGACGAACATGGCTATTTTGCTGCCGGTTTGTTTTCTTGCGGGCGTGGCGAAGATACAAGGCACGTTTGAGTGCATGTCAAATATCCAGTTGTGGATGACACCCGAACGCGATTTCGGTATCTTCTTCCCGATTTTGCATATTATCCTGCTGACCGCTATCACCGGCAGCGCGTGGCTCGCGGCGGTGGTTGCTTTTCATCTGAGTTGGCAGATGATGCACGTGCTGACCATCGGTACGATGAGTTTTGTGGTACTCGTTCAACTGCTTCTTTGCCAACCGTGGTGTCCGATGCCGCAACGAATGCCGCTCAAAGGCATCGACATCTCCACAGGTCTGCTGATTAGTCTGCTGATGCTCATGATCAGTTATATTCTCGTCTATGGCGACCGCCTCATGTGGTTCTTCTCGCCCACTTTGCGCTGGGTGTTGGTGCTTAGCCTCATCCTTCTTGCCTTTATCCTATACCGCCTTAAAACGGTCGAACAGCCTTATATCTCGCTGGAAATCTTCAAGTACAAAAACGTGCTGGCGATATTGTTTGTGACCGCCGTTGCAGAGCTGCTTTTGGGCGCCGAGCACACATTAGAGGAGATTTATTGGACTGAAGTGCGGGGCTTGGAAGAACATACCAAAGGTGCGCTCTGTCTCTGGTCGTTGCCGGGTGTGTATGTGGGTGTACTAATCACGCTTTACTGGCTTGGGCACGCTCGTTGGCCAAAAAAACGCAAGGAGAATCACACCGTCCATGTAAAACTTTGGACGGTGTGGAAGTTGTTTGCCATCGGCTTCGGGTGTATCTTGGTCTATTCGATGTGGATGTACTTCTATTTGGATGTCAATGTGCCGATTGAGCAATACCGTTTGGGCTTGGCGTTCCGCGGCTGTGCGTACGCTATTTTAGCGGTCTCGCTCATGTGGTCGCTGCACGAATCCGTGCATGATTTGCAGCATTTTTTCATGGCGCTTTTCATCTTCAATGTCATCCACATGTACCTCGCCGGCGCATCGGGTTACGGGCTCTACACCACGCTTTTCAAACATTTCATGGCGGATAACATGGCGCGTTACGGCGATTACTTGACGCTTACGAGTATTCAGCCGTCAGCTGTCAGTTTTCAGATTTCAGCTTTGAGCGAGAGCGTCATGGGAGTAACACTCAAGCAGATTTTCGGGCAAATCATCTGGGTGTCCGGTTTCATGACTTTTGCTTTCCTGCTGCTCGACATTCCGCGTGTGCGCACCGGCATCGAAAAAGTGCCGTATTGGCCTGTCTATGGCATCAAAATGCTGGCTCGCTTGCGATAAGCAAAAAAAATCCCACAAGAACTTGCACATGTGGGATTTTTTTTGTACCTTTGCACTCGAAACAACAAACCCCAATAAAGGTATATGCAAAAACATCTCTTATTTTTGGTAACGCTTTTGCTTACCGTTGCATATAGCGTCTCGGCGCAAGAAGGGACGTATGGGCATGAGCATACCGATGTGCTCAAGCTCCGCGTGGGGTATGGTCGCCAGGTGGACACTTACCTCAGCCCGATGGCGTACACCGGTATGCAGTTCGGTTTGGGAAACGAGTGGTGGCAGGCCTTCCGGCAGGACACGAAATTAGGCCAAACCGGCAAACTGGCGAACTGGGGACATGTTGGTCGCATAGATCTCACGGCTATCAACTATAACAATCCTGCCCGTTCCAATAGATTCATCGGCGTGCAAGTGGCGGCAGGATGGGGTGCTTTCTATTGCTGGAAATGGATAGACGACCGCCTCAAAGTCCATGTGGGACCGTATCTGGAAGGAAGTCTGGTCGCACGGAATCAAAGCAGTAATTACAATAAAGTTGTTTCTTTTGACATTGCGGTGGATGTGATGGCTATGGGCGGTGTGAGTTGGTCGTTCTACGGCAAGAAAACCAGTTACCGCTTGAATTATCTTCTTCGTACGAACCTCATCGGTTTCGATTACCTGCCCGAATACTGGCAGTCGTACTATGAGGCATGGGAAGGTGTGCCGACGCAAGCCCGTTGTTCCGGACATTGGAACCATCATACCGTCAAACAGGAGTTGACGCTCGATATGCAGTTTCCGCACTCCACTTGGCGTGTGGGAGCAGAGCACGAACTGAATGACTACGGCACGAAAGATCTGCATTTCTCACGCAATCAGATTAGTCTTGTCATCGGATGTATATGGAAATACCGAATTAATTCCAATTCCCGCTTATGAAAACCAGTAAAACAATTATATGGATGATGCTCGCGGCGGTATGCCTGCTGAGCGCTTGCCATGCCAAAGAGGAAATGACTTATTCCACAGACCCGGTCACCAATATCGAAGGCCTATGGCGAATTATTGACACCCGTTATTGCTATGTGGAGGAAAAAGGCATTGATTGGAATGCCATCCGCGAGGAGTATGTCGCTAAAGCGGCACTTATCCAAAAAGATGACCAAGTGGCGCTTTTTGACCTCTGCGCAGGGATGTTGGATTCGCTTCGCGACGGACATGTGAACCTCTATTCCGCTTTCGATCGCTCTGCCAATACCGCGTGGTTTGATACGTTCCCGGCGAATTTTGATGCACGTCTGCAGGCGCAATACCTCAAAGATCACCGCGTTGCAGGAGGTCTGTACTACAGCACAATCGACGATGGGAAAGTGGGATATGTGTATTATTCGAGTTTCTCCAATGCCTTCTCGGCGGGAAATATATACTGGGTCTTCAAGGCGTTTGAGCAATGTGAGGGTCTGATCATCGATGTGCGCAATAACGGTGGCGGAGAACTAACTAACGCGTACCGCCTTTCTTCGCCCTTCTATACGGACAATCAAACCATCGGGTATTGGCGGCACAAGAACGGAACAGGGCATAACGATTTCTCGGATTTTGAACCGCTGACAGCTGATGCTTCCTTGGTCGGAACCAAGTGGACAAAACCCGTAATTGTCCTTTGTAACCGGCGTTCTTATTCCGCGACAAACACGTTTGTCAATATGATGCGTTATGTCCCCAATGCACGTATTGTCGGCGGTGTCAGCGGTGGTGGAGGAGGCATGCCGATGAGTTACGAGATGCCCAACGGATGGATGGTTCGTTTCTCCAGCGTGCGCATGTACGACCGCGATAAAAAGGATATTGAGAACGGCATCGTGCCGGATGTCTTAATGACGATGACGAGTACCGACAAGGACGATATCATCGAGAAAGCCATTCAACTGATTCATAGCAACAATTGAATAAATTGAAAACGAGAAGATTAAACAAAAAGATTGATACATGATATATTATTTCTCAGCTACGGGCAACAGCCCAAGTATTACAAGAAACAGTAATACAGGGCACTTCTAAACCACCCATAAACAATGAAACAGCATATGGAAATAACGACTTCTGCGCTTCCGGAGCGCATATTGTACCTCTGCGCTTGCGCGGCATGGGCGGCAAAGGGTGATTTGGAGCACTTGGAAACGGCTATTCCGCAAGCTCTGGACCACGGCGTTACCATCAACGAACTGAAAGACGCGTTCGCGCAACTCTACGCCTACGCAGGCTTCCCCCGTTCGCTTAACGCCCTGGGCGTGCTGGAGAAAATCCTCAATTACCAAATGGTAAATGACCCATACGGCGAAGCAGATCGTTCGACCGGAGGGAGATTAGAAATGGTAAATGAGAAAATGACCAAATGGTCTTGGGGTAAGCCTTTTGTGCGTCCTGCCGTGTGGGACGATGCCGCGGAGGCGTTGCGCACCGGTACCGCCATGCAGACACGAGACGAAGGAGGCACGCCGTGGGACTACACTTTCTGCCCGCAGGCGGACTATTACATGAAGTCGCACCTCTTCGGCGACATCTACGCGTCCGACCAACTCACGCCTGCCGAGCGCGAACTCGTCACCGTGGCAGCCTTGAGCGCCATGGACGGCGTCACGCCGCAGTTCGAGGGACACAAGGAGTGCGCCGTCTTCATGGGCAACACCCCGGAGCAAGTAGCCGAACTCTGCCGCTGGCTGGAAAAACACATCAAATAGTAGCTTTGGAAAACCTGTCGCCGACGAAGCCGTTGCTGACCTCACCGCTTATCAGGTCGAAATGTTTGAATACAGGCGGAGTCGGATTCAAGTCATAATAATCCATT
>OCVV011343649.1_pt1 | contig 10706 bp, 9 predicted proteins | sample 1539721 | NCBI WGS metagenome assembly OCVV01 (sample SAMN02144230, study PRJEB22623) | gut metagenome | biome: sheep rumen | host: Ovis aries | place: New Zealand
ATCTAATAATAATGAAGATAACAAAGAAAAAGCAATTGATAAATGGAATGCTATTCCTGAATCACATAATTTTGAAATTAGTATTGATGATAATGATGAAATAACTATTATTGGAGTTAAGAATTTAAATCTTGAAGATTTAGTAGTACCTAATATAGTATCTTATATCGCTAAAGGTGCTTTTAGCAATTGTACTGAATTAAGGAGTGTTATTATTCCAAAAAGTGTTAAGAAAATAGAAGAAGGTGCATTTAGTGGTTGTAGTATGCTAGAATCAATCACATTACCTTTCTATGGAAGTATGAGAGCTAAAATTAGTGATACAACTTTCTATTCATTTGGATATATATTTGGAAAAGATAGTTATGAAGGTGGATTAAAGACATTTCAATATTGTAGTGACAGTAAAGACGCAACTGACATAAGAATGGTGGATTTTTATATTCCAAAGACATTAAGAAAAGTAACTATAACTGACTGTGAATGTATTCAGCCGTTAGCATTTTTTAATTGTTCTACTTTAAATAGTATTACTCTTTCTGATAGTGTTACAAGTATTGGAGATAGAGCATTTTTTGAATGTTCTAAATTAGTTAGTATTAATATTCCTAATAGTGTTACAAGTATTGGTTACAATATTTTTATGGATTGTAGTAGTTTAGAAAGCATTACAATTCCGAGTTCTATTACAAATATGGGAAATAATATATTTACTTCATGCAAGAATTTAAAAACTGTGGTAATAGAAAATGGTATAAAGGAAATAGTAAGTGGCATGTTTTCAGGTTGTTCTTCTTTAACAAGCATCACTATTCCTAATACTGTAGCTAGTATTGGTGAAGGAGCGTTTAGTGGTTGTACTAGTTTAACTAGTATCACTATCCCTGATAGTGTTACTAGTATAGCTCCTAGAGCATTTAGTGGTTGTTCTAATTTAAAAACTGTTAGTATTCCTACTAGTATAACAACTATAGAATATGATGTATTTTTTAATTGTAAAAGCTTAGAAAGTATTACAATTCCTGATAGTGTTACTAGTATTGGATCTTATGCATTTGGTTATTGCTATAGTTTGACTAGAATAATAATTCCTTCTGGTGTAATTAGTATTGGAAGTTATGCATTTGAACACTGTGGAAAAATGGAAAGAGTTCTAATTCCAAGTAGTGTTACAAAGATATTTAGTGATGCATTTGGTAGTTGTACTAAATTAGTATATGTATATTTTGATGGAACAATAGATGAATGGAAGAATATTGAATTTGAAAATGAAAAAGCAAATCCAATGAGCTATGCTACAAGTTTTTATTTGTTAGATGAAAAAGGTGATGTGGAATTTAATGGAAAGCATTATACATTTACAATGCTTAATTAAATAATAATGCACAAAGTATTTACTTTGTGCATTATTCGTTTAAATATATTATCTCGTTTGCATATTTTTTTCTATTTTCATTTTACAATATATATTTCTTTTTAGTTAGTTTATTAGTATAGATTTCATCTATGCAAATAATAGTAGGTGAAGTTAGTCTTGAAGCATTAACATATTTATCTTCATTTTGAGAAAAGGTATCTGAATCTTTGCCTAAAAATGATACAAAAATAGGCAAATTGATTTAAAACCTTGTGTTTAGTCGTAAAAACCTTGGTTTTGGTTACTAAAATAATGCGTGTTCAATTTTTAAAAAACGACAAAGTATACATTGTTAGTTATAACCTGTTGTAGTGTTTGTACATAAAAGTTACATTTATGTAAAGAATGTGTAAAAAAACGAACAATTTATACAAAAAATCTTTACATAAAAATTACAATATGGTAAAATTATGTAGAGGTGTTAAATATGAAGAAACTATTACAATTTTCAACATACGGAATTAAAAACATTGAGAACATGATTACTCTTGATTTTGCTAACCAAACAATTGAAAAGGGTATTCAAAAAACTAATAATGTTAAAGGAATTTTTGGTTATAATGGAGCTGGTAAAAGCGCCCTTATAACTTCAGTCGATTTTTATAATAAAATTGTTTGTAATCCTAATTATTTGGTACAAAATGATACTAAAGATAATTTGAGCAAATTAGTCAATTATATTAGAAATGAATTTTATATTTCTGCATTATTTGAATTTGACAAAGGCGTTGTCATAAAACATACTATAAAATTAGTTAAAGGTGAAATTATATCTGATTTTGTTATTTCTGAGGAATGCATTTCTATGTCAATGGGGCGAACACTTAATGATAAGTTTAAACCAATTATTGAGAAGAGAGAAAACGGAATCTATATTGAAGAAAAAATCAAAAATGCTTCAACTCGAAATTATGAATTTTCATTAAATGATTTAAAATACAGTTCAATAGTTCAAAACATGATGCAACAAATAATTAATCATGATAAAGAAGATAACAATAGCGAGTTCACTGTATTAGAAAAAATAGATTTATCTCTTTATTCATGTGTTAATAGTATATTGGTTTATATGCAAGAAACGGATATACATAATAATTATAAAATTGACAATAACATTTTGAAGGACTTAATTAGTAGAGTAGAAAAAATTAAAGTTGATTTGACTGATTATACTGAAGTTTATACAAGCGATACTATTGTTCCCAAATCTGAATTTGAAAACTATGAGAAAGAAAATAAAAAGCTAGAAAGATTTATCAAATACTTTAAACCAGATTTGAAGGAAATTAAATTAATACCTAGTGAAAATAGAAATGTATATAATGTAAGAAAATTATTTGTATATGAGAATTATCGTGTTGAACTAGAATTTGAATCTTCAGGAATAAAACAATTAGTTAAACTATATTCTTATCTAGAAAAATGTGCTAAGGGAAGAATTGTATTTGTTGATGAAATTGATACAAACATAAATGCAGTTTATTTTGAAAAACTAGTATCATTCTTTAAAAATTATGGAAAAGGACAATTGATATTTACTACTCATAATATTGAAGCAATGAAGGCATTAAAGAATCAAAGTAGATCTATTGTTGTTTTAGGCGTTGATAATAAATTAGATACATGGGTAAGTAAAGGAAACAAATCTCCAATTAATGATTATATAAATGGAGACTTCCCTAATTCACCAATGAATATTGAAGATTTTGACTTTATTAATATTTTTATGGGTGATGAAGAATGATAAAATTAGTTTTCATTATGGAAACCCGTTCATCCAATAGATCAGATTGGATGTACATAAAATCTTCAATTGATTATTTTTATAAACCAAGAACATTTGCCTTAGACAAAATATTTGCTACCACAAAATCTGAGCTTATAAGCCAAGATACAAAAATTAAAAGTAAAATAGATGAACCAACAAGAGAAGTAAAGGTTATAATTGTTGCTGATTATGATAGGGAAGAAGATTTGAATGATAAAATAATAAAGTATTGTAATGATAAAGATTACGATTTGGTTTGGATGAATTTAGATGTCGAAGATGTCTATTTAGGAAAACAAGTGCTAGATAATCGCAAAAAATCTGAAGCGATTAATTTCCAATCTAAAAAGCATAAATTGCTTCCAAAACTTACTGGACTTGCAAACACTTCCCCTTTGAAGACAAGACATACAACAAATTTGCTAGTAGTATTAGATAAATACATTTCAAGAATTTAACATAAAAGTTACAAAAATGTAATTTTTATGTAAATCCCCGAGTGAGGGATAGAAGCGAGTACTTTAGTTTATTTGAAGCTGATAGCCCGTTAGTTATAAGCTACACTCCACAAAATAAACCTTAAATGAAATATAATAAATGAAATATTTCTCAAAACAAAAATTAATAGAATCTAAAAATAATAAATTCTTACCTGATTATGTATTTATACCACCCTGGAAACTAATCACAGTATCAGCCGATATCTTTGCACTAGCTAATACTAAAGGTGGTACTTTATTATATGGAATTGGAGAAGACCTACCGTGGTGGGCGCTTATTAAAATAGTAAAGAAATAGGAACATTATTGAATTGAAATAGTAAAGAAAAAGTAGACACTAAAAGTACATTAGTGTTTATTAATAGTTTATCATTTCAATTGTATGATGTTCCTATTTTAATTATTTAAGATTTATGTATAAGGAGTTAGATATTAAATATCAGAACGAAAGAATTGATCCGTAATAATGACGGAATATTATGTGTTAATTGTATTAAAAGTTTTATTTTTCTTAATATATTAGGTGAAAAAGAATCGGAGTATTTATGTTAATTAATAAAAATGCCAAAAAAACGGAACAAAATGTTTCGAAATTCTTGACTTTCAGAATTGATATGTGTATAATGCTAATAGAGAGGAAACAAAAATGAGAGAAATAGGAATTGTTAGATTAGAATCTTTAAAGGTTACAAATTTTAAAAATATTGAAAATGGTGAAATCTTTTTTTCTGAAAAGAAGAAAGTCCAAAGAGGCGAAATAGATGAGGATAGCTTCAAAAACATTTTAGGAATATATGGTCAAAATGGTAGTGGAAAAACAAGTTGCTTAAATGCTTTAAGAGTAATTCAAACATTGATATCTGGAAATCCATTAAATCCAGCATTTGGTGCATATATAATGGTTGATAAACCATCATTTGGCATTTCATGCGATTTTTTAATCAGAATAAACCAAAAGTATTATTATTCTTCTTATGATATTGAAATAGAAAAAGCGCAAGACAAATTGCTAATAGTAAATGAAAAACTAAGTGTTAAAGATTATGAAACTGGGAATGATATAATTTATAAATTTAATAATAAAACTAGCATAAACGAATCATTTTCTAACAAATTACCAGTTGATTTATGCGGAACATATAAATATATTTCAAAATATGAATCCAATAATATAAATAATGTTTTTGGCTTATATTCAACAATATTTAATCCAAAATTATATGATTTAGTTGTTGATAAATGTAAGAGGTCTTTTGGCATTTATGCCGAAGTTGTTAGAGCATTAAGAGTGTTTGGAATTTCTCGATTCTCTATATATTCAATTAATTATTTTAACGAAAACGAAAATGTAGGAATAAGATTCAGATTTAAAAAGGAAAGTGTTAATGATAAAAATGATAAAATACAGTTAAATTGTGGAGATATTTTTGTGCCTTTTGGTGTTTATCAATTGCCAAAAGCACAATATAATGTTTTTGAAAAAACAATTCAAAATATAAATAAAGTTTTACCAGCAATCATTCCAAATTTCACAGTCAGTATAGAAATATCAGATGAAAACAAGTTGTTAAATCAATATAGTGGAAATGTTACTTTTCTTCTTGTGGGAATAAGAAATGGGAAAAAAATTTCACTTCAATATGAATCAAATGGAATAAAGAAAATAATATCAATATTGAGTGGGCTTATTGAAGCTTATACAAATGAAGGTTGCTTAATGGCTATAGATGAATTAGATAGTGGGGTATTTGAATATTTGTTAGGTGAAATAGTTTATGCTTTTGATAATTTTGCTGAAGGGCAATTGTTGTTTACATCGCATAACATGCGCATTTTAGAGAAAATTAGCTACAAAAATATCTTTTTCACAACTACAAATAGTAAAAATGCTTTTGTGCAATTTACAAATGTTAAAAACAATAATAATTTAAGGGACTTATATTATAGATATTTAGCCAATGGTGATGAAAAAGGTAATCAGTATTTTGATTATGTAAAAACAGAAGATTTAATTGCTAGTTTAAAAGTTCCTAATGGAGATTGCGATGATTAGATGTCTTTTTTTAGTTGAAGGTCCGTATGATAAGCAAAGACTATCTTTGCTTGAAGAATTATTTGACTCGAACAAAATAGAAATATTGCCTTTTGGGTGTGATATGCTTACTGAGCAGGATTATTATAAAAATTTTGAAAAAGAAATAAGAACTTTTTTATCTAAAGAAAAGACATATGTGTTTGAAGATTTTGATTATATTATTCAAGTATGCGATTTAGATGGATGCTTTATTGATGATAATTATATAATAGAAAACAAAAACATTAGTAAAATACAATATCATCAAAATTCTATTGAAGCAATTAGTAAAGAAGATATAGAAAACAGAAATCGAATTAAAAGAGAAAATATCGATAATCTTTTAACTAGTCAAAGGATTCACCTCTATTATAACTCAACAAATATTGATCATGTATTTGATAATATTCAAAATCCAACTAGGAAACAAAAGAATAATTTTGCAATCAATATGTATAAGAAATATACAGGTTATCCAATTGATTTTTTAATTGAATTGTTTAACTCAAATAGAATTATGGCTAAAGATTATAATTCTAGTTGGGATGAAATAAAAAAAGATTTTAATTCATTGAAATCATGCACAAATTTAATTTTTTTTGTTGAGCGCTTTAAAGACTATTTAAAAGAAGAAGTACTTATTGAATATTTAAAATTAAAAAATATGTAATAGAACTATTATTAATACTGGAAAATATGTTGATTTTTAAGCAAGTAAGAAAAAGATAAAAGCAGTATATATGATTCCAGGATGGACTCATAATATTATAAATTTATCTGATACTGAAAACTTAGTTACAGTAATGACTTGTAATGAAGTATTCAATAAAGATAAACCATATACATTTTTTGAAATAGTAAAGAAATAGGAACGGGGCTGTCAAAATTTATAGTGAAGGTGATTTTTCACCATGAATTTTGACAGCTCATATTTTTCGCCAAAAGTTTTTACAAGTCTTTTATATTAATGCAAACTTTAAACAGTTTGCATTTTTTTATGTCATTTTCACTTTGTTTTATTAGACTTTTATATTGATACCTAAAAGAAAATAATGTCATGAAATGACATTATTGTCCGATTGTTAATAAACATTTTTAAAAAAATTTGTATATTTATAAAATTTTTGTGCTATCAAGAGCATTTAGTATTATACTATAATAGTATAATGGGGCAAAATTGATGGTGGTTACTATGATACAAGGAAAAAGATTATATAAAACCATATTTATGTTAACTATCACTAGTACTTTATTCTTCATTACATTGTTTTTATTTTTATCAATTACTTTTGGTTGGTTTGCTAGTAATCAAGAAGCTAGCGCTACTGGAATGGCAGTTGTCTTAAGTAATGATAACTATGATGTTTACGTTGAAAAAACTGAAAAGTATGATCAAATAAAAAATGGTGAAGAAGTATATGAAGGTATTGGTATTTTTAAGCAAGCCTTAATAGATTTAGGTAAAAGCTTTAATACAACTAATAATTTATATACTAGTAATCTATTAGCATTAGAACTCGATAATGAAGTTAAACATGATAATGTTTATCATCTAGTTCCTGGATCTTTTGGTTCATTTACTTTGTATATTAAACCAAACGTTGAAGATGATTTTGTTGTTACATTGGATATTGAGTTAACTGGTTATAAAAAAGGTTATGACAATAACGATAATTTAACAGTATTTGTTCCAAGTGAAAGTGATGAAAAATATGCTAAAGCATTAGATATGCTTAAGGGTCATATAATGTTCTTTGATGGAAGAACAAAGAGTGGTAACGTAGTTACTAAATATACTAACTTTTTTGAACATACTATAACTTATAATACTAGTGGTAAATCTAAAACTACTATTGATGGAGTTGAGTATTACAAGTTAGTTGTTTATTGGGAATGGCCACTATTATATAGCGATATAATAGATAACATTAGATCAAGTGAAGATATGACTAAAAAATATCCATCTGCAGTAGGAACATATGTTGCTAATCATCCTGAATATTACTTAGCAAGTAATATTGACGGAACTGACATAGATGACTTGAGTGATGGATATAATGATGGAGACCAATTGATTGGTGATAATATTCAATTTTTAGTTGTTACATTAAAATAAATATAAATAAATTTAATTAAAATAAATTATATAGAAAGGGGTATAAATAGAAACATGGAAGATGTAAGTAGACGTTTAAAGATTACTTTTTTGATAACTACTATATTCTTTATTGCATTAGTAGTAATTTCAATTCCTGCTTATGCATGGTTTGCAAACCGTGAATTGACAGTTTATGCTCCTGTTGATGTGGAGACGTCTCTATATATTGGTGCTGGTAATCAAGAAGATATAAGATATTTATCATTTGAAGGAATAGATGCTACAAGTAATAAAAGATATATTGATTATGTTTTTTGTATATCTGGGGAATTTGTCAGATATTACAAGATTCAACTTGCCTATACTACTAACAATCAATTTACTTTTGGTTTGTTTAGGGCAACAACAAAACTAAGTGAAAAGAATCCTAATTATGATGATGTTGTTAATTATATTCCAAGAACTGGAAATAATCATAATCCTATTACTTATTACATCAGTAATCTTGGTGAAGTTGTTGGTGATTATAAAAACCAAAATGGTGAAGCAATACTTGGAATAAAAGATACTACTGATGATTATTATAGTGATACATATGGTGATTATACAAATGTTGATAGAAATGCTGTACCACTATACTGGCAGACAAGGAATACTATAAATGTTGGTCAAACTGCATCATTTGTTCATTATTTTATATTGAGATTATATTTAGGAGATAAGGCTAAAAATGACAGAGAAACTGATATTTTATGTATCGCTGCAAAAGTATGTTCTAGTTCAAATGACTAGAAAATAAATTTAATTAGAACAAATTAAAATTTTAACAAGTTCAAAAAAAATAAACAAGTTTAATTTAAAATAAATTAAAATTTTGATAAATCAAAATTTTAACATAAAAGGGAGAAATAATGCTTAGTAAAGTTAGTAATAATAGAATATTAAGAATAGTGCTATCATCTTTATTAGCATTATTCTTGATAGTCGGAATTTCAATTGGTGTTTATGCAGCTTATACACATAGTTTACATGCGCAAAGAACAATTGCGCCATATGGAGTAGGAATTAGATTTTCATCTAATTATCTAGTACAGGGAGATGCAAGTAGTAATGTAAATACTATTTACACAACTGATGCTAGTGCTAGTGGAACTAATCCAGCAACTGTAGTTACAATTTGTAACTACACACAAGGAAAACAAAATGATCCTAGTCAAAATGATATCAGTTATGTTTTAACTGCAAAATTAGTTAAAATTGTTAATGATGAATATGTTGATGCAGCTAGTTCTGATTTTTCAAATGATGAATTTATCACTGTTAAGATTGGTGAGAATACTGTTACTTTTAATAATAGTAATGGATCAAATACTTATTCATTTAATGGAACATTAGCTGGTAGAAGAGCTAATGTAGATGTATATGAATTAATATTATCAAAAGGATTTGCAACTGAAAAACCTAATTTATATATTATGTTAAGTGCTGATCCAGCTGATGAAAGTTTACCTATTATTAGTGGTATCTTTAGAGCTGATGTCAGAAGTGAGGGCGAAACTAAGAGTTGGTCTGGAACATTTAGTGATGATATGACAAATTATGATCCTAGTGATTATGATGGATATAATTACATAATAACTGGATTTGGTGAAGGTGAATGTAATTTAACTTGGGATAAATCCAAAGTTAATATTAATTATATTTCATTATCAAATATATTAAGTAATGAGGGATCAAATTTAAGTGAAAATGGTAATCAAATGTCATTAACATTTGAAGTCGATTCAAACGTAGAAAATAGATATGAAATTCAATTCTATAAAGTTGATATTGATGAGAATACAACTTGGGAAACTATGAATGAGGTAATTACATTTAGTTTCCAATAATAACGCATTATTACATAATACTAACGCATTTATAAATAAATGCTAACGCATTATTTCATAATGCTATTAAAAATCTACTGTTAATAATTTAGGAGTCTTTATGAATAGAACTATAAAAAGATTACTAAAATTTAATATTATTGTGATTGTCTTATTGATTGTTATTAGTATGTTTTTTGATTATACTGATACATCATTTGTTAAGGCTGATGAAGATCCAATTGGTAATTATACAATTAATTCCGCTGATGAATTAAAAGCATATTCAGAAGCATATAAATCAGGAGCAAGAAACCCTGAAGATAAATTGAATATTGCTATTAAATCAGGAAGTGTTGTATCTGATAATGGATTTATTAGTATTGGTACGGAAAGTCGTCCATTTAGGGGTACAATTATTGCACCTACAACTGGTATTGATGTATTCCATTTATTTAATTGTCCTTTATTTGATTATGTTACAACTGATTTAAAGATTGAAGGTAGTGGTAAGATTAAAATCATGCGTGAAAGAGCTGATATTAATCCGGCTCCCGGAGTTATAACAAGTGGATCATTGTTTGCTAATCACGTTATAAAAGGTAGTAGTAAAGCTAATTGGAAAGTTGAATTAGTTCCTTTAAATGGTGGAACAGGACTAGAAGCATATAACTATGAATCTTTAATTGGTGATATTGCAAATGAAGCTGAAGTAAGTATTGAATTTATCAATTCATCTACTATACCTGTAGAAGGAACTGGCAATCAAGGATTGATCTGTGGAACACTTGGTGAAGGAGCAAGACTTGAAGTTAAGACTTCTTCAAGTGGTAACCCTATTAGCATTACTGCAACAGGATCAGAAAAGTGCGCTGGTGCTTTAGTTGGTTATGCAAAGGATTCATCCACTGTTAAACTATTAAGCGCAAATAATACTAAAGTTGAACTTGTAAAATCTAATAGTGGTTATGCAGGTGGAAT
>OCVV011057957.1_pt1 | contig 10705 bp, 9 predicted proteins | sample 1539721 | NCBI WGS metagenome assembly OCVV01 (sample SAMN02144230, study PRJEB22623) | gut metagenome | biome: sheep rumen | host: Ovis aries | place: New Zealand
GAAACTTTTAATATGGGCGAAATTAAAACTATTTGTTTTAACCTTATTTTTCCGACCACCTAAAAAATTACATACCCTTTTTTTATTTTGCCTGTTCTTCGTCTATCCATTTTTTCCATGTTGCCGACGCTTCGCCGACGGTTGCCTTTTTGCCGTTTCGGACGATCGGTGTGCGGAGCATTTCCGGTGTTTCGAGCAGCATCTCAAACTGCGCATCCGGCAGCAGGTGCTGAAACAGCGCATAGTCCTGATCCTTCGGATTGACAAGGTTTTCGATGCCGCCGACGCCGCTGATGACGCTTTCCAGCTCGCGGCGGCTCAGCCCCTTTGAAGGCAGATCGACCGACTGAACTTTCACATGCCGCTCCTTGAAAAAACGCTCTGCCTTTTTCGTATCAAAGCACTTTGTCTTGCCGAAAATCTGAATGTTCATCTGATGGGTTCCTCCGCATTTTCCGCTGTACCGGTGCTGTCCGGCTCTGCCGTGCCTGATTCCGGCTCAGAGCTTCCCTGTCCGGCTGCTTCTCCGCGCTCCCGCGCCTCGCGCATCTCCGCGATCTGAAGCTGCTTCCGGAATGCCTGTCCGATCTGCGAATCCGGATATTCCTCGCCGTATACCTTCAGGATCGCCTTGACCATATATTTTGCGTATTTTCCGCCCTCGACCATCGCACAGAACGCGACCTCGGGGTTCTCCGCCGGTGCATAGCCGATGACAAAGGAGTCTGTGCCGCGGGGCGACTGCGGCGTACCGGTCTTGATCGCAACGTCAATCCCAAGACCGTTCAAGTCATAGTCCGCGGGCATCGGCGTTTTCGCAGCGCCGATCATGCCCTGCTCAATGCAGGAATACACATCTGCGGCATTATTCTGCGCAACGGTCTGCACCAGCTCCGGCTCCTTGACGGAGAGCATCTGTGTATGTGCATTATCCCAGTAGGATTCGATCAGATGCGGACGGTAGCGGTTTCCTTCGTTTGCGATCGTAGATGCGACGGTCGCCATTTGCAGCGGCGTGACCTGAATCTCGGACTGACCGATCGAGGCCTGCACCAGCTCACCGACATACCAGTCGATGCCGAGCTTATTGAATGTTTCCGGGCAGGCGAGATATCCGCCGCTGTCGCCGGATTCCAGTCCGAGCGGTTCGCCGAGCCCGTACATCCGCTCATAGTCGAGCAGCGTGTCGAGGCCGAGGCGCGTGCCCAGCTCATAGAAGAAGATATTGCACGAAACAGTCAGCGCATCCCGTACATTGATCATATGGTGATTTCCCGTGCAGTGGAATTTCATGTCGATATAGCGCCATTCCTGTGTGCAGTTGAATTCCGTGTTTCTGCTGATCGTTGCGGTATCGAGGCCGGCGGTCGCGGTGATCGGCTTAAAGGTCGAGCCGGGGCGGTACAGGCCGTCTGTTGCGCGGTTCACGAGCGGCGAATTCTCCCGCTCTGCGACACTTTTGTAGTCATCGAGCAGCTCTGCGAGATCATAGGTCGGCAGTGTAGCCATGCCGAGCACGGCATTATCCGACGTATCGAGCAGCACGATCGCGCCGCACTGCGCCTCCTTGCACTCGCGTTCTGTCTCGCGCAGGAACCTGCAGTGGTCGTCAAGTACCGTCTGCAATTTGCTTTGCAGGCGGCTGTTGACCGTGAGCTGAATGGTCTGCCCGCCGACGGCCTCCTCCGTGACTGCAACAGATGTCACCTCGCCGTTTGTGACGGTGATCTGTCTGGTGCCGTTATCGCCGCGCAGAACCGGCTCACAGGCCATTTCAAGGCCGCTCTTGCCGACCTTGTCCGACAGTACATAGTCATCGTGGCCGTTTGTGAGCAGCGCCTCATATTCCTCCTGCGAATAGATCGGCCCGACATAGCCGATTTCATGCGGGAGAACGTTTCCGTTTTCGACGGTGCGGATCGCCTCCTCAACGATATTGACGCCGTTCATGGTGAGCCGGAGCTCCTTGATGCGCGTGACCGTTTTCAGGTCGATATCGTTCGAGAGGTAAAAGACATTTGACATCGAAAAATGACGCAGCAGCATTTCATAGCGAATGCCTGCGATGATGCGCTGTTCCGCCTCGGAATAGCTGTCGTCGATCTCATAATCCGCGATCAGCTTGTCAATGCAGTTTTCGGCATTGGCATAAGGGTTGAGGTGCAGATTCTCCTTCAGCTCGGAGACATCGCGGTCGCGGTTTTTCTCGAAGCTGTAGGGCTTCTGCTTCGTGACGGGCATCGTGTCATTCCACTCGTAGCCTGTCTCCTTCAGGAGCTGCACGATCCGGTAGATGACGGCATTGCCCTCCTTGTTGTCAGAGGGAAAATATGCCTTCTCAATGATGAGATTGTAGCCGATTTTGTTTGATACGATTGCCTCGCCGTTGCAGTCAACGATCTCGCCGCGTGTTGCGGGGATCACCTGCGTATAGACCGATTTGACCTCGGTCTGCTTTGCGGCCTCGTTTGCCTCCACGATCTGCAAATGCAGCAGACGGTAGACTGCAAAGGCCGCAGATGCGAGCACCAGAAGAATCAGAAAGCTGCTGCGCAGAAATTCTGAGATCTGGCGGAGTATTTCTTTCATAAGGGCTGTCTCCTCCGGGGGCTTGTTCTGCTGTTTTTCTTATTCTGCGCTGCTGCCGAGCATCTCACTCAGGGAAATTTCTGTATAGTCCGCAGTGAAATGCTCAGGGGTATCGAGGCGGATCTCTTTCTGCTCGCCGGTCTGCATATTCTTGAGCTTTCCCGCGCCCTGCTCCAGCTCATTTGAGCCGAGCACGACCAGATATTTCGCAGCGATTTTATTGGCATATTTCATCTGTGCCTTAAAGGTTCTGCCGAGCAGGTCAAACTCTGCCCGCACGCCCATTTCGCGCAGTGCATTTGCAAATTTCAGTGCGGCAGGTCTTGCGCTGTCGTCCATCGGCGCGAGGTATACATCGCAGACGGAAGGCTCCATGAACGGGATTTCCTGCTTTTCCATGGTCAGGATCAGACGTTCCAGTCCCATGCCGAAGCCCAGTGCCGGGACATGCTGGCCGCCGAGCTGTTCGATCAGGCCGTCATAGCGGCCGCCCGCGCAGACAGTGCCCTGTGCGCCGATGCCGGTCGTGATGAATTCAAACACAGTTTTGGTATAATAATCAAGGCCGCGGACGATCTTCGGATTGATGACATACTCCACGCCCATGTCTGTCAGCGCGGATTTGACCGCCTCGAAGTGCGCCTTGCATTCGTCGCAGAGATAGTCGAGAATGACCGGTGCATCCTTTGCGATCGCCTGATCCTCGGCGCTCTTGCAGTCGAGCAGGCGCATCGGATTGCGCACCAGACGCTCCTGACAGGTCTCGCAGAGCTCTGCTTTATGCGGTTCAAAATATGCCTTCAGCGCCTCCTGATACTTTGCACGGCAGGTCGGGCAGCCGATGCTGTTGAGGTTCAGTACAATGTCCCTGAGGCCGAGTGTATCGAGCACGGTCTTGCCGAGCATGATGACCTCAGCATCCGCATAGGGCGAAGCAGAGCCGGCCATTTCGATGCCGAACTGGTGGAATTCACGCAGTCTGCCCGCCTGCGGGCGCTCATGCCGGAAGCAGGAAAGGATATAAAACACCTTCTGCGGCAGCGCCTCCGCGAGCATGCCGTTTTGCAGCATTGCACGGATCGTGCCGGCAGTACCCTCCGGGCGGAGCGTAAACTGTGTTTCCTTTGCGATGACGGAGTACATTTCCTTCTGCACGACATCCGTTGTTTCGCCGACGGAGCGCTGGAACAGCTCTGTTGTCTCGAATGTCGGGACGCGGATCTCGGAGAAGCCGAAGCTCTCCGCCGTCTGCCGGACGACGCGCTCGACCGTGTGCCATTTGTGAATCTGAGCGGGTGTCACATCTTCTGTGCCGTTGGGGCGCTTGAGGTAGTTTGCCATAAAAATATCCTTTCTGTGTATCCCTGGTACTTTGAAAAAGAAACACGAATTGCCCCTTATGTTTCAAAAGGGGCAATGTTTGATGTGTTTTTGATTACATAACGGGCGGATTTCCGATCTCACGCCAGTCAAGATCGCCTCGCTCCAATGCAAGGATCAATGCCTCTGCAGTTGCAATATTGGTAGCAACAGGGACATTGTGAACATCGCACAGGCGGAGCAGATTCATGTCATTGGGCTCGGTCGCCTTGGGATTGATCGGGTCGCGGAAAAAGAGGAGAACGTCGATCTCATCGCAGGAGATCCGGGCGGAAATCTCCTGACCGCCGCCCTGTGCGCCGCTCAGGAAGCGTTTGATCGGGAGGCCGGTCGCTTCTGCGACCTGTTTTCCGGTCGTGCCGGTTGCACAGAGGTTGTGCCTGCTGAGCACGGCATAATATGCTGTGCAGAATTGGATCATCAATTCCTTTTTCGCATCGTGGGCAATCAGAGCGATTGTCATCGGGGATCATTCCTTTCTGTTACATAGTAGTAGAGCAGGTTTCCCGGCGCACCGCACAGCGGAGGGGCGGGAAATGCAGTTGTTCTTGGAAGTTCCGGAGCAATCAGCCGATTTTCACTGTCAGCGGTGCATTTTCACCGCGCAGACGCTTGGAGATCGCGTCAAATGCTGCGAGACTGGGAGCGGTTGAAGGGATCGGCTCGCCCTTGCCGGTCGCAATGACAAGCTGATAATCCTCCGGAATGACGCCGATCAGCTGCACGCCGATTGTATCAATGATCTCATCGAGGTCGCGGACGAGCTCCGCGCCGATCGCCTTCTTGCTGACCTTATTGATAATGAGGCGCTGGCGGCGGTTGCCGCGTGCATAGAACTCATCGGACATCATCTGTGCGTCACGCACGCAGATCGGGTCTGGAGTCGTAACAACGAGAATCAGGTTTGCCTGCTCTACAATGTCAAAAACATGGTTGTTGATACCGGCGCCGGTGTCGATGATGATATAATCATAATACTTCTTGACCGAGCGGCAGATCTGAACGATCTGCTCAACCGTCACCTGAAGGAACGGGTTTTTCGGTGCGCAGAGGACGAACAGATTGCTCGCCATCGGCACACGCGCAACCGCATCCACAGCGGAAACCTTGCCCTCAAGGACATCGCTGAGATCATATTTGATCTGACCGGTCATGCCGAAGATGATGTCAATGCAGCGAAGACCGAAGTCCAGTTCAATAATCAGAGTACGGCTGCCCTGCTTGGCGAGCGTATAGCCGATCCCGGCGCAGATGGAGGACTTTCCGGTGCCGCCCTTTCCGGACGTGACCGCTATCGTTTTAGACATTGTTCAGGACTCCTTTCGGCAGTACCGCCGTGCAGGTCATGCTGTCAGCACAGTGCATGGACAGTACATAGCTGAATAGATTATTGGATAATGTGTCTGAAGCGGACACAAGATTCCTCTTATATTATAACTCCAAAAACGGGATTTGTCAAACGCATTTTTCCCAAAAAAGAAAAGATTGTTTAGAATGTGCTATTTAACATGGCTGCTTTGTGCAATTTGACGATAGACCGGGCCTGTATTGTTCATCCTGACAACAAATGAGCCGTCTTACGGTGCGATTTCTGATGAATCCGCACCAATTTCCGCCGGTACGGGGATATCAGCGGGGGACGTTGTGAAGCCGTCAGCGCCGTTCTGAGCAGGCGCTTCGGCGTCCGAGATCGTGATTTTTCCGATCATTGAGAGAAATGCGCCGCGATAGCTTGCGAAGTTTTCCTTCTTGCTCTTGCAGGTGACAATATATACATAGTCGTCCTTCATCAGCACGGCGGTGATGCACTGGAAATCCTGCCGGACATCCTCGCCGATCAGCGCATATGTGAACTCAAGCAGCTTGCAGGGCGCGCCGGACTTCACATCGCCCAGGCTGAGCAGCGTATAGTCATCGGCGGTTTTCTCGTACTGCCGCTGCATGCTCAGGGCGTAATCGTCGAGGCTCTGACCGGGGATGGCGAGCTTCTCGCCGGTGACGATGATCGAGGCATCGTTCATGACATAGTATTTGTCGTAGTACGGTGAGCTTGTCTCGGAAAAGCCGCCCGGGATCGGGAGAGAGATATTCACGGGCATTTCCGAGGGGACGATCACCATTTTAGCGAGTTCCTCCTCTGAGGACGCGGTTTCCTCCGCAGTATTGCTGTTCTTGCGGACTGCTGCCGCCAGAATGCCGATCATCAGCAGCACAAACACGAGCGCGATCACGGCGATCAGTGTTTTTTTGGTCATAGGGCGCTCCTTCTCCCGGTCAGCGGGATTGTATCATTACGATGAAAAGCCGATGCGCCGCGATGACGCATCGGCAGGATGTGACCAGACCTGTAAGCCGGGTTCTGTCCGGGTTCAGGTTTTCTGAACCCATGCACAGCCATTTATCTAGGCGCTCCGTCGCCGGAGCACTCAAGCCGCCTTTGCAGAACATCCGCCGAGCAGACGTTATGATGCCCTGCACCAATCAGCGTTGCATCGGGTAGGGTTTACACAGCAGTGTACTCTCGCACACTCTGGTGGGCTCTTACCCCGCCTTTCCACCGTTACACCGGCGTAAACGCCGATGCAGTCTCATTTCTGTTGCACTTGCCCTAGGGTCGCCCCCGGCTGCCGTTAGCAGTTACCCTGCTCTGTGATGCCCGGACTTTCCTCGCCGGCTTATGCGCCGCCGCGGCTGTGCAGTCTGCTCACGCAGTCTATTTTATCATATTTCATATGATTTGTCAACCCACCGTGCAGAGCCGAGGAACAGCGCCTCCGGCCGCAGGGTTTGCCGGCAAATCCGTAAGCAGTACGCGAAACACCCTATCGTTCAAAACGCCGGTTGATGAAGGTGCCCGCGCATGACCCCGGAAAAACAGCGGGGAGAAAACCGCATTGGCTTTCTCCCCGTTTGGTAATTCACAGACTCGGAATAAACTTGCAGATGTACTTCATGATCTTGTCAAGGTCAAAGCTGTCCACAATGCCGTCACCGGTCAGCTCGGCATTGCGCTTTCCTGCATCGCTGATATGAAGCTCGCCGTCATCGCCGGTGAGGCGCGCCATCATCACGGCGTCCAGAACATTGACCTCGCCGTTGCAGTCAAGGTCGCCTCTGAGGGTCTGCTGCGGCTGCGGGGCGGGTGTTTCTGTGGTGGTCGTTGTAGTGGTCGTTGTGGTTGTGGTTGTCGTGGTTTCGGTGGTCGTCGTAACTGTCACAGCGGTCTGTGCCGGTACTGCAAATACGGTATAGTTCACGACATTGCCGTCCATGCCGTTTGTGCCGAGTGTAACGGTCTGGCCTGCATCGTAGGTCTTTTTGTAGACCGAGAAGCTGACGTCATTGCTGCTGGCTGCGGTCAGCGCAGTCTTTTCCCAGCCGCCGAGCCATGCCGGTACGGCTGCATTATCCTCAACTCTGGTATCAAGCAGGACAAAAGCGTCGAGCTTTTCACCGGCGGTGAAGGCTGCGAGGTCTGCGTCAGTCTTTTTGGAATCGCAGGCGGTCAGCAGCGCCTCAGCGCCGATCAGCTCTGCGGGGAACGCCGTGTAGGTATAGTCACGGTCGCCGAAGATCCTGCCGTTTGCGGAGGACTGTGCGAGCATCCAGCCGTCCTTGTGTGCGGTGTCGGTGACATTCAGGTTTCGGATGAGCTTGCCGCTGACCGGAACCGGCTGCGTATCGGTCGTCGTGACAGTTGTTTCGGTGTAGACCGGATCGGTGACAACCGGGTCGCTGCCCTGTTTGCTGCGGCCGTTGACAACGATGTTCGGGCGTGCGGGAAGCGGTGCATCGCTGCCGAGATAGTAGCTGACATGCGGGGGCTGATTGTAGGAGGACTGCTGACAGCAGTTCTGTGCGCGGTACTGCATGTCATGCATGAGGGTTGTCAGGCGCACCTTGGTCTGTGCGGCCGTACACCAGACACGGAGCTTCGAGTTATCGTCTGTGCGCATGATGAGCTCCTCGCGCCAGTCGCCGAACAGGTCAGCGGTCATGCACGGAACCGACTTGGTGCTGTTGTTTGAGCCGCAGCCGGAGGCCGTAAAGATGCGGTCGATCTTGTTTGCACCGGTCATTTTGGTGATCTGCGTGCCGTCGAGGATCTCGCGCTCAAGATCGCCGTCCCAGTAGATAAAGAAGTTCTGCGCCGGCCTTGTGCTGCCGATCGACTTGCCGCTCTGGCTGTAGACATTTCCGTCCGCAGCGCCCCAGAATTCCGCACCCTTGCTGCCGGACCAGACATTGTCCGCGGCACAGCGGCCGGTATCCTTGGTATTGTTGATATGGAAGATGACCTTGCCGGTCTTGGCGTCGATGCAGGATTCCCCGTAGGGCTTGTCCTCGTGGCACTCCCAGAGCTCCAGACCCTCTCTGTCCGGAATCAGGTCGCCCAGGTGCATCGCATCGCCGTGAAGCTGTCCGGTCGTCCAGAGCAGCTTGCCGTTGTCGTCGATTGCGGAAGCGCCCATAAACACTTCCTGCTTGCCGTCATTGTCGGAGTCTGCGACCATCATATTGTGGTTGCCGCAGCCCCAGCCCGGCGTGCTCCTGTCGAAGCCGGTGTCATAGACCCAGCGCTTGACGAGCTTTTTGTCGCGGACATCAATCGCAGAAACCGTCAGTCTGGTGTAATAGCCGCGGCCGTAGAGCGCGGTCGGATGCACGCCGTCGAGATACGCGATGCCGCTGTTCATGCGGTCTACGCGGTTGCCGTAGTTATCGCCCCACGTTGCTTTCGTCACCGTGCCCCGCGCTACCGGGAAATCAATGGTGTCAAGCGCAGCGCCGGTCTGACCGTCAAAGAGTGTCATGTATTCCGGGCCGGAAAGGATGTAGCCGTCTCCGTTGCGGTAATCCTTGGAGGCATCGCCGATGACCTTGCCCGTGCCGTCCTTGGTGCCGTCTGCGGTCTTGGTGATGAGCTCTGCCTTGCCGTCACAGTCAAAGTCCGCCACGCACATCTGCGTATAGTGCTGACCTGCGCGGATGTTTCTGCCCAGGTTGATGCTCCAGAGGCGGCTGCCGGTCAGTGTATAGCAGTCGATGATGACATCGTCGGTCTTGCCGGACTGTGAGTTGTCCTTGGAGTTGGAAGGATCCCACTTCAGGAAAATCTCGTACTGTCCGTCGCCGTCCACATCGCCCACGCAGCAGTCGTTGGGGGAATACTGCGTACCCGGGCGCTTCAGCGGAATATCAAAGTAGTTTGTCCCGGATGTAAATTTGCAGGTCTCTGAGGAGATCACCTTGCCGCCGGATACAGTATCGACGCGATACTTGGAATTTGCATTTCCCCCGTTGTCCTGGTAGCTTGTTGCATCGCCCGATTTGCTGGTGTAGATGAGCGTGTCATTGCGGTAGAGCCGGAACTCTGCGTCATCCGCATCGTCTGCATTCCAGCGCCAGCTCACGAACATGCCGTTCCCCGATTTCACGGCATAGATGCCGCGGTCAAGATACTCCATGATCGCCGTGCCGTTTCCGCCGACACCGTACTTGGCATCTGCGGTCATGCCCTGCATGCCTGTTGCTGCAATGACCAGCGAAAAGACCGCTGCTGCAAACTGTCTGGTACCCTTTTTCATGTTACTCTTCCTTTCTGTGTAACGTGCTCAAAAATCCCCTAAATCATATCATCTGAAGCCGCTGCGGAAGTCCCGAACAACCGGGTTATACAACCCGTAAACTTCCGGATCGGTTTCATTGATTGTATTATAGCAGATATTTTGCAAAATGAAAATGTCAAAATCCATCATCTTCTTGACAAATTATTGCAGATTATGTATAATGATTGTATCAGATACCCGAAAGGAGGGGGAGCGGTGTATCTATATATGATGGGCTGGCACTGGAAGCATCCGGCCGATATGAAGATTGAGCGGCCGAACGGTCACTTCGGCCTTCAGGTGATCCTGATTCAGAGCAAGGCGCGTGTGCGCATGGGCGGAACGGAATATCAGGTCGAGCCCAACACGGCCTTTTTGGTGAAAAGCTGTCTGCCGCACTGTCTGTATGCAGACGGGGAGGAATATGTCGATGACTGGATCCGGTTCAGCCCCGAGCAGGAGGATCATGCATTTCTGGATTCTGCGGATCTGGAATGGAATGTGCCGATCCGGCTCAGCGACAGTACGGTATCCGACCTGATCGCGGCCTGCTGTCAGGTGAACGAAAGCAATCTGTCGAATAAAGCGAAGATCCTGCATCATCTGATGATGTCCATTCTGCTTTACATCACGGAGTATACGCACCCGAACACTGCCCAGAAGCGGAGCATTTACGATGATAAGCTCGACAAGCTCCGCCGGGATATTTATTCCAGCCCGGGCAGGGACTGGAGCATCCCGAAGATCGCAGAGGAGCTCTGTATTTCTGTTTCGCATTTTCAGCGGCTGTACAAGACGCGCTACGGCATTTCCTGCACAAATGATGTGTTTATGAGCCGGATGGAATATGCCAAGCAGCTTTTGCTGGAAACAGAGCTGTCCGCGAATGAGATCGCGGACATGTGCGGCTATCAGAGCTATGAGTATTTCTCGAAATCGTTTTCCAGGTATGCCTGTGTTTCGCCGATGAAATACCGCGCAAAATTCAAGGAAAACTAAATTCAAGGTAAACTTAAAAAGAGGGCAGAGCATTAGGTCGGTACTCATATAGAAGTTTTGCCCCGAAGCGTTTCACAAAAGCGCTTCGGGGCATTGTTTTTTATACTGGTGCAATAATAAATCAGAAT
>OCVV011345965.1_pt1 | contig 10704 bp, 9 predicted proteins | sample 1539721 | NCBI WGS metagenome assembly OCVV01 (sample SAMN02144230, study PRJEB22623) | gut metagenome | biome: sheep rumen | host: Ovis aries | place: New Zealand
TTTATACTTCCATATTATCTTAATGCCGGATTCTTTCAGGCAACATCATTTTCGTTTCTGATACCTGCCTCAGCATCCTTGAGATTCTGTAATGTGGTCTGTGCGATGGCGGAGAGAGCTTCTTTGGTGTAAAAGCCCTGATGAGAAGTGATCATAACATTAGGGAACGCAAGCAGCCTTGCCGTAACGGAATGTGCCATGATCTCATCGGAAAGGTCCTGATAAACATTACCGGTCTCCTCTTCATAAACATCAAGTCCGACGCCCAGGAATTTGTTAAGACGGATTCCTTCTATGAGCTCTTTTGTATCGATAAGTCCTCCTCTTGATGTATTTACAAGTATAACACCGTCTTTCATCTTTTTGATCGATTCCAGATTGATCATATGATATGTGGAATCCATCAGCGGACAGTGAAGTGATATAAGATCACTTTGCGCAAGCAGTTCGTCAAGGGTTACATATTCAACAAAATCCTTCAGCGCAGGATTCTGATACACATCATATGCAATGACTCTCATTCCGAAGCCCCTGCAGATCCTTGCCATTGCAGCGCCGATCTTGCCGGTGCCGATTATTCCGGCAGTCTTTTCATAGAAATTCACTCCGCGGAGTCCCTTAAGCGTATAGTCATTCTCACGGACCTTGTTATATGCCTTGTAAAGTCGTCTGTTGACAGCAAGGGCAAGTCCCATTGCAAGTTCCGCAACAGATTCGGGAGAATACCCGGGCACTCTCTTTACTGTTATGCCCAGCTCTTTTGCCTTCTCGGTATCAACATTATTGAAGCCTGCGCATCTCATGAGCACGTATTTGACACCGCATTCCTTGAATATCTCCAGAGTTGCTGCTCCGACATCCGCACTTACAAAGGCGCATACGGCATCATAGCCCTTTGCCAGAGGCGCGGTGATGGGTTCGAGTTCATGATCGATATAGTCGATCTCGATTCCCGGAAAGTTCTCAAGCTCAGGATCAAAGGATTTCTTATCATAGGTCTTGGCGGAATAAAACAATATCTTCATTTATATCTCTCCTTCCGTAATAACAGGGATCATCCTTAAACGGATGATCCCCGAAAAGCTTATATGAAATTGCCGAAGCCCTGTTTTATCATTGTAAAGCTTCCGACACCTCATCCGTTCCGGGAACCTTTTCAACCAAAGGTATTTCCTCCGCCTCGGATGCATCTTCAGTCTCCGGAGTCTCCGGAAGGGCATCTTCAAAGGGAATATCCTTTACGGAACGTGTCAGATTATCTGCAGCATTCTCCGTTACAGGTTCAGGCTCATTTTCCGAAGCCTCTTCCAGTGCTTCCTTAACTTCGGATACCGCGCTTTTTGAATCCTTTCTTTCCTTGGCCTTAAAAGAAAAAGAATCCTTATCCCTGGCGGTGTTCAGCCCATCCTCCATAATGCACTTTCCGTGGAAAAGCGCCTTCTCGTCAATGATGATATTTCCTGTATGGATATCGCCAATGACTCTGGATGTAGACGATAATTCAGCTCTTTCCGGAGCTATGATGTTTCCCTCTATCTCACCGCCTACAATGATCCCGCTGCATTTTACATTGCCCCTTATCATGCCGCTGGTTCCGACTACAAGCGTACCCTCGACATTAACATTTCCGCCTATCTTACCGTCTATGCGGACGCTTCCCGGCGATGCAAAATCCCCGTCCATTACGGAGCCTTTGCCGATAAGGGTGGTGATATTCAATTTCTGGTTCTTCATTACCTTTACTCCCTTTGCTTTTGCAGGTAAAGCTCTGTCATACCGCTTATTTTTGCGGTATCATGCAGGCGCTCACCCGCTTATTATCATAACCTCTTCAGGGTTAATGTATTCTCCGTTAAGGATCATCTTGTAACCCACAGAGGTATTGCCCGACTTAAGATTGTAAAGTGTATTACCTGCAGAAACGCTGTCACCTTCGGAAACAACCGGGTCTCCGTCGTTCATGTAAACAGTGCAGTAACCGTTGCCGTGATCAATGGTTACTACGGTATAGTAACCGAGATCCCTTTTAACTTCCTGGGATGAGCTCGTATTTTCACCGGCAACATAATATTCGGCAATCGAGCCGTCGTCTTCGTCCTTGGGATTGGTTCTGATCTCAATGACCGTACCTGCTGCTGTTGCCCTGCAGAAGTCACCGTCAGAACCGTTAAAGATAATGACCGGGATCTCACCGTCTGAAGTAAGCGTCATGGTGGCGGATCCGCTCATGGGAAATTCTGTCGGAATATAGAAACTGCCTAACTCTTCGGAGAGGGAATCAATCTCTTCTTCCTTCACAAGAACCGTCTGGGAAAGAACATCTATTTCGGAATTCTTGCTGTCAAGGATTCCGGTAAGTCTTGTGATCTCAGCCTCCAGGCCCTCGATCCTTTCATTCCTGATGTTGATCCCCTCGGTATATCCCTTTATTATTCCGGCTTCATTGGCAAAATAGCCTACAGCGGCGCCAAGGGTGATGCACACAAAAGTGACACCCGCATAGATAAGCCCCTTATGTATCCTTACGGGCTTAATCTTTTCATTGACATCGCTGGACGCGACTATCATCTGACGTCTTATTTTTTTCTTGTGCCTTGAATCCTTAAGCACATAAGTAAATTGTGAAGACATCAAACCTCCAAAAAGCTACGATAAAGCGATTATCTGTAACTATAACATTTTACTAATATTTTTGCAAATTTTCCGTAATATTCCCGTAATATTTCACAATGCAAAAAAAATCCCGGCACTTACAAAATGCCGGGATATTACTATTAACAGACGAACAGTGATTCCAAACAGCCACGCTAATTACGGCAAAGGCAGATAACCTCATCCATGTCCAAATGTCCTCCGTAAATATCCAGCGCAGATCCGATGGTGATATCTATCCTGCCGTTTCCGAGTTCTCCTATCATCCTTATATCGTCGTAGGTAGCTATGCCGCCCGCATAGGTCACCTTTCGGGAAGAAAAGTCTTTCAGGATATCAAGCACTTCCTTCTGCGGACCCTTTGATTTTCCTTCCGAATCAACGGCATGGATCAGAAATTCGTCGCAGTATTCCGAGAGCTTATCCAAAAGCTCCTCGCTTAACTCAAGCTCAGTCTTTTTCTGCCATCTGTCTGTCATGACAGTAAGAACGCCGTCACAGTTTTTACAGCTGAGATCAAGCACAAGGTGCTCAGGCGATACAGCATCCCTTATCTTCTCCAGATTATCCATATTGAGATATCCGTTTGAAAATACATATGATGTGACGATCACGTGGGAGGCTCCCGCATCTATAAAATCACGTGCATTTTCCGCTGTGATCCCTCCGCCGACCTGAAGCCCCTGCGGATATGCTTTCAGTGCGCCAAGGCATTGCCCGTAAGAAGCCTCATATTCCGGTGTTCCCTTTTTGTTGAGGATGATCATATGACCGCCCGCAAGCGAACGCTCCCTGAACATCCTTGCATAATATGATGCATCACTTTCGGAAATGAAATTCTCTTCGGCAAGTGCTCCTTCATCCCTTAATGACGATCCTACTATCTGTTTTACTTTTCCGTTATGAATATCTATACAGGGGCGAAATCTCATTATCAGAAACCATTTTTCTCATCATCTGGATAAAGACTCATCGATAACATTGCTCATATCATAGAAGCCTGCAGGCTTTCCTGCAAGAAAGACAGCTGCGCTTACTGCGCCTTTTGCAAAAACTGCTCTTGAATATGCGCTGTGGGAAAATGTTATCACTTCATCCTGTCCCGCAAATATCACATCATGATCTCCGACTATCGTTCCGCCTCTTACTGCGCTTATACCGATCTCCTTATCGGGTCTCTTTTCTCTCCTTGATGATCTGTCAAAAACATATTCATACTCATTACCAAGAGCCTCGTTGACTGAATCCGCAAGAGCAAGAGCAGTTCCGCTGGGAGCATCGAGCTTCATTCTGTGATGCTTTTCCACGACCTCGATATCAAATCCTGAAGGAGCAAGTATTGCAGCTGCCTCTTTAAGAAGCTTCTGTAAAAGGTTGATGCCAAGACTCATGTTGGCACTCTTAAGGACTGCGATCTTACCGGACAAAGCCTTAACCTTTGACATCTGCTCTTCGGAAAGACCGGTGGAGCACAGTACAAGAGGAAGATCCTTCATCTCACAATAATCCATAAGCTTATCAACTGCGCTTGCGGAAGAAAAATCTATTACAACATCAGCTTCAACATCGCATTTGTCTATATCCGTAAAAACCGGATATCCGTTCGTAGTGATATTATCAACCACATCTATTCCGGCAACGATCTGAGCATCATCACGCTCCCTTACGATACCGGTGATCATCTGTCCCATACGGCCGTTACAGCCGTGCATGATTATTCTTGTCATAAATATACCTCTTTTTCATAAACAGCCCGCATTTAATCCTGCGGGCTGCTTCATCATCTGTCATCAATCCTTCGTAAGATCATTGAACTTGATCACTGCGCCTTCAGCTACCTTAAGGCCGTAATCGGAAAGCGACTTCTTGAGTCTGGACACATTTGCATCATCCATCTCGGTAAGAGGAAGTCTCAGAGGCCCTGCGTTCATTCCCATAAGATTAAGTGCTGTCTTTACAGGGATAGGATTGACCTCACAGAAAAGACTTCCGATAAGATCAAGTGCTTCAAGCTGAAGTCTGCAGCTTTCCTTAACATTGCCCTCAAGATATTTTGCTACGATGTCATGAGTCTGCCTGGGAGCAACATTTGAAAGAACCGAGATAACTCCGAGTCCGCCGAGTGAAAGCAGGGGAACTATCTGATCATCATTTCCGGAATAGATTGCAAAATCATCATTCATTATCGATGCAAGTGTTGCAACCTGTGATATATTGCCGCTTGCTTCCTTGATGGCAACCACATTCTTTGATCTTTCGTTAATAGCCTTAACCGTTGCGGGAAGGATATTGCAGCCGGTTCTCGAAGGAACATTATAAAGGATCACAGGGATCTTTACAGAATCCGCGGTCTTGCAGAAATGCTCGATAAGTCCCTTCTGGGTTGCCTTATTGTAGTATGGTGTTACCAGCAAAAGCGCATCTGCTCCTGCTTTTTCAGCTTCAACGGAAAGATAGATGGCTGTCTCGGTGCTGTTCGATCCGGTTCCCGCGATAACGGGAACACGTCCTGCAACCTTCTCAACGGTATGTCTGATGACTGTCAGGTGCTCTTCATGTGAAAGAGTAGATGCCTCACCGGTTGTTCCGCATGCAACTATCGCATCGGTCCCGCCGGAGATCTGGAACTCGATCAGTTCATCAAGCTTTTCATAATTGACGCTTCCGTCAGCGTTCATAGGTGTTACGAGTGCAACAGCAGCTCCGGTAAAAATTGGTTTGCTCATTTCTTTTCTCCTCTCGAATAAAGTTTTTACTACGTCAGTCTCAAAAAAAAGACTGACTCGTAATAAAATACGGTCAGCCGTTATCAATAAAATATCTTGATAGCTCCCCATCCCTTTTAGGGATGACAGTCATACGGCTGTTTACCGTATGCCCAGGATCCGGATCTTCGGAAGAACCGTCCCTTCGGCGTATCGCCCTTTCATCTGTCATCACCTGTGTCCGGCACATCAGACAGATTACTGATGCTAAACGCAACCTCTACCGTTTTTATCAACTTGAGATGAATACTAACACCAACTATCGTGAGTGTCAATAGCCCTGCTATCCATCATTATCAAAACTGCGGCTAATGTCCATATTTATCAAAACCGCAGATTCTTTGAAATTTTGCAGATGCAGATCTGTTATCGATCCTGCATCAAAAGATAGATGTCAGCTCCAACCGTTCCTATGCTCCCCCGGTGCACGATCTGTTCACAGCTACTCCCATCCGAATTTATCACTTTTTCGTAATCAGACGCATAATCCGGATTAATGATCAGCCAGTATTCTTTTCCAGATTCAAGCAAAGGAAAAGCATCCGGTGAAACCATCACGATCTCAGCCTCTGGAAAATAATAATCTCCTACAGACCAGTCGATAACCTGAAGATCGGTAAGAATAATGTCATCCGCGCCGATCCTGCCATTAACCTGGCTGACGGTTTTCATGAACAATTCATTGTTTTCCGTATCGCTTTTTATAAGCTCATATGATTCGGGAAGCGATGAACACAATAATAAAGCTGACAGCACAACTGAAAGTACCGTTCTGAACTTTGACTTAAAACAGGAAATCCCAACACCCGCAAGCAGCCAGGTTATTACCGATACCGGGTAAAGGTATCTGACAATAAGAACCGGACGTATGAATTTAGATACTAGCATCCCCACAGCTACTGTCCCTAAAATGCTGAACAGTCCTGCCATGAACCATATACCGTCTCCGGAAATCTCCAACCTGAAAAGCTTCACTGTCAGATCACCTGTATCTGTATTATCCCTATCTTTCTTTTGGTTCAAAGCATCATGAAGGATATAGCAAACTGAGATAACGATAAATACAAAAAAGAGAAGAAGCCCGAATCTGCCGGAATAAAAAAATGATAAGCAGTCACTTAAATAAGGTGTCCATGCCATCCAAAATTCATCCGTTGTTCTTCTGAACGTATTCAGAAGAACTACAAACCACGGCAAATACAGGACCACAGTAGCAATACAGGCTAAGAGTACTTTTTTCAGAATTTTTTTAGGATAAAGCAATGCAAGGATCAGGAGAACGACGTAAAAAAATGCAACAGATATCAGACAGTAATAATGCGTATAGGCTGCTGCCAGAGAAAATACAACAAAAAACACATAGTCACGGGGTTCGTCCTTACAAAGGATATTTCTCAGGAACAGAAATGACAAAAGAACAAAAAGAGCTCCGAAAGAATACATTCTGACTTCTACATTGAAGTGCACTGCATTGGGAACAAATGACGCACAGGTGACAAGAAAAAACGCGGCAAATCTGCCGATTCTGTCGAATATCACGGTGACAGCAATGATGATCACCGCTGCATACGCCAATAGTGAAACGACATGAAAGACCGAACCGCGAAAACCCAGCAATGAACTGAAGAGTTTTAGGATAATATAATACAAAGGGGGATGAACATCTGATGCAGTCTCGCTTATAAGACCGGGAACGGTCATTTTCGCAAGACGGATCGAATAGGTTTCATCGCCCCAGAAATTATTATCGAAGCACCGGATCAAATGAAATATAAACAGCAGAAATGAATATATGCATATTACATATTTGCCTCTTTTTCGTTCAATCATTCCATCTTCTCCCGGCAGGATACGAAAACAGTTCAAAGAAAAATTCAGTTGTTAAAGCTTGCTCTCTTACGAAGTCTGGAGTCGAGGATCTTCTTTCTGATACGGAGAGTCTGAGGAGTAACCTCAAGAAGCTCATCAGTCTCGATAAAATCAAGTGCCTGCTCAAGTGAAAGGATCTTGGGAGGTGTAAGACGAAGCGCCTCATCAGCGGACGACGATCTGGTGTTGGTCAGCTGCTTCTTCTTGCATACATTGACCTCGATATCCTCGGATCTTCCCGTCTCACCGACGACCATACCTGCATAAACCTTGTCACCGGGGCCGATGAAAAGAGTACCTCTCTCCTGTGCATTAAACAGACCATAGGTGATCGCCTCGCCTGCCTCGAACGCGATGAGAGATCCCATCTTTCTGTAAGAGATATCCCCCTTATAAGGAGCATATCCGTCAAACTCAGTATTGATAACTCCGTTACCCTTTGTATCTGTCAAAAACTCTCCCCTGTATCCGATAAGCCCTCTTGAAGGTATGGAGAATTCAAGCCTTGTATATGTACCGCCGCTTATGGAGCTCATATTGCGAAGCTCACCTTTTCTGCTGCCGAGCTTTTCTATGATGGCGCCGGTACAGTCATTGGGAACATCGATATACGCGATCTCCATAGGCTCCGTCTTTTTGCCGCTTTCATCGGTCTTATAGAGAACCTCTGCCTTAGATACGGCAAATTCATATCCTTCGCGTCTCATAGTCTCGATAAGTACGGACAGATGAAGTTCTCCTCTTCCGGAGACTTTGAAGCGGTCAGTATCATCAGTTTCCTCGACCCTGAGAGACACATCGGTATTAAGCTCCCTGAAAAGCCTGTCTCTTAAATGCCTTGATGTCACATATTTTCCCTCCTGGCCTGCAAGGGGAGAATCATTAACACAGAAATCTATTGCGATCGTAGGCTCAGAGATCTTCTGGAAAGGAATCGGATTCACGGAATCAGGGCTGCAGATCGTGTCACCTATATGTATCTCGGTAATTCCAGAAATGGCAACGATCGAACCAATCCTCGCTTCGGTGACATCAACCTTTGCAAGTCCGTCGAACTCATAGAGCTTGCTTATCTTAGTCTTTATGAGCTTATCAGGGTCGTGATGATTGCATATAACGACCTCCTGATTGACCTTGACCGATCCGTTCTCCACTTTACCGATTCCGATACGGCCTACATATTCATTATAATCAATAGTTGAAATAAGTACCTGGGTACCCGCATCCGGATCACCTTCGGGAGCAGGGATATAGTCAAGTATCGTATCAAAAAGAGGAGCCATACTGGTTCCCTGTGTATCGGGATCCATGCTTGCGATTCCGCTCTTGGCGGATGCATACACAAAGGGACAGTCCAGCTGGGCATCATCCGCGTCAAGTTCAAGGAAAAGCTCAAGAACCTCATCCACAACCTCTCTCGGACGTGCTTCGGGACGGTCTATCTTATTGATGCATACAATAACGGGAAGCTTAAGCTCAAGTGCCTTTCTGAGAACGAACTTGGTCTGCGGCATAGCCCCCTCAAATGCATCAACAACAAGGATGACTCCGTTGACCATCTTAAGCACACGTTCAACCTCACCGCCGAAATCGGCATGTCCCGGTGTGTCGATTATATTTATCTTTGTTCCTTTATATGTTACCGCAGTGTTCTTGGAAAGGATCGTTATACCGCGCTCACGCTCGATATCACCCGAGTCCATAACACGCTCCGCTACTTCCTGATTTTCTCTGAATACACCGCTCTGCTTCAAAAGCTCATCGACAAGTGTAGTCTTGCCGTGATCAACGTGAGCGATAATAGCAACATTTCTGATATCTTCTCTTTTAGCCATCACTAAAACTCCTCTCAAAACTTTAATAATATACCCCAGGAGAGGGCATTTTTCAAGTATTTCGTTATTTTCCACACAAAAAAGGCAGGACATATAGTCCTGCCTTTTGATACCTTTAGATCTGTTACGGATCAATCCTTATAAAGCTCATAGTAGATCCAGAATCCGCCCTGATACTCCTCATCATAGTAATCATATGAGTTGAACAGATAGGAATCAAGCTCTGAAGAACTGAAATAGATATACTCATCCTCAAGCTCGTTCTCGTCAAGGATCCATGCATCCTCAGTTGTATCACATACCATCTCGGTATCGCTGAGAGTTACCCAGAAGGTCATAACGGGATTCTCGCTTGACCAGTCGCCGCCCCAAAGATCCATATCCTCAGAGTAAACTTCGAAGTAATCTCTGCCATTAGCGGTAGAAACTACAGCAGTGATATCCCATTCATAAGACTCATCTTCCCATGCGCCGTTTCCATAAAGGCTTATGGTTCCGTGATAATTTCCATACCAGTCATCAGCTGTATGATTTGTGTACACAGGCTCGGGATCAGGCTCAGGAACAGGCTCGGGTTCAGGCTCGGGCTCGGGCTCGGGTTCAGGTTCGGGCTCGGGTTCAGGCTCCTCACCGGCTACAACTGTAACCTTAATGGTTACTTCATCTTCGGAATTGGCAGCAGTTACAGTGATCTTAGCCTTACCTTCCTCAAGTCCGGTAATGGTGATCTCTCCGTTCTTTTCCTTGATCTTGATAATGTCATCATCTTCAGTGGAAACTTCCACATCTTCAAGATCATCATAATTCTCGATCTCTACGGTCACCTTATCATCGACTTCAACCTCGACCTTATTCTCGGAAACCTCGATCGGTTCATTCTTTGCAGCACCGCCGGGAGCGGCACATCCGCAAAGGCTGAGCACCAGTGCGCAAGCAGCAAACACTGATACTGTCAACTTGGAAAATCTTTTTTTCATTTCTTATCCTCCCTTTTATTATTCATAATGAAACGCCGTTTCACTCTGAACCATTCAACTATTATACAGTATTTTGATTGAATTAGGAATACCTAAGTAAAGAGTTTATGTTTTATTGCAAAAAAGCATAAGTATTCGAAAAGATCATGAACGTCTGAACGTTAAAATACTGTATCCGAGCCATTCACCCTCGCCATAATAATCCGCTGAAATCTCGAGATATTCTGCCCCATCCTCATAATAGTGATTCAGGATCATATAATTTTCCCGGACTACGCCAAATTCATCGGGCCCACCGTTTTCTTCCCGGATATCGTGCTCAAATACCGGATCGTCGCCGGAAAAATCCAGACTCGATGAGAAGGTATTTGAGATTTCTCCGTCCTCATAGTTGATAAAATAAATGCTGTAATCATCATAGATATACAGAAGCATATACGTCGGAGAATCAAAATCATAATATGTCTCCGAGCCTTCCACTTCAGAAGAATAGAGTTCCCAATCTCCGACCACATCAGCATAAACTTCACTGTTAGCTATACTGCCTGTCGAAGAGTTATATGTTCCATCGAAATCAATCTGGTCCATGGTTCCGGCAAACACACA
>OCVV011348645.1_pt1 | contig 10700 bp, 9 predicted proteins | sample 1539721 | NCBI WGS metagenome assembly OCVV01 (sample SAMN02144230, study PRJEB22623) | gut metagenome | biome: sheep rumen | host: Ovis aries | place: New Zealand
ATTCCCTTTCCGGTCAGATGGGCAAATACTTCATCAACCGGTTCGGGCTTTCCATAGTAATAGCCCTGGATCATTCCGCATCCGACACTGCTCAGAAAGCCCAGCTGCTCATCGGTCTCGACACCCTCTGCAAGCGTCATCACGCCTATATCCTTAGCCATCGAAATCGTAGAGCTGACTATGCTCCTTGATTTCTCGCTAAGATCCGACAAAAACTTCATGTCCAGCTTCAGCATGTCGAAATCGTAGTCCTTCAAAAGGGTCAGTGATGAATAGCCGCTTCCGAAATCATCCATCCAGACTTCATAGCCCGCACCGCGGAAACCGCTGATGATCTTTTTCATCAGCTCCTCATCCGAAGCTATCATGCTTTCCGTTATTTCTATATGCAAAAAGTCCCTCGGGATCTCATACTTTTTAACAGCTTTTTCCACAATGCTGAGCATGTCGCAAAGTATAAAGTCTAGCCTCGAAAAGTTAATGGAGACCGGAACGATGGGTTCTCCGGCAACCTGTCTTTCGTGCAATATCCTGCATACCTGCTCGACCATATAGGAATCAACCTTATGTATCAGACGTGCGTCCTCAAGCGCCGAGATAAACTGATCCGGACGAAGAAATCCCATCACAGGATCTATCCAGCGCACCAGGGACTCCATTCCGCACAGACTTCCGGTAAGGGTTCTTACCACGGGCTGGAAATATACCTTTATCCACCCCGAATCAAGAGCCTCGTCAAGGTTATCGACAACATATGTCCTTGTCTGCATCTGCTTTGCGATATCGCTGGAATATTCGACAATATTAAGATTGTCATTATTCTTTATATAATCGCTCGCCAGCTTTGCAAAATTCAGAGAAGAATCAAGAGTATCTCCGGCGATAAAATCGATCTTATATATACCGAATTTACACTTGACATCAAAATGGCTTCCGTAGCTGTGATCAAATGACTTCTCGGTATATGCCACTTTATCGATTATGCTGTCATATTCATCAAGGATGGCAAAATGGTCGTCCGAAATACGTGCAATAAAACCGTTTTTAAACACATCACGGAGCAGATCCGAGATCTTAACAAGACATCTGTCTCCCTCGGCAGCTCCTTTTTCAATATTAAGCAGTCTGAAGTTGACTATGTTGAGATAGACAAGAGCGTAGTCCGCGGCATTCGGAAGCTCTGCCTTATCCTGGGTAATGCTGTAATATTTTGCAAGGCGAAGCTTTCCGTAGAGACCCGTGATGGAGTCAAAATCACTTCCCACAAGGTCTTCCTTGTGAAGGAAAAGATTAGCATAAAATACTATCCCTTCATCGGGATCTTCGACCAGTGCCCAGTGGCAGACAATACGCTTTACCTTTTCTTTTTTTGTGATGATATTGAAAAATACATAGCCGGATCTTGAAGGGGATTCATTCAGCTGAAGATCAATCTCCCTGCGGATATGCTGATAGTCCTCTCCGATGGCACCGGAAAAAGTACCGCCCGTAAATTCAACAAATTCGTCTTCATCGCTGCAATCATACAGTTCAACAAGGTGTCTTCCGATGAACAGAAAATCATTGGGAGGATCCGCACGCCAAATACATGCTCCTCCAAAAAGATTCATCAGGAATTCATTTCCTACATTTCCGTTGTCGCGAGGTGATCCACCCATGTCATTTCCTCCGGCACAAATATGGTGATCGTATGAAAAAGATGATCGTATTTATTTCTCAGCCGAACCTGCAGCCGTTTTTTCGGCGCCTTCCTGGTTCTCGTAATTTCCGTAATACTTCCCGTAGTACTTACCGTAATATTTTCCGTAGTAGCTCTTTCCAGACAGATCGAATTTATTGAGAACAACGCCCAGCACCCTTGCACCGGCAGTATCAAGCTGCTCCTTGATCTTCCTTGCAAACTGGTACGAAACCGCTCCGCTGGATAAAACAACCACAACTCCATCGGTACTCTTGCTCACTATCGAAGCATCTATGACGCTTCCCACGGGAGGTGTGTCTATTATCACAAAATCATATTCCTCACGAAGCTCGGCAATAAGCTTCGAAAATCTTTCCGCACCCAGAAGCTCCGACGGATTCGGGGGAGTGGGTCCCGCAAATACCATGAAAAAATTAGGGGTATCCGTCCTGCAAAGCACTTCTTCAAAAGACTTTTTTCCAACGAGATAATGAGTAAAGCCGTACTTTACATTTCCCCTGCGATAATGCGTACGCATAACAGATTTTCTAAGGTCAGCATCTATCAGGATCGTCTTCTTGCCCGCGATAGCAAATGACTGGGCGAGTTCGAAGGATATGGAGCTTTTTCCCTCGTTTGGCATGGCAGAGGTTACACAGATAACCCTGGTATTTTCACCGGAAAACTCTATATTGGTCCTGAGGGTCTTAAACGCCTCTTTAGTCCTGAAATCCAGCTCTTTCTTTTTTATCTCAAATTCCTGCATTGTATACCCCCAGGTGTGAAACAGATCATCCGTTTACAGGCTTACTTTTTTTCTTTGCCGCGCTGCTTTTTTCCTGTTTCACCGCTCATCAGAGGAATAATGGCCAGCGTGCTCCATCCGAGATATTTCTCCACATCTTCCGAATACTTGATGGTATCGTCAAAAAGATACCTGATCACAATGATCATGCTGCTCAGGACCACACCTGCAAAAGCACAGATCAGTGCCCATTTCATTACCGGAGGGCCTGAAGGGTGGGTTGGATAGTTAGCTTCGTCCACAACATTGACCGCTTCAACCGCCGTAACATCCTTGATATGAACCGCAGCCGCTTCCCTGATGCTGTTTGCCAGAAGCATTGCCTCATCGGGGCTTGGATCAGTAATGGTTATATAGATGATATGTGTTCCGCCGACATTGCTTATGGATATTCTGGATTTGAGCCCCTCGTAGGTCTCGGAGATCCCGGTCTGTTCGATCACAGACTCGAGTACCGTTCTGGACTGAATGAGCTCCTCATAATCCTTGGTAAGCTGGCTGGAAAGCTGCGTATCGCTGAGAGTCAGTCCGTCAGAGTTCTGTCTGGACATTACATATATACCGGTAGTTGATTTAAACATCGGGGTAATGAAGAATGTGGCGTAAGAAAAGCCGAGAACAAAAGCCAGCATCCCCGCGGGAATTATGATCCAGATCCTGTGAAGCAGCAGTTCAAACAGCTCCCGAAGATCTATTTCAATCTCATCATTCTGATTAGTTTTTTGCATTTGATCCCTCTGCACTTATATGTTCAAATATGGAGTCGGCATTCATATATGCAATGCTTCTTACATATTCGTCGTCATATCTTTCATACAGGTCATTAAGGCATTTCCTGACATCCGGTGTTCTGGTCTTCCTGTCGTGAGCATCTGTTCCGAGATAATCGACAGCTCCCTTATCAAGCAGATCCTGAAGGAACCTTCGAACCCTGCGGCCCATCGCTCCCATATAGTCCGCGGCATTCATCTGCATTTCGCATCCCATATCCCGCAGCTCAAACACCCTTTCCGGAACGCTCACAAGGCATTCGACTCTCTCAAGATGTGCCAGAACCGGGACAAAGCCCGCGCCTATAAGTTCATCCATGGCATTCCTTACATACTGATAGTCCGCAGTCGGATGGAACTCTGTCAGCAATCTGTCGGTTCCGTTAAGAGTGAGGATCCTGCCGGCATAATAGGCTTCAAGAAAATCCGAAAAATACAAAACTTCGTTTCCGAGAGCAAGCTCCACATTTATCCCGGCTTTTTTTGCCTCCGCCCTTAAAAGCGCAAGACGCTTTCTCAGGGTATCCGGTGAAGCATTGTGGTGAGACGCTTTATAATGCGGAGTGAGGATCATTCTGTCGATCCCGCTTTTTCGGGCGATCCTGAGCATGTCCAATGACTCTTCCATATCATGTGAACCGTCATCCACACCCGGAAGAATATGGCAGTGCATATCCGTCATGCAAAGATCATTTTTCGACATACTCTAAATCTTCGTCCTCATCTATGCTCGCAAACTTTAATTCGCTCTCTTCCGTTGTTCTCTCAGGCTCGAAGCCTTCACCGCCGCCCCGCTTCCCACTCTTTCCTTTCTTCAGGAAGATAAAATACGCTGCATCAATCCCGGCGATCAAAATAAGCACGCCGAGAATAAGATAAAAAACGGTATTGTGAAAAAACGATATATTCATATCGAAAATAACTCCCGCCCCCGAGAATATAGTCGTACAGCAAAAACACAACCGGACGTTTTTACCGATCCGACTGATGTGTCAATTATATGCTTTTTATATGGTGTACGTCAAATGATTAACATTCAAAATCTGCAGTTTTTATGCACGTTTCACGGAAATCGGACGGCATCCTTAAGTGCCTTTGCAAATTCGAATTTCGTTGACCTTTTTTTGCCTTCATCATATTATTTTAAGCATGGAAAAGAAATTCGATAAAATATGCTGTTTTAGCCTGATAATACTTGCGATAACTGCTGTAATGGTATATGTGCTGAATGCGCAGATCCCCTTTATGATGGACGATCTGTGGTATTCCACCTGCCTTTATTCGGATAAGCCTGTAAGTTCCCTTTCCGATGTGATCTCGGCCCAGGTATGGCACTGGCACAACTGGGGCGGACGCAGCATCACGCACGGACTTCTTCAGCTTATCCTTATGAGCGGAGAAAAGACGGCCGATATCCTGAATACCGTCTTTGTATTCATACTCTCCATGTCTGTTATCCTGGTTTCCGGAATCTCATCCGGGAAAAACCGCCGCTTTACCGTAAGTCTCGCAGCGGCATCCGGAATGATCCTTGGGCTGAACGCCAATTGGAAAATGAGCATGTTCTGGGAAGCAGGGGCTGCCAACTACCTGTTCATCACGGTATTTATCATGCTCTTCCTTTTCAGTTATCTCAGAGAGCTTGACGATGATAACCTGTCCGGCGCAGCCGCAGCAGGCGCATCGGATAAAAAAACGGCCGCCAAAAGCAGCAACCCCGCTCTTTTCGGCATAACGCTATGGATCATCCCCCTTGCTGTGATCACGGGATGGAGCAATGAAAACATGGGTCCGACATGCTTTATCATCTCCCTCATTGTAATGGGACTGCTTCTGAAAAGCGGGAAAAAGCCTGCATTTTGGATGATCGAAGGAAGCATCCTCTCCCTCGCAGGTTCCGTTATGTGCATAATCGCTCCCGGAAATTTCGTAAGAAGCTCACAGATCCCGGAAAAAGGAACCCTCTGGACACTGTTTCTTAGATGCTACTCCGAATGCGAGGCCGCATTCAGATTCCAGATACTTACCGTTCTTGTGCTTGCCGCCGTACTGATCATAAGCACGGTTTTTTGCGGGATAAAGCTTAAAACACCGGAAAAGCTGCTCCTTCTTGCAGCCCTTCTTTCCTGGGGAGCAATGTTCCTTTCACCCCATTATCCCGACAGAGCAACCTTTGGCACCATGTGCCTTATGATAAGCGTCATCATATCGCGCTCATCACTCATCATTAAGCAGAAAAAAGAGGCATCTCTGCCTCTTTATCTTGGATTTATCATTATCTGGCTGAAGGGTATGTTCGACCTTGGAGAATTCTTCGCAATATCCGTCGGATGGATCTGACTTTTAAGATGTCTCCTTCCCGTGATCATTTCCCAAAGGCATGATGGGGGGATTCATCATATTCCCTGATAAATTCCTGAGTATAGTCGGCATCGGATCTGCATGGAGCATATACGGTGCCGTATTTTTGTCTCGTTTCCTCGCCCTTTCCCGTGATCAGAAGGACCGTAGGGCGTCTTACCTCCATGATCGCCTTATGGATGGCCGCTCCCCTGTCTTCTATCTCCTCATATTCTATTCCCGCTTCGCCGGCATAGCCCGCAACCTCCTTCGAGATTTCCTCCGCAGGATCGGGGCCGGGATCTTCCGCGCATATATACAGCTTGTCTGCGTATTTTGCGGCTGTCCGGGGAAGCTCATATCTTCTCTGGTATGCCTTTCCGCCGGGACATCCGAAAATCCCGACGATTCTCGATGCGGGATATTCCTTTTTGGCAGATGAATACAATGCTTCGAAGCTCAGCTTGTTATGAGCATAGTCCACGAATGCATTTATAAGGCCGTCTCTGCTCTTAAAATGCTCCATTCTTCCGGGAGATTTTGCCTTTCTGAGCCCTTCCCGGATACAGTCTTCGGGTATTCCGTAGCTGATCGCGGCGGCTATCACGCCAAGAGCATTCTCAACGTTGAAAAGCCCGGGCATTGTAAGTTCAAATTCGCCTTTCCAAGGCATTTCCGCACCGGATCCGGCCTCACCCTCAAAAGACAGCGCTGCCGATTTAATACGGGGACTTATGCTAACCTCAAAAAAGATACTGTCTCCCTCTTTTCTTACGTCATGGGCATAATAATCAGCCGAAGGATCCTCACGGCTGAAGGTTATTATCTCCTTAGATGCATGTGCTTCATCCAAAACCCTGTCTATGCAGTCGGAATCGAGATTAACGACCGCAGTCTTTGTAAGTGAGAACATCTTCATCTTGGATGAAAGATAATCCTCAAAATCCGCATGCTCATTGGGGCTGATATGATCCTCGGAAATATTCATGAAGACTCCGACATCAAATCCTACCCCCATAACCCTGTCATACTTCAGAGCCTGGCTCGATACCTCCATCTCCAGAAACTCTATACCACTGGATACGGCATTATCGAAATGCATATGAAGCTCAAGGGATTCCGCTGTGGTAATGTGGGATTCCTCCCTGATAACTCCGTCATAATTATCTATGGACGAAAGCACGGCACTTTCAGGCTTTCCAAGGCGGGCAAGATATTCGTCCACAACATACTTCATGTAATATGTTGAGGTCGATTTCCCTTTCGTTCCGCCAAACGCGGTGATCTTCAGTTTTTTCTGGGGATAATCATAGAACAGATCCCCAAGCACCGGCATCGCCTTTCTTATATCCGTAACAATGATGGCCGGAATGCCTGCCCCTTCGGGATATTCTGTCTCCGAGATATAAGCCACGGCACCGTCCGAAACCGCGCTCTTTAGATAGTCTGCTTTAAAGGATGCTCCCTTGCATACAAAAAGCGTACCCGGCCTGACCTGCCTCGAATCGTATGTCACAAAGTCTACCCTGTGGGAAAAATCCTCTTCCGCTGCGCAGCCCTTAAGAAGCCCTCTTTCTTCAACAGCCTTTTTATATTCGTTTAAAGTTAATTCTCTGCTCATATCGATCATTCAATCCGAAAGTCACAATTCCTCGTACTGTGCGCCGCTTCGTATTATGGATTCCTTAACAAGTACATCGAGTGCATCAACGCAGTGCATGGGAACCTTATGATGCTTCTTGTACACGCTCAGTTCCGTGCATGCGAGTATTATCACATTACATCCCTTTTCCTGAAGATTAGATACCGCAGCGTGGAATTTATCCTCATCCCCAAGCTTTCCGGCTTTTATATCATCATAGATAAGGGACATGACCTTCTTCTGGTATTCAGGATCCGGTATCTCGGAATCAAGTCCGTATTTTTTGCATGCGCTCTGATAAAGACCTGTCCTTACCGCACCGTCGGTTGCAAGTATCCCAACCTTCTTTACTCTGATCTCACCTTCGGCTATAGCCTTCGCGGTCTCATCGATCATGTTTATCACGGGCACTCTGGTCATAGCCTGTATCCTGTCTATAAAAAAGTGGGACGTATTGCACGGGATAGCTATATTTCCTGCTCCGCATTTTTCAAGCTTTTCGACCTCGCCCTTCATGGAAGCAAGAAGCGCATCATATTCCCCGGTATTGATAGCTTCGGTTCTGTCGGGCATCGAAGCGTGGCTCAATATGACCATATCGATATGATCCTGGTCTCTGAGAGCTCTGGTATGAGCTATGACTTCTTCGTAAAAATATGCAGTTGCTTCCGGCCCCATACCGCCGATAACTCCAAGTATCTTTTTCATATAATGCCCCGTATCATTTTTTCACGTATTTACTGACATTTGTCCCACATTTTTTCAGTATATTTTCAGGCATCCATCCCACATTATTCTTTGTTCGGAGAAACATGCAAATGTCAGCATCACAGCCATCATTTATAGTATCTCTTAAACTTCACATAATGGCTGAAATAGGTTCTGATCATCCTGTACATTCTGTCAGGCTTCGAATCGCCCTTGAGAAAAACAGGATTCACAACCTTTCCGGAGCTCCAAAGCTTCTTCATCCTGGCCTTCAGACCGGGATCCTTTACATACTTAAGAGCAACGCCCCTGGGGACCACAGTCCAGAGATGCTCTTCCTCGGCATACTTAAGCTCAAGCTCTTTTCCGTAGAAGAAATCCTCCGTTATATATTCGGCCACATTGAAGCCGGATCCCGTCACATAGAAATTGCTTCTTCCCTGTCTTGTATTGATCTCGAAAAATTTAAATTTTCCGTCGCGGGTGTCATATTTTATGTCGAAATTGGAATAGCCCACATAATTCATCGATTCAAGGAGATTCTTTACTCTCTCCATGAGCTCTTTATTGGGCTCCGTGATGATAAGTGCATGATTTCCCAGTCCGTGAGGGGTATGCTCCTCAAGAAGGACATGTCCGAGGCACATCATCTTAACCTTTCCATTTCGGTCGGAATAGGATGTGAGGACCCTCATATATTCGTCATTTCCGGGGATCATATCCTGAATGATCATCTTATCCGTATATCCGGCAGAGTAGATATCATCAAGAACCTTTATCAGTTCTTTTCTGTCATGTATGGTATATACTTTCTTCTGGGTATCAAAGGGATGCTCCCAGTACTGGATCCCGTTTGAAGGCTTCATGATCACGGGATAGGGGTAATTCATCTCAAATTCTTCACCCATGCTGCGGTCATAGATGACAGTTCCGGGATAATCGATCCCCCACTTGTCGCACAGGCCGTAGAAGGTCTCCTTCATCTGAAGTGAATGCATGAGATCATAATCTATATAGGGTGTGATTATATTATCTGCAAGCTCGTTCTTATGCTTTGAGCAAAGGGCCACATAGGAATCGCCGCACCCCACAAGGATGATGGTCTTATCCTTATGCTCCGTGGCAAAGTCATTGATCCTTTTAACAAAATACTCATCCGTCTCGATTCGGGGATCTGCTTCATACTCAATGATCCTGCTTCCGTAGCTCGGACCTGTGGGAAACTTTCCGAATACATAACATTTTACATTATATTTTTCATAGAATGCCCTTGATACGCTGTAGGTATTGATATCCCCTCCGAGCATAACGGGAATGAATTCTCTGTCGGTAAAGCTAAGTGACATAACGCACTTCCTCTCTGAAAAAATAATACATTTAAGTATACCACAAATCCGCAGAACACGTATCTTTATCGTGATCATATCACATGGAAACGATCGTCATCCGGCAGCTCCCGGCAGCCCCGCGCCCCGCGGGGTCGCATAAAAATAAACGATAACATGATCTGCAGGAATAACAAGGGCCGGATCTGCGGGATAACCGGGTACCTGATCTGCGGGATAAACGATGACCGGATTTAGGATGAAAAAGGTGTGAAAAATGATATAATGCAGCTTAAGGTCCTTTAACGGAGGAATTGCAGATCATGAAAATCTTCAAAAAAATAATCAAGGCACTCCTTATACTTATATGTGCGCTTGTCCTGGCATTCGTCATGCTCATCATTTATCTTACGATCACCGAATACAAGCCGGATCCCATTGAAAGCCTTACGGTGGAAAACGGTGCCGCAGAAAGTGATACCGGGCTGCTTACGGGTGATGCCCTGACTGTTGTTTCCTGGAATGTAGGCTACGGCGCACTTGGAGACAATGCCGACTTTTTCATGGACGGAGGAAGTCACGTATACACCGCCGATAAGGAAAGGCTTTCGGAGAATCTCAGCGGAATAGGCACCATACTGTCGGATCTTGGGCCGGATATCATACTTCTCCAGGAAACCGATATCGATTCGGCAAGATCATATCATACCGACGAATTCAGGTATTTTATGGATATGTTCCCCTCTTTTGACGGAACATTCGCATATAACTACAATGCGCGTTTCGTACCCTTCCCCCTTCCTCCCATCGGAGAAGTGGGAAGCGGTCTTGTAACCCTTTCCGCATACGATATCGAAAGATCGGAAAGGATAAGCCTGCCCTGCCCCTTTAAATGGCCTGTCCGTGTTGCCAATCTGAAAAGATGCCTCTCCGTAAACAGGATTCCCATTGAAGGCTCGGACAAGGAGCTTGTCATCATAAATCTGCATCTCGAGGCATTTGACGACGGTGAAGGCAAAGCTGCCCAGACAAAGATGCTTGCGGACTTCCTTAAAAATGAGCTTGAGTCAGGAAACTATATCATAGCGGGCGGTGATTTTAACCAGTCATTTTCAGGCACAGATACATCCGGATGTCCCGAATTGGAAGGCTGCTGGCACAGCGGGATACTTGATGAGAGCAATTTCGACAGCTCCCTGACCTTCCTGCAGCCGTCCGTCCCTTCCGGCAGATCCCTTGACAGACCTCTTGAGGGAGTACAGGATACGGATTCCTTCCAGTTCTATATAATCGACGGATTCATCATATCGGACAATCTTACGGTCATCTCAGTCGAAACAGTAAACCACGGATTTAAATACACCGACCATAACCCTGTGGTACTCAAGGTAGTGATCGATCCCGAGTAACGCAAGCAATTTCCATATAG
>OCVV011061164.1_pt1 | contig 10699 bp, 10 predicted proteins | sample 1539721 | NCBI WGS metagenome assembly OCVV01 (sample SAMN02144230, study PRJEB22623) | gut metagenome | biome: sheep rumen | host: Ovis aries | place: New Zealand
AAAATACGGTGTTTTTGTGCTTACTTGAAAACATCTACAAAGATACTCATTTTCAGCCACTTGACCAAATTTTTAAAGTTAAAAAGGTATAAATAAATTATTGTATATCAAACATATAAATCAAATATTTACGAAGTATTGATATTGATTGACAGAGATAAATCCATATCCCGATAATGAATAATATGGCAGAACAAATAAAATCGGTATTCGAGTTCGCATGGTTGACGACTCAGCAGATAGTTGTCACTTCGGACAAAGAGGGTACAAACATCATGGGATTCGGGAGTGGGTTCTTTCTACAGTACAAGGAGCGTCTTTTCTTCGTGACGGCTGATCATGTGGCACATCCCGATGATTTTGAGGTAGGAATCCGTTTAGGGAAAGATGACTATGTATGGGTGTTCAATAACAAGAACAGCACAACTGAATTGGCTACGATGTTGACTCCTATTGGGGGGATTTACTATTTTGACAAAATGGACTTCAATGACGAGCTGTCGTTTGAAATTCCCGACATGAAGGACATTGCATTTGCCATTCTTCCTAATTCTTTCAAGGCTCCATTCCTTACCCATGAATTAAAATGTGACGATAAAGTGATTGTAGCACCAGGAAGAGAAAAGGTGATTGTCAAGTCTGAATGTATCGCAGAACTGTCAAAGGAAGACTATTGCCTGATGGAGGGATGCGTGCATTGGGATATAAAGGGCGTAAGGTTTGAGAGATGCAATGCCATTTATTGTGATTTGAGATTGAATGATGTTGACAGCGAGGGTTATTATATATTGGAGCCTACAATCCCGGTTGTGTATAAAGAATGGGCGGGATTGAGTGGAGGCCCTGTCTATAACGATAAGTGTCAATTGATAGGAATGGCCATATCGGTAAGTGAGGTAAAAGACATTGTGCGCGTAGTCCCGATGAAAAAAATCACGAATCTGATGGATGTGGCGATAAGGTACGAGGAGGATATTGAGGGGGCGATGATGAGCTAACATATGGTTCAAGGTTAAATACTGATTGATGTAGAGATATATGAAAAGCAAGGTATATTATGGTGAGTATTCGCTGAAGCATTGGATAGACTTGATACTGAAGAAGAACCTGAGGCTTCCGAAGTATCAACGCCACTTTGTATGGGACGAACAGAAGACCTTGAAGCTGGTGGAGTCTCTTGGGAACGGCCAGTTTGTGCCACCGGTTATCATCGGAGCCTTTAAGGATGAAAATGGCTATCACAACTATATCCTGGACGGGCAACAACGATTGACGAGTATATTGTTGGCATATCTTGGCTACTTTCCAGACAAGAGTAAATTTACTGAGGAGACGGACGACAAACTGGCTGATGATAATGATTTCAACGATGATGACACGGGCAAGGGTGAGGTGATAGAGTGGACTTTCAAGGAACTATTAGAAAAAGGAGATAACACCACCGACACAAAAACTACGGTGACGAACAGAATCGTAGGTAGTGGTAAGTATAATGTGTTTGACCCTAAAATAAAGGATGTCAAGGCATTCTTGGAAGATACATATCTGGGCTTTTCCTTTATAATACCGAATACGGAGGATAAAAACGGTCAGCAGCGTTATTACTCTACAGTTTTCCGCAACATCAATATCATGGGCGTAAAACTGATGGGCCAGGAAAGCCGTGAATCACTGTACTATCTGAATCAAGACCTATATGATCTATTCAGTCCGCCGTTTGCTAAAGCAATTAGGATCAGTAAGCGGTTTACATCAACGCCTGTACACATGGACTTTGTAAGGTATATGTCGTTGTTGTCGCAATATTATAGGAATGGTGGTGAAGGGAAGGTAGGTATGCACTATTCCGGTAAGTTGATGGAAAGTTACTATGAGGAATACATCTATAATGTGGTCAACGATACACGGAATGAGAACTTCCCTGATTTTAAAGGCCTCTTCCCTGACAAGAGCTATCAAGGGCAGATAAAAATTCTGGAGAAAGCAATTGATGACCTAGGACTGAAACAGGTAGAACTGCTTTCCATTATAGATATGGACGTGTATTTCTTTGGCATTATCTATCATGTGTTCTTGAAGAAAAAAGAGCTGGATTTAGGTAGAAAAGATGCTTTGCTTGATGAACTGAAAAAGAAGGTAAGCGAATTCAAACGGGTTGAAAGCGGTAGCCTCTTACCTAATTACCATCTGAAGAACCCTGCTGCCTTGAAGTATCTGCGTATGAGAATGAAGGCATCGATTGAGATATATCGGAAATACCTGAAAGTATGAAGTTGGAAGAGAAATTTATTCTTACGCCAATAGAGAGCATCATGGAGGAGGCGGTTTGTGCCTGTGCCTCAATAGGAGGGGGCATAGAGACTTATCCTGTGAGCGAGTATGTGTTTCAGTCTCTGTTCCTGAAGATGACAGGGTCGCAGGAACAGAAGTTGCGGTGTATATGCTGGTATATTGCATCGTACGATTATAAGTTCAGATATGAATACTTAGATAAGTACAAGGACTTGCACCAGTTCTCTGCCCTGAATGACAAGAATATAGTGTTTGGCTTTATCAAGGACTTTATACAAAACCACGACGCAACCAAAGCGGTGATGAGTGATGCAGAGAAAGACGTGGCAATAAGGGAAACCGCCAAAAGTATTGCAAGTATTTTCGGAACGTCTGCATTAAAGGAATGGAATCAGCGACAATATCAAACACTCAAGGTTTGGGCATCTGGAATAAGTCGGGGTGATGTTGCCAACGGTGCAAAACTGTTAACGGGAAAGTTGAAAGAGTTGTATGATGAATTGCATGAAAACCGCAACAGATATGCTCACAATACTTTGTCCTATCAGCAGAACCTGCCATCCATGAAGTCGTTGGTCAGGGGTAAGGACAGTGGCAATTACTATGTATGTTTCTTTCTGCTCACATTGCTGGACAAGATTTTCATCAACCGGTTTGGTGTGGCAAGGGATATTATTGAGGGGATGGAGTAGAATAATGTATATCAATACACTAAAGACATAAATTAGCAAAAAAAATGGAATGGGCAAAATTGGAGAAATGTAAAGCAGGTGATAGTGTGAAGCTGGTGTTTAATGTGCAGTCAACAGTATATCTGATGACAGAGGAGAACTTCAAGCGATATAATAGCCAACGTGATTTTATCCGTATCACTCAGAGTGGTAAAGGCACTTTGAATTTTACTATTCCCTTCGATGGCAATTGGTATATTGTTATGGAGCCAAGCGTTGCCTTCCCTGAATTGACGGCAAATTATACTAAGACTGATGTTGATGGAAAACAGTGGAATAATGTGAATGGTGGCTCTGTTATAGTTCATAATGCCCGTAATACGGTAGGAAAAGACAATTTTGACAAGGCGGACTACTGGGAAGAACAGACGGGAGAGACTCTGCCAGAGACTGGTTATATCTGTCGTTCATGCCATGAGTTTGTGAATAGGGAAGACATAGATGGTGCTCACGTAAAATTGTCACACGTGACCAATAGCAAAACCTATATTGTGCCTACCTGTCAGACCTGTAATCGAAGTAGGCAAGATAAGGATTTTATCGTCCCGGCAAGTTGGCTGGTCGAATTGCCAGAAAAGAAATAGACTATGACCCAGCAAGAAGTAAAGGCATACGTTGACCAGATAGTGGTCGAGAGTAATATGGGGAAACAATTCTCCATACTTGATTCTATGATGGCCTCACTGATTCCTTATATGCTTCAAGGCTATAAGGAGTGCAGGGAGATTACGCAGGTGTCCTTGGGGCAGTTGGAACGTATTTCTTCAGTATGTGTGCCGTTTTTCTTCTTAAACTGCCGCTACTTAATCGAGAACTTGCAAGCAGAAGGCGATCCGCCAGCTTATTTAAAGTACGTTCATTCAGATTGGGATGGATATTCTAAAGCATTGTTGGATAAGGTGGCTCCTTACCTGTCGGGAGAAAACCGGACGTTTGACTTGCATATGGAGATAGCAGATGCACTGACATACGAAGAACGCAGTATATTGGCTTCTTGCATTTCGGATGTCATTCAAGGCTATGGCGTGAAGAGCCAATGGAACGAAGGTGAATTCCAGAATGCTGTCTTTTTCTGCAATATCCTCTATCCCATCTGCAGGAAGGACAACACAATGGAACTGTTGTTCCATGTATACGGCAATATTCTTGACCGTCTTAATACTTCCGGCTATAGCCAGCACGCACGGGACTTGGCAGAGGGTCTGCTTATCATAGGATATAATGAGAACCTGCTGGCAGAGGCATATTTCTCAACTTGCCGGGCGTATACTGGAGCCAATAATGTGGTGGCAGGGCTATGGTTCTATTACATAAGCCTTTGGGGGATTAATCAAAGAGGCAAGGCGGTAAGCTCAAGGTTTGCTTTTGACATCTACTGGCAGTACCTGAAGATATGCAGAACCCTTGGTGTCTATCCCTCAGACGATATAGTTGTGGTGACACGTCTGTTTGAAAAGCTACCGTCGCATCCGTATGACCGATTGTCGTTCTATCATACGCTGTACACAGCGCGATTGATGGCAAGGGATGAGACCGAAAAACTTGTAGATGATGTCACAACGTTCCTTGATCAAAATCGTGAGCCGTTTTTCCGTAATCTGGAACACGGGTCGATGCCTTGGATATCACTTATCCTGTCTATGCAGGAGATAAGGCCAAACGATAACTATGCAGGACTGATGCCATACGTAGCGGCGGCAAGAAGTGCGGCAGTCAAAGAAGGGAATGAAATGCTGTTTGACCTCTTGGAAGGTAAGAATCTAAGGAAGCATCTGAAAGAGGCTCAATATAAGTTGCAAGAAACGCGAAACCGCAGTGATTATACGATGGATAATCATATTGCGATGATATTGGCAAAAAGGTTGCTACAACAAGGGTATGAGAATAATGACGTGACCGATTACCTATTAGCCATGTCAACGAAGACGGACTTTTCGATGGTGCTGCCCATTAAGGCTGTGGATAATATGTATAAGCGTTTTGACGTACAGAATGTGGATGGAGATAAACTGGGGAGTATGTTTCATAGCCCAGAATTTGTCGTTGATGCCTTATGTGCGGACGATAACGACGTTATAATTTGGATAGGTCACGGTAAGGGTGCATTCCCTTATATGACGTTGGAAGGGGAAACATGGAGAATGTCAGGGCAGATAAATGTCAAGTCAAAGGACTTGACGGAAATAGCTGACCAACATATAGCCGCATTACAATATGAGCGTGAAACGAAAGAGCCCGGTAAGACCGTTTATGTGAAGTCTGATGTGGAATTGGAAGAGGAAGGCAATCAGTTAGCAGGGGTATTGAAAGACTTTTCAATAGGATTATCTCAAACAGCAGAAAGAGTAATCTTCATCAAAGATATAGAGATAGCAGCTTATCCACATCATTTATTCGTTGACGAGGAAACAGGGAAATTTGTAAGTGCTTTGAAACCCTGTTGCAATGCCCTCTCCACAGAGGTACTGTTTAAGACTAATACACTGGATCCGTTACCAAAGAACTTCAAGAAATCATTCTGGATACCGTATGGAAGCGATGAGTTTACCTTTGATATGATCTACGGGAAGTTAGAGGAAACGATACAGCAGTACGGCATATCAGTACAGAATACTATTTCATCAGACAACCCTCTCATTGGAGATTTGACGATGCTTTGCGCACACGGAGCAACAGATATCAGTAAGACCGAGGTGTTTTACGTGGATGACAAGCCGATTTTGGACTCTTTGGACTTTGTCGGGCGAGGAAAGGTTGCGGTGATGTTTATCTGCCACTCTGGGAGTATCTCGCATTCTGTATATGACAGTGCCATGCACACGATGGTAAAGCGTTTGATATTAAAAGGATATAGTTCTGTTGTGGCTCCGATGTGGAGTCTGCCAACGGATATAATCACCCCTTGGCTGAATGTGTTCTTGGAGTCGCTGGAGGCAGGAGAATACATTATAGATGCGGTGTTCAAGGCGAATATGAAGGTAAAGGAATTATTCATTGCGCCATCAGCGTGGGCTTGCCTACATTTGTTTGGCAATCCTTATACGCGAGTGGCTGATGAGCCAAGGTTAATAATTGAGATGAAAGAGAATAAGTAACAGTATGTACAAACATTTCTTTAAACGATTTTTTGATTTTTGGATATCGCTGATTGCGCTTATCTGCGTTAGTCCTATTTTGCTGGTTGTAACGATTTGGCTGCACTTTGCAAATAAGGGAGCGGGGGCATTTTTCTTCCAAGAACGGCCGGGCAAAGATGAAAAGATATTCAAGGTGATTAAGTTCAAGACGATGACGGACGAGCGGGATGCAGAGGGGAATCTGCTGCCGGATGCACAGCGGCTGACGAAGGTGGGACGGTTTGTGCGCTCAACTTCGATTGATGAACTGCCTCAGCTGATTAATGTCTTTAAGGGTGATATGTCACTTATTGGTCCGAGACCGCTTTTGGTGCAATATCTGCCTTTGTATAGCGAAGAACAAAAACGCCGCCACGAGGTGAGGCCGGGCATCAGTGGTTGGGCACAGTGTCATGGGCGCAACGCTATTAGTTGGACGGAGAAGTTCAAGCTCGACGTATGGTATGTGGACCACTGCACGCTGTGGACGGATATCAAGGTACTATTCATCACGATCAAGAATGTGTTGATGAGGAAAGATATCAACTCTGCTACGGCTGCGACGATGGAGGCGTTTGATGGCTTTAATTAGCTTACGGCTTACGGCTTACGGCTTACGGCTTACGGTTTACTGTTTCTTCGCTGCATTACTCATTATTTGAGGTGCTCAGGCGAGCAAGCTCGGAGTCCTGTTTAGGGTTGAACGATAACGCTAACGAAAGACGATAACGAAGGACGAACGTTGATTTTCAGATAATATGGATGACAATAAGAAGGGGATGATTGTTGAAGGACTGTCTGGCACATCAATAGAGAGGAAAATATATGTGGTTCGTGGTGAATATGTTATGATTGACCGCGATTTGGCAGAGCTATATGGCGTGGAGAATCGTTCGTTGAGGCAGTCGGTTCGCCGTAATATTGAGAAATTCCCTGATGATTACCTGTTCAAACTAACGGAAGGTGAAACTAATGAAGTGATACTCAGAGGGGTGTCACAATCTGTGATACCCCCAGGCTATAATACCGGTGGAATGCAGATGTTTGCTTTTACAGAACAGGGCGTTGCGATGCTCTCTACTGTTTTGAAGAGTGCAAACGCTACTTCTGTCAGCGTTGCTATTATGCGCGCTTTTGTGATGATGCGGCGTTTCCTTACCGCTAATGCGGCTTTGTTTCAACGTATGGATATGCTTGAACATAAGCAGTTGGAGACGGATAGGAAACTGGACGTGGTGCTGGATAAATTGGAGGAGTTGTCTCCTGCAGTCACTACAGAACAACTGTTCGCTACAGGTTGTGTGTGGGATGCCTATACATTTGTGTGTGATTTGATCCGTAGTGCAGAGAAACGGCTTGTGCTGATAGACAATTTCGTGGATGAGCGGGTGCTGACGATGCTGGACAAGAGGGCTGACGGAGTTGAAGCAACTGTGCATACACGATATACGGAGCAGGTAAAGCTGGACTTCGAGAAACACAACAAGCAATATGCGCCTATCGAGTATGTGCAGATGCCGCAAGCGGTTCACGACCGTTATCTGATAGTGGACTATGACGTGTGGTTGCTGGGTACATCGGTGAAGGATATTGGACGAGGGCTGTGCACTGTCATCAAGGTGGGGTTCAGCCCTGATGAGGTTATCGGGTTGCTGCGGTAGCGTTGAACAAGATGTTAACTGGTTTACGGTTTACGGCTTACGGGTTACAGGTTACGGGTTACAGGTTACAGGTTACGGCTTACGGATTATGGTTTATTCATTTGAGACATTGAGGGTATGGCAAGAATCTAGAAGGCTTGTTGTAGCAGTTTATAAGTTACTGGATGGGTTCCCTAAATTCGAGAAGTATGCTCTTTGTGATCAACTGCGCCGTGCAATTGTATCTGTGCCGTCAAATATAGCTGAAGGCTCTGGAAGAAGTTCACTAAAGGAGCAAATCCACTTTCTTGAAATATCATATGGTTCATTGATGGAATCGTATAACCAGTTGATTATTGCAGCTGACCTGAATTACATTGATAATAAGAGTTTGGATGTTCTCAAACTAGACATTGGTAATGTTGCAAAGATGCTGAATGGCTTACGCAACTCTTTTTTAAAGAAACTGAATGAACAAGATAACGGTAAGCATTAATCAGTAAGCCGTAAACAAAAAAGAATGAACAAGATAACGGTAAGCTGTAATCAGTAAGCCGTAAACAAAAAAGAAGTATGAAAGACATAGCAATTTTTGGTGTTGGCGGATTTGGTCGAGAGGTTTTGTCTCTAATAAAGGATATTAACAAAGTTAACCCTCAATACAATATTATTGGCTTCTTCGATGATGGTCATGAAAAAAATGAAATCATCAATGGCTATCCCATGTTAGGGAAGACGGAAGAACTTAATGAATGGCCTGCAGATATAAATATTGCCATATCAGTAGGAACTCCAATAATTAAGAAACAAATTGTAGATAAGCTTTACAATCCCCATATAAGCTATCCCACTTTGATACATCCCAATGTGGTAATTGGGGACACGGATTATGTGAAAATCGGCAAGGGTTGTATTATTTGTGCAGGGAGTATGATTACTACTAACATAGAGATTAAGGATTTTGTGATACTTAATTTGGGATGTACTGTTGGTCATGATGTGATAATAAATAGTTATGCAGCATTTATGCCTTCGTGTAATATATCTGGAGAGGTATTAATAGGAGAAGGAGTTTATTGTGGGACAGGTGTGAAGATTATTAACCAAACATCTATTGGAGAGTTCGCTATTGTTGGAGCAGGTGCAGTTGTGACAAAACCATTACCAGCGTATTGTACAGCTGTAGGTGTGCCCGCTAAAGTAATAAAATGAGTTTGTTGGAGGCCGATGAAAGAAATTCTATCTTGAATCATTTGTGACAATCCGACTACTATTATGCCTTAAATGCTTCAAAGATAGTTTGGTTATTCGACCAGAGTTTCTAATTGTTTTCAGCTAGTTATTGAATGTATTCACAGATTTGATCTGGATTATGCAATCTGCACTTCAACTAGAATATATGTGGCTCAACCGGTGATTATTCCCTGTTTTTAGTAACATATAACGTGTGGGTAAATGAGGGTGTATTACTAAGCCATCATACTATTTTACAAAATAAAGATAGGTGGTTGAAACATAACTATTATATCCCGCCTTTTTCGATAAGGGGGATAAAGAGAGTTAAAGATGATGGTAATTCACTTTCTTGATTGAAGGATGGTGTTGAATGATTCAGTAAATGAAACTAAATAAGATTCTTTTGATTAATGGGCAATGAATCAGATTTAACATATTTGTTTTTTTTATTAAGACACTCTTTGTCTTCAGAACATTACACACTCAGTAGCGTCAATTGGCAGGCTGTTTACGACTTATCTTGTAAATTGGGTGTGAGTGCTTTGGCGTATGATGGGCTGTCGTTAGGTGAAAATCTGGATATAGACGAGGAGTTATACTACAAGTGGCTTGGGCAAAGTGCTGTTAAAGAGAATCTTTTTGCTCAACATTACCATGTGTTGAAAGAGATTTCTAGAGCTTGTGCAAAGGCAGGAATAAAAGTGTTAGTCCTGAAAGGTTTGGCTTTCGGCATCAATTATCCTGTTCCGAATCATAGGCCTTGTGGGGATATTGATATCTTTTGCGTTCATAATGATGGCACACCAGCATATAAGGATGGTAATGAGGCTGCTCATCTGTTGGGTGCTGAGGTGAATACTCATTGGTATAAACATTCTCAGATTACCTACAAAAGTGTGTTGATTGAAAATCACGAGTACCTTGTCTGTACTAGGGGAGGAAAGAATTATAAAGAGTTGAATCGTCATATGACAGAATTATTGTTATCGGATAAGCAGAAAAGTCCGCTGTATGATACTGGAGCTCTGGTTCCGTCGCCATATTTCAATGCCTTATTCCAAGCGTATCACTCCTGTTCGCATTTTCTATCAGAAGGGATTGGGCTGCGTCACGAGCTGGACTGGGCTACCTTTTTACAAAAAGAGCAGGCCAACATCGATTGGAATGAGTTTTATGCAGATTGTGAGCGATTCCATCTGAAGAGATTTATCGTGGCAATGACTGACATCGCCGTTCATAAATTAGGAATTGTAGTCGATAATCCCATTATTGAGGTTGACAGCCCTTATGCCGAAAGACTGTTAAATTCAATCCTGTATGATGATGCTAAGGTTTTTGGTACTCCTGGTAGTGCATGGAATCACAGAATTCGGTTGGTCAAGAATGCATTTAAATATAGCTGGAAGTACAAAGAAATTGCTCAGGAGAGTACTTTGCGTCATGTGTGTGCTTCGATTTTCGGTTTTTTCTTCCATACGGAAGATTAAAGGTATCCCCAATTATTGTTTTTGATGGCGACTTCTTTTTTGGACATAAAACGCACAAAATTACCGAATTCATTTTTTTAATGATTATCCGCTAACGTCCGAAATAGGAATTCTCCGCTTCGCTATCGAAAACATTCACTGGATGTTTTCTTCACTCCGAGACGCACTTATGGGGTTGATTCCAATCCCCACACTGC
>OCVV010959176.1_pt1 | contig 10692 bp, 4 predicted proteins | sample 1539721 | NCBI WGS metagenome assembly OCVV01 (sample SAMN02144230, study PRJEB22623) | gut metagenome | biome: sheep rumen | host: Ovis aries | place: New Zealand
GCACATCCTATGCACGCTGTTATGGGTATCGCTTCACTCGAAAATTGCGCGGTACAGATCACCTGTAGAGATGATTTTATTGGATGGAACCAAAAGGCATTTATAGACAGGATTACCTTACTTAGTTCAGACGAAGCTAAAATAGAGTTTGAACAACTTCTGCGATATCTTGAAGTCGGAATATCCGGAATTGATTATTCCGAGCTTTGTACAAAGGCAACCGTTGAGAATCCGAGTGATGAGGATATACATCAGCTCTTTGATTTTGCCAATAGTGCTGAACAACGACGTCAGGAGTTGTTAAAGGAAGCGCTTGAGGAAGGCATTGATGAGGATGAAAAGAGCGAACTTGGGAGCATCTCTAAGGAAACAGAGGAGGCTTTGTATAGGAGAAAACGAGCCGAGCAGCTTGCACGCCTACTCTTGGCTAAAAAAGCGCTGCTTGAGGTGTACACATCTGAGAAGTTTGAAGAAATATGGGCAGAGTTTTGTAGAAGTGAGAGTGGTAACTCGGCAATAAGAAGTGCGCTGGTTGCACAAAAAACGCAGCATATTGGTTCGAGTTTGATGGAATTGAATGTCTGTGGGGCGATACCTCCATACAATGAGGTATTAGGCGGGAAACTTGTTGCGCTCCTTGCGACATCTCCACAGGTTATACATGATTACAAGGAACGTTATTCTGAAAAAGCAAGTATGATAGCCAGTCGGCTTAAAGGAGAGAATGTTTTTAGACCAGCGGACTTAGTTTATGTGGGAACAACCTCATTATATTATGTTGGCTCCAGCCAATATAACAGATTAAAAATTCCGGGAAGTGTTTTTAACTCAGATTTTGATATTGTTTGGAAAAAGCTCGGGATGACAATTGGCTTCGGTACAATGCATATAAGCAAAGCGACGACTTTAAGTCTGACGGAAGCAACGAGTGATGGATATAACAGAATCAATCATGTGTTTGGAGAAGGTGCAAGTCCCAAAATGCGTCTTCTTACTATGTCTATCCGAGAACTACTGGAATCCACTAATGAGGATTCAAAGGATTTTTCCAAGCACGCAATGTCACGAATTGTTTATGGAGCATGCCTTGCTTCAAACACATTAGATTATCTACTTGGAAAAGCTGATGCTCCTAAATACTATACAGATATCAATCAGTACCAAGAGGGAACAAAAAGAATCATTAATTATTGGAGAACAAGATGGCTTGGAAGTCGCTTGAATTATGATCCGATTTATCAGCGTATACGTGAGTTCAATAAGGACACCCTTCTTGTTGGAAATCAGATAAATGATGATGAGGAATGGAAATTTCAGAAACTGAAGGAGGTATCACAAATGCCTGTAAACGATGATAAAAAAGTAGGACTGCAATTCATTCGCGATTTCTATCGTGGCACAAGTGCATATGCTGATTACGTTGATGAGGAACTTCTGTCCTACATACATTTAAAAACGAAACTCGACGATGCAATCGTTGAAGCAGCTAAACGTGGGAAGGATATTGTGCTTACCGGAAATCCCGGAGATGGGAAAACGCACATCATTAGAATGCTGAAATCAAAACTGGAAAAGCTCCCAAAGCCAGCAATTGTCGAATTAGATGCAAGTACGCTTTCAAATGATGAAATTTATGCTTCGTGGAAGGCCGCGCAGGATACAGGCGCTCCTTTCGTAATAGCTATTAACGCAGCTGTTCTGTACGCTGTGTATAAATCGTATCCTGAATTTGAGCCTATAAGAAATGCATATTTGCAAATGGTCAATTCGGTTGTTTTTCATAACGAAGAACAACAAACGGATTCTCTTGTGGTATTTGACCTTAGCAAAAGAGAGGCTTTGACAAGCGAAATTCTGAATCAGGCTATCTTAAAGATGACTGCAGATGAGCATTACATGGAATGCCAAGAATGCCCACTGTTTGATACTTGTGTTGTGAAGAAGAACCGGGAATTGCTCAATAATAGTCTGTTTCAGGAGAGACTGGGTATTATACTACGACGGGTATCGCTGCAGGGATACCATGCTACACTACGCGAGCTTCAGAGCTTTATTGCATATCTGATTTTTGGTAATAGAAGCTGCATGCAATTGAATCAAACAGCGGGGAACAGCCAGTATGATCTTGTGAACTTGATCTATTCCGGCAAGGGAAATCTATTTACTGCTATCAATAATGCGATTGATCCGGTTAATATCTCACATCCGGTATGGGATGAGAAGATTCTCTTAAATGATATCTCTTCTGACTCTTGGATTGAGGGCTACGAGGTTCCGGCAGAAGCAATTGCATATGATAATGACGACATGTTCAGATTAAGAAAACGGCAGTTTTTCTTCTTTAATCTGTATGGCGATGAATTGCTTAAAATACTTGATGATGATGCAGCACGTTTTCAAAAATTCTTAGAGCAGGATAATGGAAGAATAATTAAGGACTTGATATCTAAGCTCAATGGCTTCTTTGGTGCAGTTAATGCCTCAAATACCAAATTGCAGATTTGGTCGGGTCACAGATATAATAACGAGCCCAGAAAGGTCTTGGTATCTGCGGGGGTTATTAAGAAAAACGAATTTAATGTGGGCAGGCCAACTCTACTGAGTAGCATGCAGTTTGGTATAGACATGACTTCAAACTATATTCGGCTGGAAAAGAAGGATTCTCCGAATATATTTTTGAAGGTAGATTTTGAGATGTATTTGCTGCTGAATGAGGCAGAGAGAGGCGTACCTGTCTTGTTTATGGAGTCTGACTTGGTAAAAAAGGTTTGGCGATTTATTGAGCAGCTTCAATCGTATAAGGATATCGACGATGAGGACTCTGTTGAACTTGGTCTAATGGATGTTCAGAACAAGCGTACAATTATGATCGATGTTGATAGAGAAGACCATAAATACTCATCTATTGAAAGCGAAAGAACAAGGGAGGCGTAAGCGCGATGGAACAAATTTATCTTCGTGAAGCACGCAAAGCAGTTGACAAAATATATGTTGGATTTACCCCTAACGGTAGTTCTATTAAACCTGTTCATATTGCGGGTGGCTCGCTTCGTTGTATTTATGGATCATATAATCGAACAAAAAACATCAAACGAATGGCATTGGTTTCCGATGCGAAAGGTAATATTCCTGCAGGGAATGAGCCGGAGACAATTTATAAGTTGCTATCCGAAGATGAACGCATAGAGGATAACATCTCTGAAAACTCGCTGGAATCGATGCGGAATGTAATGCAGAGACTACTTTCTGTCGACAAGGGTGTTTATGTAGTAAAAGGTCTTAAGGATGGAATGATATCGTACTCTGCCGGTTCGAAGTACTTTTTAACAAGCAGAGCCATGTATGAGGATGCTGGCGAGTTTATTGGGAGTATAGTCAGAGCTTATTGCCCTGAACTTTCTGAGTATGTCAAAAAAGTACTTGATGTAGGTAATGATCCGATCACGCTTCTGTTTGAACCAGTACTCGAAGCGGATATGGAGGTGTTTACTGATCAAAACCAGCATGAGGAACTACCAGCATTTAAAAACATGAATCAAAGCACCCGTTGGTTCGTAGACGGAATAAAGTCTGGGGGAGATTGCCTTTTGGATAATTTCCGCCACCATCCCAATCCCCTAACTCAGTTAAGGCTTTTCAATTTCTTTTGTATTGTGAATCTTATTCGCTACATGACTATGCTTGAGGCCTTTTATTGCGGCGAAAGCATTAGGCCTATTCTATTGGATTTCAGTGGGAAGAGTCCGAGCTTTAGTAGTGTTGCGAGAATGTCTGAGATGTCCTATACACAGATGTATAAGTCCATCAATCGTTTCTATGCATGGGGGTATGCAAAATGGCTTGATGAACAGGGGTATACAAAGGATGATTTGCTTGCCTCAGAAACGCCTGTTTATGAAAAGGGTAAGTCAGTGTCTAAGGCAAGCAAGGAAGAATTGGATGCGTTGTGGCTACTTGCAAAGGAGCGCGCAAGCAAAGCAAATGGAGAGGACGTATTTCTTGAGTTTGGAGAAACCATGTACGACATGCTTGCCTTGGAAGCGTCCTCTCACCCGGTGACTTATATTAGGGCTTTGGGTACTTCATCTGGATTACTATATCCACCCGACAAACTCCATCCGAATAAACGCTTTGTTGTTTCGCAGGATATTCTTGAGATGCTATTACGAAGTTGCGTTAATACCGGTGAAGTAATCAGTGGAATGGAAATAAGAGAACGACTGTGGAATAGATTTGGCATTGTTATAGGTGGAAGCCAATTCGAAATGCAGATGCTTCAATCCGGAGGAATGATTCTGCAGGCAGACGAAGACGCATTAGAGGAAAACTTTGCATCGTTTGCTGCAACATTAGAGTCCATGGACTTCGCAGAAGTAATGGCGGACGGTATTCTGCAGATTAGAATGGGAGGTGCTGTGAAATGATGGATAAACAGTCTTTGGTGACAGAACTTCTACAGGAACAACTGAAGGAAGTTAAGACGGGCATAATCATAAAAGGAATTGATGGTATTACTCCTGATGCCATTGCTTGTAAAATTGCTGATTTATATAAGCCCCTGTACGTTGCTGTAATTGGATATGAGAGGACATCAGAGGCGCATCAGGATGACCTTGAATTGACAGATTCGATAGAAAAAGCTGTATTGTGGAGAAGCAACCTGGAATGCGCTGGACGCATCCTTGTCTTTATAAAGAACGATACAGACAAGTTACACTCCTTAGCTGAATTTGATGTGGTCACAACCCGCGATGTTTCTCGGTTTTTATTGGAGCAGCAATTAAAGGGCGATAATAATACCCCAACACACAATTTTTGGGAGGCTTTAAGAAGCACATCAGATTATTATAACTTTGATGCGCTTTATGAATTTGTGGCATCTGTATCAGAGTCTGAAAATCAAGCTGAAGCCATTCCAAACAATATGTGGAGAATCAATCTGCTGCTGGATTCAAGTATTCTTGGTACAAAAAGTGATCCCAAAGATCGTCTTGCAAAGAACAGAGATCTTATTTTTGCAATTGGACAATTGAGTGAGGACTCGAGAAAGAAACTGAGTCGCTCTCTTGCACGTACAAAGGCCGGTGACAAGGACAGACTGCAGAAGGCTTATCATAGTCTTCAGACTCTGTATAAGTATGGTAAAAAGGAAACTTTAAGGGACTTGGATTTAGAGACAGTTCAGGAGTTGTTCTCAGCATCCCAAAAAAAGAGTAAGAAAAAGGACAAGACGCCACCAACAGAAAATGGGGACACTCCGGAGGTGACAGTAGAAAATACACCTATTAGGCCAAAGGAGTTAGATAATCTTATTTCTGATGCGATTGTATTTGGGGAAGAAGAGGAATTAGAGAATATTCAGGAATTGCTGAAGGAGTTAAGTAAGCATTACGATCCTGAGACAGAAGAAAATGATGATGAGATACCTCCAGTAGGTGGTATTTTTGGAGACAGAAATATTGTACTCGAATCCCATCAGAATGACCTTCGCAAACTTGTAGGAAAATTCTGTAACCTATCTTCTTGGGGCGGTTTGATGGAGACTGACGAGAGCGTTCTAAAGGATGCGATTTCTGCAGACATCACCGACTCAAAATTCTTTGATCCAGAAAGCACACAGTCTATTTTAGCCTTTTCAGGAGGTATTGACGGAAGTCAGGCTCTATTTGACTTTATTGTGCAATTTGATGCTCAATTTGATGCAAAGGGGTTGGATAGTGCGGAGCGCTTTTCTCCAATTATCGAGAACCTTAAGGAACAGCGAAAAAGACTCTTCGCCTCTATTGACATGATTATGTATCATCCAGTACTTTTCTTTGGGGCTTCGGAGGACAATCGGCAAACTCTTATAGACTATATTCAGGGGTGGGAAGGTCTGTACCATGCTTTCTGTGTGAATGAGCCTACTATGAGGCAGATTAGTGCTGGAGGGACAAGTTTCATCGCGCGAGCAATTCTATTGCTTGATGTTCTTTACGTTAAAACGCCCAAAGAGTGGAAGGGAATTCTGCTTCCGTTACATCCGATTTATCTTTGGCGGTTTTATGAGGTATTCCGTACACTTCCAAATAAAAAGGCCTCTTTAAGCGACGAGGATAAGGAAGCATTGTCTTCCGTTCTTTCTCGGTTGCCACAGGTGCTCAGTTTTATTATTGCAAATAGCGTTGTTACAGAATCGTCTGAGGATAGAGTGCTACCATGTTCAGGTAGTATTGAGATGTTGCCGACCTTTGAAAACAAGACTAATCGATACTTGGGAAATGACGGTACCGAATCAGTAGAAGAAATTCTCACACGATGGGTTGGATTTGCACCTTATACAAGAAATGAGATAAGAATTTGCTCGGTGGATGCACCTGATCTTATTGGGATTCTTCGTCAAGTAAAAAGCTTTATGGATAAGAATTCCTGTAGACGCGTTGTATATGATATGTACCTGACAAGAAACCAAAACGGAAATACAGAGCTTTCCAAACTGGACTATGCAGGTAAAGATTATGAAATCGGCGAGTATATCAAGCAGGATAGAATATCTATCAGTGTACGTAACGTTCGCTCAGCGAATGATGTAAGGGCAGCATTGGATTTTAGACCAGTGCATGTCGCATTTTACTTCGATCAATCCTCTTATGCCATTGAATTCGGGCCAAATAGCCATAATCTTTATATTAATCCATTGGTTATTACCTATGATTACGATTTTGACGAGATTCAGCATAAAGGCAGCATATTCCCTTCGTCAGAGATGGATTCGGGGTTGATTGGTGACTACCATAAGCTGATGAGATCGGCGGATGTCATTAGTAATAATATGAATCCACGTACCACCTACAACGGAAGTGCTGATATGACAGCAGTAGTGTCGACTATTGAGGCAGGGCTAACACAATGGCTTGTTGTTGCAGATAGAGACACTAATAATTACCAGCCGGGAAATGCTATTCCTATCGGGGAGATGCAATATGACAAACGTATGGTTAATGCATGGGCTTCAGACAACTCAAGAATTATTAGTCAGTATTTGACGCTCCTTAGAGGATACAACCTGTATCCGAAATCAGAGACCTTGATAGAAATTCTTCGTCAATTTGGGCATATTGCTTCGAACGGGTTGATCAGCATTCCAAAATTCGGTGCTGACGCACAAGCAATCGATAACAAAAAGAAGGGATTAATTGGAACACTCTTTGCAGCTTCTTGGTTTATGAGGAAGCACGAGGATGCTCTTGTTGCATCCTTAGACGATGACAAGGCAAGACTGTGGCTGCAGAATCGTAAGGACAGTAATGAACGCGCCGATCTTGTTGGGCTTTATTATGACAAGGACACTAATACGTTACATATACAACCCATAGAGGTAAAAACTCGCGATGATTCGCCAGATGCTACATTTTCAAAGGATGAAATTGATTCAAAGGTCTTTAATATCTCAGGACATGCTGCAGATCAAATTGCAACTGTTATTGAGATACTTAGAGAAATATTCACGATGGATGAAAACACGGCGGATATGTTTACCTCTGCGCGAAGAGAAGTCTTAAAATATCAGATTGTATCTGAGTGCTTTAGAAACATGCATGATGCCGATTGGCAAAAAAGGTGGTACGACATTCTTAAAAAGGCATTCTCAAGTAGTCAGAGTAAAAATATTACTATAGATGTTTCTGGCCTGCTGATGCACATAAAGCTCAATGAAGCCTCCGGCGGAGAGCATATTATTTGCCGACATCTTGAGCACGATGACTGTCTGATTGATTACTGGAAACTGACAGCAAAGGAAATCCAAAGGGATGTGCTTGGCGATGGATCTCTTGTGAAAGAAATGTGGACTCCGGATTTTGATGTATCCGAAGAGAACAGTGAATCTTCTCAGAAAAACGATGCGATTGTTGATTCTGATATAGAAACGCCTTCCGAAGTCGGCAAACCTGAGGGTAACAAGATTGTTCAATATCCGGAGATACAATCGACCGCAAGTGGACAAATGGTTGCGGAGTCACCGGCAAGCTATGGAGATCATAAAAAGGATAAACAAGACATTCAAGATCAAACGTCAACAAGTGGCGTTAGCCTTGAAGAAATAGAACAACTGGTAAAAGACTTCAAGCGGTCGTGTGGAGATTACCATGTATCGCTAAGAGAATGCGAAGCAAAAAACACGGTTGTTGGCCCGAGTGTTATACGTTTGAAATTCAGACTTGGAAGAGGACAGGCGCTTCAGGGATTGTCGAGTCATTTGGAGGACATCGGCAGGGAAATGAAGCGTACAGGTGTGATTATTCAACAGGTGCCAAATTCAGATGAACTTCTTCTTGATGTACCGAGACTTAAGCGAGAGAAAGTACTCTTTAAGGATGTAATATCATCGTTACCAGAAGTGAAATCGCCAGAACAACTCTTCTTCCCTCTCGGAAGGACTCCAAATGGTATGGATCTGATCGAGGATCTTGGACAGATGCCGCACATGCTTGTGGGTGGCAGCACTGGATCTGGTAAATCTGTGTTTCTGTTCACCATGCTTGCTGCAATGCTGATGACTCATCCGCATAAGGAGGATTTACAGTTAATACTATCCTCCTCTAAACTCGAGGACTTTATTCATTTTGAAGGATTGCCGCATCTTTACTCTGGCAGTGTAATATCAGACGCAACGGAGGCTAAAAGGGTTATCAAGGAGGTAGTATTCGAGGAATCTGAGCGAAGAGGAAAACTTTTAGCTGAAGCACGAGTTGCTAACATCACTGAATACAATAAGATTGCTACGGAAAAACTTGCACCGATTGTTGTGGTAATAGATGAGTTTGCTGACCTTGCTGACCAATTAGAAACTAAAAAAGAACAAAATGCCTTCTATAAACCTGTACAGCGTATCGCTCAAGCAGGGAGAAGTAGAGGTATTCATCTTGTGATCTGTACACAGCGTCCAGAAGCAAAACTGGTTCCCTCAACAACAAAGGCACAGTTAAATGGCAGAGTAGCGTTACGCGTAAATGATGGAATATCATCGCGGATGATAATAGAGAATCCTGATGCGCAGTACCTTCAGAAGCATGGTGATATGATTTATAAGAATGGTGACGTACTCGAGAGAGCACAAGGTTATTTGATAGAAATTCCTGAACTTGACGAAATCGTGAATAATGTCATCAACGGAAAATATTAAATGAAACGTGGGGGAACAGAGGGTGTCCGAAATGAAATATGTACAAGGAGTTTTTAAGGAAGAGCTAAAAAATAGGTTTCTGTGCCTTGTCGAGGTTAAAGGAAAGGATACCCTCTGCTATATCCCGTCATCTTGTAGACTAAGTAATTTTGTAGATTTAATTGGGAGAGAGGTCTTGCTCAAACCTAATTTGTCCCCAAATACGAGAACTGAGTATGCAGTCTATGCTCTTCGTATAAGAGGACGGTTTATTCTGCTTAATATGTCACAGGCGAACAAGTTGATAGAAAACAACATTAGAAAACGAAGGTTCTCCTTTTTGGGAAAGAGGACGACTGTAAGGAAAGAATTCTATGTAGATAATTATAAAAGCGATTTATTTATTGAGGACACCCAAACAGCAGTTGAGATAAAAAGTATTTTATCATTTAGTAGAATGGCTACTTTCCCAACAGTATACTCTCAGAGAGCAATCGACCAGTTGACTAAACTCAGTCGCCTACTGGATATGGGATACAAGGTATGTTATATTTTGGTGTCGCTCAATCCAAGCGTTAAGGAAGTAAAGATTAATGAAGAAATAGTAGAATACTATAATTGGTTTACGAAATGCATTAAAAAGGGAATGATTCTTAAAGGCTACACGATAAAACTTAAAGACGCTCATCCAATAATACATTCTGAATTCCACGTAATAACCTAATAATCACGGTATTGTGATGTCGGATAAGGTTAGGAGAGTCATAAAACATTGAAAGATTGAAGGCTCCCATTCTCTTAATCGATTGTATAAAGGGGTGTCGCTTTGATCACAGTAACAGCCAAAGCCTATTAATACAGTATCGCAGTACTCCTATCTATTAGTGTGCCAAAATGCGAAAAAACAATAATCAAGCGACATCGGGGGTAATTGTGTATAGGAATTTGTATCAAAGATAACGTCTTGATAGATCACTAAATCTATAATCAAGTATATTTTTAAATGATTGCCCATAGAAAAATCAATAATGAATAAAAGCCGGGAACATAACACTGAAATGCTCCCGGCTTTATGTATTGCTATTCTTCTTTCTTAGACAGTAATTTAGCCTCACCCAAAACTATCCCCTTATCCTTATCATTAAGCTCTCTGAAATACGATAATAGATTTTTTTCATCATCGTCAAGTGAAATACCGGTCTCGTTTTCTTCGCCGGTTATTAAATATGTAATTGATACTCCTAAACATTCTGAAATCTTAGATATTTTGTCAACAGGGGGAAGTGAATTATTCTTTTTCCATGCAGAAACTGTCTTTTCATTCACATCTATATTCTTGGAAAACTCTTTTTGAGATAGTCCTTTTTGTGCTAAAATACCAAAAATACGTTCTGTAATAGTCATTTAAATACATCCTTTTTGTGCAACCATACAAAAATCTAAAATATTGGATTTTTGTATTGACAAATCTAATATTTTAGATTATAATAACATTAGGATAAGCAATATAGCAATCCTAAACCATAACTATTTTACCATAATACGGTCGG
>OCVV011354137.1_pt1 | contig 10689 bp, 8 predicted proteins | sample 1539721 | NCBI WGS metagenome assembly OCVV01 (sample SAMN02144230, study PRJEB22623) | gut metagenome | biome: sheep rumen | host: Ovis aries | place: New Zealand
ATAATTACAAGCACAAAACGCATGTAGCAGGCGAGATGAGCGTCCCGATAAGTCGTTGTTACGACTGGGAGCCTGTTTTTTTGGGGGTTCTGGTTAACGAATCCCAAAACTCGACATTCGACCTAATAGACTCTTTAGTCAAATGATTTTTTAATTTCCTTAAAATTCTTTAATCTTCGTTTCATATCGCCTTAATGCCCCAAATAAAAAGTTCCTGTATCGTAAAATCATAAGAATACGGGCGCAACCCTCGACAAGCGAGGGTCGGGCTTTTCGGGGTTCCGCGCTAACCGCGCTCTATTCCTACGCTCTGGTGGTTTCGATACGGTCGCTTCGCTTCCTACTCAACCACCGCCGCTTCGGAACGGCTTACGCCGCCCCTACAATCCCTTGCGCACTTGCTTTTGGAGGCATTTATGAAAAAACTAAAGAAATTTCTTCTTGCAGGAGCGGCACTCGCACTGGTGGTTTCGACAGGATCAAACACCGCATTCGCGGGAACAAAAAGACCTGAGAGACCGCTTAAAACGGGAAATGATTTTCTCGCCGCTACATTCGAGGGAGAATCGCTGAACATTCCCTACCGCTACAAGCAGTTCAATGCAGGTGCTGGCGAACCGATACTTTTCGTGTTCTTGCATGGAAATTCTGCGAGCGGCACGGACAATCAAAAGCAGATGGAACGCACCCCGGCTTTGGATGCGGCTTCTTATATCGAAAAGCACGGAGTCAGCGCGTTTGTGCTTGCTCCCCAATGCCCTGAAAATACACCGTGGCGTGCAATTTCCGCAGACTTAAAATCGCTTTGCGAAACATTTGCGCGGGAACACGGCTGTGCGCACATATACATTGCAGGCGCATCAAAAGGCGGAAGCGGCATCTGGGCGATGGCAAGTCAGTACCCCGATTTTGCTGAAAAAGCGGTCGCAATCGCCTCGTCGCCAAGCGATGTAAATTTGGAAAATCTGCTAAAAACGGCACTGTATGCAGTCATAGGAAGCAACGATGTCGTGTCGAATCCCGACGCAAAGGACAATGCCTTGCGCTCAACCAAAAGTGACGATGAAATTGCATCGCAAAAAGTAAAGCGCAATGCCGATATTGTCGCAGAGCTGCAATATAACGGCGGCAATGCCCATATAAAGATTCTGGAAGGATATGACCACAAAAAAACCTGCAAAGAAGGTTTGTCGGAAGATATACTTGACTGGCTGTTTGCAAAGTAACTGGGAGACTCTTATGAAAAAACTGATTTCACTGTGTGCGGCACTTGTCGTGCTGTTTTCGATGAACTCAACAACCGCATTCGCTGCGACCAAATACAGCACCAATCCCGACGAATGTGTGGACGGCGTTTGTTTTGTTCCCCAGTACGCGGACGACGGAAGCCAAAATTACGCCATCGTTTCTCCCGTCGGCTACCACGATGTTCCGATGATTAAGCAGGCGGCGCGGCTGGACACGCTCAAAGGAAAGACGATTGCGCTTGTGGGCGGCTCCTTTATGGCAGTCACCACCCACAATGAGCTTAAGCGTTGCATCGAAAAAGAATTCCCCACGGCTAAAATCTATATGTTCGACGATATCGGGCAGGCAGGCCCTTATTCAGTCTTCGGTCAGACAGAAAAAACTAAGGCCTTTCAGGAAAAACTCAAGGAACTGAAAGTTGATGCCGTCATCGTAGGAAACTGCGGCTGCGGACTTTGCACCACAAAAGAAACTGGAGACTCCATCGCAGCAGAATATATCGGAATCCCGTCTGTGACAGTTGCCGCTCCAACTTTTGTGGCTCAGGTTCATTCAACCGGCGTGAACCGGGGAGTTCCTGTCCTCCGCACGGCAGAATATCTGGGAGCCTTTGCAAGTCACTCAACAGAAGAGCTTAAAAAGAACGCAAGAGAAGTTCTCTGGCCTCAGATTAAAACCGCTCTCACAACTCAGATTACAAAAGAAGAAATCGCAAAATACGCTCCAGAGGGTAAGAGACCTGCCGACGAAATCATCTACTACGGAAATTACGACGAGATTCAGGAATACATGCAGGTAAACGGCTGGACTGACGGTCTTCCAGTTGTTCCGCCCACAGACGAAAAGATTCAGGAGTATCTGAAATTCACCGGCTTTAAGGGAAGCGATGTTCTTGGCACATTCGCCCTGGCTTACCGGGAATGCACTGTCTACACGGTGGCGGCAAATGCAGTTATGGCAGGAGTGCCCAAAGAATTCATGCCGATTTGCATTGCTTTCGTGCAGGGAATGAATAACGGCGAATGGAGAAAGCCTCTTGCCTCGACCCACGGCTGGACTCCCTTCGCATGGTTCAACGGCCCCCTTGCCCGACAGCTTGGAATCGACAATCAGCAGGGTATGATTAGCGAAAAAGCAAACAAGGCCCTGGGACGCTTCATAGAACTAGCCATGCTCAACATTGGCGGCTACTATGTCAAAGAAAACCGCATGGGCTCTTTCGGCTACCTCACCCCCTTCACATTCAGCGAGGACGACGAGGCTTGCGTAAAGCTTGGCTGGAAACCCTACCATGTTCAGCAGGGCTACGATTTGAACGCAAACACAATCACGGCGGGAAGCGCCCTTTCATGGGGAAACAATGTGACTCCAAGCACGGATGATGCGGAAAAAATCATGGAAATTATGGCCTTCGACATCACAGAAAAACAGCAGAACGGCTTGGGCAACACAAAGCCCCAGGTTCCACGAACGGTTTTCATCACGGAATATGTGGCGCGGGATTTGGCGAAGGAATACAAGACAAAGTCTGATTTGGAGGACGCTCTGATTGAGACAGCCCGCCGCCCCTTGGCTCTCCGCACCTACGCCCACTATTGGGCAAACACCGGAAGCCAGCAGTACAAGCGCCGCTCTTTCGACGAACATTTTGATATGCTCTCAAAAGACGAGGCTGAGCAGGCAAAAATGACTCCAACTCCCGAATGGCTCAAACCGATTGTTAAAGACGATGAGATTATGACAATCGCCACCATGAACAAGGGGAACACGGCCTTCTTGGTCACAGGCTACGCAAACCGCAACAAGGTTCAGGTTATGCCAGGCGGCGGCTTCGTTACAACAGAAATCAAGCTCCCGAAAAACTGGAACGAGCTTGTAGAGCCACTTGGCTACCAGCCCATAGAAAATTTCTATTTGAAGGCGAATTTCAACAAGGACTAGGGAAAAAAGGCGGCCACAACAAGCAAGGGCAAAAAGCAGCCCACCGCTGAAAAAAGCATGAACCGCCTCCAGCGACCGCAAAAGCCTGCAAAACCGATGAAGAAGTAGGATAAGTCATAGAAAAATCTTTCTTGCTGACAGGAAGACGGCCTGAATCGCGGAGAATGCCTCCAGCTTGGGATTGTATTTGAAAATCGTTTTGTTCGAGTCCATTATGGATTCGAACAAAGCAAGATAGTCGATTCTGTCCTTGATTTTCGGGTAAAATTCAGAAGTTTCAAACAATGAATTTTTCAAACTGCCTTTCAGTATTCTTCTGAATATTTGTTCTCGGCTCTCTGTCAAAACACGGCTTAAATCTTTTAAATGCTGAAGGTCAGCCAGATGGAAAAAGTGGTAGTCGCTAAAATCAACTGAAAGAAGAATCTGCTTGTTTTTCTTTCCCAAAACAATCTGATATTCAACATCAAGTAATTTTTTGTAGGCCTGTGCCGCTTGAAGAATATCCGCCATCAGCCCTCCCAAAAGAAAAAGCTCCGCGCCAATCGCAGAGCTTTCCACATTCCATTTTCCTTCAACTGAACAAGTCAGCCTACATCTGGCTTTTGGTAAACGGAGAACCGTCATAAGACTTTGCAAAGCACAGCCCTTCCAGATTCTACACTTTGCTTTAAATCGCCTGACAGACACTCAAGTTGCCTGCTGCCTTGATTGGCAAGGACTTATCATTTTAAATATAGTTTAATTTCCGCGAATCGTCAAGAAAAAAAATGCGGTAGCGCTGGGAGCCCCGTAGTTGCCAGCTTGCTGGCAATGAGCGTATAGCGAAGGGCGGACATAGCGACCTGCCGGCAGGCAGGGACCGCAAAATAGATTTTTTCTTTTCAATGTGACAAAATCACTGTCGAAAGAAAAAAAATTCAGTATATTAATAAACGAAAACAGTCAGGGAAGTATATGAAACAATTTAATGTAACGGGAATGAGCTGTGCGGCTTGTTCGGCACGGATAGAAAAGGCGGTCTCAAAGGTAGAAGGAGTGGAAAGCTGCTCCGTGAGTCTTTTGACAAACTCCATGGGAGTCGAGGGCGAGGCAAGTGACTCAGCCATTATCGAAGCTGTGATCAATGCCGGGTACGGTGCAAGCCTAAAATCTTCACCAAGAGGAACTTCTTCGTCGCAAAAGAGCTCAGATGGACGGCAGGGCGGGCAAAGCTCAAATTCAGAAGATTCCCTCCGTGATTTGGAAACACCTCTTCTTATAAAGAGGCTTCTTTCTTCTATTATTTTCCTCCTCCCGCTCATGTATGTTTCCATGGGGCACATGATGTGGAAGTGGCCGCTGCCTTCTTTCTTCAATGGAAATCATGTGGCAATGGGCTTAGTCCAGCTGCTCTTTGCCGCCATTGTCATGGTCATAAACCAGAAATTTTTTATAAGCGGCTTCAAGTCTCTCTTGCACCGTTCTCCCAATATGGACACGCTGGTAGCCCTCGGCTCTGCATCTGCCTTTGTCTACAGTACCTGGGCTCTTTTTGCCATGACGGGAGCCGTGGTCAGCGGAAATGAAGAAGCCGTCATGGCTTACATGCACGATTTTTATTTTGAGACTGCAGCCATGATTCTGACCCTTATCACCGTGGGAAAGACTCTGGAGGCAAAATCCAAGGGAAGAACGACCGATGCCCTAAAAGGCCTTATGCGTCTTGCCCCAAAAAAAGCTGTCATTGTCGAAAATGGCGAAGAAAAGACCGTACCCATTGAAAGCGTGAAAAAAGGAGACATCTTCCTTGTTCGTCCTGGTGAAAATATTCCCGTTGACGGCATCGTTCTTGAAGGAAGCAGCGCGGTGAACGAATCTGCCCTCACAGGCGAGAGCATTCCAGTGGATAAAAGCTCTGGCGACACAGTTTCTGCCGCCACCGTGAACACATCAGGCTTTTTAAAGTGTCAGGCCGTGCGGGTAGGCGAGGACACCACTCTTTCCCAGATTATCCAAATGGTAAGCGATGCCGCTGCCACCAAGGCGCCAATCGCAAAAATCGCTGACAAGGTTTCAGGCATTTTCGTTCCTGTTGTGATTTCCATTGCCATTCTTACATTCATCGTCTGGTCGCTTTTGGGAGCCGATGTGGGAACAAGCCTCACTCGTGCGGTTGCCGTTCTTGTTATAAGCTGCCCCTGTGCCCTGGGCTTAGCTACCCCTGTTGCCATTATGGTAGGAAACGGTCTTGGAGCCAAAAACGGCATTCTTTTTAAGACTTCCGCTGCCTTGGAACAGGCAGGAAAAATCAGCCTTGTCGCTTTGGATAAAACCGGCACCATCACTTCAGGCCAGCCCAGAGTAACGGACATTCTCCCGGCTCCAGGGGTAAGCGAAGATGAGCTTATGAAGGCTGCCTATGCCCTGGAAAAAAAGAGCGAGCACCCTTTGGCGAAGGCAATCGTGCAAAAAGCAGAAGAAGACAAAGTGATTTTCTGCGATGTTACTGATTTTGAAATCATTCCTGGAAAGGGACTTTCTGCAAAGCTGGAGGGAAAAGTACTTGCCGGTGGCAACGAAGATTTCATCAAAGAAGCGCTTTCAAAAAAAGAAGGCTGGCAGATGGCAGATAAAATTGACGAGCTGGCAGAAGAAGGAAAAACGCCGCTTTTCTTTGCCCTGGACAGCCGCTTTTTGGGAAGCATTGCCGTGGCGGATACAATAAAAGAAGACAGTCCTCAGGCGATACAAGAACTGAAGGAGCTTGGAATTCGTGTGGTCATGCTCACAGGAGACCGGGAGAAGACGGCTCAGGCAATCGGTAGGCAGGCGGGCCTTGATCAGGTTATCGCCGGAGTTCTCCCTGACGGAAAGGAAAAAGTCATCAGGCAGCTTCAGGGGGAAGGAGCCTCTGGTAAAAATTTCGTGGCCATGGTTGGAGACGGCATTAACGATGCCCCCGCCTTGACCCGCTCTGATATTGGAATCGCCATCGGGGCTGGAACGGATGTGGCCATCGATGCGGCCGACATCGTGCTGATGAAAAGCCGTCTGGCAGATGTGGTCGCCGCCATCCGTTTAAGCCGGGCAACATTGCGTAACATACACGAAAACCTTTTCTGGGCTTTCATCTACAATATCATCGGAATTCCCCTGGCGGCAGGAGTCTTTACGGCGGCCCTGGGCTGGAAACTCAACCCAATGTTTGGTGCGGCGGCCATGAGCCTGTCGAGTTTCTGCGTGGTTACCAATGCCCTTCGCCTCAATTTCTCAAAAATTTACAAGGCAAAAAAAAGTCAGAAAACAGCTGACGAAAATCATAAGGAGTCAAAAATGGAAAAGACAATCGAAATCAATGGCATGATGTGCCAGCACTGTGAAATGCATGTGAAAAAAGCCCTTGAAGCCCTGGCTGGGGTTGAAAGCGTTAAGGCCAGCCACGAAGCAAAAAAGGCTTTTGTCACTTTAAAAGAAGGTGCAAGCCTCGATGAAGGAAAAGTCAAGGCCGCAATTACTGAAGCCGGCTATGAATTTGTAAAAATGGACTGAGTTTCTTTCTGAAATTTTTTTAATATTTGATTCAGACTCCATTAATTGAAAAAAAATCTTGATGGAGTAGAATAAAATCATCAGTCAAGACGAACACGGAGGCTACTATGAAAAAATTACTGGCTATTTTTGCCCTTATGACAGTCGCTGTCCTGACATTTGCCCAGAAGGCCGGTGACAAGGTTTCCTTCAGCACGAAAAGTCTGGAGGGTAAGGAAATTTCTGACGACATGTTTGCGAAAAACAAAGTTACCATGCTCAATATCTGGGGGACTTTCTGCCCTCCCTGCATCAAAGAAATGCCAGACCTTGCAAAGCTCAACGAGACCAACAAGGAAAAAGGCGTGGAGGTTGCAGGAATTGTGATTGACCTTACTGACCGCAACGGAAACATAATTCCCCAGACGAAAAAAGATGCTGACACGATTATTGCAAAAACCGGGGCAAACTATACCCACATCGTTCCTTCGAAAGACATGATGAACGGTCTTTTGCGAAATGTTCAAGCCGTTCCGACGACAATCTTCGTAAATTCAGAAGGAAAAATCATCGGCCAGATATATATGGGAGCCAGAAGTCAGAAAGATTGGCAGAAAATTATCGACGGTTTGCTGAATAAGTAGGGCACTCCCCGCCTGTCGGCGGGTCAGGCTTTTCGCGAGCACTCTCCTTGCCGTGCTCGTTTTGGTCAGCCCCACGGCTTCGATGCCCTTACAATCCTTAGCGCGGGAGACTTCAATGAAAATATCAGAAAGGAAACGCAGAATCATCTCAGTCATAGCTCTTTGCATTGGGCTTATCCTGCTTTTTGCGGGGATTTTCAGGGGCGAGGTCGCCGTGGTATTTAACAAGGCCAGCCGTATCTGCATGGAATGTATAGGAATAGGCTAATATGAATAAAAAAACTTCTTCTGCCTCGCAAAAAATTTCTCGTCACAGACGGCTACGCCTTGTCATTCAGGCTTCCTTCGCCGCCCTTTCAAACGGCTACATAAAGGGCTTTGTCCAAGGGAAAATTTTTACAGGCGAGAGCAAGAGGCTTTGCGTTCCCGGCATGAACTGCTATTCCTGCCCTGGTGCCCTAGGGGCTTGTCCAATCGGCTCTTTGCAGGCTACTCTAAATAGCCGGGAATATAGCCTGGCTCTCTATGTGACTGGCCTGCTTGTAATTTTCGGAACTTTTTTGGGCCGCTTTGTCTGCGGATTTCTATGCCCCTTTGGACTTATTCAAGACTTGCTTTTTACCCCCCCCTTTTTTAAGAAAATTCGCTCTCTTCCGGGCGAAAAATCACTTCGCTACCTTAGATTTGTTTTCCTTGGAGTCTTTGTCATACTGCTTCCTGCCTTTGTTGCCGACTTTACGGGACTAGGTGAGCCATGGTTTTGCAAGTGGGTCTGCCCTGTGGGAAGCCTTGAAGGCGGCCTTCCGCTAGTTCTTTTGAATTCAGCGATGAGGGGAGCCGCCGGCTTTATCTTCCGCTGGAAACTTGCAATTCTTATCGTGACGATTCTTTCTTCAGTTGTAATTTATCGGCCTTTCTGCCGCTATGTATGCCCGCTGGGGGCTGTTTACGGTATTTTCAACAAGATTTCTTTTTACAGGTTCAAAATTGATGAAGATAAATGCACGAAATGCACAGCCTGTCAGAAAGTATGCAAGCTTAACATTCCTGTCTGGCAAAAGCCCAACAGTGCTGACTGCATTCGTTGCGGGGATTGCAAGGCTTCATGTCCCCAGCAGGCAATCTCAAACTGAAAAATATCGGGCAAAATCCTCTTACGAAAGAAATCATTTCCATTGAAAAAGAATTTAACTTTTAAATTTTCTTATTTTTTTGCAGAAATCAAAAAAAAATATATTTAAATATTCCCCGTTTGTGTTATAATTTGTTTCTATGTGGAGAAATAAATGAAATTTGCTAAATCAATGAAATTCAAATTCATAGCGGGATTTGCTTCCTTTATCCTTGTTTCCCTTGTGGCAGTTTCCATCATCTCAGCTTTGAGCATCATCAGGACTGCCGAGGAATTTGCAGAGATGCAGGGAATCCCTGTTGTAAAAAAAGTCGCTGATTATATTGACGGTGATAAATTTGAGAGGCTCACGAAAAGTCTCAATCCGAATGATGAATGGGGAGAAGAAACCCGCTTATGGATGCTTGATATTGCCGAATCTGTAGGCTGTGCCTATCTTTTTACGATGGCTCCTGTTTCCGGCACGAATTTCCGCTATATAATCGACGGCAGCTGTGACCCCAGCGACACAGAAAATTATTCGCCCATGGGTACCGAAGAGGATATTTCTTCCTGGGAAGAAGCACCGCTCATCACAATGCGTACAGGCGAGCTTTTATGCTCAGGAATGGTTTATCAGGAAGACTGGGGCTGGACGGTTTCAACCTATAAGGGAATCAGAAATTCCAGCGGAAAAATCGTCGGCTTTATCGGCTGTGACTTTGACATCAGCTTTATTATCCAGACAATCAAATACAGGATTGTGATGCTGGCCGTAATCGGTCTTTTCCTTCTTCTGCTTGGAGCTCTTGTTCTTTATTTCTACTCTACGGTAATTTTCGGCTCAATGAAAAAGATTTCAGATGCCATGGCTAAAATTGCAGACGGAAGCGCGGATCTTACCCAGCGGATTCCGGAAAAGGGCAATAATGAGCTTACGGAGCTTGCCCGAAGCTGCAACAAGGTAATCCAGAGTATGACCAATATCGTAGGCACCCTGCAGCAGGAAACAGAAGTCCTCACCGAAAACGGGAAACGTCTTTCAGAGCGAATGAAACTGTCTCTTACACAGATTTCAAATGCGGCAGACGGCGTGAACCACATCAACTCTCAGATTTCATCACAGGCCAGCAAAATCGACATCATATCCGGCGGAATTAATTCTGTTGAGCGTGAAATATCAAATCTTAATGAACGAATCAATGAGCAGGCGGCGGCCATATCTGAGTCTTCCAGCGCCATCGAGCAGATTTCACAGAACATAAAATCCGTAAGCCACAATGTGGATACAATTACCGAAGAATATGAGGTTCTGACACAGGAGGCTCACAACGGAAGCAAATTACAGGAAGAGGTTTCAAGCCAGATTGATGAAATTTCAAAGCAGTCTGAAAATCTTAACGAGGCCAACCAGGCTATCGCCGCAATAGCGGAACAGACAAACCTCCTCGCCATGAACGCCGCCATTGAGGCCGCTCACGCAGGTGATGTAGGCAAAGGATTCTCTGTCGTTGCTGATGAAATCCGTGCCCTGGCAGAAACTTCTGCAACCCAGTCCATGGCCATTAAAAAACTCCTTGACGGTATTTCCGATGCGATTCAGGGTATCGTCCAGTCGTCAAGGCAGTCTTCTGAGTCCTTTGAGCGGGTAGGGGCAAAAATTGCCCGTATGGATTTAATGATGAGGGAAGTCAAAGGCGGAATGAGCGAGGAAACTGACGGCGTAACCAATATCCTTCAGACAATGCAGTCTCTGGATACTTCCCGCAAGCTGATTACTGATGCTTCTTTCAATATGAAGAATGCCAGCAAATCCGTCTTCTCTGAAATATCCGAGCTTAAATCAATTTCTGAGCTTACCATGGAGAATTCAAGGCAGATTACCGGAGCCATTGATAAAATGCAGGGGGCTGCAAATGAAGCGGCTGAGGCCAGTGAGATTTCTCAGGAAGCAACTCAGAATGTCCTTCAGATGATAAATGGCTTCAGAGTCAGCTAGAATAAGAAGCGGTTTGAAATGTAACTTCAAATCGCTTCTTTTTTATTTATTTTGCCGCTTTAGCAATTGATTATTATTCTCAAAAAAGATATATTATTATTTCACAATTCTATATATGGAGGAATATTGTGGTCAAAATCAGACTCAAGAGACTCGGTGCAAAAAAACGACCTTGCTACCGAATCGTCGTTCAGGATTCACGAAAACCTCGTGACGGCACGACAATCGAGGAAATC
>OCVV012861538.1_pt1 | contig 10689 bp, 10 predicted proteins | sample 1539721 | NCBI WGS metagenome assembly OCVV01 (sample SAMN02144230, study PRJEB22623) | gut metagenome | biome: sheep rumen | host: Ovis aries | place: New Zealand
CAATTCCGTACCAAAGATGCACGAATCAAACTCGCGTCACTATACCCAAAGCTTGGTTAACGCCAAATGTCTTCAAGACACTACACTAGAAAAAACAAAAGATAACGACTATGGCAGACTACAACGAAGACCATTATGAGCAGACGCTGATAGAGTTGTTCTCAGAGCAATTGGGCTATGAGTATGAGAGCGGCTACGACATCCAGAGCAACTTTTCCGACAAGGACTATTATTGCCCTGTGTATCGTGAGCGCTTGATGACGATGCTGCAACGGCTGAACAAGGCTTTGCCTCAGACGGCACTCGACGAGGCAGAAAGGAAGCTGCTCCACATTGAGGCTGGGAACATGGTGCAGAACAACGAGCTGTTCATGGACTACTTGCAGCATGGCATTGAGGTGAGTTTTCATGACGGCAAGGAACTGAAGAACGACATCGTGTATCTGGTGGATTACAAGGACGTGAGCCGAAACGACTTCCTGCTGGTGAACCAGTGGACCTACGTGGAGAAGTCGAAAAAACGCGCTGACCTGATTCTGTTTCTGAATGGTCTGCCTGTGGTGCTGATGGAGTTGAAGTCGCCATCGAGGGAGGAGACAGATGCCAGTGCTGCCTATCGCCAACTGAAGAACTACATGAAGGAGATTCCGACGATGTTCACCTATAACGTATTCTGCGTGATGAGCGATATGGCGGAGTCGAAGGCTGGCACGATTACTTCGAGCGAGGACCGATTCATGCAGTGGAAGTCGAAGGACGGCGTGTATGAGAGCGCGGAGGTGGTGGATTACGACGTGTTCTTCGAAGGCATGTTCAGGAAGGAACGACTCATCGACATCATCAAGAACTTCGTTTGCTACTGCAAGGACGAGGGCAAGGACTATAAGATTCTGGCGGGCTACCATCAGTACTTTGCTGTGAACAAAGCCATCCAGCGAACGCAGAATGCCGTGACAGGCGATGGTAAGATTGGTGTGTTCTGGCATACGCAAGGCAGTGGCAAGTCGCTGTCGATGGTGTTTTACGCCCATCTGTTGCAATCAGCCGTGTCGCAACCCACCATCGTGGTCATCACTGACCGCAACGACCTCGACAACCAACTCTACAGCCAGTTTGCCAAGTGCAAGGACTTCCTGCGGCAAGTGCCTGTGCAAGCCACCACTCGCCAGCATCTGCGCGAACTGCTGGAAGGACGCAATGCCAATGGCATCATCTTCACGACGATGCAGAAGTTCGAGGACTACGACGCACCGTTGTCGGACCGACGGAACATTATCGTGATGAGCGACGAGGCGCACCGTGGACAATATGGATTCGAGGAGAAGGTGAACCCAGAGACGGGAAAAATCAGTGTGGGAACTGCTCGACTGATTCACGACTCACTGCCCCATGCCTCGTTCATCGGCTTTACAGGAACACCCGTGGCACTGAAAGACAGGAACACCATTGAGGTGTTTGGCGACTGCATCGACGTGTATGACATGACGCAAAGCGTGCTCGACCATGCCACCGTGCCTGTGTATTATGAGAGCCGAGTCGTGAACTTGGCATTGGACGATGAGACGCTTCAGCTGATTGACAAGGAATATGAAGTGCTGGAGGCGGAAGGAGCGGACGCAGTGCAGGTGGAGAAAAGCAAGCACGAGCTTTCTCACTTGGAAGAGTTGCTGGGTGCGGACAGTACCATCGATTCGCTGGTGAAGGACATACTGCAACACTATGAGAACTATCGTGAGCAGGAGTTGACGGGCAAGGCTATGATAGTGGCGTATAGCCGTCCGATAGCCATCAAGATATACAAAAGGCTGCTGGAACTGCGCCCAGCGTGGACCGAAAAGGTGAAGTGCGTGATGACCAGCGGCAACAACGACCCAGAGGAATGGCGCGACATCATCGGCAACAAACAATACAAGCAGGAACTGGCGAAGAAATTCAAGGATGATACTGACCCGATGAAGATTGCCATCGTGGTGGATATGTGGCTGACGGGTTTCGACGTGCCATCGATGGCTACGATGTATGTGTTCAAACCGATGAGTGGTCACAACCTGATGCAAGCCATCGCCCGAGTGAACCGTGTGTTCAAGGGAAAGAGTGGGGGACTGGTGGTGGATTACATCGGCATTGCCCAGGCATTGAAGCAAGCCATGAAGTTCTACAGCACGAACGACCGCAAGAAATTTGGCGACCCCGACATCAAGACAACTGCGCTGAAGAAATTCCAAGAGGAACTGGAAATCTGTCGCGACCTAATGCATGGCTTTGACTATTCTGCATTCAGGAATGCCTCAGACTTGAAGCGTGCGGAAATCATCAAGGGTGGAACGAACTTCCTGATGGCTGTTGGTAAGCAGGAACAGAAGACTGACTACCTGAAGCATGCCACACTGCTGCACCAGAGCATCACGCTCTGCCGAAGTTTGCTGAACGAGAGCCAACGCTGGGAGAGTGCTTTCTTCGAGACGGTTCGCGTGATGCTGACAAGACTTGGCGGCAAGGGAAGAATTACGAGGAAAGACATCGACCAGCGCATCCGCGAACTGATGAAGCAAAGCGTGAAGAGCGCTGGTGTGATTCCTTTGTTTGGTGCAAACGGTGAGGAATTCTCACTGAACGACCCTGCCTTCTTGGAAGAACTTGCCAAGATGAAGGAGAAGAACATCTCCATCCAGATTCTGGAGAACCTGCTGAAGGACAAGGTGAAGGCGTTCCAGCACAAGAACCTCGTGCAAAGCGAGAAGTTCTCGGAACTGTTGAACAACGCACTGAGCAACTACCTGAAGGGAATGCTGACCAACGAGGAAGTCATCCAGGAGTTGCTGAACTTGGCTTCGCAAATCAAGGAAACGGAACAGCAGGGCAACGACCTCGGACTGACGGATGAGGAAAAAGCCTTCTACGATGCCTTGACTCGTCCGCAGGCGGTGAAGGACATCTATGAGAACGATGAACTGGTGGCGATGACTCGTGAACTGACGGAGACACTGAGGAAGAACCGAACCATCGACTGGCAGCACAAGGAGTCGGCTCGTGCGGGTATGCGAAAGATGGTGAAGCGTCTCCTGAAGAAGTATCATTATCCACCTGAGGAGGCAGAACATGCCCTCGACATCGTGCTGAAGCAGTGTGAGGAATGGTCGGACGACGATGATTATTCGGTGGCAGAACCCGAAACGCATGTGGTGAAGATGTATGCGCAAAATGAGGAGGATGAAGGACTGACGAAGGCTGCGGAAACAAGTGAGCGATAAGAGTTCTTTGTTGAGAATAATACCAAGTTATTATATCATTACTTAACTAATGTAGTTGCCCAAAGATGAAAATGTGTGAACATGCAAAAAGCGCTCCAGTGAAGGAACGCTTTTTTACAGTATTATGCGATGTGTATTTACCAATCTCAGACGCCAAGAACAATAGCCGGGTCAATATTCAACTTACGGCTGATTTCCCTTCCTGTCTTCAGAGAAGGCTCGCCTTTTCCTGAGACAATCTCACTGACACGGGCCGTACTCAGTCCGAGCATCTCAGCAAGCTTTGTCTGGGTAAGTCCCATTTCATACATGCGCAGCTTGATGGTTTCCACCAATGTAGGAGCTGTAATAGGATAATGCTCCTCCTCATAGTCTGCCACAAGGTCGGAAATCAAGTCCAGCTCCAACATATTATTGTCATCGGCAGGAGTATCGTTGCCGACAAGCTTCAGAAGCTCATTGATGCGGTCGCAAGCTGCCTTATACTGCTGTTCTGACTTTATCTGTACCATAACCTATATGTTTTTAATGTCCTTTATCTTGTTGTATTCCTCGTGAGTTCCTACAAAACGCATGTAAACCTTCTTGTTGATAAATAAAACGATGGCTACTATCCGATAGTTATTACCCTTTATGTCGAACACATAGTGGTCGTTGCCAACATAATCCACCGTATTGAACGTTTGCTTGATGTCAGCGAAATTATTCCAGTTTGCCTTGGTCGTTCTCCTGTACCAGTCACGAAGAGGCACGTCTGCATCTGCATGTTTTGCAATAAAATCTCGGATGATGGAGAATGAAATTACACGCATGTCTGATCTTTTTTTGCAAAGATATGCAATGTATTCGGTTAAACAAAATAATTTTCGGAAAAGTTTAATGACAAATCCGATGTTTGGCTTATAATATGAATATGAGTTCGTATCTGTCAATAGCTGAATTTGATAATGTTGCTTAAAAAAGTGTTTATAATACTGCGGTAACTTGATTAAAATTCGGGTTACCTCAGTAAAATAAGTGCATTATTCTTTTTTGATTCCAGATAAAAGTATTACTTTTGGGCAAAAATATAAGTATTCTGGTATGGAAAAAAAGGACTTTCCTAAGGAGGTTTACAATATGTTTGAAAAGGTCGCTGAGCATAACAATGCCCAGTTCCGACTTTGCAAAACATTAGTCGCGGGTTTTAAGGCGACCAATGAGCAGGACCTTTCATATATGGATAGCTATATGGATGGTCTTTATGATTTCATGGACTCAGGGAGTGACACAGAGGCTCTTTATCGTGATTACATCGACCACATTGCGTCTTTCAATCCCGAAAAAGCCAAAAGATATAGTGATTCTTTAGAGGAACATTTAGGCTATAAAAATCATATTGTGTTTGCAGCTGCTTATGTGGCTCGGGAATTGCACCATGGGCAAAAGGATAAAGGAGGTAATGACTATTTCAGTTCTCATTTGCTGCCAGTAGGAAAGAGTGACCATGATTGGAAAGAGCAGGTGGTAGGATTACTTCATGATGCAGCTGAAGATACTCCCAACGACATATCTACAGTTCTGCAATTAGTAAAGGCGAAATTGGAGATGTGGATGAATAATCCAGACGACAGGTCCTGGGTTGATGAATTTGAGGATGATTTCTTTCAATATCCTGCTGAGCAGTGCCATCCTCCTACAAAGAAAGAGTGGAAAGAGATTGCCACAGCCCTTTTATTGCTCAATCACCACACTGCGCCAAACAGAGAAGAGTATCTTTCTCGCATCTGTACTAACAAGCTTGCACTCAAAGTGAAGTTGAATGACCTTCGTAATAATATGGATATCAGTCGCATTCCTGAGCCGACAGAAAAGGATATGGATAGACTGGAACGCTATAAACGAGAATATGAATGTCTGATGGATGCTTTAAATAGATGGTTTTAAGCCATAATAAGGTAACAAAGACGTAGAATTTAGATATTAAGATTTACCTTATGATAGCAAAGTCACATTGGTGATTCACCAATGTGACTCCAAAGACGTTTTCCGTATCGGCAACAACTATGTCTGAATATCTGTACAAAGGGCGCTATTTATAGTTTTTATATTTCAACGATATTGCCCGAGCTTGTTAATAGGAAGGCACGACGACAATCCAGACACGCATATTGCTCTGCGATGATGGGGTCCGAATCCTGCTGGGTGTGACCAAAGACCTGATACACGTTTGGTATCCTTTTCTGAATATACTGATGGTCACTGACATCAGCCCAAACAGGTGATGGATATTTGGCATAGCCCCAACGTGAAGCGGAAATATCCATCAGGCCATTGATAACAAAATCATGGAAGCCCTCTTCTGTGCTTAATTTATCATTGAGAGATGAGCAGATGTCATTCAAATCATAAGCATTCACCTCGGGCATCCTATACCTTAGCCAATCCCAGCCAACCCCTGCATGAGTGAAGAGGAAATCCTTCTCTTCTGTGCTTACCGTCATCGCCAGTTTGAACAAGGACAAATTCTCACTGAAGATTTGATGAATCTTCTCATAGTTCTCTTTGTCCTTGCGACTGCTATTCATGTCCTTGTCAAAGTAGTGAATGTCGTGATTACCCAAAAGTAGGGTTACCCTATCCCTATTGGCTTTCTTGAAATCAAGGATTTCCTTGAAGTTCGCAAGCGCCTCACTCGGCAGGATTTCCTCATAATATGTATATGGGTCCAGATAGTCTCCAAGGAAAATAACTGGCAAATCAGGATATTTCCTTGTGGCTGACATCCAAAACATACGACCATGTATGTCTGGAATTATCAATAATATGGGTGTGTTATCTTTCTGTTTCATGTTCTTGTCTGTTTATATTTCAATGTACTTTCCAGCATCAAAGCCGTTCGAAAGATGCTCATTATGGAAGACATATCCCAGTTGGTTGCTGACAATTTTTGTCTTGCCAATGGTAGCGTCTATATTGGTATGAGAATGACCATATATCCATGCATCAATACGACTGTTGGCTATGAAGTCGCCCAATTCAGTGGCAAAGGCACTGTTGATGAGTGAATCCTGATGCTGCGGTGCCACCACCTGACGTGTAGGCAAATGGTGGGTAACCACTACATTCTTCTCTGCCGTGCTTTCAGCTACGCTCCGCTTGATGAAGTCAAGGCAGAACTGATGCATCCGATTGTAATCATTTACAGTGAGAAGGTGCCCGTTATACAATGTCTGATAAAAATCATTCAGGCCATGCGAAACGGAGTATTCATCCATTGGTGGAATATGCGACCACAGAGTGCTGAGGACGAAATCGACATTGTCTATCCGGACGACTTGGTTCTGATAATAACCAACATTCTCCTTGAACTTCCACGACCATTGCATTCCTTTGGTCATCACGTCGTAATGCCCGTAGTAGTCATGGTTGCCTGGAACTATCAGCACCTGGCGATAGTTGGCAGATGCCCACTTCCAGAACTTGTCCAATGGGGCTACATCGTTTCTCAGATAGAAGATGTCACCTGCCAACACGAGCACGTCTCCTGTGACAAGGAACTCATGATGCTTGATGTACCTGCTGTTATCTGTTAATTCCATATGCAGGTCACTCATGTATTGAATTTTCATTGTCTTTGTTCATTAATTGGTTTGACTTTTCTAATAGGTTCCCATTCCGTGGCTGTTATCACATCGGCCACTTGTTGAGCCGTGGTGTCTTCATCCACATAAGGGAGATTTATCTCATTCCCTACTTTCTCGTCATACGAATACTTGTTGGCACCGGGAGTTATACCGACATAGTCAGTCTCTTCTGCGATTCGGAGAAGTCTTGACGTCTCGTCACATACGACACCGATTCCTACATCGCACAACGCTTCGAGCATGTTGACTACATCATTTGAATAGCCATAGACGCAGAAGTCCAAGGAGAAATACCATTGTCCGTCGGCTACAGGTATTTTCTCATTGCCCAAGCGGTTTGTCTTCTTACGTGCATGGAGATGGATTCTTGCGTAGGCAACATCCATACAGTGAAAGGAACTGTTGTCATCATACCACTTCTGATAGTCCTGCTCGCTGTCGAGGTCCAGACCTTTTATCTCATCTCCCTTGCTATTGTACCTTACAAACACTTCTTCGTCGGATTTATTGGCGAAATCAGACTTAGGTTCAGGACGATAGCGATCCTGTGTCCTATATGCTTCATAAAGAATACGCCAAACGTATATGTAGGTCCTGAGTGTCATCTTATCAGCTGACCACAGGGGCAAACTATTACTCTTCTTTACAATATCCACCACTCGTGCAGGATTTTCAAACGTCCTATATACAGGGCAGATGCGATTCAGGTCAGCACGCTTGATGATTCCATCTCGTTTCGAGTAAGGTAGATTCTTCTCGACATAAGCATTGTATTCATCAGCATTTTCACAAATGTTGTCTACCAAGGCGGTGATAAGTTTCTCAAACTTCAGTAGAGACTTTGACACATTCCCATGCCAGACATCAGGTTTTCGTTCTCCCCAAATGGAACTTGCACTCCTAAGATCTATATATCTCCGCTGGCGGTTTCTGATTATCATGTAGTGGAAACCCTTATAGTTAGCCGTAAACACTTGGTACCAGTAATTCCCGTTTTCATCAGCCGTTTCCATGCGATTTCGTTTGCCAGGTGCCTTGAGTTCTATCCAGAGCCACCGTTGCTCATCATCACCCATTACCTCCAGTCGCTGCATGGTCTTCTCAATACGGAGCATCACTTCAAGTGCCGCATCGTCTACAACCACACCATTCAAGTGGTGTTCATGGGTTAAGTACATCAAATCTCTGAGATCATTGTACCTCAATACAGGTATATTTTTCATTATTATACAACTCTTGTTTGTTCAACTTGCTTGTTTATTAGTTTCTTAACTTGCTCGAATGAGACTGGAGCAAAACCGTTGTTATCGACTCCCACATCATACTGGGTCGGGTAGAGATACAGAAGCCTCCCAGCGTCGTTTCCTGTGTTATTCTTCCGGGTATGTATATGACCGAATAGCTGCCACACTTCCTTATATCCACCTTCAAAGCACAAGAATGGATAATGACAAAGATAGATTTTCTGCTTGCCTATCTCGATGTGCATCTGCATCGTGACATGCTCAAACCTCTGAATGAATCCCTGACGGATATTCTTCAAATCATGGTTTCCCATAATAAGATAGATCTTTCCGTTCAGACGGTTGAGTACCTGTGTCCATTCGGCAGCTCCGCCCAGGCAAAAATCGCCCAAGTGAAAAACTGTATCATCTTTATCTATCACGCTATTCCAATTTGCTATCAATGTCTCATTCATCTGCGTCACGTCCTTGAAAGGACGATTGCAAAAACGTATGATGTTCGCATGATTGAAGTGCGTATCTGATGTGAAGAATGTATGCTCTGCATTAAACTTGAAATTCATTTTCTTCTTTGTGTTATTCTCTCCATGCCCCATCTGGAGCACAGAGAGAGTTTGTTAATTATTCGAGTATGTATGCCTGGCCCATATAGACCTTCTTTACCAACTCGGTGGAAAGCTTGTTCAGTTCTTTGTTGAGCAATTTCTGTTCGCTCTTTTCGAGACAACCATACTCGCCACCATGTTCCTTCAGAAAATCTTCGAGCACGTCTTTGGAAAACAGACCCATAATCTTTCCGAAGTCTTTAGGCACATGTATGTCACCGATGTGACTTACCACATTTGCCAGACGCTGTTCAGTGACGTATGCCTCCACTTCTGGAACGAGTGCCTTCAATGCCTCGCTGTAAGGAACAGGTTCTGCAAAAAGCTTGTTGCGCTTCTTCACACTCTTCTTCTCGGCAAAGCGCTCGTTCTTGCTTTTTATGAGCACCCTGCTTCCATTTCTCAGGTACATGGGAACGACAGGCCTTATAACGATACCCTCGCAGATGTTGTCTTCGATGGCAGGGAAACCAAGCCATTCAGCAATCTTGCTCTGGAAAGCGTTAGGGTACTTGAGACATTCACCGAGAGTTCCCTTGAACAGAGTTCTGGCATAGAAGAATCCATGCTTGTCGAAAAGCTCGTTAACTTCATCTACAGGCAGATACTTACCACCATCTTCGTTAATGACATAGATGTCAAAACCGTAGAACTCATGCTCAGGAGTGTAACATACACCCTTCTGGATGAGAGACAACTTGCGGTTAGGCTGCACATCCTTGTGAGGGTAGGTTCCACCAAACATCTCACCGAAGACATTGACGCTCCTCACGTCCTCATATCTGCTGAGGACATCCTTGACAAGAGTCACGACTTTGTTTTTGTACCGTTCAAGCAACTCGGGATAGTCATAAAACATCTCCTCAGTTTCCAGGATGGAAGTGCGCTTTGCAAACCTAACGTTCTCTCCGTCGCAGAGGAAACTGGTGTTGGCACCATGTACCTTTTCCTGTACCACATATTCCAAATCGGTTGGCATCTCTGCCACGATGCGCTCCATGAACTCTCTGTTGAAGGAATTCTCGATGGAGCTGTACTTTTTGAATTCTAACATTTCTTTTTCCCTTCTTGTTTTTGCGCATCGCTGCGTAGTTAATAATTGATTGACTACATGTTGTGCCGTAGGCCAGGCCGATGAGGAGAAGGAACGCCGGTGGTAAGTCGGCAGTGTTCATGGTTGTGATAGGCACAAATCCGCGATTAAGTGAGTGCCATGAAAGCGGGCTTTCAAATGGCCGAACGTGAGCGGATTATTTAAACGAAAAGTGGTTGGAAAGCCTTGCAGACTTTCCAACCACTTCGTTAATCTCGTGTTTGCACGTACAATCTATGTCAGGAGTAATCCACTCCCTCCTCGTGCAATATGGAAAGTTGCGAATAAGCGAGACCAAAACAGACTTGTTTGGGCTTTGGCGAGCGTGAGCAAGTTATTTAAAGTCTTCCTATCTGAATAGCTTGGTGCGACAATGCTTGACGTATGCATATAGGAATTGCATTCAAGGCAACATGTGCTCTGAATGTTCAGTACGCCTAATGTGTTAAATTTCTGTCTCTGCATTGCTGCGATTTTTATGGATTTTGTAAAATTGCCTGCGAAGTTACACGTTTTCACGCGATACTCCAAATCTTTTTGAGACATTTTTTGGAGTCTTTTTAGCTTATACACAAGGTGTATAAAAAAGATTGTGTCAAAATCTTGTTTTCCCATCTGTTTTCCCATCACAATTTGATACTCTGAGAAACCTTATTTACATGTCTTACTTAGGCTGATATGATGCCAAGTTTATCAAAAAATCATGGAGTTTTCAAAATCATTGTGTTTTCCCATTGTTTTCCCGAAATGAAAAATCAGCAACTTAAATTTCTTCTAAGTTGCTGATTTTCAGTGTGGACCAGCCAGGGCTTGAACCTGGGACCTCCAGATTATGAGTCTGTTGCTCTAACCAACTGAGCTACAAGTCCT
>OCVV010588780.1_pt1 | contig 10684 bp, 6 predicted proteins | sample 1539721 | NCBI WGS metagenome assembly OCVV01 (sample SAMN02144230, study PRJEB22623) | gut metagenome | biome: sheep rumen | host: Ovis aries | place: New Zealand
ACTTCAACTGTACCGTCATAAATTTCCGGAACTTCCTGTTCAAACAAACGCTTGACTAAATCCTTGTGTACACGAGAAAGCTTAATAATGGGCTTCTTGTTCTTGTTGGCAATCTTAGTGACATAAACCTTGATGCTCATACCTTCCCTGAGAACTTCATTGGGCATTCTGTCCTGACGGAGCAGATACAATTCTGTTTTGTCATACATTAAAGTAGCTGCACCTCTTCCAGGTTCTACCTGTGTAACAGTACATGTGATAATATCGCCTTCGTACTTTTCAAACTTTTCAAGAATCTTGTCTCTGTTGATGTCACGCAAATCCCCCTTGATGGACTGTTTCGCTGACTGTGCAGATGCACGACCAAATTTTGAAATGTCCAGCTTGCGTTCAAAGATACCGCCTACTATTGCGGACGGGTCAGAAGCTCTTGCTTCGTCAATGGAAACTTCTGTGTGATTGATTGGCTCATCGTCAACAATGGTCTGGAGCAGAACCACATCAAAAATTTTCCGTTCGGGGTCAATGTCCACACGAACACATTCTTTATCCTTTGTTTCAGGATACATACGCTGTACAGCCTTCTGCATTGCGGTTTTCACACTGTCAATAGCTACCTGAGTATCAACACTGTTTTCTGTACCAAGTTCAGAAAGTACCTCAAAAAAATTGTTATCCATTTTTGTTCATACGCCTCCAAAAAAATTATCAATAACGGTTCAATCCGTTCATCAACCAAAATCAAAATACAGCTTGACAAATGCAAGGCTCTGGAAAGAATACTTTTGTTCGGTATCGTTTACTTTCAGAGTGATGCCCTCTTTGTCCCAATCTTCCAGAATTCCCACAACTTCACGGTTTCCGCCTTCAAACGGGCGGATTCCTCGTGCACGGACTTCACAACCGATACATGCATCAAAATGACTTTCACGCACTAAATCAGCTTCCAGCCCCGCAGAACTTACCTCTAAAATATAACTCTGTGCGATGGGGTCTTTTTCATCCAGCAAATCACTGACCGGAGTTGTTACTTTTTCACAATCGTTGATACTGATGGTGTCCGTTTCACTGTCAATGAAAATGCGAAGATACCAGTCAGCCCCTTCTTTTTCATAGCGCACGTCCCAGACCAAATAGCCAAGCCCTGTCACAATGGGCGCAACCATATCATAAATTTTCTGTTCCGTACCGCCGAATTTTTTCAGCTTCATGATGTATCATTCCTTTCAATAATGAAAGACCGGAACTTTTGATTTTCCGGTCTTTCTCATCTCCTCTATAGTATTATACCATACTTTCCAGAAAAAAGCAAGCTTTTTTTCATATTTTTTTCATTTGCCGGAAAATCATACAAAAATTACCTTACTGAATGGCTCTTGCTTCCATATAATAACGTTTATCCTCAGCATGACCCATGGAAAAAGTTTTCCTTGGCAATGCGCCGTCTTTCTCCACACTGGTGAACAGTTCGCCTTTGTCCATGTCAGGCAGGAGGAAACCAACGGCATCCGCACCAGAGGATAATTTCATGATGGTTTCCGTGCCGTGGATGTAGTCAATCTTTCCGGCATGGTTCGAAAGCCATTCATCAAGTGCATTCTGCAAACTGCCAACCGATAAATCAGAGGTCATTTTGTGAATATAAAATTTCTCCTGTGCTCCGTCCTTGACAATCGCCACCCATTGAGAAGAAGGTTCTTCTGACAATACAAGAGCCTCTTTCAAGAATGCTGTCAGTTGTTCCGTATCCGTCTCAGTCACAATTCTGTAAATGGCTTCAAACTGCAATGCATCACTGTGCAGATTCACCAACTCGACAAGCGCATATCTCGCCGGATGGTCTGTAATGTCCGGATGTTCCTTTTTGAACTGTTCCCAGCAAGCCTTTGCGGTTGCTAATGAATGATTTCCGTCACCCATTGCAAATTGAATTGAACCAGATTTCGCCGTCACGCTCTCCAATGCATCAAGGAAATTTTTCTGCTGTGCTTCGTCCATGAGCCAGCCTGTGATTTTTCCGCCTTTTTGCATGAGGTTAGTGGAATATAATTCCTGCATCTCCTTTTTGGAATTGGTACACGTGCCGATTGCCATATTTTCGGGGTCGTCAATCAATATCATGATGTGAGGCAATTCAAGGGGCGCACCCGTACGGACTTTCATTCTTGGGGGGATGCGTTCCAATACTGTCGCTTCCGTCGCACGGACAGGAGATTGACTGCCTTTATGATAATCATAGGCTTCCAAATCAATTTTCCCGATAACGCCAGCCCTCAGAATGCCATTGCTTTGAATGCGTTCCGTGTAAATCATTGCATTTTCATACTTCTGGAAAATTCCCTCATCAATGTACTTTTTCATGTGGGAATGAATGTCATCAATTTTTTTGTCAACGTCCGGCATTTCAAGGTAGATTTCCGGTAAAATCAGATTCAATGCAGACGGATTTTCCCCGACTGTTTCGGCAGTCTGTTTCCAATAATCCGCATCCCCTGTGAACTGGTCGCAGGCTATGACACTCCATTTGTAAGGGTCATATTTTCCGAAATCTGGTAAAAGGATGTCAGCGGATGTAAATATATCGTGCATTTGACACGCTTCCTTTCCTAGTGAACTGCTAACAGTATACCACATTTTCACGGAAATGTCAATCTTGTGGAGAAAAAATGCTAAAAACAACTCCCTGCCAATTGACAGAGAGTTGTTTTGCTAAATATTAAAGCCCTACAATTGATGATAAGTGCCTTACCATCAATCATATTATATCATGTTCACTTCCAAAAGTCAACGGTTTACCGTTAATTTTATTTTACAAAAATATGCTGTTGAATTTGTGCAATTTTAATAATGCAGTAATTGTAAAATAATATTCTAATTTTTTGATAATTAACGGTTTCCCGACAATTTTAAGCAAGAAAAAATGCTATCATAATCATAGAAACTTTATGAGGAGTGATAGCATGAATATTTCAGAAGCCGTTGCAAACCGCATTTTAGAACTTTGCAAAGAACAAAATTTGACCGTCAACAAATTAAGCACCATTTCCGGAATCACACAATCAACCGTCAACGACATTGTCAACCATAAAACTAAAAATATCGGCATTATTACGATTAAAATGCTCTGTGATGGTCTTGACATCAGTATTGCAGATTTCTTTGACACTCCAGAATTCCGGAATCTGGAACAGGAAATGTACTGATAAATTTTATCCCACAAAATAACCCCCTGTCCCGATTGGAACAGGGGGTTGAATGTTTCACTTCAAAGTCGGGGAATGACGGATTCAAAATCAGTCAGTACCATACATCTTAGCGAGTCTTGTCAGGTAGTCGTATCTGTCCTTAGCATTCTCAACAGCAGCATCGAACAGAACAGCAGCTCTCTCCGGATTCTGACGAGCGAGGGCATTATAACGAACTTCGCCCATGAGGAAGTCCTTGTATTCTTCAACGTTCGGAGCCTTGGAATCGAGGATGAACGGATTCTTGCCTTCCTTCTTGAGGTCGGGGTTATAACGGTACAGATGCCAGTAACCAGCCTGAACAGCCTTCTTTTCTTCTGCCTGAGCAGTAGCCATACCGGTCTTGATACCGTGGTTGATACACGGAGCATATGCAATGATAATGGAAGGTCCGTCATAAGCTTCAGCCTCACGGATAGCCTTCAAGCACTGATTCTGGTCAGCACCCATAGCAATGTGAGCAACATAAACATAGCCATAGCTCATTGCAATACCTGCCAAATCCTTCTTCTTGACAACCTTACCAGCAGCTGCGAACTGTGCAATTGCACCTGTAGGAGTAGCCTTGGAAGCCTGTCCACCTGTATTGGAATAAACTTCTGTATCGAATACCATGATATTAACATTTCTGCCGGAAGCGATTACATGGTCAAGACCGCCGAAACCAATATCATAAGCCCAGCCGTCACCGCCGAAAATCCACTGAGACTTCTTGCGGAGGAAGTCCTTTTCAGCCAGAATTGCCTTAGCTCTGTCGCAATCGCAAGTTTCGAGAACTGCAATGAGTTCTTCAGAAGCTGTGGTATTTGCTTCGCCGTCGTTCTGAGTAGCGAGGAACTTTTCAGCAGCAGCCTTGACATCCTCACGCTTTGCATTTGCCACGAGGTCTTCTACCTTAGCGATAACACGCTTTCTCAAAGTCTCCTGACCGAGGAACATACCATAGCCGAATTCTGCGTTATCTTCGAACAGGGAGTTAGACCATGCAGGACCATAACCCTTCTTGTTCACTGTGTAAGGTGTAGAAGGTGCAGAGTTACCCCAGATAGAGGAACAACCTGTTGCATTAGCGATATACATTCTGTCACCGAACAGCTGAGTGATGAGCTTTGCATAAGGAGTTTCACCACAACCAGCACAAGCACCAGAGAATTCCAACAACGGCTGTTTGAACTGAGAGCCCTTTACAGTAGAATCCTTGAACTTAGCAGTAACTTCCGGCTTGATTTCCTTAGTCAGACCATAATTGAAGCCTTCCTGCTGGTCAAGCTGAGATTCCAGAGGCTTCATCACGAGAGTGTCAGCCTTCTTGTTAGCAGGACAGATATTAGCACAAACACCACAGCCTGTGCAGTCGAGAACGGAAACTGTCATGCCGAATTTCAGGTCGCCAATTGCCGGCTTCATAGCAGCCAGTTTCATGGATTCCGGAGCAGCAGCGACCTCTTCTGCGTTCAGAGTTACAGGACGGAGCACTGCATGAGGACATACATAAGCACACTGGTTACACTGGATACATGTATCAGGATTCCACTGCGGAACATTCACAGCAATACCACGCTTTTCAAATGCAGCAGAACCAGAAGGAGAAGTACCATCAGCCAGCTTTACAAAAGTGGAAACAGGGAGCTTATTGCCTTCCTGAGCGTTGCAAGGAATCTGAATTTCGTTTACGAAGAATTCCAAATCCTTGTTTTCAGCTGTTACCTTAGCCATGCCCATAGGTGTATCTTCTGCATCCTTCCAAGAATCCGGAACAGTTACTTCTACGATACCCTGATAACCTGCATCAATCGCATTCCAGTTCTTTTCTACAACGTCCTGCCCCTTTTTAGCGTAAGACATCTGAGCAGCATCCTTCATGTACTTCAGAGCATCTTCGAAAGGAATAACTGCTGCCAGCTTAAAGAATGCAGACTGCAAAATGGTATTGATTCTTGTACCCATGCCAGTTTCCTGACCAAGCTTGACACCGTTTACAGTGTAGAACTTGATATTATTCTGAGCGATATATCTCTTAACCTGACCCGGAAGGTGCTTTTCAAGACCCTCTGCATCCCAGATGGTATTGAGCAGGAATGTACCACCCGGCTTGATGTCAGATACCATGTCATACTTGTCGATATAGCTCTGGTTATGACAGGCTACGAAGTCAGCCTTGTTAATCAGGTAGGTGGACTTGATAGGAGTCTTACCAAAACGCAGGTGAGATACAGTTACACCGCCAGACTTCTTGGAGTCATATGCAAAGTAAGCCTGTGCATACATATCGGTGTGGTCGCCGATAATCTTGATGGAGTTCTTGTTTGCGCCAACAGTACCGTCAGAGCCGAGACCCCAGAACTTGCAGGAGATTGTACCAGCAGGAGCGGTATCAGGGTTGAAGCTGTCATCAAGTGACAGATTTGTCACGTCATCGACAATACCCAGAGTGAAACGCTTCTTTTCAGTATTCTTGAATACTGCAATAATCTGATTCGGAGTTGTATCCTTAGAGCCCAGACCATAACGACCAGTGAAAATTTTAACACCGTCAAACTTGGTATCCTTGAGAGCTGCAACAACATCCAGATAGAGAGGTTCGCCCAAAGAACCGGGTTCTTTTGTTCTGTCAAGTACAGAAATCTGCTTAACAGTATCCGGCAGAGCTTCCACAAGCTTTTCAGCTACGAAAGGTCTGTACAGACGTACACGAACCATACCATACTTACCGCCGTTAGCGTTCAGATAATCAACAGTTTCCTCAACGGTATCCATCACAGAACCCATTGCAATAATAACATGTTCTGCATCCGGTGCGCCATAGTAATTGAACAGCTTGTAATCTGTGCCAATCTTCGCATTAACCTTGTCCATGTACTTTTCAACAACAGCCGGAAGTTCATCATAGTACTTGTTACAAGCTTCACGAGCCTGGAAGAAAATGTCAGGATTCTGAGCAGAACCACGGAGAACAGGATGATTCGGGTTCAGAGCGTTATCACGGAAATTCTGAGCTGCTTCCCAGTTGAGCATTTCTGCAAGGTCTGCATCGTCCCATACTTCAATTTTCTGGATTTCGTGAGAAGTGCGGAAACCGTCAAAGAAGTGCAGGAAAGGAACTCTCCCTTCGATAGTAGCCAGATGTGCAACTGCAGCCAAATCCATTACTTCCTGAGGATTGGAAGAACAGAGCATTGCATAGCCGGTCTGACGACAGGCGTAAACGTCGGAATGGTCGCCGAAAATGTTCAGAGCGTGAGAAGATACGCAACGAGCAGAAACGTGAATTACGTTCGGGAGCAGTTCGCCGGCGATTTTGTACATGTTCGGAATCATCAGCAGTAAGCCCTGAGATGCGGTGTAAGTGGTTGTCAGAGCACCAGCAGAAAGAGAGCCGTGTACAGTACCAGCTGCACCAGCTTCGGACTGCATTTCTACAACAGTAACAGGGTCGCCGAACAGGTTCTTCTGACCCTTTGCAGACCACTGGTCTGTCACTTCAGCCATAACGGAAGAAGGAGTAATCGGATAGATTGCAGCTAAATCTGTAAATCTGTAGCTTGCCCAAGCGGCGGCGTTGTTGCCGTCCATCGTTTTCATTTTTCTTGCCATGAGTTTGACCTCCTGAAATATAAAATTGATAAAAATGATTTGTTCGGCACGTATGAAATGCCTCTACTATATATAATAGCACAAATCAATCAATTTGTAAATAGTTTTTTTGTAAAATTTTACGGTAATTTTTGAATATTTTTCACAATAAATTTACTATAGAAACAAAAGTTCGGATTCGTTTGGTGGAATTCCACTGTTTTTCAATTCACAAATTGGGTATTTTAAACAAAGATTACTCGATTTGGTCATTTTTTTGCAAATTTCTATTGACGAAAGGTAACTTTTCGGTTATAATGGTTACAGTGTTATATACGGATAACGTATGATTAACACTCGTTTTGTTGTCTCCTTTCTTTTGTTCTACACAAAAAATTGTTTTGATTTGTTTTGTGAAAAGCCGGAATTTTTTCCGGCTTCTTTTTTTGTATGGATTTTCTGTAAAAAAATTTGTGAAATCATTTACAACAGGTAAAAAATATGGTATAATAAAGTTATGTGCCGGAAGTCCGGCGAAAATCCAAAGGAGGAATGTTTGAATGTCCAATTTCTTTATTACCACACCGATTTATTACCCCTCCGGTAATCCTCATATCGGTCACTGCTATACTACCGTCGCATGTGATTCGATTGCAAGATACCGCAGAATGCAGGGACACAATGTCATGTTTCTGACTGGTACAGATGAACACGGTCTGAAAATCGAACAGAAAGCCCAAGAGGCAGGTATTACCCCGAAGGAATATGTTGACGGCGTTGTTGAGATTTTCAAGAAGTTATGGGGGTATATGAATATCAGCTATGACCGTTATATCCGTACTACGGATGATTACCACGTCGAGAGCGTACAGAAAATTTTCAAGGACTTGTATGACAAGGGGTATATTTATAAAGGTAAGTACACCGGAAAATATTGTACTCCGTGTGAAAGTTTCTGGACTCCCAGCCAGCTGAAAGACGGCAAGTGCCCTGACTGCGGTCGTGAGGTCATTGATGCTGAGGAAGAGGCTTATTTCTTTAAAATGTCTCCTTTTGCTGACAGAATCGAAGATTTGCTTCTGAATACAGATTATCTCCAGCCCCGTACCCGTGCAACAGAACTGGTTAATAATTTCATCAAGCCAGGACTTGAGGATTTGTGCGTTTCAAGAACTTCTTTCAAGTGGGGAATTCCGGTCACATTCGACACCAAACACGTTGTCTATGTCTGGATTGATGCCCTTTCCAATTATATCACAGCTTTAGGCTACGACAACAACAAATACAATGACTTTGACACCTTCTGGAATGAAAACAGTGACAGTACTGTTGTGCATATGGTTGCTAAAGATATTATGCGTTTCCATGCGATTATCTGGCCTGCAATGTTGATGGCACTGGAACTGCCCCTGCCGAAACATTTAGCCGTGCATGGCTGGATTACGTTCAACGGTGCGAAAATGTCCAAATCCATCGGAAACGTGGTTGACCCCTTCATTCTAGGCGAACGTTACAGCCCTGATGCCATCCGTTACCATATTCTCAGAGAAATGTCTCTCGGTGCGGACAGCGATTTCTCCAATGAAATTCTCATCAACCGTATCAATACCGATTTGGCAAACGGTCTGGGAAATCTGGTTTCCCGTACCGTGGCAATGGTTGACAAGTATTTCGGCGGTACAATCCCCTCTGAACGTCAGGAAGAACCCATTGACAATGAATTAAAGGAATTAGCCGTTTCCATCCGTGGCAAGGTTGATACCCTCATTGACAATACACAAATTAAAAATGCTTTGGAGGAAATTTTCACCCTCGTTGACAGGGCAAACAAATATATTGATGAAACTGCACCTTGGATTCTTGGCAAGGATGAAACCCAAAAGGCTAGACTGGCATCTGTATTGTATAATCTCCTTGAAAGCATCCGTATCATTTCAACTATGCTGAGTCCGTTCATGCCGTCCACTATGCCCAAAGTATGGAAGCAGATTGGTGCATCTGAAAATGATGTAACCTATGAAAACGCTGGAAAATTCAACGTTCTTCCCGAAAATGTGACAGTTCACAAGGGAGAAATGCTTTTCCCTCGAATTGATGTCGAAAAGGAAATTGAAGAATTAAATTCCATTATCCGCAGTAATCAGCCCAAAGAAGAAAATTCCGAACCTGAATATACTCCGGCAGAACTGGCGGAACAGATTACTATTGATGATTTCGCAAAGGTTGACTTGCGTGTTGCAAAGGTCATTTCTGCGGAAAAGGTCAAGAAGTCAAAGAAATTGCTTTGTTTGCAGTTGGATGACGGAATGGGCGGTCGTCAGGTAGTTTCCGGAATTGCACAGTGGTACAAGCCGGAAGACCTTATTGGAAAGAAAGTCATTATTGTTGCAAACCTGAAACCGGCGAAACTCTGCGGAGTGGAAAGCAATGGCATGATTTGTGCTGCTGACCTTCCGGACGGGAATGTTGTGGTACAGTTTGCAGATGACCGCTACCCCTGCGGTGCAAAACTGCGGTAAATGGACTTTCATTTTCTGAGGTCATAACATTGGAAGCAGTAATGCCGGAAATGCATATTCATTCATCCGGCATTGCTTCTCATGTTTTTTCGGAAAGTACAATAAAATTTTCATTGAGGAATGGAAAACAGTGTATATTGTTGCGGAAAGTATCAGATATTATATCTTGATAAGCTTGAAAACTTATCATGAATCACAGGAGGAAATATCATTATGAAAATCACTGCCGTGATTATGGCTGGCGGTAAGGGTGAAAGATTCTGGCCTAAGAGCCGGACAAACTGCCCGAAACAGTTTCTATCATTGACATCTGATGGAAAAACCATGCTCCAGAAGACAGTTGACCGTCTCCGCCCCTTAGTTCCCATGGAGGATATTTATATTGTTACCAATCAGGAATATTTATCTTTCATCCAAGAACAGATTCCGGAACTTCCGGCGGAAAATGCCATCGGCGAACCATGTCCGAGAAATACAGCTCCCTGCATTGGTCTTGCTGCATCCTTAATTCAAAAAAAGTATGGTGATGCTGTCATGATGGTATTACCCTCTGACCATCTTATTCATGCACAGGAATTATATCTTGACATTCTCAGAAAAGCAACCATTGTTGCGGAAAATAACAGAAATCTCGTAACCATTGGCATTACTCCTTCTTATCCTGAAACTGGTTACGGTTATATCCGCTATGTTACAGGAAGCGGAAAAAATGGTGTATACCATACGGCGGAATTCGCCGAAAAGCCCGACCTCGAAACTGCGAAACGATACCTTCATGAACATTGTTATTTATGGAACAGCGGTATGTTCATCTGGAAAGCATCAAGCATTCTCTGGAACATGGAAAAGCTCATGCCCGATTTGTACAATGGTATTCAGGAAATTATGAACCATTACGGAACGGATGATTTTTCAGAGGTATTGAATGCAAAATTCCCCGAATTGCCATCAGAATCAGTTGACTACGGCATTATGGAAAAGGCGGAAAATATTTATACCATTCCTGCAAGTTTCGGCTGGGATGACGTGGGAAGCTGGCTTTCTCTGGAACGCATCAACCCCAAAGACCAGAACGGAAATTTCTTTTCCGGCGATATTGTCAGTGTGGATACAAAACGCTGTACGGTTTCCGGCAGTTCAAAACTGATTGCATTGGTAGGAATTCGTGATATTATCATTGTAGATACTCCGGATGCACTGCTTGTTTGTCATAAAAATAACACTCAGGATATTAAAAAAATCTTGACAGAATTACGAGATGAAAACCGTACAGATTTACTTTGAATATAGTAGGCAATTGCAAAATGCAGAGCCAAGGTAATAAAAGGAAGGGATGAAAGAAGTATG
>OCVV011312568.1_pt1 | contig 10684 bp, 5 predicted proteins | sample 1539721 | NCBI WGS metagenome assembly OCVV01 (sample SAMN02144230, study PRJEB22623) | gut metagenome | biome: sheep rumen | host: Ovis aries | place: New Zealand
TCATTTTTACATATTGCTTCTGTTGGCAGGCGTCGTCAGTGCTTGTACGCCTGCTGTGCATGAGTCACGTCATACGCTTGATGTCGCGGACAGCCTGCGCGTGAACGAAGGCAGGCTGTATGACGACAGCCTCGCTCTCGCTGAGGCATATACGTTGCTCGGGCATTGGCGACTCATCTATCCTGACGACTACGCACGCGCGTGTTATTATTATGGTAGGATGCTCCGCAACCGCAATGACCAGGTTGCCGCCATGCGCGCGTTCATCAGCGGCACGCATGCACCGTATGTCAGCCGTGTGGTGCCCTTGCCGTGGTTCAGCGATTACCATATCCTCGGGCGCATCTATAGTAATATGGGCACGATGTGCCATGAAGATGATGAATTCCAGTTGTCATTCGATATGTATGATCAATCTGTCACATGTTTTTTGGAAGTCAAGGATAGCTTAAGATTCATCTACGGAGAAATATCAAAAGTGTTTGAAATTATCTCACTTCAAAGGTGTGATACAGCGTTAACTATGCTATCAAGCATTGAAAGTGTTAGGCAAGATAGTGAAATTCTTGCAATGACAAATCTATTTCGTGGATATGCTTATCGAAATATGGCTCAATATGATAAAGCTATCAGCAGTGCTAATAGAATCACGCCAAGATATCAAGATCCTGCTTTTCTTATACTTAAAGCACAATGTTTTGCCTCGCTTGACAGATTAGATTCTGCGACCTATTTTGCTAAACTCGTAATGCAGCATCCGTCTGCGCCAATACAGAATAAATATAATGCTGCATACATCATCATACATGCCGATTCCTGCTTATCAATGGGTGAAAGAGATTCCTTGATTAATTATCGGTCAGATTTAGGTGTAATGCGCAGAGAGGAAAAAAGCACTCTTTCACATGCGGTAGAAATCCTGCTATTGGATATGCAGCGAACTCCGTCTGAAAAGAAACGAATTCTAATGATTGTTTTAGCATTAACTTTGTGTATCTTTTCGATAATCGCTATACGATACATGCTAGTCTGGTTGCGTCACATTCGCGTTGAGGCCATGCAGAAAAAAGACATTATTCAGGAGTATAAGCTCCGCCAATCTAAACGTTTAAAAGAATTGGAGAAGACATGTGCCATGTTACGGTCTTCAGAAGATATAAAGGCAAAATTACATTGGAACTCTTATGCTGAAATGTGCGAACAGGTAGATTTGACCTTTGATAATTTTACTCGATTCATAATGCAAGATTACAAACTCAATGAAACCGAAATGCGTTTGTGCATACTTGTTATCCTTGATTTCCCTCAAAAACAGATTGCGAAAATACTTCCTTGCGCAGAAAGTAGTGTTAAAGCAACAAAAAGAAGGACGGCTCAAAAACTTCATACAAACGGTAAGGATTTAAGAAAATTCTTGATTAAATATATTGTCGGGGATTTGAAATAACAGATGAAATATCATTTATCCACCTGCATTTTTCAAGAATCATTGATTATAAAGCAAATACATTATTTTATTTTTCCACCTAAACCTCTTGCAAATATTGTAAAATTGTTGTACCATTGCACTCGAAATCGTGAACTCGGTTTCGGGTGTTTTGTTATACGACAATTATTCATCATTCACGAAACTTAATAAATCAACAATCGTCATGAAAACAAAAAACATTCTTTGGCTTTTAGTAAGCCTGTTCCTGTTAACTGCTCCTGCAGCACAATTATCAGCCTTCGCTGATGAAGTGGAAATCGAATTATTGGAAGTTCCTGGTTTTCTTCCCGGTGACAATCCTTTTGATGATCACATGCAAGATGGCGATGTGCCTCCTCGCCCTAATGATTTCCGTGCCACGATCACCGGTCGCACTCTTGAAATCACATCTGGTACGCACGATGCGCGCGTGATAGTAAGGAACAGCAGCAATATGCAGGTTCTTGACCGCCAGTTTGTCGGTGGCACCATTGAGCAACTGCCCGCAGCAGGCAATTACAGCCTTGAGATCCAAAGCGGTTCACTCACATTGGTCGGAGTATTTGAGGCAGAGTAGTTAATCCTATTAACACCATTGAACTATGTTGAATCGTTTTACCACTCTATGGATATGGGGATTGTTTCTGACTATCCATGCGAACATGTCAGCTCAAGTGTTGACAGCAGAACGTCATACTCCTTGTTTTAGGGATAGTATTGAGGTGTACAAAATGCCTTATACCGCAGTTGGCGACAGCGGGCGCAATTGCGTATGGGACTTTTCGAATCTTCCTGTTGATAGTGCAGAGGTAATTTATCTGGATTATTATGCGACCTCATCTTCGGATACCATGCATATAGGTCTTCATCGCGAACATGCAAATTACTATTATCACTATGCGAAAGATACTCTCTGGCTGACAGGTTTCGAAACATCGCGTACGCGTGTACATTATAACGAGCCAGTGCCTTGGCTTCGCTATCCGTTTGCTTATGGTGATTCTGTAATTGCGCCATTATTAGGGACGGGACAGTATTGCCATAGAATCCCTTTATCTGTAGAGGGTAAAACGATTGTGCGGGCAGACGCATGCGGACGTTTGCTCCTGCCGGATATGTCTGTTGATAGTGTCCTTCGGGTACATTCCACTATGCAATATGTTGAGCGACTACAAGGCAAGTCTCAGATACAAGAAGATAGATACCAATGGTATTCAGCAACATGCCGTTATCCTGTCTTGGATATCGTGCAAACGCGCGCAGTCACTGATGCAGATACCGTTTTTTCCCGATTCACCTATTATTTCCCTCAAGAGCAAGAAAATGTGCGTTCGCATGAAGAAGATCCGAAAGCTGATGCAGCAGTTAGCACTGACAGTTTGATAACGAATGTTTCGTTTATGCCCAATCCTGTGCATACAGACTTGCGGATACAATATTATCTGGCACATGATGCTCAAGTGTATGTTTCGCTTCACTATAATGGCGGTATTAGTACATATATGACACCTAAGCACGTAGAAGAAGAGGGAAAACACGTTGAATCTGTAAATATGGCTGATATGCCAATAGGTAACTATGTGGTGTATATCCATGCCGATGATATAATTGTATCGGGGAATGTTGTTAAATATTGATAGAATTATGAAAATAGATATACAAAAAATCAGCGTTGCTTTATTCATTTTTGCAACTGTCGGAATTTGTTACGGACAATCAGACTCTAATGGTTCGCAATTTGCAGCACCGGTGCAAAAATCCAGCAATATAGAGTTTTCCTTGTTTACCGGTAATGTGGATTATACTATTCCCATCTACACGCTTGATGATCCGGATTTTCCGTTGGATATAGCATTACATTACCATTCAGCTGGTTTTCAACCATTCCAATCTTCGGGATGCTATGGTCAGAATTGGTCATTGTCAGCCGGAGGAACAATTACGCGCGTTGTTCATGGTTTCCCGGATGAGCAATTTGTAGAATATAAAATTCCCGGCGTTTTGAGGGATGCATATGTTGGTCCGCATTACGCGTATGTTGATGGTTGGAAGCCGGATAAGGATTCGGTATATAATATGCAGTCGTCGGTTTGCGATACCAATGGCGTCCGTTTTCTTTGGGGTGACTATTGGGAAAAAATGGATTATTTGCCCGATATGTTTTATTTTAACTTTATGGGACATCAAGGTCGCTTTATACTTAACAATCAGGGTGTTCCTACAATTATAAGTGGCGATTATGTTAATATAGACATGTCAACGTTGCATGAACGGTGTTTCCAAAACACTTACACATACAGGGATTATGTGCCATCCGGAGACTCGCTTCAGATATCAATTACAACGCAAGACGGATACCGATATATATTTGGTGGAGTAGCAGAATCTCTTGAATACTCGGTTATAAACGATTCAATAGCTCAAGCAGTGCCTGCAATCAGTACATGGCATCTGTCGTCAATCATTGCGCCGAATGGAAGGAGACTCTCGTTTCAGTATGTAAAAGATAGCAGTTCCGGGCTCTCATATAAACTGCATTATCTTGCAAAAGAGTATGATTGGACGGGTACTGATTCTCCCTATGATACAACCGGCATCATAAATACATTGCACAAGAGGAGTCTCTTGAAATCTATTTCCACATCGGATTCTGTTCCGCTGCAAATTGTCTTTATTTCTTCCGAAGAAGAACATGCTATGTATCCCAATGCCAAACCTTTCCCTAATGCAAGTAATAATCTTCAACTGGATTCAATATCTATCAAGCATGGGACTCGGGAATTATCATCAGCTCGGTTGAACTATACATATCGGCAATACAATCCGGTTTATCGGGCACAAACTAATTGCTTTTGGCGTTATTTGTCATCGGTTCGGATATCCGGGAGAGGAATATATACACTTGATTATGCCTTAATAGATCCGTATCCGGAAAGTGCTCCTGCTTTTTATCATTTGCACCTATATCCGAATATAGATGTTGGGAGCGATTCGGTATATGAGAATATGGTAGACCGCTTTGGCTTTTGGAAGCAATCATCTATACAAGGATTGCTCTCCGAAGTGCTCCTTCCTACCGGCGGAAAAATCCGTTTTACGTATAACAGCCATCAGTATGGTGAGGAAAGAAGATTTCAGAAAGTGGGTAGTTCGGATGTAGAATTAATCAGCTGCAACACACAAAATACGACAATCGGAGGTGCACGGATAGAAAAAATAGAAACATTTTCCTCTGATAATTCGCTTGTTGAAACTAAAATGTATTCCTACAATCGCCCCGGCACAACACATTCATCAGGTGTATTCTATAATATTTATAAAATTTATGATTCGTCAAATGCAGAATCCGGTAAGGATATTTTATATCCCGATAATTATGGATTGATTGACAATTATATTGGGTATTCTCATGTGCAATGCATTACTTCTATAGGTAGCGAAACATATAAAACTGTCTACACTTTTGATACGGGGCACTCTTCATATTCAACAGTTAATGACAATACAATCCATCGCTATACCGATGTTTCCACATACGCAGATTCCACCGAACTGCGTTCGGGGTCGTTAACATATAATCCGCAGTTGATGCAAACAGGCAAGATGCTGGCTGTAGAACACTACCAAGGCAATTCATTGCAAAAAGCGACATATTACCGGTATAATGGTATATTGAATACAGCAACGGATTTGCCTGCGTATGATGGCAGGAGTTTGGGGTGCACGGATACCATTGTGTGTCTTTCCGTTTATTCGGGACTTGTTGCTCGCAAGTTGTTCATCTTTCCGAATGTGCTTGAGCAATCAGTGTCTTATGAATATCCTTCCAACTCCAGTGGGCAGCCAATGATTTCTTCTAAATCATATACGCTTGATGCAAAATTTCGTAGAAAAGAAATTAAAAGTATTGATAGTCGCGGAATTACGCATTTCCAGCGGTATACTTATCCGGATGATATTGCCGGCACATCGTCGTTAGATCCATATTGTATGCTGACGCAATCGCACAGAATAGGTTCGCCGATAGAAGTCATTTCCGGCTACAAGGATGGTGAAACCGATTATATTACATCCGGTACAATAAATACGTATATCACAGGCTCTTATGTAATCGCCCCATCTGCCATCAATCAATCGGCGCATAGCCGGGGTGGTATTCCTGATTCACTGACACACCATCCTGTTGACAGCATAGGTGGTCTTGTTAATCCCGACTCAGTCATATTGGCAGAAAGCGGATATTATCCCTATTTATATCAAACCATGAATCTCGTGCTTGATAATCCAATCAGCGACTACGTCCCACTCTCACGTGGCAATTCGGGTATCAGTCACGATTCCAGATATACTCTCACATGCGAATATCTGTTTGATTATCTGAACAGACCGCTATCTGTCAAACCTTTTGGGAAGATGGCAACAAAATATGCATGGAGTGGTTCGTCTTTATACCCATCAGCCAAGGTAATCGGGAATCAAACATGGACTTATACTTACATACCCTATGTCGGCATTGGATCGATTACTGATCCTCGAGGTATTACAACATATTACAGTTATGATTATGCTGGTAGGCTAATCGAGGAGTACCAAATAGTTAATGGTAAAAAACAAATCTTAAATTTCTACTATCAACATATTAAAACCGAATAAGTATATGAAGCCACATATCTTTGTACTTAGCCTGCTGTTAACATTTTTCGGGGCTGTCGTTTGTAAGGCTGACAATTATGTCATCATCAATCAGGTGATGTATGACACGCCATTAAACGAAATAACGAGTGCTACGCCACATAGTAACGGCGAGTTTATTGAGCTGTATAACGCCGGCAGCCATGATACCATATCCCTGCAAGGGTGGTGGATCAAAGGCGATGGCGTATCAGAAGTCTATCATTTCCCGGATATACAGTTGCCGCCTGCGCATTATCTGATTTTGGCATGTCGCCGTGGTGCCGGTAATACTTTCCAAATGTCAGATTTATATACATTGCCGAATGACTCCAATTATACAATTTTGTATCAAAACAAGATTCTTTTAGCCAATGGTGGTGAAACCCTTACTTTGTGCAATGCTCAGAACGATACTGTTGATCAGATGTATTATGACGGTACGTCGCATCTTAGTAATCCTGATCGTTTGTATGCTTCCAACGAGGATGGTATTAGTGGTGACTCGTGTGTCAGCCTGCATCGCGTAGCAGTGTCATTTGATCCTGACGGGAAAGCCATTCGTGAACCGGAACAATGGCAGACTGATCAGGTATCATTTGCTGCATCATTTCTACCCCAGTCATCCTATTCGGAGTATTATATTACAGGCAACCAATCATTGCCGGCAGGCGAAAATTATATTCTGTCTGTAACCCCTTTAGACCCGACATCAAGAATCAGCATTCAAGACGGTAAGGTGTCTGTTTGTGATAACATTCGTGTCCTGTCTAACTTGCAGTATGCAGATGGAATAGGACGTACAGATGAAACAATAGCATTGGGAGTTACGCCTGACAAACAAGATTTGGTTTCTGTTGTTGACTATCATGGCAAACGAAATGTTTCTCGGCAATGGCTTCCTGTTGTTATGGAAACTGATGGGCAGCACATGGATGCGATTACCATTCATGACCGTTGCAAAACATTTTATTCCGATTCACTTCCGTTTAGCGAAACGTTTTACGAGAACTCTGCTATTGCACGTCCGGTGTATGCTGCTAAACCCGGGCAAACATATCATAACCACTATGCTGCGTACACCTATAGCATGAATAGCAGTAGTGATAATGTGCGCGTGTTTTCGGTGAACGCGAATGGCTCATTGTGTACAAGTGGCTCTAATTATAATGAAGCGACCCTGTATAAAAACACCGACACGGATGAAGACGGTATATCGAATATAGTGTACACCGACAAGCAGCAACGCACTATTATGATTGAACGTAACAGCAGCCGTACGTATTATGTATATGACGACCTGGGGCGCTTGCGTTTCGTGTTGCCAAATCTATCTTCCTCCAAACTTAATAACGGTATCTACAATTTGGAAGATCCGACATTAAAGGCTATTGCATATTGCTATCGTTATGACGGACGCGGTAATTTGATTTACAAACGTTTGCCCGGATGCGAACCGCAATATATGGTGTACGACCTGTTGGGGCAGGTGGTTCTTAGGCAAGATAGTATCCAGCGTCGGGACAAGATGTGGATAATGTGTGCGTATGACTCCATAGGACGTAACCTCTACACCGCTGAAGTGCGACTCGCGCAAAACCATGATGATTGTATCGCTTATTTTGCCGATAAATGGCAAGTTGAGCATTTCGATAGTAATTCGTTCAATACTGTCAAAGGAACAGGATATACGATGAGTCTGCTTAATACTGACTCCGTACGCATGCTGACGGTCAGTTATTACGACGATTATGCCTTTCTGAGCACATTCCCTGCTGCTGTTGGCAGTGCTTTGCATTTTGAGCATGAGTCAAGTTGCGGAGAACCACATGACAATGCAGTCGGATTACCTACCGGAACGCGTATATACAACCTTTCGGAAGACGGCTATACTGCAACTGCCAATTATTATGATGCCAAAGGACGCGTTGTCCAGAGCCGAAGCGTACGCAGTTCTGATGGCTACAAAACGGTAACAGATAACAAATATATGTTTGACGGTTCCATCGCGCAGCAACTGACTACGCAAGGCACCGGTAGCAATCTCGTGCGTGAGCACTACCGCTATACCTACGACCATGTAGGACGGGCAAAACAGGTGTATTACCAACTGAATAATGATCCGGAAATTATTTTGTCCGAAAATTCTTATGACAATACAGGCCGTTTGGTACAAAATTTGTTGTGTAACAAGCAAGATACTATTCTTTACTCTTACGACATGCGCAACATGCTGACTGAGACACGAAACAGACATTTTACTGAGAGATTGTTCTATGCCGACAGTTTGCCGCAGTCTGCTACTATGTGCTACAATGGGAATATCGCGGCTTTGCGTATTGATCAGATGGACTCTGTTTTTACATTCGCCTACACGTATGATGCATGCAACCGGCTGAAGACATCGAATCGTCTAACCGGTTATGGCGCGATGTTCAGCGAGTCGTTCGATTACGATGATGCCGGAAACATCTTGCGCCTCAAACGCTATAGGGGCACTCAACTGATTGATGACTTGGTTTATGATTACGGCAATATAGGAAATCAGATATGTTCCATCAGCGATAATGGGCATGATGCCTACCAATACAGCACTATCGAGTATCACAATGGTGAGACAGTAGCAGATACAACCTTCCGCTATGATGCCAACGGCAATCTTATTTATGACGCTGACCGTGGCATAAGTGCGATACGGTATAATATCCTTAACTTGCCGGATACAATACAGTTCAGCAACGGCAATCAGATAGTCAACCTGTACGATGCTGCCGGGCGGAAGTACAGATCTGTCACTTACACACTTCCTGTCACTGCGGTCACGCCGATATACGAGATAGCTCACTATAACTTCAGTATTGACTCCATACACTTTGACGTGACCGAATATACCGGCAATATCGAAAGGCGTTATTCTCGTACGGACACCACGCAACGCGTGTTCAATACCATCGGTTATTGTCAAGACGATACATTCTTCTATGCTATCAAAGACCATTTGGGTAATACAAGCGTAATGGTTAATGCCACAACCCAATTGCCGGTGCAAAGTACGGTATATTATGCCAGCGGTGTACAGATGGCACAGAGTTGGGGTAAAGACCAACAGCCGTATCTGTATAACGGCAAGGAGTTTATCGAGGCACACGGTTATAACACCTATGACTACGGCTTCCGAGGGTATTATGCAACCACCGGACGGTTTACAAGTGTAGATCCGTTGGCGGAACAAACGCCATGGCAGTCGCCGTACACGTATGCCAACAATAATCCTATCAACAACATCGACTGGATGGGGCTGAGTGGAATGGTTGGATATCGTTCAAGTGGTAGTAGTTGTCAATATATTGTATATGATGGATACACTGGAGTTATTTTAGACTATGATTTGGATGATGAAGATCGTGGAGTGTATGTTTATTATGGTGATGAATGGGAAATTGGTGGTGATCGAACAAACTTAACTTTTATAGGAATCCATAAAAAAGGACTAAATCTTTTGGACATTATGGAATCAGGTGGTACAATAAACTTAAAATCATGCATGGAATCTTATTCGTGTGTATCTCAAGAAGTTGTTTGTACCGCAACAATGCCAAATGTTTTTCAAAAGACAATAGACGTGATGCAAAATATTAATAATTTTTCAGCATCGACAATAAGCCTTGAAACAACTATAAAATGCAATGAGTTCTGGTGGGTCGGAAAGAATGGGAACTTGTATTTTAAGAGTCAAAAAATGGGCCCTCGAAGATATGTTTACAATCGTAGTTATCAGATTGCAGTCAAAGCCGTAAAGCCTATAAAGAATACAGCCGCTGGGTTATCTGGTGCAAGTATCATTTTAGATGTGGCAGAAATAGCAATAGACGGAGAAATTAAACCATCTAATATTATTAATACGACAGTAGCGGTCTTTGCTTTAGTTCCAGGTTGTGAATGGATACCTATATTATATGGTCTTATAGATATAAATGTCATGATCTTTACGGGAGAATCAATAGGAGACAAAGCGAATAATTATTGGGGAACTATAAAATAGTACATATATGAGACACATACTTCACATCTTTGACTATGTTTTTTATCGAATACATAAGTTTGTGCTTGCACATCCCAAAATGGTCGTTTCATATGGAGCACCATATATTTTTAGTTTTATAATTCTATTAATGCCCATTTTGTTGATTGTAGTACCAGTTGGTAGAATGTACAATATACACATTCGCCGATACTCTATAGGAGGAATCTTATTCATGACGACTCTAGTGGCATTGCAATGGCCTATATGGAAAAGGTATCAAAATGAAGAGAATATACTAAAATTTGAGAGATGCTGGGGTAATGAAGAGCAGGAGCAAAAGACGGTAAGAGGCATTGCGGTAGTATTATTGCTAATTCACAATCTTATAATGATTCCTTTATACCTATATTTGCTGATACACAATAATATAATATAACCCGTTAGCGGAATAAACGCCTTGGCAGTCGCCGTACACGTATGCCAACAATAATCCTATCAACAACATCGACTGGATGGGGCTG
>OCVV011316520.1_pt1 | contig 10684 bp, 12 predicted proteins | sample 1539721 | NCBI WGS metagenome assembly OCVV01 (sample SAMN02144230, study PRJEB22623) | gut metagenome | biome: sheep rumen | host: Ovis aries | place: New Zealand
TTGTACTTTCCTTAGTGATCAGAAGGATAAAATGAGTGGAAAGAAGATATTCGTATTTGCCTGCCAGAGTGGTAATGGTGCAGAGAAGGCTTTTGATAGGATTAAGAAGATGATCGGGATAGATAAATTTGCGGGAGAAATGATTTTCATTGATCCAAAGACGAGGGAGAATGCTGATAATGATAGAAAGATAGATCTGTTTTGTAAAAACCTCACCACGAAACTTCAAGGATCAAAACCAATTGAGGGTGAAATATATGAAGGAAAACAGACAACTTGAATTCCAGTAAAATGCACAAACTATTAAAGTGTTGGACAAGTTAACCGGAAGATATCTAAACAGGTATTAAAGGAGCTTTTTATGAGCTCCTTTTTGTTTGCTTCTAAAGAATATGACTTTAGTCATATTGTAGTTATATCTTTATTCACTACAAAGAAGAATGTCGCAAGTCTATAATGTATATTGATGAAATAAATAAATGGTATTTATAGGAGAGTAGATTGATATGAACAAGATGATTTCTAAAGCTGGTTCAGCAATTGTAACAGTGACAGTATTTCTATTTGCAACATTTCTTCTGATAAATTTTTCTATGGGTGGATATTTTGTCTGCCTTATCCTGCCGATAGGTTTTATCATGATGACGGCAGGTTTGAATAACGAGTGCGAAGGTGACCGCAAAGTTGCTGCTAATATAGGTTTGATTCTGGCGGCGGTGTATGGTACGTTTATAATGCTTGTTTATTTTTCACAGCTGACTACGGTAAATAACGAACAATTGAATGAACAAGCGTCAAAGCTATTAGAATTTAATAAGTTTGGACTTATTTTTAACTACGATCTGCTTGGCTACGGTGTAATGGCGCTTTCTACCTTCTTTACGGGACTATCTATGAAGCCTAAGAACAAGATAGATAAGTGGCTCAGAGCACTAATGATGATACACGGAGTGTTTTACTTTAGTTGTACATTTATGCCAATTACGGGAATGTTCGTGAGAATGTCCTCTGGTGGTAACGGAATCGGCGGAAGGCTTGCTCTTGTTGCGTGGTGTGTTTATTTTCTACCAATTGGGATACTGTCACTTCTTCATTTCCGTTCAGAAAAATAGATATCGGAAAATATATATTCTAGTGTGAGGAAAAATGGTAGGACTTTATTTTAGTGGAACAGGCACTTACTCTTCTTGGGAAAAAGGTTGTAGAGCAGTGTGGAATTGAGAAGTATATATAGGGAGAAAATCTATTGAGGGTAGTCATTATTAGACATGTGGAAGTGGTTTTTTATTGACAAAACTACCGAACGGTAGTAATATACCAAACAAATGGTAATATATACTTCAGATGGTTATATCAAAATATAATGAATGATTATTTCAAAATGAGACCGTGTTTAGTGCTGATAGAAAGGTAAAATATCATGAGTGATAGAAAGAACGAAATAATTAAGGCAACACTTGAGCTTGCTGCAGAAAATGGTCTTGGCACAGTCTCTATGCAGCAGATAGCAAGTAAAGTTGGTATAACAAAGGCTTCTCTCTATAATCATTTTTCTTCAAGGGATGAGATAGTGGAAGAAATGTATGTGGTCCTCAGGGATATGTCAAAAAAGAAAGCATCCGTGGGCGGCATAGATTACGAGAAATTGGGCACGCAAGTTTCACTGAAGGATATTCTGATGGGAGCAGTCAGCTCTTATCGAAGTATGGTAAATGATCCGGATATGTTTCTGTTCTACAAGGTTATCATGTCTGAAAGAACCATCAATAAGGTTGCGGCAGAGATAATGGCGAAAGAAACTGAAACAATGATAAATGCTACAAAGAGTTTATTCTATGCGTTGGAAGTGAAGAAGATAGCACACTTTGATGATCCGGATTCAGCAGCGTTTTCATTTGCAATGACAGTTCACGCTATACTTGATTATGAGTCTGACTTTAAGTTCTCAGGTTTAGATAATAAGCACGAAATGATGAGTGGTTTTATTGAAGAGTTTTGTAGGATATATGGAAAAAAGGAGAAAAAAGATGAGTAAAGAAGATAATAAAAAGAAGCTGATCAATTGGCTTGGGCTTATAGGAATAATACAACTTATTTCCTATACAGCAGCGATTATTTTTTCTCCAATGGCATTTCCGGGTTATGACTGGAAATCTATGGCTGCCAGCGACCTATCTGCAATGGATGCTCCTTCAAGAGTTTTGTGGGATCAGCTGTCTGCTTTTTACAATGTTGGAAGTGTTGCATGCGCTACATGTGTATCGATATATGTTTCTGAAAAGAAAATATCGACGAAATTATTTAGACTTGGAGTATATCTTTTTACAATCATGAACTGGATATCCAATGTTGGATATAAGATGTTCCCTCTCAGCGATTCAGGCAAGGATATAGCGGGCTTCCAGGAGACAATGCATATGCTAGTAACTGTTGCCGTAGTACTACTTTCAATCGTGTCCCTTGTTCTTTTGATAATAGTCGGATGCAAGAAGAAAGAAATGAGAGGCGTCGGAATATGGGCAATAATAGCTCTTATACTTATGTTTGCCGGTGCCATCGGAAGTGGCGCGGTACCACCAGAGTATTTCGGAATCTTCGAAAGATTTAGTACATTTTCAGCAGTCGGTTTTAATGCTGTTCTGGGAGTTTATTTATTCAATTGTTTTAAGGTTGGGTCCTCATTGGAGTGACCTTTTCTATATCTTCCGTAGAGTATACCGTCATCGACAAATTTATCCATATCAGAAACCCATACAGGAAATGATCCCGTCTCTATAGCTGTCTGACCGTTCAGCATACCTGTATGGAAAGATAAATGTCTGAACTGGCGAAGTACCAGCTCCATTCTGGTATATGTACAGTTCTCTGGTTTTTCATAAAGCATGTCATCTGTAAGTGAATCTATATACTTCAAAGTCTTTTCTTCTATTTGATCCAGGTAACTCAGCAGATCCTCGTCGGAAAGTACGACACTGGTTGGATTATCCGGGTTGTCCATTCCTTCTTCGTGGAAAGAAGGCTCGTCATATATAAAAGGATTTATAAACCATTTATCTGCAGAATGAAGAGCGTGATATGCCCATCTCCAACAAGGGGCGTCGCAGCAAAGAGCATTTCTGTCATATGTCTGTATAGAAGTACGGATATTTAAGAAGTTTGGTCTTACAGTTTCTCTGATTATCATACATAATTCATTCATTTTATAGTCCTCCTTATTTTTCTCCTGTTGTGTTACTCTTGATTTAAATGTATAATAGCATCAAACTTAGTATCAGTAAAATTGAAATAAATGATAGATATATTCAGTAAAACTGAATGATATTTTGGCGTCGATAAACACTTGTTAGATATAAAAGGGAGCAGAGAATGACAATTACACAGTTAAATACATTCTTGGAAATAGTGAAGCAGGAAAGTTTTTCAGCAGCTGCAAATAGTCTCGGTTATGCACAGTCTACTGTAACGATGCAGATCAAACAGTTAGAAGATGAACTGGGATGTCCACTTTTCGAAAGGCTTGGAAAAACTATTACACTTACATCAGCGGGTGAAAGGCTTGTCAGCTATGCAGAGAGAATTCTGCAGCTTGAGAGGGAGATACATTTAGAGGTTTCAGATGAAGAAAATACATCAGGAGTTTTAAAGATGGGAGTTTCTGAAACGTTATGCATAAGCCGTCTCCCAAAAGTTTTGATGGAGTACAAAATGAGTTTTCCGCAGATGGAAATAAGAATACAGTTTATTAATCATGAGGATATCGCCGCGAAGCTTGCAAGCGGAGAGTTGGACCTGGTTTATACACTTAATCCACTAATAGAAGATGAATCGTTAAATGTTATATTTAGGAAGAAAGAAACTCTGGGCTTCTATGTATCGCCAGATTTTTCCATGGTGAAAAGTAGAATAAGCGAAGCCAATCTAGAGGGAGTTCCTCTTCTTCTGACAGGTCATAATTGTAATTTCAGACATATGCTGGTTACTGATCTTTTGGAATGCGGAGTCGCACCACAGATAGAAGTAGAAACAAGTAGCAAGGAAGTATTAAAGCAGTTTGCAAAGAATGGACACGGTATTACATTTATACCAGATATGGCTGCTGAAAAGGAGGTTAGTGAGGGGACGCTTAAAAGACTTACTTGGAAAGGAAATGATTTTCGTATATACTCACAGTTGATTGTCCATAAGGATAAGCATATCAATAAGGCGATAAGCGGCCTGATTCAGTTAATAAAGACTGATGGTGTGAATTAGTAACGATGCTCAAGGCATGGTGGTACACTAAAATGATAGATGAGACTACAAACGATTTTGATAAAGATAAACTAAATAAGAAAAGTATTTTAACTAGCGTAGTTTTTGTGACGCTAGGCGCTATGGTTTCATGTCTTCTGTGGGGTAGTGCATACCCGATGATCAAGCTCGGATACGAGGAATTTAAGATTACTTCGGATATGCTGACTTCACAGATACTGTTTGCTGGAATAAGATTTACACTAGCAGGAATTCTGGCGGTGCTGTTGGGAAGTGTGATTAGGAGAAAGGTTCTTCTTCCAAAGAAAAGTAGTATTCCAATGATCTTGAAACTTTCGATGTTTCAGACTGTTGGTCAGTATTTCTTCTTTTATGTAGGACTTGCCCATACAACTGGAGTCAGAGCTTCAATAGTACAGGGGACAAATGTTTTCGTTGTTCTGGTTGTGGCGAGCCTAATATTCAGACAGGAGAAACTGTCATTTGCTAAGACTTTCGGATGCATTATAGGCTTTCTTGGAGTAGTGCTGATTAACCTTGCTGATGGAGGACTTGGGGAAGGAAATATAATTCTTGGTGATCTCTTCATATTTCTATCGACAGTTGCATATGCATTTTCTTCTGTACTTTTAAAGGAATATACCAAAAAGGAAGACCCTGTTATTTTAAGTGGTTACCAATTTATCGCCGGTGGGCTGATAATGACATTTACAGGACTTCTAATGGGTGGACGACTTGAGACGGTGACTACACGTGGCGTCATAGATATAATATATCTTGCTTTTGTTTCTGCCGTTGCATATTCGGTATGGGGAATACTCATGAAACATAACCCGGTTTCGAGAATCTCTGTCTATGGTTTTCTGACACCAATATTTGGAGTAATCTTGTCTATAATACTTCTGAAGGAAGGCGCTGGATTTGGGCTGTTTCATTTGATCGCACTAGTGTTAGTATGTGTAGGAATAATTATAGTTAATCTAGATAATATAGAAAAAAAGCAAGTCGATAGAGATTGATTGTATCATGGGAGGTAAGATATGGATACAGGAGAACTTCTTGAGAAATTAAAGGAAATGGCGATTGCAGATGAGAATCTGAGAAAAAGACTACTTGCTACTAAGGACTCGGAGACTGCACTTTCGGATTTTTGCAAAATCAGTACCGAGGCGGGAGTTCCGCTTAATAAAATGGATATGATTGAATTTGGAGAGTCTTCTTATGCGGCTATGCGCAGGAGCACAAATGGTGGCGGCGAGAATGCACCACTTCTTCAGTGGGAAGATGATGCTTACGAGATGTTTATGATGGAACTTGAGATGATAACAGGAAACGATAGAAAATAGCGACAATAGGAGATACTTGCGCAAATGGAAAATAATAATATAACACTTATCGGTATGCCAGCATCAGGAAAAAGTACTGTTGGTGTAATACTTGCTAAAATTCTTGGAATGAATTTTATAGATACTGATCTCGTGATTCAGCAGAGAGAGAATGCGCTTCTATGTGACATTATAAAAGACCGCGGAGTAGATGGCTTCCTTGCGGTTGAGGAAGAGTCGATTCTTTCGATTAATCCTTCAAATACTGTGATTGCAACAGGTGGAAGTGCCATTTATAGTAAGGCTGGAATGGAATATTTAAAGAATATAGGTAAGGTTGTTTATCTTAAAGTTGATAAGGAAGATTTATTCAGAAGACTGCATAATATAAAGCAGAGAGGCGTCGTGCTCCAGCCAGGAGAAACACTGGATGAAATGTATGATACCCGAAGTGCGCTGTATGAAAAATACGCAGATATAGTCATAGACGAAACTAATATAAATGTAGAAAATACGGTAGAAAAAATACGAGAGAGTATATAGTGAGTAAAACAGAATCGTCCCTATTTACTCACTTGACAGAGATTGTTAAGAGGTATATATTTAGACTGGGGTTAGATATATCTAACTAAAGTTATAATATATGAGAGATGGTGATTATATGAATGGAAATATTTTAATTGGGTTAATGATACCTTTTCTAGGAACAAGCCTGGGTGCAGGCTGTGTGTTCCTAATGAAAAATAAAATGAGTAGAATGGTGGAGCGTGCGCTTACAGGCTTTGCAGCAGGAGTGATGGTTGCTGCGTCGATCTGGAGTTTGCTGGTTCCGGCTATGGAGCAGTCGGAGGGGTTGAAAAGACTTGCATTTTTGCCGGCGTTTATAGGCTTTTGGGCTGGAATCTTATTTCTTTTGTTGCTTGATTCGGTAATACCTCACCTTCATCTTAACTCGGATGTTGCAGAGGGTCCTAAAAGTAAGCTACAAAGAATGACTATGATGGTACTGGCAGTCACACTTCATAATATTCCTGAAGGAATGGCGGTAGGTGTTATATATGCAGCATTTAAATCTGGAAATGCAAACATATCCGCAGGTGCAGCCTTGGCACTATCTCTTGGTATAGCAATACAGAATTTTCCTGAAGGCGCGATAGTATCCATGCCACTTGCAGCAGAGGGGAGAAGTAAGAAGAGGGCATTTATCTATGGTGTATTATCTGGTGCAGTCGAACCTATTTTTGGTCTGCTGACTATTTTGGCGGTCGGATTTATCGTTCCAGCAATGCCGTATCTTCTAAGCTTTGCAGCAGGTGCGATGCTTTATGTAGTGGTTGAGGAACTGATACCGGAAATGTCTGAGGGCGAGCATTCGAACATAGGAGTTGTAATGTTTGCAGTTGGATTCACACTAATGATGGCTCTGGATGTTGCACTGGGATAACAATATCAGGGATTGACAAAAAAATCATGGCGTGATATTTTATGAATGAATATTCGTTCAGTCAAAAAACAAGGAGATCTATCATGCCTAAGACAGAAGAACAATGTAAAAAGATGAGAGAAGATATGAGGGATAAAATTCTTAAGATGTCTTCTCTTTATTTTGCTAAAAATGGTTTTGGAGATACCAAGATAGGAGAACTGGCAAAGCATATTGGAATAGGCCAGGGAACTATCTATCTCTATTTCAAATCAAAAGAAGAACTATTCGAGGAAATCAGGAAGAGGGCAGAAAATGTAGATGATATAAAGAAACTTAAGACTCTTGTTAAACTTCCAATCCCAGCGAAAAAGAAGATTGATATGATATCCGCCGAGATGGAAAAGAAACTGAAAACTGATGAGGAATATACAGTAAAAATAACAATAAGAACTCAGCTTTTGCTTGAACAATATGAGGACATTTATAGCGACGATTTGTATAAAGAACTGGCAAAGATAATTAGAAAGGGCCAGAAGGAAGGAAGTGTAATCAAAGGTGACGCACTTTATCTTGCTGATCTTTATTGGGGTACAGTATATATGTACGCTCTTAGGAAGCTTTTTGCACCTAATTGTAAGATGGTATCGAAGGAAACATTATCCAGATTATTGGAGGTCTAATATGAAGAAGGTAGCAATTATTACTGGAGCGACCGGAGGAATAGGTACAGGATTTGTAAAAGAGTGTGCAGCGATGGAGGACATCGATGAAGTCTGGGCTATTGGAAGAAATAAGAATAAACTTGAAAGTCTCAAATCTATTAGCCCTAAAATTGTTACAATTGAAGCGGATCTAAATGCTGATGGAGTTGAAATTCTTAAGGGCAGACTCAGTCAGGTGCAAGATGAAGAAAAAATAGATGTGAAACTCCTGGTTAATGATGCAGGTGTTGCGTACATGGGTGAGTTTGAAAAAATGAGTACGAAAGAGGTAGAACGTTTTTGCAAGATAAATTGCAGTGTGCCGTCAGAGATTATTTCTATTTCGCTTCCGTATATGCATGAGGATGCAAGGATTCTAAACATTTCCTCTGCATCTTCTTTTCAACCGAATCCATATCTCACGATGTATTCGGCAAGCAAAGTATTTCTAACAAACTTTTCCAGAGCACTTGGTTTGGAACTTAAATCCAGAGGCATAACTGTGACATGTGTTTGTCCTTACTGGGTTGATACAGAAATGCTTCCGAGAACGAGAGATGATGGTAAAAGGATTAAATACCCTGGTATGATCAGCGTTGACAAGGTTGTGAAAAAAGCATTAAGGGACAGCCGTTGGGGACGTGAGATGTCAGTCCCAGGATTTTTTGCAAACTATTTCAGATTCTATTCCAAAATAATGCCGACGAGTGTGGTTATGAGACAGTGGATATTTGGAATTAGAAATTACATTTAACATTGGGCAAACTCAGTACCTAAATTGAAGGTTTAGGAGGTCGAAATGAATAGAGTATATATTGAAACAGAAAGACAGGATCTTTTTGATGTAAGTATCGTAATAGCTATGCGTTTTCACATAAGTGGAAATGTAACTGAGCAAGCTTTGAGAAATGCCTTTGAAAGAGCTGTAGAATCACACGAGATTCTTAGAACAAAAGTAGTGATTGATGCAGAGGGTAAGGCTTTCTATGAGAAGCCTGAGAAAGAGAATTCTGTGAATAATTTAGCAGACTCAGATAATACTTCGAGTAATAAAATATTCTTTGAGGTGAATGATTGGCAAAGCATAATTCATAGAGAAGAGAAGAAGAGATTTAAGATAGAGGAAGGCGAATTCATTAGGGGATTCGTTTATGAATCTGGTAGTGAAGAATCTGGCGAAGGCGTGAGTATTCTCTTTATGATGCATCACCTGGGCGGAGATGGAAAGTCGCTGGTTTATTTTATTGAGACGTTTATGAATTATTTAGTAGACGATGGTTCGAAGTTACTTAGTAGTGATAGATCAGATAAAGATGGATTAGACAATAGTGATGTAAGAGTTCTTGAAATGAGAACAATTCCAGCAGGGGACATTTCTGAAAAAGCTTTAAGAGATAGAGTTGGACCTCTTGCCTTGGTTCCCAAAATCTACAATAAAAAGTGGATTAAAGAGATGGACTCTAAAGAAGAGACAGGTAAGAATGAAAAGCGTATATTCACATTTTCAGATCTTGATGAGGCGTATGATGAATACTGGAAAGATAGGGAGTCAGAGATCAAAGAGTATGTTATTGCTCCAGAAACAATGACTAAAGTTCTTGAAAAATGTAAAGAATGGAAGATAGGTTTTACTGCGTACTTTACGACAGCATTTTTGAGAAGGATGGCGCGAAAGTTGGATATAGGATATGCGGTCGATGCTAGAGAAGATGGTAATAAATCCATGGGTAATCAGGCAACAGGAATATCTATAAAGTATTCTTATAACTATGACAAGTCATTTAGAAAAAATGCTGAGAAGGTTCAGAAGATCATGACAAATAAGCTTGAGGATGATGGAGCTCGTAACTTCATACTTCCCTTTATGGCTGCGTTTGAGCCAACACTTGTGGATGCAATAAATCTGGAGCATGCGGGTGCATTTAGAAGCAAGACCTCGAAAAGTCTGGCAAATATGCTAGGTTATGGCAGGAAAACAAAGGATCTTTCTATTACGAATCTTACTAAGCTGGATATTCCTGATACCTACGGAAGTCTTAAGCTGGATTATTTTTCGTTTATACCACCGGTTGTTTCGTATGGAAGGAATATAATCGGCCTCTCAACTTTAGGAGACTGCACAGTTCTTACAATCCACCGAATAAAATGAGTATATAAGAACCGCCCCTATATACTCAAAAAAAATGTTGACAAGATAACACTGTTATGTTTATAATCCTAGAAAAGTACATAACAGTGTTATTTAATTTTGGAAAATAGATTTAGTTTTGTATATAGAAATATCGGATATGTAATATGGAAAATGAAAAGGAAACAAAAAAGAAGCTTCTTGAATGTGCTATGAAGGAGTTCTCTGAAAAGGGATATATGAAGGCTTCTATAAGAAATATTTGTAAGGAAGCTGGAGTTACTACTGGCGCCCTATACTTCTTTTTTAAGGATAAGGAAGACCTGTTCGGGAATCTTGTAGAGGAGACTTTATTTGGACTTAATAATATAATAGAGCAGCACTTTATGGAAGAAGCTATAGCAACGGAGGCTCTATCCGGTCAGGAAATAAGTATTGCGGCTCTTGCAGCAGCTCAGGGCTTTGACGATGATATGGCGATTGCTCGCGAGGTGATCCGTTATCTATTCAAACATAAAGAAGTAATTGAATTACTTCTGACTAAATCTCAGGGATCCTGCTACGAAAATCTTCCAGACCAAATGGTGGATAAGGTTGAAGTGCATTATACGAAAATGTATATAGCCATGAAAGGTTATAAGTCAAAAAAGGAACTGACTAAGGAAGATAAGTTCATCATCCACTGGATGTCCCATGATCAGATTGACATATTCATTCATATAGCAACTCATTGTAAAAATGCCAAAGAAGGTGAGAGGCAAATGGAGAATATGATGGCCTACATGATAGGCGGCTGGTATGGAGTTATAAATAACAAATAATACTCATATAAATATGGCTTGGAGAAATCCAA
>OCVV011331795.1_pt1 | contig 10683 bp, 6 predicted proteins | sample 1539721 | NCBI WGS metagenome assembly OCVV01 (sample SAMN02144230, study PRJEB22623) | gut metagenome | biome: sheep rumen | host: Ovis aries | place: New Zealand
CCAACGGCGGCGTGAGCGTGACAACAGATCCCGCCGTTGATCCCACCAACGTCATCATCCGCGTCGAATATGGTGCGACGGCCACGGTCGATGAGGCGATTGCTGCCGCGTCGTTCGACACCTGGCCGACCGGCGCGAGCCTTGAAAAGCGCGGCAGCGGCACGCTCGTTGCTTCAGACTCCATCCGCAATCTCGTCGGAGGCTTCAATATCTACGAGGGCGTTATGCAGGCGTCGAAGAACGGCGATCTCGGCAAGGATTCGGACGCCGCCAACCGCATCTACGTCCACAACGGCGCGTCGCTCCTGCTTGCGCCTGAAACGGACAGCACGATCATCCTCAACAAGCGCACACTTCAGTTTGAGGGCTCAGGGTACGGCGGACTCGCTGTGCCGGGAGCGCTGGCGTTTGATACGGATTGGAGCTGGCAGGTTCTTTATGACTGCTCGATTGCCTTGGAAGACGACACGGTGATTTCCTCGAGAGGGACCGCCAGCCAGCATGGTTTGTTCACCTACGCGACGCTGAATATGAAGTCTCATACGCTGACCTTGACGTGCGACACCGACAAGCAGGCGAACTATCGGTTCCGGTTTGGCCGTTCGATCCAGAACGCCGGAACGATCATCCTCGACCGCGCGAAACTCTCAACGACGGACAACGACATCACGATTTCGCCTGCGAACACGCTGAAGGTCGTGCTGACGCGCGGCGGCACGCTGGCTCCTTATCGCGCAAGCTTCTACGACGGCATCGCGGCGATCGAATGCATCGCGGCGACGACGGGCACGTCCGGCCGCATCAACGCCGACAACCCGAACATCGCCGTCACGCTGAAGGACGTCTCGGGGCCGCTGACCATCGACTCGAAGGTCACGGCGACGATTGCCGGCACCCTCGGCGCGAAGGCGAGCGACATCGCCGCCGGCCAGGTGCTGACGTCCGTTAACGCCCTGACGTTTGCGTCTGGCGCGGCCTTCGCGCTGGATCAGGACGCCACGCTGAACAAAGGCGAGGTTTATACCGTCGCCACTTCGACGGCAGGCGTCACGGGACGTCCCCGCGCATTGGGGCTGATGCTTGACGGCGTCCAATACACAACGGCCGTCTCGGACGATGAAAAGAGCCTGGAACTCAAGCCGGCCGGCGAGTTCTGCCTCGTCATCCGCTAGACGGCTGGAAAACGGCCGCAATGGTCCGTCAAACGCAAGGATCCGTTCTTTGCATGTGAGGCATTGATGGCATTCGGCATCGGACTTCGCGCATGTTCTCCTGGTACCTCTGGATCGTCGTAGCGGTTCCGGTCCTGGCCGTCTGCGCGCTGGCCGTGCGGTGCCGCCGCTACGTGCGGAGCGTCTCGGACTTCCTCGTGGCCGGGCGCTGCGCGGGGCGCTACGTCCTCCTTTCCGGCGGGATGATGGGCAACCTCGCCGTGACGTCGCTCGTCGCGTGGGTCGAGACGCACTACAACAACGGCTGGGCGTTCCAGTTCTGGAACTCGCTCCTGACGCCGCTGGCGATCATGCTCTCGCTCTACGGCTGGATCACCTACCGCTTCCGCGAGACGCGGGCGATGAGCGCGGGGCAGTTCTTCGAGATGCGCTACAGCCGCGGGCTGCGGCGCCTCGCGGCGGTGCTGCGTGGCGGCGCGGACCTCCTCGGCAACTGCATTGGCCCGGCGGTGGCCGTACGCTTCTTCATCTACCTCTTGGGCATCCCGCACCGGATCATGGTCTGCGGAATCCCGGTGCGGACCTTCCCGTTCCTGCTGGCCGCGTGCCTGGCGCTGGCGCTGCTGGTGATCCTCTCCGGCGGGCGCATCTCGCTCCTCGTCACGGACGCCGCGCAAGGGCTCGTGGCCTACCCGCTCTTCGTCGTCGTCATCGTCTTCGTCCTGTGCCGGTTCTCGTGGTGGGATGAGATCGCGCCGGTGATGGCCGACCGCGTCCCGGGCGAGAGCTTCCTCGACCCCTACGACATCTCGCAGTTGCGCGACTTCAACCTCTTCGCGCTCGTCGTGATGTTCTACCGCAAGATCATGGGCGGCGAGTGGGTCGGCAACGGCTACGGCACCGTCGCCAAGTCAGCCCACGAGGGCAAGATGGCGACCCTCCTCGGGACGTTCGGAAGCGGCCTTTCGACCGTCATGCCCTTCATCCTCGTCTGCTGCGTCCTCGCGACCATGAACCACCGCCACTACGCGGACGAGGCCCACCGCATCCGGCAGGAGCTTTCCGTGCGCGTGGCCGAGGAGCTGTCCCCGGACGCCGCCCTCGCCGAGGCCGTCGGCGCCGCGGCGGCCGCCGTCCCGGCCCAGGTCCACGAGATCGGCGTCGATCCGCCGCTCTCCCGCGCGGCCAGCCTCGACACCCCGACGCTCGACGCCGTGCGCGAAACCCTCCACGAGCACCTGGACGAGCCCGCCGCCAACAAGTTCTTCCAGGGCTACCGCACGACCTACATGCAGCAGATGCTGCCCGTCGTCATGCGGACCACCTTCCCCCGGTGGCTCACGGCCCTGCTGCTGATGCTCTGCATCCTCCTGGTGATCTCCACGGACGACACGCGCATCTTCGACATCGCCATGACCTGGACGCAGGACTTTGTCCTGCCGTTCTTCCGCAAGGCGCCGTCGCCGCGCCTGCACCTCGCGATCTTCAAGGCGGTCGTGCTGCTCGTGGGGGCCTGCTTCTGGCTCGGCTCGTATCTCTTCGCGCAGCTGGACTACATCAACATGTTCATCACCATCGGATGCTCGATGTGGTTCACCGGCGCGGGGGCGATCGTGACGCTCGGGCTCTACTGGCGGCGCGGCACGACGGCCGGCGCCTACGCCTCGCTTCTCTCGGCCGCGTCGATCTCGCTCGGCGGCATCCTCGTCCAGCGCAACTGGGCGGGCGCGGTGCTGCCATGGCTCGCCGCGCACGGCCTCGACGGGAAGGTCCGCCATTTCCTCGCGGCCGCCTCCTCGCCCTTCGACCCCTGGATCCGCTGGGCGGTGAGCGACGCCGAATGGGTGGTCAAGTTCCCGGTGAATTCCGTCGAGCTGAGCTTCATCGCGATGCTGGTCGCCCTCCTGTGCTACGTCACGGTGTCGCTCCTCACCTGCCGCAAGCCGTTCGACCTCGACCGGATGCTGCACCGCAGCATCCGGTCGAATGACGGCGCGGCTATCGCCGCGAATGACGGCGCGCTCCGCGCGAATGACGGTGGCGCTTTGCGCCAAATGACAAATGACAACCATTGCGCCCTTGCGGCCGAAGGCCGCCCGTCGTTACGATGTGCGCCATCTTTCGCCCGGCGAATGATGGCGCACATCGTCGGCATCACCCCCGAATACCGGCGCGAGGACCGGGTCCTCGCATGGGTGGTCTTCGGCCACAGCATCGTCTACGGCTTCGTGGGCGCGTTCGCTCTGGTGGCGATCTGCGCGAAGGTCTTCCACTGGAGCGTCCATGCGTGGTCGATCAAGTTCTTCGTCACGGGGCTGATGGTCCCGCTCCTCCTCGGCGTCGTCACGACCGTCTGGTTCACGTGGGGCACCATGCGCGACCTCCGCCGCCTGTTCCGCGACCTCGAAACCCGCGTCCGGGACGACAAGGACAACGGGATGGTCGAGAAGAGCGAACAACGAACAACGAATAACTAACAACGAACAGTTAAGAGCTAACAGCTAAGAGTGAAGAGTGAAGAGGGAACAGGTGAAAGGGTGAAGGGTTGAAATGGGCAAGTGTGAAGACAATCGTTTCCATTTGACGGCCGTTGGCCGCATTCTGGCGCCGGCCATGCTCGCGCTTGCGGGTTTTGCAGCCGTCGCGCCCGCGACGGCCCACGCCGATCTTGTCGTCTATCCGGAATACCCGGAGCGGATCGAGCGGGACTACGCCTACGCCGTGACCGTCACGCAGGAGGGTTGGGGACCGGCTCTCGCGATCCCCGTCTACAACCACTGCGAGAAGTCCGCCCTTTCGCGCCGAACGCGCGGCGGCGACGTGAACCGCCGCTTCTGCGAGTTCGCCTTCTCCGGCGCGCCGGTGCGCGTCGATATCGCCGTCTGCGAGAATGTGAAAAGCTACGCGGTCTTCCCCTCGCGCCTCCGCCTCCGCCACGCCTTCCGCGACGGCGTGATCTCGGTCTGGCTGGACCGGCCCGCCCGGTTCGGCATCCGCCTCAACGACTACGACAAGACCATCCTCTCCGTCTTCGCCGACCCGCCGGAAGACCCGGCCGACATCCCGCAGAGGGACGACCCCGGCGTCCTCTACGTGGACGGCTGGCTCGACGCGGAGGCGGCGGACGGCACGATCACCGTCGCGCCGCCGGTGCGCGAAGTGTACGTCGCCCCCGGCGCCGTCCTCAACGCGCGGCTCGTCGTCAAGACCGCGAACGCCCGCGTCCACGGCCGCGGCATGGTCCTCGACCCCTTCTCCGACGTCTTCCGCTACGACCAGAACAAGAACTCCCGCCGCTTCCTGCTCAACGTGAGCGGCAGGGGGGCCGTCGTCGAGGACGTCAAGCTCGTCGACTCCCGCACCTTCAACTTCGGCAGCTGGGCCGACGACGTCACCTTCCGCAACGTCAAGGCGCTCTCCTCGATGATGTGCTCCGACGGCATCACGAGCGGCGGCTCCGGACTCCTCGTCGACGGCGCGTGGCTCTACGTCGGCGACAACGGTCTCGTCGTGAGCGGCCTCGCGGACTCCGTCTACCGCGACGTCGCGATCGGAACCTCCTGCAACGCCATCTTCCCGCAGAGCCGCAACGAGCGCGTCCGGATGGAGGACGTCGACGTCTTCCGCGCCGACGAGGGCTTCGTCAAGAACACCTACAACAACAGCCTCAACCGCGACACGAAGTGGAACGAGCTCGACGGCTCGCCGGCGAAGAAGCAGCCGGGCCCGCAGAGCCGCAGGCACCTGTCGCAGTCCTTCTCGTTCCGCAACCTCTCCGCCGTCGACACCGTCCACTTCGCGACCTTCTTCGTCGGCGGCAACATGGGGACGCTCCCCAAGACCTTCGCCTTCGAGAACCTGGCGCTCCCGCTCTGCTCCGGCACGGACGACTGGAGCGTCCCGGGCTCGCCCGGCGCCGTCGCGGTGCGCATCTACGACGACCCCGCCAAGTGGCTCGTCACCGACAACTACGTCCTCGCCATCACGAACCTCTGGATTGCGGGCGCGCCGGCCGACGGCTTCCCGGCGGGTGCGGTCAAGAACGGACATCTCGTTCAGATCGAGGTGGCGAATGGCGGTTCTGGGAGGGACGCATCCACGATGCGTCCGCCAATCGCCATCACCCCCAATCGCGCCGAACCGAACTGGACCTGCCCGTGGAAGGTCTTCGTCGGCGGGGCGCTGCGGCGCGATTGGCGCCTGGCGGACCGCGCCGCCGGGGAGCGCCGTCTCCCGCCGCCCCCGCCCGGCGCGAATCTCCTCGCGGACCGCCCCGCCGTCCGCAGCGTCTGGCAGCGCTGCCCGTCCTGGCTCGTCAAGTTCGACGCCACGGAGACCGACGAAACCGGCGCGCGCGTCTACCGCCTCACGCAGTGCGAGCGCAACGCCGGACTCCTCAACGTCTTCACCGACGCCTTCCTGCCCCGGGGCAACGGGGTCTACCGCCTTTCCTTCGACGCGGCCGCGACGGCGGAGGCGCCCGTGCCGCTGAAGGCGGAGGTCCTCTCCAACGAGAAGCGCATCGCCGCCGCGTTCACGCTCCCCAACGACGGCGCCTGGCACCGCCACGAAGCCGACATCGTGCTCGACTTCGACCTCCCCGTGACCGAACTCGCGGCCCTGTTCCTCTCCTCCGGCGTCCCCGCCGACGAAATCCGCTTCAAGAACCTTTCGCTCGTAAAGCAATGAAAAACGAGACCGTCTTCCAGGCCATCGAGGCCGCCCGCCCACTGATCCTGGCCGCCGAGCGCCACATCTGGAACCATCCGGAGACCGGATACCGCGAATGGAAGACCCATGCCTACCTCAAGGCGCAGATCGAGGCGCTTGGGGTCGTCACGCACACCTTCGACCGCATCCCGGCGTCCATCGCCGTGCAAAGCGCGAAGGACGGCCAGGACCGACTCTTCAAGCCGATTCCCGGCTTCTGGGCGGATTTCGAAACGGGGCGCCCCGGGCCTCGCCTCGCGATCTTCGGCGAACTCGACGCCCTCCTGATCCCGACCCATCCGGAATGCGACAAGGAGACCGGCGCCGTCCACGCCTGCGGCCACAACGCGCAGTGCGCGGCGCTGCTCGGCGTCGCGGCGGGGCTGTCCACGCCGGGGGCGCTGGACGGCCTCTGCGGCTCGATCCGACTCATCGCCGTCCCGGCCGAGGAATTCGTCGAACGCGACTTCCGCAAGGCGATGCGGGACGACGGCGTCATCCGCTACGGCGGCGGCAAGCAGGAACTGCTCTGGCGCGGCGTGCTCGACGACGTGGACCTCGCCTTCATGGTCCACACGAAGGACGGCGAGGCGCGGATCGCGACCAACCCCGGGTCGAACGGCTTCATCGCGACGAACCACGTCTTCCTCGGAAAGGCGGCGCACGCGGGCGCGCAGCCCCACGCGGGCGTGAACGCCCTCTACGCGGCCAACCTGGCCCTCAACGCGGCCAACGCGCTGCGCGAGACCTTTCAGGACAACCTGCACGTCCGCTTCCACCCGATCATCGCCTCCGGCGGGTCCTCCAGCAACGTCATCCCCGAACGGGTCGTGGTCGACAGCTCCGTGCGCGCGGCCACCCTCGACGCCGCCATCGAGGTCAACCGCAAGATCAACCGCGCGTTCGCCGGGGCGGCCGCCGCCATGGGGTGCCGGCTCGAAGTCCACGACCTCAACGGCTACGCCCCGCGGCGCAACGACGCCGCGCTCAACGACCTCTTCCACGAGGTCGCCGCCGACCTCTTCGGCGCCGGCTGCACGCGCCAGCGCACCAGCTGGAGCACGGGGTGCAGCGACATGGGCGACGTCTCGTGCGTCATGCCGGCGACAAACGCCTACGCCGGCGGCGCCGGCGGCCACGGCCACGGTTCCGACTTCCGCATCGACGACCCGGAGATCGCCTGCGTCGGCTCCGCCGAAATGCAGGCGGAGGCGGCGCTACGGCTGCTCTCGGACGACGCCGCCCTGGCGCGGAAGATCGTGGCGGAGGGGAAGCCCTCCTGCATGACCATCGCCGAATACCTCCGCCTCGCCGACTCCATCGACTTCGACGGCGAAGTCGTCGACTACGCGCCCGACGGGCGCATCGTCCTGCTCCCGGCCCGCGCCGACCGTCCCTGACCCTTGACGGGTGTCATGGGGCGGGGTTCCGCCCCTCGGGCGACCCGAGGAGGCGGTTCTCCGCCTCGGCGCACCAGAGGCCGCGGTTCGCCGCGCAGATGCGGGCGAGGTCGGCTTCATCGGCGACGACGGCAAAGTGCGCTGGAGTCCGAACCCGACGACCGAAGTCTATGTCGAGCCGGAAGATTGGGATTCGCCTTTTCAGCTGTTTTGAAACGAGGCGGCGCCACTATGCGGACGCATGTGGAAGTTCGTTGAAGCCGATGACCGCCAGACCGCACTCGGAGGCAGTGTCTAGTATCTTTTCGAGCCATTCCGTCTTCATGTGGATGTGCGTTGCGTCGGGCGCGATGTTGTGCGACGTGACGGACAGCACCTCCTTGCGCTCGGCGGCCCGCCGCAGGCATGCGCATATTTCGTCGATGTCGGTGTGGTACGCCTCGCCGACGATGATGGTGTCGATGCGGAAGCGGTTGGGGAGGTCCGAGGCCGGGAAAAAGACGGCGTCATTTGTGACGAGAGGCTTGCGGTCGGCCTGCTTCACGCCGTCGGGGTCGTATGGCGTAGCCCCTCTGACGCCGCCCCTGACATGCTCGAAGCCCCTTTCGCGGAAAAGCGCGTCTGTCTCGTCGTTGCGGCGGCAGTTCGGGTAGGCGAAGGACTCGAACGGCACGTAATTCTTTCTGGCCTGGTCCATCTGCGGCCAGACTTCCTCGGCGAAGTAGCGTTCGGCCCCGCGTTCGGCCACGGCTTCGTCGGCGTTTAGGTGGCCGAGCCCGTGAAGCCCGATCGAGTGGCCGTCACTTGCCAGGTGCTTTAGCACGCGAACACCGTCCTGGGGTAGTGCCCCGGAGACGAAGAAGGTGGCGTGTGCGCCGTATTTGGCGAATATCGGGCGCGCAGCCTCCCAGCCGGCGAAGTTGTGGTCGTCAAAAGAGAGGAGCAGAACGCCATGTGCGCCTAGCGGCAGTGGTGTGCAGTCTATAGCCTCAACTTTGCCAACATTGCCCGATGTTTCCAGAAAGTCGCGGTTGCGTTTCTTGTGATTCTGCAACCACTGGCGTCCCTGGCGCACCTTGACGCGCTCTATCTGCCGATAGGAGCAGTTGCGGAAAACGATGTTGTCTGGGCAGCTCTTCTCCGTGCCGCAGATGCAGGATGGAAGGAGCGCCTCGAAGCGGCAGTTCTCGAAGAGGACGTCCGCGACGCGCGCGTCGCCGTTCGGCATCCAGATGGCGACGGGGCGTTCGCTCTCTAGTGAGACGCAGTTGCGCACAAGGATCTTCTCGATGTAGACGTTCTTGCCGTCGTTGATCCAGGCTGGGGTGAAACCGAAGCCATGGGCCGACTCGTGGAAGCGACAGTTGTCGAAGGAAACGTCGCGGATCGTGCCGGTGCCGACACCGAAGCGGACGCCGAAGCAGCAGCTCCAGACATCGCAGTTTTCAATGTGGATGTTCTCGCAGGGGTGTTCGGCAGCGTGAAGATTGCAGCTGGCGCGGATTGCGAAACCGTCGTCGCCGGTTTTGATTACGCAGTTGGAGATTTGCACGTCGCGGGTGCAGTCGATGGAGAAACCGTCCGAGTTGGCGATCTCACGGTCCGCGTCGATAGTCACGCCGTTGGCGGTGAGACCCTCGCAGCATCGGAAGTGGGCCGTCCAGCAGGGCGTGTTGCGAAGGGTGACCCCTTCCAGTCGGATGCGTTTGGAGAGGAAGCAGGCGACCATCGGTCCGGGACGGAACCAGTCGCGGTCAAGCGGGTGGAGCTTGATGCCGTACTTGTATGCCGGGAACCAGCCGTCTTCCTGCGTGTCGCCGAAGAAGGCGCCGCCGTTGCCGTCGATGAGGCCCTCCCCCGTGATGGCGATGTCCTCTGCCTTGTAGGCGAGAATCAGGTGCCCGCCACTCCACTCCTCGCCGACGCTGCTGAAGTTTTCGGGGAAGATGTCGTTGGGGTTGTAGTCGGCCTGGCGGTCGCTTCCCTTGAGCACTGCGCCTCGTTCCAGATGCAGTTCGACGCCGTTTTTGAGTTCAACGGTTCCCGTGCGCCATTCGCCGGGCGGGATGACGATGCGGCCTCCACCCGCGGCGGAGGCCGCGTCAATGGCTTGGTTGATTGCCGCGCGGTTGGCGGCTGGCGCGATTTCCTCTTTCGCGCCGAAATCGCGGATGTCGTAGTCGCTCTGGAGATTGTTGTCGCTCATGGCTTACATGATTAGAACTTTCCCAAAAGGATCTTTTTGCACCGCCACGTCGGCGACCGCCACGTCGGCGGAATCGGACACGTCGAGTCTGCGGGATGGTTCGAGAACGTCGCATCCGTCGCGCACCGGAACCGGCGGGAGATTGTCGGACAGTTGTGTCATGGATTCGGATACGCTTTGGGGAGGTCGTCGAGGATCAACCGGCCGCCCTCGAAGAAGACCGGGTCGCCGGAGACCGGGACGCGGTAGGTGCCGGGGATGACGCCTATGTCTGGAAACTCCCACAAAAGACCGTCCGCCGACTCCGCATAGCAGATGTCGCCCAGCCAATCCACATTGTACCAGAGGCGAAACTTGCGCCGCATTGGATCCCACCAAAGACCGCCGTCCGTGGCGCAAGTGAGATTGGCCGGATCGTCCGGGCCGGCAAGGTCGGTGACAGCTGGAACGGCACCAGGGAGGCCCGGCCAAACAACAGGAGCGTCACGCTTGCCCGGCCTGTTCCAGTGGCGGACAATCCCATCCGTCGATTCGACGAGCGCGTCATCTACAAAGAGCTGTCGGCCAATGGAAATGTCAAGAGCAGATGGTTGCATGGGAAAGGATTGTCAGAACCAGAGCGAGAACCAGCCCTCGGGGTCGTCGAGGTTCGAGACGGAGGCAAAGTCGGCGACGGGGATTTCACGGTTTTCGCCGCCGCGCTCCAGAACGAGGATCCACGGCTGCGGGACGCCGGCGTTGGCTGCCGTGCGCGGCGCGGGGCGCAGCGCGGCGGCGCGCCAGCCCTGCCCGCGCAGGGAGGAGGCGAAGAGCGTTTCTTCGCGCGACGTGCCGGCGAGGCGTCCCTTGGCCAGCACGAGCGGGCCGCGCAGAACGCGCATCGCGGATTCGTGCCGCACGAGTCCCGCCATGTCCGGCGTGTACCATTCCATGAAGTGGACGGTGTATTCCGGAATTTCGTCTTTTCCGTCTTGCGGCGAGGGAGGAAGATCCTCCGCGTCGGACGCGCTCCAATCAACGAGGCGCGGGGAGAGGTCGAAGCGCAGAAGCCAGGCGTTGTCGCCGGCGGCGGCTTCGATTTCGAGCCAGCCACCCTGGGAGCGCAGGCTTCCAGCCTGCGATACCGCGACCGCGGGCAGGATGCCCGCGCTCCCAGGGATGCCCGCAGTGGGAGGTGCGGCCTCCGGCCGCGCCA
>OCVV011343550.1_pt1 | contig 10678 bp, 17 predicted proteins | sample 1539721 | NCBI WGS metagenome assembly OCVV01 (sample SAMN02144230, study PRJEB22623) | gut metagenome | biome: sheep rumen | host: Ovis aries | place: New Zealand
TTTCCGGCCCGGAAAGGGAAAGACGGCAAGTATTATAAACATGCTTGGTTCCCGATCGATGAAGCACTGCAGGCAAATATTGAAAAAAGAATCGAGGAATTGTTATCATGATCGAATTAGGTATCTTTTTCGCGTTGTGTGTGATCGCCTGGGGCGTCTGGTGGCTGGTAAAGGACATCCGGGAATTTATCAACGATAATTATCTGTAACAAGTAAATACCGAAAGTGTAGGGCCGGCCGTGTGCCGGTCCTTTTTGAAAGGAGCGAATATGTTAAACGATTATATACGTCGTTCGGATGTATTAAATTTGTTCGATGACTGGGGCGGCGGTTTCGCATATATCGAAGTTGAAACGGACGGCGCGATTAAAGATGTTGAGAATTTACCCGGCATCGGTCACTGCAGTGACTGCGAATATTATAATAGTATGTTTTGCACGATGGTAGAATGTTTCGATAATGGCACGGCGCCATTTGACTTTTGTTCCTATTTTAAAGAACGTGACGGCGAACCATTACCGCCATTATGAAAGGATGACAATATGATAGTATTTATAGATAGTATAGACGGCCCATATGCCGGCGTACCGGGTGTACGATGGCAAATGGCATTTGACCTGGAATGGATATGTGACAATGCCGGTAAAAGAGTAACTATTTATTCTTATGTGTACCATAAAAATTTATCATATGTAGCATTTCCGATGAATAAGGTAAAAATGGCGTTTCGGTTATGCTATTTGTATTCTGACAATGAGAAAAGGGAAGAAATAAAAGAATTCTTATCTAATTATCCTAAGATGTTAAAGATATGGGAGAAGTTACCATGATGGACCTATATACTAAAGAAGGTTACTACCAGATCGGCCATGACATAGAAGCCTATCCGGATGCGGTCGCTTTCTTTGTGATCGGCGGCCGCGGTACCGGTAAGACCTACGGCACATTAAAATATATGCTGGATAAGGAAAGCCCGATCGTATATGTTAAGCGCACAAAGGACGACGTAGATCTGATCTGTGCGTCCGGATCCGATGAAGGCGGCATGATACAATTTAATCCTTATGAGCAAATTAATCGAGATTATAACCGACAGATAATCGCTGACAGCATCAAAAAAGGATTTGGCGCTTTCTATGACTGTACCGGAGAAGAAAAGAAGTTCATTGGATATATCACGGCGTTATCTGCGGTTGCCAATGTGAAAGGCTTTGAAATGCAGCGCGCGGCATGGCAGGTCTTTGATGAGTTCATCCCGTTGAAGGGTCAGCGTATATCTAAGTCAGAAGGTACAAATACACTCGATCTATATGAAACCGTTAACCGGTCGCGTGACGTCCGGGGCGCGGATCCGCTGCGCATGATCTTTTTAGCGAATAGTACGTCACTTAATAATCAGATCTTCGAAGTCTTTGACCTGATCGATACTGTCCAGCAAATGAAGACGGACGGCAAAAGTGCGCTATATCTTCCGGACCGTTTTATCTTTATCCGGTTATTGGATGATAATGAAGAATTTCAGAAGCGCCGGGCACGGTCAAAGATATTCGCTGCAGTCGGTAAGGAATCAAGCTGGAGCCGGTCCGCACTGGCTAATGAGTTCGCGTTTGATGATGACAGCATGATCGAAAAGCATAGTCTTTCCGGTTGGCGGGCTGATTACCGAGTGAAGTTCAATGACGGGAAGATGTTCTATGTTTACCGGCGCGGTCCTAAGTATTATCTAAGTAGTGCCGCGCATACTGCAGGCAGGTTGTATGATTGCGATACGGACGGCGGAAAGCAGGCGTTCCGGGAAAAGGTCATAGACCTTCGATGGGCAAATGCAGACGGAGATCTAACAAGTGAGAAATTTAGTTTTTATGCTTATGTGAGGGATTTTAAATAATGTTTAATTTAAGAGATTTCTTTGAAAACAGGATATTTGATATTTTAGGCGCGTTTTATAATGTTAAGTTTGTTATCCGGTCCGGACTGTCTATGAAGTGTCACGGTTCCTATGATGAGATTATGACATGGATGAAGAAAACCGGTTACGGCCGGCATGAAGTAGTATCCGCGAAACTTGATTTTATTATGGACGTAATAGAAATACAGATCAGATAGGAGTTAATGATATGAACAATTATGAATATTTTTGGGTAAAACTTCACCATTATGCGAAAGGTGATAAAGAACTGCAGGACGAGGATTATTTCGCGATCATGTCAAAGGTTAGTAAACATCTATATGACGGATGGATCGTGACATATATTAAGCTAATGAATAGAAATGAATAAGAAAACGCCCCGGACCAATTCGGATCCGGGGCTTAATTTTATAATGTAAGGTTTGCGATCTTAACGGCTTCGATATGCCCATTAATAGACATGGCAGTAGACATTCTAACATAAATAGCATATTCATAAGAAGCTGAATTGTTTTCAATAACACGGGTGAAATTAGAACCGCCCATTTCATTAGCGGCTATCGATGCGTTACCGATACGATGATAATAAACGTGATCGCCCTGCGTTCCCGGCACCACATAGGATGATAAAACCCAAATGCCGCGAGACAGTGTAACGCCATGGACCTGCGTTATAGTTGCACCCGCTACAGTTGCAGTATAATCTTCCACGATATAACTGTCAACGATTCTGCTGTGTTCCTGTTCTAATTTAGTAAGACGTGCCCGATCTGCAGGGATCTCAACATTGTTAATATTACCGATCGCCGTTGTATTCGCGTTAATAGAATCAGAGAAGCCCTGCACCGTTTGCTGATACTCACGTACTTCCTGCCGGTACTGCTCGACCTGTGCATTATAATTGGCTGCCAGGATCCAATAAGTTTCATTGGTCGGCAGCGTCCCGGCCGGCACATATGTCTTACTGATGTAGCTATTACCGTTATATACAACTACTACAAGCGGCTCATATGCTTTACTCTGCGACCAGTCGCCGTCAATGATTGGTACGTATCTCATACCGATATACTGATTATAACCGTTAGACATTTATTTTTTCCCCCTTTACCATTCAATTATTAATTTACCGTAATCCGGACCATATCCGCCGGCAGTTGTTTCCATGTTTGTATCAAATCGCGTATATCCTAATGATTCAGGTATTAATGCAAGCATCTTACCATCATCATTTATGCTATATAACACGTGTGCCAGACCGCTGTAAATAGTTGCTAATGACAGATGATCTTCATTTAAAAGACAATACGCTGTTTCTGTTAACAGACCGTCATAGATCCGCGCTATATCATCCAGTTTATGCAACGCATTAAAAAGCGGCGTTGTTTTATGTGTCGGCGCCCGGCCGTATGGTCTAAGATCCATCATAACACCCCCTTAAAACTGCAGCACTAAATGACCGTAAAGATCTGATTCAGGATCGGCAATGGTATCGAATGTGATATCATCAAAGTTATCCGGATACATCGCGGTAAAGTAACCGTCTTGTGTTAATCCGAAAATAAAGAAGTTCATAAGTCGGCCGATCATTTCCGGCATAGCTTCATCGATAGCGGCGATGATCTGCGGCAAGTATGCGTCGATATAATCGCCGCGTTTAAGGCCTTCGATATCTTCTTTCATATCATCAATCTGATTCTGCAATGACTGCCATTGCTGCGCCGGTTTCTTTACTTCTTCTTTCAGATATTCGATATCGGAAAGCGCCCCTTTCAATTTACTGATCCATTCATCTAAATTAAGCTCATGGAAATCAGTATAAGGATAACCGTGAAACATATTTTACCCCCTTCCTAAACATATAGCTTTATACAAAATTCGTTTATAAAGTCGCCCGCTATTACATCATACGGCGATAAACTGACGATCGCCATTTCCTGCCTAAACATTTCTTGCGATGTTGTAACGCCAATATTACCGCGCGCGTATCCTTCGCGATGGTTTTCATATTCGCTGGATCCGGAAGAAGTACCGATGTCGTTTTCCGTATCTCTGCCGGTTACTTTATCCCGGTTTTCATAAGCTGAAGAATTAAATGCGCTGACTTTCGTTTCTGTTTCATTATTGCCGGTTGTTGTATTATTGAAACTGCTTTTACTGGATCCGTCGCCGGTATCGGTCCATTTTTCCTGTCGGTTATAATTTTCAAGCGGATCATATTCCGTTTGCATGAGTACCGCCAGGCGTTCAAAGTATCGCTGATTTTTAGCGGACCATAAACTGATAGCCTGCTTCATGAATTCAATACCCGGATAGATGCAGCCAAATTCACCGCCGGCTAAAAGTATTGTATTAATTAATGTTGTTTTATCAATGTAGGGCGGCAGCTGCAGGCCGTCAAAAAGCGTATTGTCGTAATTATACAGTCCGATTAGCGTTAGTTTCGCCGTCGCCATAAGCCGCACCCCCTTCGATGAATTTATGCCGTTCTACCTTCAAGCCGATATCAAATAATTTATTAACCTGTTCGAATGACTTATTAAGCCATTCAAGCCAGCAATCCAGTCTAGCATCCGTTTCCGCGTTATTCATTACCGCTTCGTCATCTGTTAACCGTTCCTTCTTTTCATACTTAATATTAGGGATGCCGATCTCTGTATTAAACATTGCAAGAAGGCTTTGCACGTCTGCGAACTGCTTATCAGTGATATAGTTCCGGCCGACTTCTAAGTTAATAAATGTAAATGGATCGTCCTGATCTTCATTTTTAGGATCATAATATTTATCAAATACCGCTAAAGGTTCGCCCTGATTGATCTGGTCAAAGCCTGCCTTTAATGTCTGCGCTGCAGCTTTATTTTTCGCCATTGCCATATATGCAAAACGCTGGTTAACAATAGCCTGATTGATACTATTATCAAGTTCCGATAATTCGCACGCGTATTTGTCTACGATATCAAACGCGCCTAAGTAGTCCGGAGTTAACCGGATCAATTCGCAGTCTTCCCCGATCTTCATGTTATCACGATCGACAAAAGGCGTTTTGACATTGACGCGCGTCGGCTGATACCATAGACCATAATCGGCAAGCGTTCCGGGCTGAAAGATAACGCCATATTTGCTATCATTAAAAACCGGCATGAAACCGATACCAAAAAGCAGCCAATAAAATAGATCAATGTTCCAGAAGTCCGGCAGCGTGAAGTCTAGTGTTGATGTTAGTCGCTGGTATAAGGTCCGGAACCAATAGTGATATGAAGCGTTATTATGCTGCTTCATCGTATTCGGTGTATGCCATCCGGTTATTGAATTTATGCTTTCATAATTTAACGGATAGTAAAACATATCTCACCACCTTATAAAGAAAGGCGGGCGTGAGGCCCGCCCTGTAATAAAGTATTTATGCTTCATCCATAAGAAGGACGATGCAGTTCTCTGTCATATCATTCCATGTTCTTACATTCCAATGATAGAATGTGTTCCAGTATCCGCCGCGCGCTTCAAACGGTGTAGTAGCTGACCAATTACTAATAATAGTAGTACCTGCAGCTTCTTCATCAAACAGGACGCCGACGACAGCAGTTTCAGAAACCGGATCGCCTGCGGCATAGGTTCCGTCTGCCTGCATTGTAACCGGAGTGATCGAAAGCGCTGCCGGTGTCTGGATCGACTGCCAGAAGTTAACAGCTTCAAAATCTACAGTATCAAGCAGTTCATTATGAAATACGGAAGACATTACGGAAGCATCGATATGACGCATAAGGCTGTTGAGCATATATGCTTTCATATTCTGACGCGGAGTATGGCGCATGATCGGCTTTGCAGCTGCGCCGTTATATGTTGTTATATTCTGATGATAAAGCGCAGTACGCTCCCGCATGAGGTCAATGGTTGTATTAAGGAAACCATACAGCCATTTAACGAAATACGGGAACTCTGCTTCAGACTGCCAGTTGGTAGCGCTGATCGTCGTATTGCCGGTGTCGTTTTTATACTCTGTAAGAAGGTGAATGACCTGTGCGCCGCCCGCGTCGATCGTTGCAGCCATAAGATTCTGAAGTGTCATTCGTCTTTCGTTCTCATTAAGCTGCTCGATCTGATTTGCAATATTCTGCAGCGCGCCGGCCATAAATGACCCGAACTGCGCGGAGCTTTCAAATGCTGCATCCAGCTGATCTCGATAAACGGTGTAATGAAGCTGGTGTGTGTTGGATCCATAGAAGTTTGTCTGGATCGCGTGCAGCTTATTTACTTCAAACATATCTGTCGCGTGCTGGCCGTCTACTAAGTTATAACGATCATCGTCTTCGATATCTACATCAATATAATTGATCTTTCGAACATGGCCGCCAAATTTCTCACTATCGACCTGCAGACCGCGGAAAACTGCGTTATACGGTCTGGAAGAAAAGATCGTTCTGGAAAGTACCTGACTGATCGCGGTTGCCATTACATCATAATTTGTTCTAAGTGTAGTCTGCGCCAATGAAACGAAATCACTTTCATCCGTAGGCGTGAGAACCTTCTGCCCGGTTGCCTGTTCTACTAAAGAAGTAAGCAAAGTCGCGGACTGTTCAAAAGTCATTGTGTTAACACTCATGTTAAATCTCCCCCTTTTCTAAAATGTTTTTTAAAATATTGTCGCCATCTAAAGCGCCTGTTTTTTTTTCTTCTGCGGCATTTCTAAAATGTTCCTGCATTGATTCCGTCAATGCTTTCACCTGTTCGGTCAGTTTAGAAATTTCATCCGGATAATGCTGCGGTTTCGGTTCCGGATCTGTTCCCGGTTTTGGTTCCGGTTCCGGATCTGCTCCCGGTTTTGGTTCCGGTTCCGGATCTGCTCCCGGTTTTGGTTCCGGGCCGCCGGTTTCCAGTGCTTTAAATTCGGCAATTTCTTCTTTTGTATAACCTGCGTCAAGCAGTTTCATAATCTGTTCAAGTGTCATATTTCACCTTCCTTTCAAAACAAATAAAGGCGGTAAGATCCTGCCAAGATCCGCGGCGCCCTTCCGGGGCTGGCTGTGCCGCGCCGCCTAATTTATTTATAATATAAAAGACAGTAACCGTCAAGTAACTAATTACCTGGCGGTTACTGCCCATCTATCCATATAGGAGGCGTATGAAAAAACTTACAAAATTATTATATCAATGACGGCCTGGGATTACAAGACGACGCTGCAGGTCGTTGATGAGCGCGGTCGTATACATTCGCTTTGATGGCATACCGCCATCATTCGCCCATTGACCCGAAATGATTATATCATACCAATAGGCAGCATATGCATATCTGGCCGGTAAATTAGGACGCCCGGCGCGCTCATACTCATACAAAAAGGCCCTGACTGCTTCGTTAACGTCTGTCAGTTGTGAAAATTCCGCCCATGTATAACGCGTATTATGTTCGATCGCCGTTGGTGTATCCGGAAGCCATTGGCCTTCAGATTCGCCGTCATTAATGCACTGGCATTGACCGTCACCCGATGCCGTCGGATCTGACGTATTAATATTATGACGCTGTGCGTAATTAAACCATCCGGAAGCGGGATCCCATTGAGCAAGACCGTAACCGGGGCCAACACCGTTTTGATATCGCCATGGATCTAACGTACTTTCCTGCTGCAAGTTTCCTAAAAGTCCTGCGATTGCTTCATTCGTAAAACCTAAATTAGTGAAGTAATACCAGATCATGAAAGCATTATCATTCATTTCTGCACTGCCTTCATTAAAACCGTCGCCGTCTGCGTGCCATGCGTGAGTTACGGCAGCGCCGCCGCTGGTATCCCGATATAGCTTTTCATAATATGAAGCATATGTCCAGTCTGTGTTAATAGAAACCTGATTCGGAAAGGACCGCCCGGATCTGCCGTGTGCGCCCATTGTTTTCCCGCGACCAATGCCGCCGGTGTGTACCATTTCAGTATGGCCGTAGTCATGCCCTTTCCATTCTTTAGAAAAGTAACATATATCACCCGGCAGCCATTCACCGTTTTTATCAACTTCGGTCCATCCGGCCTGTATCATATATCCCGGTTGTCTGTCAGTATTAAACCAAGGATTTGTCGTAAAATACCCGGCTTCCGTCATTGCCTTCGCCATTAAGCTGCTACAGTCAAAATAAGTATAATAATTGACGCCAAGTGTGCCGGTCGTGCGTTCCGGAATAGAATAACCTATATACGGATCGTTACAGGCAGCTACAACATAATCAAAAGCTGTTTGAAGATTAGGCAATTACAAAACCCCCTTCTAAAAGAGATGTGATCGCATTACGTTCCTCTACGGTTCCGGTCATTTCTATCAATCCGTTTGCTACTTGCGTGTATCCCGACAGATCGCCAAGTGTCTTTACCTGATTACATACACCGCCAAGTTTAGACACTGCCGGATTATAATGCGAATACTTTCTGCGATAAAGATAAATACTATGATTATCTATTATCGTATAACGCGCGCCGTCTGATCCGGAGGTGCTCACCGTAGGATTAAGAATAACCTGTTTTGCTGCGTCAGCTGCAGCCGCTGCAGCGTCGCGCCCTGAATTCATGGCATTAGCCATATGCTCCCGAACTGCTTCGGTTGATCCGCCATAGGCTGCAGCGTTCGCCGCGCCCATTGTTTTAAAGAATTCGACGACACTATGCGCACCCGATCTAAATCCGCCCTGACCTGCAAACGCGCCCGCGAATTGTATACCCTTCGATATAGCGCCCGCCCCGCTGGTAGGTATGTCGATAGATCCGCCAACTTGATTAATAGCAACATCAGCGCCGACTTTTCCGGATAACTGTGCAGCTACCTGCCCGGACCCGGTTGTTAGCATTAGATTAGCATTGCCGGTATTAAAATCGATTGAGATCTTCCCGGTTAACGTCTGGCCTGAATAAGCAGCATCGATTTCCGTTACACCGAAGCCCGGGACGTATAAGGCATAACGCGTCCAATTATTATCCCGATCCGTCCAATCTGTATAACTGCCAATCGTTATACTAAATGTTAATGTTTTGCCGTACTGTGTCACTCGATATCCGCCGGCAGTCTTAGCCGTGTACCATCCGTATTTAATCAATTCAAACGGCGTACCCTGCGCGCTATTGATCGAATTATAAGAAAACGGCAACCATTTTGCACTCGTGATATACTGACCGGGATTGAAATAAGTCGCAGTAAGATCATCGATATTGATGTAGTTATCCAGATCAAACATTTCCGAGCAAAGTAAAGCCAGACCGGTATCATTCATAACATACATTGTACTGGCTGGATTTGCACTGCTGGCGCTTTCTGCGTTAACTGCAGTTATAATATAGCACCCTGTCGCGTCATATTGCGGCAATGTAACACTGGTAACCGTTTCACTGAAGTCTGTTGTATGCGTCCAGGTATCGTCTACCAGCTTTACATTATAATCGGACGCGGACCGCAGCACATAGCAAGACGCAGCAAAAATCGAACTACGCCAAGTAGCTAATACGTCTTCAGATAATGAATATTCAATAATGTCATTTGTTAGGATAGTAGCGGACTGCACGAAATAATAACGACCAAACGCAGGAATATAACAGTAATTATAATCGATCGCCGCGCGTGATAATTCAATGACCGGCGCGGTTATCGTTACAGCATCCTTTAAAACGATATCAAATTCCGTGCCGGAACCGGAAGGTCTGGCCGTTGAATCGATCGTTTTACTATACAAATAAAAATTAGCTTTAATAGACATATTTTTTACTCCCATTATATGCGCATACATAACCGGAAGGGATCTGCAGCCATACATAACCGTTAGACTGCTTTTTGACTGCTTTACAAGTAACGCGCGTTCCGGCTTTCAAGACCGCATAAGCAGATGCGCTTTTATTGACACAATGCTTTTTTGCGTCTGCGCTTACTTCACTTACTTTCTTTTTACGGTATGAAGTTCCCGCGCCGGTCCGGACGTTCATATTCTCCCGACAGGTATAAGTTTTTCCGACGGCCCAAATATTAGGCGTGCTAGCTGTAGCCGGTTTACTGGTCCCCGGTTTTGTCACTGATCCGATAACAATAATGACATGATGACCAGGACGTACAACGATATCGCCCTGCTTCGGTGAGTAGCTTTTTGTTATCTTAATTTCCGTAAAACGTCCGGTTTTCATTGCTTCTTTTACAATATTACCGGAATATATCGACGCAGATAAAAGCTGCTTACCTGCAGCGTAGTTAATCGCGCATACTGCTAACTCACTGCAGTCACATTCACATTTCTGATTGACAGTTGTCTTCTGCCAGCCGGTCGCTGCAGTGATATCAAACAACGTTTTTCTCTGATACTGGTCATAACCTACGTTGTTATTATTTGCGATGTCACGCGCATATTCTGCGATCCAATAGGCAAACATAGCATCTTTAGGACGCAGTACAACAGTCTGACCGAAGTTATAATAATCACCTATTTTCACTTCACGGCCGGTCTGATCGCCGGCTTTGCCGCCGTGAGTACGTCCGTTTTCATCGATTGAAGCCCATGCACATTTCATTATTCATCACCGTCCTTTTTATGATACGATTCTTCCTTGGCGACCAATTCAATAATTACATTTTTAAGATCGTTGATTGCGTCTGTCAATTTCGTATTGGTTACGTTCATGAAGTAAACCAAAATCAAACACATTACGATCGGAAAGCCGATTGAAGAAATCAGCCCGCCGATAGCTGTTAAATCGATAGTCATATTATCACCCCTTTCATCAATGCCATTTTAGCATAGTTTATCACGCAGTTACAATAAGC
>OCVV011261295.1_pt1 | contig 10675 bp, 5 predicted proteins | sample 1539721 | NCBI WGS metagenome assembly OCVV01 (sample SAMN02144230, study PRJEB22623) | gut metagenome | biome: sheep rumen | host: Ovis aries | place: New Zealand
GCCCTCAAAGCTGGCGCAAAGCCCATCGAGGATCAAATGAAGCAGAACGCGGAGGGTGTGCTGATCGAACAGCAATCCGGGGCAACCCTGCGCGGCATCTCTTCGCACAAGAAAGGCAGGGCGAAGATCACCATCGGTGTGCATCGACGGGACTTCGACCCGCCGCCCAAAGCAAAGGGCGAGTATTATCCTGGCTACGTTGAACATGGACACGGAGGGCCTGCCCCAGCGCCATCTCACCCCTTCGTCCGGCCCGCGTTTGATGTGCAGCAGGATAACGCCTACAACGAAATGAAAGCCGTCCTCAAAGCCGACATCAGGCCGTGAGGGCGGTTTTTATGAACCCTACCATAGGAGGTAAAAGCATATGGCCACGACTCCCAAGGCTTCTCCGAAGGTCTCTTCTAAGATCGGCCTGAAGAACTTTGTGATCGCGCCTCTGACCAAGGACGATGAAACCGGTCACACCTACGGTGATCTGCAGCTCGTCGCTGGTGCCATCGAGGCGACCATCACCCCCAACAACGCCGACCCCGATGTCCAGTACGCTGATGACATCGAGTTCGACACCCTGTACCCCGACCCTGAGATCGACTTCAACATCACCACCGCCGACCTGCCCCTGGAAATCCAGGCCCTGATCTTTGGCATGGAACTGGACGATAACGGTGTGCTGGTGAAGAGTGCAAACCTCGCGCCGGTGTACTTCGCCTGCGGCTTCAAGTCTGAAAAGGCCGACCATACCTATCGGTATGTGTGGTTGTACAAGTGCCGCGCCCATCCTCTGACTGAGGAATTCGGTACCAAAGAGGGTACGACCATCACCCGTCGCACCCAGCAGACTCAGTTCACCGCCATCAAGCGCACTCACGACAATCAGTATCAGGCTGTCGCCGATGAGGGCCAGAATGGCTTCACCGCCGAAAAGGCTGCGGCCTTCCTGACCTCTGTGTATGAGAAGGTCGCCACCGCTGGCGACTAATCCAACCGACCCCACGGGGCTGTGTTTCTTTGGAGGCACAGCCCCGTAACTTTATGTAAATCGAGTGGAAGGAGACAGGGAAATGATCACCTGCACACTTGGGAAGAACACGTATCACATCGACTTTGTGAGCGGACGCGCACTCAGGGAGATTGACGAAGCGTCTGCCATGTATAACCGCATCCTACGCATGACCAATGAGGTCGTCGAGGGTGAGGAACCGAAGGACGCAAACAAGGACGGGCTGACCATCGCACAGGCACTGGATGTGCTGGTGAAGTGGTTCTGCCTGCTTTTCCATAACCAGTTCACGCCGGATGAGTTCTACGACAACTACCCGGCAGACCGCATCATGGTCGACATCCCGGTCGCGCTGCTGGCTGTGCAGACGCAGACCACGGAGGTTCTGTCCGAGTTCCCTATGAAGCCGACAGCGACGGAGACGAAGGAAGCGACGAACGCGTAACGCTGTCGGATTTTATCTATCGGACATACAACAACCTGCTCGAAGCAGGATGGCACATGAATGAGATCGACTCCATGGACATGCTGGGATACCTGCATGTCCGGGCGTGGAACGCGAAAAAAACAAAAGACAAAGAGAAACCCAAACAATCGACGATTGATCAGGTGTGGCCCGGACTGAAACCGTAAGGCCGCACAGCCTTGACGGGAGGTGTGGGCCGCAATGGCAGAAGTCCTCAGAGAACTTGTTGTGCAGTTGAGCCTCAGCGCCGACAACTACACACGGAACATGAAATCCATCGCCGCGCAGGTCAAGCAGGCCGAAGCGGTGTTCAAGAATGCTGGCGCGGGCATCAAGAACTTTGAAAAGTCCCTCGACGGCATGAGGGCGAAGTCTGCGCAGCTGACACAGACCACACAGCTGCAAAACCTCGCTGTAGACCAGGCGGCAAAACGGCTGGCTGTGGCAAACCAAAAGGTGCAGGAGGCCAAGGGCTACTACGCGGAGTATGTCAATAAGCTCAAGGCCGCTCGCGCCGCGCAGGCAACCTTCAACAGCGCAGGTGTGTCCACCAGCACGCTGATCACGCGTGAGCAGAATGCAATCAAGCTGATCAATCAGCAGCTCGAAGAATACCAGAAAAAGCGCGAGAAGGGCCTCGTCCTCACCGACAAAGAGGCCAAGAATGAAGCGTTTCTGATCGAGCAGCGCGAGAAGTCGATGGCCGACCTCAAGCGCTACACGGCGGCATCTGCAGATGGCATCAAGCTCTTGGAGGGCCAGGTCGAGTCCGAGCGCAAGATGATCCAGAATGCGCAGGACGAAGCTGCCAGAGCCAGCACGGCCTTCCAGAATGCCCAGGCGCAACTCAAAGAGATGGTCGCCGAGCAGAAACGCCTCGCGCAGGAGATAGCCACTCAGGAAACCACCTGGTGGAAAGCCGGTCAGGCTTTGGAGGACTTCGCTGCCAAAGCCGAGAAGGTTGGCAAACGCGCCAGTGAAGTTGGCAAGTTTCTCAGCAAAACGGTCACGGCCCCCATTGTTGCCCTTGGAACCGCAGCCGTTAAATCGTCCATTTCCTATGAGTCCGCTTTCACCAATGTCCGGAAGACGGTCGACGCGACGGAAGAAGAATACAGCAAGCTCTCCGACTCCATCCTCAAGATGTCTACGCAGATCGGCGCGTCTGCGGAAGAAATCGCCTCCGTCATGTCCACGGCTGGTCAGCTGGGCATTCACAATGAGGATCTGGTCGAGTTTACCAAAACCATGGTTGACCTGTCCAACGCCGCTGAGGACTTGGACGCGGACACAGCTGCAACACAGGCGGCGAAGTTTGCCAACATCATGCAGATGGATCAGTCAAAGTTCGCCAACCTGGGCGCTGCTGTGACTGACCTCGGTAACAACTTCGCCACCACTGAGGGTGCCATCCTGGAGATGGCCATGCGCATGGCTGGCGCTGGCAAGCAGGTCGGCCTGACGGAGGCGCAGGTGCTGGGCTTCGCGACCACACTGTCCTCCGTTGGCATTGAGGCCCAGATGGGCGGCTCTGCGCTGTCCAAGGCGCTGGTTAAGATGGAGGTCGCTGCCGAGACTGGCGGGCAGGCGCTGACCGACTTTGCAAAGGTCTCCGGGATGACGGAGAAGGAGTTCCAAAAGCTGTGGAAGTCCTCTCCTGCTGACGCTTTCCAGGCTTTCATCGTCGGGCTGGCCAAGATCGATGAAAAAGGTCAAAGCACAATCAAAACTCTGTCGGACATCGGCATCAACGAAATCCGACTGCGCGACACCATCCTCCGCACTACCAACGCCAATGAGCTGATGTCTCGCGCTCAGGAAACCGCAAACCGCGCCTGGAAGCAGAATACTGCGCTGACAAATGAGGTCAATAAGCGCTACGGTACGACCGAGTACAAGCTGAAAAACCTCAAAAACAGCGCAACAAACCTCCTGCGGACTGTCGGAAATGATCTTAACCCGACGCTCCAAACCATCATCCAGACCGCGCAAGGCTACATCGAACAGCTGGCCGGAATGGACGAGGGGCATCGCAAGAGCATCGAAACATGGGCTGGACTCACTGCCGCAGCAGGCCCGGCTGTGCTTGTGTTCGGCAAGCTGACCACCGCAGCCTCCAAGGTGGCAAAGCCCGTCGCCACTGCGCTCAAGCATGTCGGCGCTTTCTCGGCAACCCTGAAGGGCATCGACGGCGGGCTGCTCACCAAACTTAAAGGCGCTTTTGACGCGCTGCCCACTGTGGCAAAGGTTGGCGGTGTGGTTGCGCTGACCACAGCCATCGTAGCTGGCACAGCTGCGCTGATTGACTACGCCTCCGGCGCGAAAGCGGCCCGTGAGGCCATCGAGCAGATGGACTCCACGGCCCAGGAATGGGAGAACAACCAGGCCGATACCTTCTATCGGCGCGGGGGTCTCGCCAACCTCGGCCTGACCATGGAAGACTTCAAGGAGAAGTACCGCGATGTTGGCAAGTGGTACAACTCCTTCATCGCTGATGTAAATGATGGCGAGAAGGAAACTTCTGAAACCATCAAGAAATGGCGCGACTCCTACACGGAGATGAACAAAGAGGTTCGCGCCGCCCTCAACGCCCGCAGGGACGAAGCCAAGAAGAACGGCGCGACAAGCCTGGTCAAAGACATTGACAAGGACTTCGAGCGCGTCAAGAAGCTGAACTCGCTGATCTCCTCCCTTTTGGGGAAAGCCAAGAATCGCGACCTGACCAAGCGCGAGATGGAAATCCTGCAGGGGTACCTCAATGAGCAGCATGCCATCGAGGTTAAATACAAGCTCGTCCCCGAGGATGGGAGTAAGGACGGCGGGTATGAAGCCATCCGCAAGAAGATCGAAGCCGAGGAACGCCGCAGGCGGCTCCTGGGGTACACCGATGAGGACAAGAACGGTCTGGCATCAGCCGACTTCTATCAATCCACGATTGTGGCGACGATGGAGGCTTACAAGGGCATCAATGATCAGATCGATGCAGAGTACGATACCCAGTACGCCTCCCTCAAGCGGACTCTCGACCTGACCAAGGCTGGGACGAAAGAGCATGAGGATGCCCTCAAGCGCATCAAAGCGCTGGATGAGCAGTACGCCAAAGATCGGCAGGCCAACTATGAGAAGTATGCTCAGACGCTGGTCAAACCCTTTGAAGGACTGAAAAAGCAGGGCAGTCTCAATAACTGGCTGCTTGGCAATGAGAAAGAGGGCAAAGTTGGCTGGCTTGATCAGCTCGACAAAATCCTCAAAAACCCGAACAAAAACGAAGGGCTCAAACAGCTCGCCGAATTCACCGAAAGCATCAAAGGAGAAGAAGGTAGCCTGACTGAGGTTGTCACGCTCCTCTCCCAGATGAAGGAAATCCAGGCGACTCTCGGCGGCGAGAAGTTCTCTAAACTCTTTGGAGACTTCGACCCCAGCAAATACCTTGACATGTTTGCCGGTCTGACGGCTTCGTTGGAAGGTGTCGAAGGGGCCGAGGGCCTCTACGAGATGTTCAAGAAGTCGCTCCCGCAGGAAGTCATGGATCTGGCTACGCAGTTCGGCTTTGACAATATCACCAAAGCCTTCGAGGACTTCAAAACCCAGAATGACTTCGTGATCGATGTCAAGGTTCAGAATATCACCAAAGAGGACGGAACCCCGTTCAAGGTCGATGACCAGACGATCAGCGCATACATCGCCAAGTTCAAGGCGGGCCAGAAAGACGGCTCCGATCCGGATCACAGTGATGTGATCGCATGGCTTGAGGGCAACCCGCTCGAGGGCTATGTGTGGAAGTTCAATGCAGACCGCCGCAACGGGAACGACCCAACGGCTACACTTCGCGGCGACCTGTCCGGCTTGACCGCTTTGGTTATCGGCTTCCTGACTGACCCGGAGGTCTCCGACGCTGACCTGGTGAAGAACCTCACACCGCCAGAGGTTGAAGCCCTTATCAAAGGCTTTGCCGAAAAGACCGGGCTCGTCCTGAATGTGGATGATGTTCACCCAACGGTCACGGCAATCATCGCTGCTCTGAAGAAAGACCCAAACACGAATATATACGATCTGTCGGACGATGAAAAGCTGTGGGTGTACGCGGTTCTGAAAGAACTCGACGTGGGTCTCGCCGACGATTGGGCTGAGAAAAACAAGATCGATGTCAAGGCAAACCCCATCCCCAAAGTTGACATCGAGGATAAGGTCATCAGGGGTCTGAAGGGCTTCCTCTCGGAGCTGGATGCCAGCGAAGCACCGCCCGTGAAAATCCGTGGTGTGCTGACCTCCTATGAGGTCGAGGCTATTAACGCCTACACCTCTCAGGGGCATAGCTTCGCAGGGCAGACCACCGTCAAGCGCAGCAAAACCACACTCAAAGACCTGATCAATGGCGGCAACGCCATTGTCATCGATGCCAAGGGCAACGAAGTGCAGGTCACAGCGGACAACGTGGAATCCGTGGTCGGCGGCGAGGATGCCATCATCGGCACAAACGAAAAGCTGCAGACGGTCATCGTCGCGCAGACCGTGCCGGAGGTCACAAAGACCGCCGTTGAGGCCGCGACGGAAGCTCTGAATGAGAACAGAGCAGTTCAGAGATGGAACCAGGATAACGCGCATTGGGGCAGCGATCTGAGCCAGATGGGCCCTGTTGAGGCTTTCTTTGAGAGAGCCATGCGCTGGGCTGATACTACGCCGTTCGGCGGTGTCCGTAACAGGGACATCCCGGAAAATGAACAGCGCGAGGTCGCCAAGGGCGTAGCTGCCATCGCCGACTTTGTCCACGGCGGCGGCGATGTGTCGCAGGCGACAGCGGAAGCATTCAAGCAAGGTGTCCAGCTGCTCGTCAACTCCTCCGTCGTACCCGACCAAACGGGACGGTTCGTAAACGACACAGCCCGCAAGGAAACTGTGCAAAACCTCCGTTCAATGGGGTACAACGTAACCGACGAAACCCTGAACTCGTTCCTGCAGAATCTATACCAGCAGGTGACGGACAAACTCGCGCAGAGCGCAGCCGAATCCGTGGAAGAGACTGAGCCTGCTGTCGATGCCCAGGCTTTCCTGGAACGAATGGGTTTCACCTTCACTGATGACGAAGGTATGACTGCCGAAGAAATGGCATTCATGATCTTCGGCCCAGACTGGCAGACCCTCGCCACTGAATCCGGCACGGAACTCGGCGAAGAAGTCATGGACAGTACGGGTGAAGCCGTGACCGATAGCAATCTTTCGACTCCTGTGTCCAATAAGGTCAACGAAGCCGGTAAAGATGGCGCAGTGACAGCGAGAGCGGCTGGCGGGTACATGGCCGATGGTATCGTCGACGGATTCAAGGAAGAACTCGAAAAGCGCAGGAATGAAATCGAGATAGCTGTTGCATCGCTCAATAGAGCCGTCAAGGTCAGCCAGGAGATCGCCTCTCCGTCCCGTGTGTGGAAGCGTGAGATCGGCGCTCAGATGGCTGCTGGCCTGCGCATTGGTCTTACTGAGGGCTTGGAGCGCGACACGCCTGTCATCCGCAACGCCATGAACTACTTGACCCGCGACTCCATCCGGACAGCAGGCGCGTCCTTGACAGCAATGAAATCTGCCATCTCCGGCGTCATGTCCAGCATGTATCTCCGGACACCCGCAGTCAACAAAACCTACAACGCAAACAGCAACCTCAACGTTCAGAATATGTACATGGGAAATGAGATGGACGCGCAGGCCCTCGCGGAGGAAATGGCGGCAATTAACCGCCGTGTCCACAGAGGGTACGGCTCCTACTGACGGCATAGGGAGGGTACACCTGTATGAGCATCAATGTTTTATCGTCCGCGCCTTACTTTACCTGGAATGGCACGGACTCCCGCACCATGGGAATTGTGGTCACAGAGTACCCTCCCTACAGCCGTCCCAAAGAGAGGGTCACGACACAGGCCATCCCCGGACGGCACGGGCAACTCACCATGCGCGAGGCTGACTACCCCGTGTATGAGCAGGTTCTGCGGACGGTGAACTGCTACACCCGACCGGGCGCAGACCTTGGAGCGATCTGTGCATGGCTGACGGGCATCGGCGAGCTTGGCCTCGGCAACGATGTGGGCTATGTGTACGATGCCAGCATCATCAATCAAATCGACTTCCGGCAGATCCTCCGGGGTAACCGTGGGTACAATGAGTTTGCAATCCCGTTTCAGTGCCAGCCGTTCAAGCGCAAGGCAACAGAGCCTCACATCACAGCAACACCCAAGAATGGCTCAATCTCGCTGTATGTGACCAACCCCGGACACGTGCGTGTGCCAGCCATCGTGACGGTGTACGGCGGCAATGCAACTGTAACCATCAAGCCCGCTGGCGAGGCACAGGCAATCGTTGCAACCATCAACAACGCGGACACGCTGGATCTGCAGCGCGGTGTCTGCCTCAATTGGGACACGGGGATCATGACCCACAATACCAGCGACGGCGCTGTTCTAAACACCAAAGTCAGCGGTGGCCCGCAGCACTTCAACCCAGGCTCGAACTTCGTGTCGATCACTGGCTCCGAGCTGACGCAGGCGCTCATCTTGGAAAACTGGAGGTGGCTGTGAAATGATCTGTCTCTACGGCAGAAAAAACACGAACTACGCTACCAACGGCGATGCTATCCTCCGGCCCACAGTGTGCAAGGTCACCGAACACGCAGGCGGTCAGTACGAGCTTGAGCTGACTCACCCAATCGACCCGGACGGTGTGTGGGCAAACATCCAGGAGGAATGTGTGGTCAAAGCCCCCGTCCCGATGGCAACGTTCAGTGTCCAGACTAAGAACGCGACCGGCACGATGGTCAATGTGACCATTGGAGATATCTCCACGGCGACCCAGATGGTCGGCATCCCCGACCAGCGGAACACCGACCGCTCCGATTATCCCGTGTATGAGGACGCGAACCCGGGTGACAGCTACATCATCTTCGACGATGGCAACCTCCGGGAATCTAATGTGCTGGATGAGGCTCACAGCCCCAGCCTGCAAGCGGCTCGAATCTATGGCCGCATGGATTACTTTCAGCAAAACCCTTACATGAACACAGCGCAGCAATACTATCGTGTGCAATCCCTCAAAAGCGGGAACACGGGCTATGTGCTGCGCTCTTGCCTGCCGACAAGCGGGCAGCGCACGTTCTCCTACAACGTAGCTGAGTACGGCGATGTCAGCGACATCATGTACTCCATCAACGGCACGGGAGAGCCGGATACCGGGGGCTACCGCCAGTACCGACATCAACTGTTCCGCATCTATGAGGTGAGAGTCAACCCGATCAAGCGTGAGGTCATAGCTCACGCCAGGCACATCTTTTACGACTGTGTTGGCATGCTGGTCGGCAACTACTCGCCGTCGAACACGCCTGCCGATGTCGCGCTGGCGACCGCAAAGGCTGTCGTGATGAACGACGTAAAGAGCTACAATCGCAACCGGCGAATGATATGCTACTTCCCCAAAGGGCAGACCGCCATCACGGCAGACTTCTCCTACAAAAGCCTGATCGAAGTGCTGCTTGACCCGGACATCGGCATCGTGCCTGCAACGCAGGCAAAGCTCATCCGGGACAACCTCGACACCTATGTCGTAGAGAATGATGCCATCAATCGAGGCTTTGAAATCGCCTACGGCACGAACATGACGGGTGTCGAATGGACGCGCAGCACAGAGAATGTCATCACAAGCATCTTCCCCACAGGCACGGATGCTGACGGCAACCTAATCCACCTGGATAACTTCGTGGTGGACGCTCCGACCATCAATGACTACCCGTACATCCGCATGAAGCGGCTGGAGGTGCCGGAGGTCAAAGAAAAGACCGGCGACTGGGCGCAGAAACTCCGGCAGGCCGCGCAGGCAGAGCTGGACAAGGGTATCTACCTGGCCGACCTCACGCTCAAAGTCACCTTCGCAAAGCTGGGCGACAGTGAAGAATACAGACAGTACCGCAATTTGGAGCGCCTGTACCTGTACGACACGGTGAAAGTCACTCACGCACCAACGGGCTTCAAGCATACCGCGCAGATGCGCGAGTACACATGGGACTGTCTCCGGCTTCGGTACGAATCCATCGAGTTAGGCAATGTGTTCGAGGTCGAGAAGGAAACCCTCGCGGGCTATGAGATCGGCAACAGCAGCATCTCGGGCTTCAAGATTGCTCCCGGCGCTGTGAGCGCTGAGAACATCGCCAATGCAGCCATCGGCTCCGCTAAGATACAGGATGCCGCAATCACCAGCGCCCACATCCAGGATGCCAGCATCGAAGTCGGCAAGGTAAAGAACTTCAAGGGCGAGGTCGCCGAGATCGCCAACGCCAACATCGACACCGCCAACATCGAAACCCTGACGGCGCGTGTGGCCGATATCATCAAGGCCAAGATTGTGGATGCTGACATCAGCGATGCAGCCATCGACAACCTCAACGCTGGCGCTGCGCAGATCGTGCAGGCTGTGATCGACAATGCCGAGATCGACATCGCCAGCATCGCCAAGCTGCAGTCTGATGAGATTACCGCCCTGCAGGCGTATGTGGACGAACTCACAGCGACAATCGCCAGCGCAGAGGAAGTCAACGCAAAGGTCATCGCCGCAAACACCGCGTGGCTGGCAACAGCGCGAATCCAGGCAGCGCACATCAGTGACCTGACCTCCACCGTTGCGGTGATCGAGAACGGCAAAATCACCAACGCGACCATCGACACAGCAAAGGTCAATGACCTCAACGCTACCATCGCCAACATAGCGCAGACCGAAATCGGGAGCGCTTACATCGATTGGGGCCATCTTAAAACCATGGTCGGCGATCACGCGATCATCGCCGAGATGGTCAACGACAAAATGTACATCGCCGACCTGGCTGTCACAGATGCCAACATGGCGCACCTGACGGTCGGCGAACTGGTAGTCAAGGGTCAGGATGGCAAGTTCTACTCGGTAACGGTCGACGGCGATGGAAAGATCACCTCCTCCGAAAAGCAGGTCGAGTATTCCAACATTGGAGCCGATGCCATCGACAGCACGAAGATCATCGAGAATAGCATCAACGCCGACCGGCTCAATGTACGGCAGATCTTCGCCAAGGACGCTCTCGTCATGAACCAGATCGTGGCGAACATGAACGTTGATCAGCTGTTCGCCAGAGACGGCTGGATGACGAAGCTCACGACATCGCTGATTCAATCCAACTTCCGGGAAATGCTGAACCTGGAATC